>JAABVA010000401.1_pt1 | contig 56124 bp, 52 predicted proteins | sample 5560331 | NCBI WGS metagenome assembly JAABVA01 (sample SAMN12812661, study PRJNA571458) | rock metagenome | isolation source: Antarctica rocks | place: Antarctica: Victoria Land, Mt New Zealand sud | collected 2016-01-07
AGCCAGGATCCGGCGTGCGCTGCGGGCACCGACCTTGTTGGCGATACCGGCACGGGCGTTGGCCTCGTGCACGACGACCGGGACACCCCTCGGCGGCAGGGCGGCGAGGTAGGCGGGCAGGGCGACGTAGCCGCCGAAACCCACCACCACGTCGGCATCGACCCCACGCAGAACCTGACGGGTGCGACGCACCGCGGCCACCACCTTCGCGGGCAGCCGCAACAGGTCCGCCGTCGGCTTGCGCGGCAGCGGCACCGGCGGGATCAGCTCCAAGGGATAGCCGCGCTCCGGTACCAAGGTCGTCTCCAGGCCACGCGCGGTGCCCAGGGCGGTGATCCGGATGTCCGGGTCCACCGCGCGGAGAGCATCGGCCACCGCCATCGCAGGCTCGACGTGGCCTGCGGTTCCCCCGCCGGCCAAGACGACAGAGATGCGGTGACGCTGGTGGGTGCCAGTGCTCACCTGCGCCCTCCGCGGCCGGGCTCGGAGCCACGGCCGTTGCTGACCCGGCGGCGCACGGGCTCCGCTGCCCGGGCTCGAGGGGCCCGCACTGGCTGGCGCAGCGCCCCGCGGGCACTCGCGCGAGCCTGTTCGGATGGACGCCGCAGCGGTTGGTCACCGGTGCGCACCACGCGAGGCGCAGGTCGGGCCACGTAGGGCTCCGGCGCGGGCAGCCGCAGCAGCTTCGCAAACCGGCCTTCACCCCCGGTGCGCAGTGCGGCGATGGCTTGCGGTTCGTGGCGGGCCGCGTTGGCCAGCAGCCCGAACACGAACATTGTCACCGCGGTGGAGGTGCCACCGGAGGAGACCAGCGGCAGGGTGACGCCGGTGACGGGAAGCAGACCGACGACGTAGCCGATGTTGATGGTTGCCTGCCCGACCAGCCACACGGTCACGGTCCCTGTCATCAGCCGCAGGAACGGATCGGCAGAGCGGCTGGCGATCCGCAGCCCCGTGTAGGCCAGCGTGCCAAACAGGGCCAGCACGGCCGCACAACCGATGAAGCCGAGCTCCTCGCCGAGGATGGCGAAGATGAAGTCGTTGTGGGCCTCGGGCAGGTAGCTCCACTTGCCCCGGCTCTGGCCCAGGCCGACACCCCACAGACCGCCGTCGGCCAGCGAGTACCTGGCCTGCATGGCCTGGTAGCCGGCGCCCTGCGGGTCAGCGGAGGGGTTGAGGAAGGAGGTGATTCGCTGCGCCCGGTAGCTGGCGGTGAGGGCCAGAACCAGGACGGCACCGCCGGCCGCGAGCACCAGGGCAAGGAACAGCTTGACCGGGGCACCGGCGAACCACAGTAGGGCCATGACCACGATGCCCAGAGAGATCGTGGTGCCAAGGTCCGGCTCCAGCACGATCAGCGCGAGCACAAGCAGCGCCGCCGGAACCAGGGGGATGAGCATGTGGCGCAGGGAGTGCAATTGTCCGCGCTTGACAGAGAGCAGGTGCGCGCCCCACAGCGCGAAGGCGATCTTGGTGGGTTCGGAGGGCTGCAGCGACACCGGTCCGATCACGAACCACGCCCGTGCGCCGTTCACCAGATTGCCGACCCCGGGGACGAGCACCAACGCAAGCAGGAAGACGCAGAGGACCAAGACCGGCAGCGCCAGGCGGTGCATGGTTTGGATGGGCATCCGCAGGGCGCCGTAGAACATCAGCGAGCCGACAACCACGAAGATGACCTGCCTGGTGAACACGCTGTACGCCGAACCATCCTGGGTGTAGGCCTCCACGCTGGAGGCGGACAGCACCATCACCAGGCCGAGCCCGGTGAGCAGCGCGAGCAACCCGACCACCAGGTGGAAGGAGGTCAGTGGCCGGGCCAGCCAGCTGGTCAACCTCTCTCGCAGCTGCCTGGCCAGCGCGACGAGTGCGGTCTTCTTGTCGGCCGACGTGCGCGCACCGACCTTGCGGCCTGCCTTGCCGGACCTGGGCCCGCCGACCTTGGCCTGCGCCTTGCGCACGCGCTCCGCTGTGCTCACTGGCCGACCCCCGCGAGCGCCTGAGCCGCGGTCGCGAACGAGCGGCCGCGATGAGCGTAATCGGTGAACATGTCCATCGACGCGGCCGCAGGAGCGAGCAGGACGACATCGTCACGGCGGGCAAAGCGCCCGGCCTGCTCGACTGCCGTCGCCATGGCAGCGTCTGGCGACCAGGCCTCCGTCATGCGCTCATCGTCTCCCGCGGGGACCTCCACGACGGGGATCTGCGGCGCGTGTCGCCGGAGTGAATCGGCGATCACAGCACGGTCGCGGCCGATCAGTACCGCGGCCACCAGGCGGTCGGCAACGGAGCGGACGAGCTCGTCCACCGCGGCCCCCTTGAGCAGGCCGCCGGCCACCCAGACCACCCGTTGGTGCGCGGTGATCGAGGCGAGCGCCGCGTGCGGGTTCGTGGCCTTCGAGTCGTCGATGTAATCCACCCCGCCGACCCGCGCCACCAGCACCGAGCGGTGCGCGCCCTGCTGAACGCTGCGCAGTCCCACTGTCACCGAGGACGCCGCCACACCCACGGACCTGGCCAGGGCGGCGGCGGCGAGCGCATCCAACTGTCCGGGAGGTCCGGCCGGGGTGATGTCCGTGATGCTCGCGAGCTCGGTGGGCTCGGCGGCGAAGGCCCGGTCCACGAGGGCACCGTCGACGATTCCCAGCTCCCCGACCGCAGGCGCACCGAGGCGGAACCCGACGGTGCGACCCGGTCGGGGTATGCCGGCCAGGGCCGCCGCGCCCGGATCGTCCATCCCCACCACCGCGACGTCGCCGCGCAACACCTGCGCCTTCGCGGCGGTGTAGGCGAGCAAGCTGCCGTGCCAGTCGATGTGGTCCTCGGCGATGTTGAGCACGCAGCCCGCGGCGGGACGCAGCGACGGCGCCCAGTGCAGCTGGAAGGAGGAGAGCTCCACGGCGAGGTGCGTGGCGGCAGGTTGGCGCACCAGCGCGTCGAGCACGGTGAGGCCGATGTTGCCGCAGGCGATGCTCGCCCGGCCGTCTGCCCGCAGGATGGCGTCGAGCATCGTGGTGGTGGTGGTCTTGCCGTTGGTGCCGGTGACCACCAGCCAGTGTCGGCGGGGGCCGAACACCTCGGCCACGTCGCACCACCAGGCCAGTTCCACGTCCCCCCACACCGGGATGCCCTGAGCCGCGGCGTCGAGCAGCAACGGTGCCGTGGGGGGAAATCCGGGCACGGTGACCACCAGCTCGGTGCCGGGCGGGGCGACCTGCAGGTCAAGATGCGTGGCGGCACCCAGTTCGGCGAGCTGGGTCAACATCACCGGGTTGACGTCGGTGGCCGTCACCGTGGCACCGAGGCGTTGCAGGGCACGCACGATGGCCAGTCCGGAGACGCGCCCACCCGCGACCAGCACCGCGCGGCCGCGCAGCGACCGGACGTCGGGGCCAGGTTGCACGGTCACGGCCCGATCGCCGCGAGCCACTCGCTGTAGAACAGCGCCAGGCCCAGGGCGCAGGACACCGCGGCCAGCAGCCAGAACCGGATGATGACGGTGGTCTCCGCCCAGCCGGCGAGCTCGAAGTGATGGTGGAACGGCGCCATCCGGAACACCCGCCGCCGGGTGGTGCGGAACACGGCGATCTGCACGGCCACCGAGGTCGCCTCCATGACGAACAGGGCGCCGAGCACGACGAGCAGCAGTTCCGTCTGCGTCACCATGCTGAGCCCCGCCAGCATCCCGCCCAAAGCGAGTGAGCCGGTGTCGCCCATGAAGATCTTGGCCGGCGCGGCGTTCCACCAAAGGAAGCCGATGCAGCCGCCCATCGCCGCGGCGGCGATCAGCGCCAGATCCAGCGGGTCACGCACCTGGTAGCAGCCGGCGCTGGGGCTGATCGTGCAGTCGTTGCGGTACTGCCAGAAGCAGACGATGACGTAGGTGGCCAGCACCATCGCCATCGAACCGGCCGCCAGCCCGTCCAGCCCGTCGGTGAGGTTGACCGCGTTGGACCACGCGCTGACCAGGAGGTAGCAGAAGAGGACGAACCCGATCGCCCCGAAGGAGATGGTGGTGACGTCGCGCACGAACGAGAGCCTCGGGGTGGCAGGCGTCAGCCCGTGGGAGTTGGCGAAGCGCAGGGCGAGGATGCCGAAGGCCACCGCGGCCACCAGCTGGCCCACCAGCTTGGAGGTCTTGTTCAACCCGAGGTTGCGCTGCTTGCGGATCTTGATGAAGTCGTCGAGAAAGCCCACCCCGCCGAGCACCGTCGTCAGGCCGAGCACCAACAGGGCCGAGGCAGACGGGCCCTCAGCGTCGTAGATGATGCCGATGGCGTGGGAACCCCAGTAACCCATCCACAGGGCAACGATAATCGCCACCCCACCCATCGTGGGAGTGCCCCGCTTCGCCTGGTGGCTGGCCGGGCCGTCCTGCCGGATCTCCTGACCGAAGCCCTGGCCGGAGAACACCTTGATCAGGTAGGGGGTGAGCAGGATGGACACCGCGAGCGCGATGGCAGCCGCCATAAGGATCTGTCTCACTTCGCCACCTCCTGTTCCTGAATCGCCCCGTGCGCGTCGGTGCCCATCAGCGCGTCTGCGATCCGCCACAGACCGACCGACTGCGACGCCTTCACCAGCACCACGTCGCCGGGCCGGACCGCGTCGCGCAGCAACGCCACGGCAGTCTCCACGTCGGGCACCAGCACCGACTCCTCACCCCATGAGCCTTCCTGGACGGCCCCGGTGTGCATCGGCCGCGCGGCGGCTCCCACCACGACAAGCCGCTGCACGTCCAGGCGCACGACCAGCCGGCCGATCCCGTCGTGGGCGGCCACCGAGTCCTGGCCCAGCTCGACCATCTCGCCGAGCACCGCCCAGCTTCTGCGCGGTGGGCGACCGGTGTCTCCCCTCGAAAGGGTGACCAGCGCCTTGAGCGCGGCGCGCATCGAGTCCGGGTTGGCGTTGTAGGAGTCGTTGATGACGGTGACGCCATCGCTGCGGGTGCGCACGTCCATCCGGCGCACCGAGGCCGCGCGGGCACCGGCGAGCGCCTCGGCGATCTGCGGCAGACTCGCTCCGCATTCCTCCGCGACCGCGGCGGCGGCCAGCGCGTTGCCGATGTTGTGCTCCCCGTGCACCGCCAGGGCGACGTCGATGCTGCCCTGTCCGGTGTGCAGCGTAAATCGGGGCCGCGCCTGCTCGTCGAGGTAAATGTCGGTGGCCCGGACGTGCGCGCCGGCCGAGGTGCCGACGAACACCACCCGGGCCGTGGTGCGCGTGGCCATCGCCGCGACCAGCGGATCGTCGGCATTGAGCACGGCGACGCCACCTTGGTCCGCGGCAGGCAGTGCCTGCACCAGCTCTCCCTTGGTGCGTCCGATCGCCTCGCGGGAACCGAACTCGCCCAGGTGCGCGGTGCCGACGTTGAGCACCACACCGATCTGGGGTGGGGCGATCTCACAGAGCGCCGCGACATGCCCCTCGCCGCGAGCGGAGAGCTCCAGCACCAGGTTGCGGGTGCCTTCGTCGGCGCGCAGTGCCGTCCAAGGGTGACCCAGCTCGTTGTTGAACGACCCGGGTGGGGCGACCACCGGGCCGAGCGGGGCGAGCACCGCGGCCAACAGGTCTTTGGTCGAGGTCTTGCCGGAGGATCCGGTCACCCCGATCACCCGCAGGTGGGGCAGGACTTCGACGACCGCCCTGGCCAGGCGTCCCAAGCCCGCGAGGACAGCGGCACCGGAACCGTCGACGTCGGCAGCGAGCGCCATGGCGCGGCGGTCGTGGGCGGCGGCCGCGGGAACCACCACGGCGGGCACGCCCACCGGACGCGCCCCGAGGACACCCACAGCGCCGGCGGCAACCGCGGCTGCCGCATGGTCGTGTCCGTCGACGCGCTCGCCCGGCAGGGCGAGGAACAACCCGCCGGGGGTGATCTTGCGGCTGTCGAACTCCACCGTGCCGGTGACCCGTGCCGAGGGATCCGGGCAGTCGTGCAGCGTGCCCCCGACGGCGGCGGCGACCTGGGCCAGCGTCATCGCGATCATGACTGCATCTCCCCCATCGCCTCGGCCAGCACGCGGCGGTCGTCGAAGGGATGCTTCACGCCGTGAGCCTCCTGGCCGGTCTCATGGCCCTTGCCGGCGACCAGCACCACGTCGCCGCTCCTGGCCCACCGCACCGCCGTTCCGATGGCCGCCGCGCGATCGGTGGCTTCGGTGATCTCGGCGCGCTCGGACTCCGGGACCGAGTGCGCACCGGCCAGGATCGCGGCGCGGATCGTCGCCGGGTCCTCCGTGCGCGGGTTGTCGTCGGTGACCACCAGCAGATCGGCTCCGCGCGCGGCGACCTGGCCCATCATCGTGCGTTTCGCCGCGTCGCGGTCGCCACCGGCACCGACCACCACCGCCACCCGGCCGGTGACCTGTCCGCGCAGGGCCTCGATCACCGCCTGCAGGGCAGCCGGCTTATGCGCGTAGTCCACCACGGCGAGGAAGGGCTGGCCGACGTCCACGCGCTCCATCCGGCCGGGGACGTCCACCGCCGCAATCCCCGCAATCGCATGCTCGGCCGCCACTCCGGCGCATTCCAGCACGGCGATGGCGAGCAAGGCGTTGGCCACGTTGTACCGGCCGGGCAGCCGCAGACTCGCCGGCAGCCGCACGCCGCCGGGCCCACAAACGGTGAAGCGCTGCACGCCGGAGAGCTCGGTGACGATGTCCTCTGCCCACCAGCTTGCGGGTCGGCCCGTGGAGCTCACGGTCACGGCGTCCGGGCCGTACAACTGGGCGATCCGCACGCCCCACTCGTCGTCCACGCACACCGCGGCCCGCTGGCAACGCACCACGGACTCCGGATCGAACAGCCGAGCCTTGGCGGCGAAGTAGTCCTCCAGGCCGGCATGGAAGTCGAGGTGCTCGTGGGAGAGATTGGTGAAGGCTCCGACTGCGAACCGGGTTCCCTCCACCCGGCCCAGGGCCAAGGCGTGACTGGAGACCTCCATCGCGACCGTCTGCACGCCGCCCTCCCGCATCACGGCAAGCGTGGCCTGCAGATCCGGTGCCTCCGGAGTGGTGAACTGGCTGGGCAGCCGCTGTCCGTCCATCCGCATCTCCACGGTGCCGATGAGCCCCGTCACCAGGCCGGCGGCCCGCAGTCCGGCCTCGACCAGGTAGGCGGTGGTGGTCTTGCCGGAGGTCCCGGTGATGCCGAGCACCGTCATGTGCGCCGAAGGGTCGCCGTAGAGCCGCGCGGCGATGCTGCCGAGCACCGCCCGCGGGCTCTCCTGCACCAGCACGGGCACCGACGCCGGCGCCAGACGCGCGGCACCATCGGAGTCGGTCAACACCGCGACGGCCCCGGCGGCGAGGGCATCGCCGGCGAAATCCGCGCCGTGCGCGCGCGAACCGGGCAGCGCCGCGAAGAGGTCACCAGGGCGGATGTCCTGGGCGCGCAGGCTGACGCCGGTCACCGCGACATCGGCATCCACCGCGGGCTGACGCAGCTGAGCCCCCACCAGCGGCGCGAGCTCGGATACCAGGCAGGGCGTGACCCTCGTAGGACGCAGGTCATCGGAGCGTGGAGTCCGGTCGGACACAGGGGTCCTCTCGGATTCGGGGGACAAAGGCACGTCGGGTGAGGTTACCGGGGCGGAGTCACAGGACGGACTCACTCCTCGGCGAGCCTCAACTCGGGCGTGGGTGCGGTGGACAGCGGCACGTTGTTGCGTAACAGCAGCCAGGAGGCGATGTCGTGGAACAGCGGAGCGGCCGAGGCACCCGGTTTTCCGTCCGAAGCACGCGTCGGCGCGTCGAGCATGATTCCGATCACGTATTTCGGGTGATCGGCAGGGACCATCCCGGCGAAGGTGATGTTGTACTGCGAGTTCGAGTAGCAGCTACAGGCCGGGTCGACCTGCTGGGCGGTGCCCGTCTTGCCGGACACCTGGTAGCCCTCGATGCCGGCGGACACTCCGGTGCCGCGTTGCTGACCGTTGGCGTTCTGCACCACCGACCGGAACATGTCCTTGACGGTGTTCGCCGTCTGCGGGCTCACCACCTGCACGCCGGGCGGGGTGGGCGTCTCGGTGCGGGTGCCGTTCGAGGCGATGGTGGCCTGCACCACGCGCGGTGGAATCCGCAGCCCGCCGTTGGCGATGGCCTGGTACATCGCGGTCATCTGCAGCAGGGACATGGACAGGCCCTGCCCGATCGGCAGGTTCGCGAAGGTGCTGCCCGACCACTGCGACTGGGGCGGCACCGAGGCGGCACTCTCGCCGGGAAGCCCAACGCCGGTCAGTTGGCCGAGCCCGAAGCGGCTCACCATGTCGGCGAAGCGTTCCGGACCGACCCGTTTGGCCAGCTCCAGCGTGCCGATGTTTGAGGACTTCCCGAACACGCCGGTGGTGGTGTACTGCACCTGGCCGTGCGCCCAGGCGTCGCGCACCGTTGCCCCACCCATGGTGATGGAACCGGGAACGTCGAGCATTTCGTCCGGGGTGGTCAGTCCGTACTCAATGGCGGCCGCTGCGGTGATGATCTTGTTCACCGAGCCGGGCTCGAACGGTGCGGAGACGGCGGGGTTGCCCAGCGCGGTCGCCGGTGCGGTACCCGTCTCGGTGTTCGGGTCGAAGGTGCCGTCGTTGGCCATGCCCAGCACCTTGCCCTGAGTGTCCATGACCACCACGGAGGCATGCTTGGCGCCGGAAAGGTCCTTGGCGCGCTGCGTCATCTGCTGCACCTGGTACTGCACGTCGGAGTTGAAGGTGAGCTGCACCGTGTCACCGTTGACCGCAGGCTGCTCGTCCCTGGTGCTGCCCGGGATGACGGCGCCGTCCGAACCCAGCTCCACGGTGCGGGTGCCGTCCCGGCCGGCCAGCACCCCGTCCATCGAGCCCTCGAGACCGAGCAGGCCGTGCCCGTCCCAGCCCACGGCGCCGACGATGTTGGCGCCCGTCCGGCCCGCCGGATACTGCCGCACGTCCTGCCGTTCGGTGCCCACCTCGGGGAAGGCTTCGGTGAGCTGGGTGGCCAGCGCCGGGTCGACGCCGCGGGCCAGGTAGGTGAAGGTGGTGTCGGCACTCATCACCTCGACGAGTTTGGCCACCGACACGCTGTCACCGAGAAACTTGTGGATCCCCACCGCGATTTGCTGGATGCGGTCGCTGGGCGAGGGCGCGCCGGGCTTGGACTCCTGGGCCTTGCGGAGATCGGCCGTCACGACGCGGGGCTGGAAGGTGAGCGCCTTGGCCTGCAGCGTGAAGACGAGCGGGTGGCCCGCACTGTCGGTGATCGCGCCGCGGTCGGCGACGAGCTTCTCGGTCGAGGAGCGCTGCGCGTCCGCGCGAGCGGAGAGACCCGCGGCGTCCAGGCCCTGCACCCAGACGAGCTGCAGCCCGGCGATCACCAACGCCGCGGCCATCAGCGCACCGCTCACCCGATGACGGCGGCGGTCGGACGGGCGCAACGCGCTGGAGCCGGTGCGTCGCCGTCCCACGCTGGCCCGCGACGGCGGTCCGCTCGGCTTGCGACGATCGCCAGGCATCAGGCACCTCCACCGGCAGCGGCCGGGACAGGCCCCGGCTGAATCTGCTCAGAGTGTGCCTGCGTCGGAGCGGTCGGGGGGGTAGGCGCGCCCGCCACGGGAGCGGGGGCCTGGCTGGTCGGTGCCGGGGTGGTGCCCTGCGCGGGTGCCGGGTTGGGGCCCTGCGCGGGTGCCGGGTTGGGGTGAACCTGCGCGGGCGGCTGCAGGGGCAGCGGGACGGCTGGCGGCGCGGCGGGGGCAGGCTTGCCGACGACGGCGACCGCGCCGTCCGACGCGACGACCAGGCGGGCGACGTTTGCTGTGGGCACCATTCCCAACTGGCTAGCCCGCTGCGCGAGCGCCACCGCGGAGTCCATGGTGGCCACGTCGCGGTGCAGGGCCTCGACCTGCTCGGACAGCAACCGCGTCTCCTTCTTGGCGCTGCTGAGCTGGTAGGAGCTCTCGGCCGAATTCGTCGACAGCCACAGCGTGGTGATCAGCCCGATGCCGAGCAGACCGATGATCAACACCACGAACGGGACCCGGCGCACCACCGCCACGTTCGCCACCGGGTCGGGCACCAGATGCATCCAGCGCTGGGTTCGCTCGGTCTTGCGGGAGTACGCCCGCTGGGCCGCCGCCGAACGTCCGCCACCGCGCGGTCGGGCGGCAGGAGCCGTGCGCGGGGCGCGCCGGGTCGGAGCCGGACGGGTACGTACGGGTGCGGTCATGCCGGCCTCCTGGAGATGCGCTGCACGGCGCGCAAACGCACCGAAGCAGCCCGCGGGTTTTCCTCGATCTCGGTCTCGCTTGCTCGTTCGGCACCTCGGGTCAGTGCGCGCAGCTCGGCGCCCCGACCGGGTAGCTCCACGGGCAGGTCCTGGGGGGTGGTCGAGCGCAGCCGGGGCGCGAGCTCCCGCTTGGTCACCCTGTCCTCCAGCGACTGGTAGGACATCACCACCATGCGGCCACCCACGGCCAGTGCATCGATCGCCGCCGGCAGGGCCGCCCGCAGCGCGTCGAGCTCCCGGTTCACCTCGATGCGCAGCGCCTGAAAGGTTCGCTTGGCCGGGTGGCCGCCCGTTCGACGGGTCGCGGCGGGGACCGCAGAGTAGATCGCCTCGACGAGACGAGCGCTGGTGGTGAACGGCTCGCGCTCGCGTTGCCGCAGCACTTCGGAGGCGATCCGGCCGGCGAAGCGCTCCTCGCCGTAGGTGGACAACACTCGCGCCAGCTCGCCGTGCGAATAGGTGTTGAGCACCTCGGCGGCGGTGATCCCGGTGGTCGGATCCATCCGCATGTCCAGCGGCGCATCCTTGGCGTAGGCGAACCCGCGCTCGGTGGCATCCAGCTGCATGGAGGAGACGCCGAGGTCGAACAAGACGCCGTGCACCAGCCCGCCTCGGCCAAGTCCGGCTTGCTCCAGCGCGTCGTCGATGTCGTCGTACACCGTGTGCATCAAGGTGACTCGCTTGCCGTACTGCACCAACCGCTCCCCCGCAACGGCGAGTGCCTCCGGGTCGCGGTCGAGGCCGATGACGCGGAGCGCCGGGTGCTGAGACAGCAATTGGTCGGTGTGCCCGCCCAACCCCAACGTGGCGTCGATCAGGACGGCCCCAGGGACGGTGAGCGCGGGTTCGAGCAGCTCACTGACGCGGTGCAGGAGAACGGGTACGTGCCGGTGCTGGTCGGACCCAGAAGCCACCGGCTCTCCCTTTCTTGCTGGTGCGTGTGGTGCTGTCGAGTGATTGGTAAGTGCGCCCGTTCGGATGTCGGGAGGTCCCCGTCCGAACGAAGGTGACCTGACGCCGGGGAAGTGCGTCAGGGCCAACCTCGGACGGAGGCCTCGGGACACCCGGAGGTGCCAATTGCTAGAGAATGTCGCCGAGTGACTCCTCTCGACCCTGGGAGAAGCTCTCCTCGTTGGCGTCGAGGTAGCTGCGCCAGGACTGGGCGTCCCAGATCTCCAGAAAGTCCACGGCGCCGATGACCACGCATTCCTTTGCCAGTCCGGCGTAGCGACGGTGGTCCGCGGAGAGGGTGATCCGCCCCTGGCCGTCCGGGTGCTGCTCGTCGGTTCCGGCGGCCAGGGCACGGACGAAGGCCCGGGCCGTCTCGTTCGTCCGGGATGCCTCCGCCGCCTTGCGGGCCCGCACCTCGAACTCGGCCCGCGGGTACACAGCCAGGCTGTGGTCCTGGCTCTTGGTGACCATCACTCCGCCGGCCAGGGCATCGCGGAACTTGGCGGGCAACGTCAGGCGCCCTTTGTCGTCCAGCTTGGGCGTGTAGGTGCCGAGAAACATGGCTCCCACCTCCCGCTCGACCGGTGTGGCGCTCCGCTCTGCCCCACTTCGCACCACCGTACCCCACCATGGCCCACAATCAAGTCGACATGACGCCGATTCTCGCCGGATTTCTCAGCATTTGCGCAGTTGAGAGCACGTGCCAGCGAAGTGGGGGAAAGCTTCGCCCCACCACGGGCGTGGGTCAATTGATGGCGCATTTTGCGGCCTCGATAGGGGCGGTGAGCGTCCAGCAGTGCATCCGAGGCGCAGCTGTGGGGATGAGTGGGGCCTGGCGGCCGTCCGGATGAGACGATCCAGCGATGGCCGAGCAGGCAGCGACGAGCATCAGCCCATCCGCGCGGCGGGTCAGGGGTTGACCAGGCGTCTCCCGGTGGGAGCTGGGCGCTGTCTTTGAGGCCTGACGGTCGGACCGAAGTCGTGCAGGTCTACGACTGGTCCCGGGTGACCAATCCCGTCCTGGCCCGGGTGGCTTTCCCGCGCGCTTCCGCCAAGCAGCTCGAGGCAATCCTCAGTCGGCTTGCGGACTCTTGCCGCTGAATGCGACGTGCCGTCGGAGCTTCGCGAGGACGGCCACGACGCCATCACGGACCACCGCGTCGGCCACGAGGCCATCCAGTCCGATGGCTGCGGCGGTAATGGGCAGGCGACGGCTGGCGTCCTGCACGACATCGGCGCCGACGTAGCCGAGCACCGTTTCCAAGGACAGTTGCGCGTTGGCGCCTCGGCCTTCGGCGGCGACGTTGATCCAGGTGACGGGCTTGCGGTAGATCTCGCCACCACCGACCGTCCAGTCGAGCAGGTTTTTGAAACTCCCAGGGAGTGCGCCGGCATACTCGGGCGTGCAGAACACGATGGCGTCCGCGGACGCAACGTGGTGGCGTAGACCGGCCACCGCAGGCGGCAGCGGCTCCTGGTCATGATCCGGATTGAAGGCTGGCAGTTCGGCCAGGCCTTCGTAGAGGGTGGCGCTGACGCCGTTGGGCGCCAGCGCCTGAGCCGTCCGCAGCACTGCCGTGTTGGTCGACCCGCCACGGGTGCTGCCGGAGATGAGGAGAATCTTCGCTGCCGTCATGGGTTCCCTTTCCTGCAGCCGGTGGCGTCAGGACGAAGCAACCGCGTACCGGGCGCATCAATTCCCTACTGGCCCCAATACGGCCGAATGCGCTCGGAAATTGTCGGCGCTTCGAACTAGCGTTCGATGCATGGAGTTGGGCGAGGTGTTCGCGGATCCGGGTGGGGTGGATGCGTGGCGGCTGGGTGAGGCGGAGTTGGTGGCGGTGACGCGGGCGGTGGGTGCGCGTGCGCGGATCGTGCAGTTGGAAGCGCTGCGGGTGCGGTTGGTGGCGGAGGTGGAGTCGCGGGGGACGGCGAAGGCGTTGGGTGTGGGCTCGACGGCGTGGTTGTCGGGGGTGTCGCGGATGTCGCCGGGCACGGCCACGCGCATCGTGAACCTGGGTAGGGCCTTGGCCGGGTGCCGGAGACGGCGACGGCCCTCGCGGGTGGGGCCATCAGTACCGCCCACGCGAGGGTGATCGTGGGGTTTTTCGCCCACTTGCCCGACGGAGTACCGGCCGAGGCCGTGCCGCATTGTGAGCGGTACGTGCTCGACGACGCAGCGACCGATACGCCTCCGGAGTTGGCGCGGCGGGCGGCGGCGCTGCGGCATCTGCTGGAACCGGTGGAGCAGAGCCTGCCGGAGGCGGAGGACACCGCGTTGAACGAGTTGTTCGCTTCCACGACCCTGGGTGGGCGCGGGGTGGTGAAGGCCGATCTGGATGCCGAGACGATGGAGATGCTGCACACCGCCCTGTCGGGGTTGGCGAAACCCCAGCCGGCCGAGGACGGGGTAGCGGACACCCGGTCGCCGGGGTTGCGGCGGGCGCAGGCGTTCACCGAGTTGTTGCGCCGCTACCTCAACAGCGGGGACGCCCCGGTGCAGGGCTATGAACGCCCGCACCTGTCCTTGCTGATCCGGGCCGAGGACCTCGCCGCCGCCGGCACCGTCGATGATTTTCCGGCGGCCGAGGAATCACCCGCCCACGAGGACACCGCGGCGGATTCGCCCGGGGATCGGTTCGCGGGCCCGGTGGCCGATCGGGGTGCTTACCGGGCCCTGTTCGGTGCGAACCCGGTGGCGCCGGGATGGATGCCCTGGATGGGGCCGGTCTCCGCGGCCACCGCCCGCCGCATCGCCTGCGACTGTGAACCCGCATCGGCATCGACGCCAACGGGGTGCCGCTGAACCTGGGGCGCAGCAGCCGCCTCGTCTCTCCCGCTCAACGGCGGGCGTTGATCGCCCGCGACCACGGCTGCGCCTTCCGGCTGCGGCCGACCCCCGCCTGAACCGAAGCCCACCACATCCGCCACTGGATCAACGGCGGAACAACGGATTTAGCGAATCTGGTCCTGCTCTGCGCCCATCATCACCGGGTCATTTGCCACAACAGCTGGGACATCACCCTCGGCGCCGACGGCTACCCTGGTTCCTCCCACCCCAATGGCTCGACCCCCACCGACAACCCAGGCCGGCCCACCACCGGCAACACCACGCCCCCACCACCGCCGCATAACCACCGGCGCGATTGGCGCTGGCCGGACCTCGAGCACCGTCGACGTCGGCTTGTGCGGACGCAAGCCGCGCAGATTTGGCACACTTGAGGAGAGCCCCGCTTCTCGTGCTGCCCCTTCGCTCTCCGAAGGCCTAGCGTCGATCACGCTCTACCGCCCTGGAGGACCACGTGAGCACACCGCGGACCAGCGGAGGTTGGGGCGGCACCTGGGAACAGCAACTCACCCCTCAATGGGGCGTCGAGCAGGTCGCCACCACCGGACAACGCATCGTGGCCGCTGTGGAGCAGGTCGTCCTCGGCAAGACCCAGGTCGTGCGCACCGCGGTGCTGACCCTGCTGGCCGGCGGCCACCTGCTCCTGGAAGACATTCCTGGTGTTGGCAAGACCGCATTGGCCAAGGCCCTTGCCAAAGCCGTCGACTCCAGCGTCTCGCGCATCCAGTTCACCCCCGACCTGCTGCCCAGCGATATCACCGGGGTGTCGATCTATGACCGCCGCAGCGGTGAGTTCGAGTTCCGGCCTGGGCCCGTCTTCGCCAACATGCTCGTCGCCGACGAGATCAACCGGGCGTCGCCCAAGACCCAGTCAGCGCTGCTGGAATGCATGGAAGAGCAACAGGTGACGGTCGACTCCACCACCTACCGGCTGGCGGAACCGTTCATGGTGCTTGCCACACAGAACCCCGTGGAGATGGAGGGCACCTACCCGCTTCCCGAGGCACAACGCGACCGTTTCACGACCCGGGTGTCACTCGGTTACCCCAATGCGGCGGCGGAGCTGACGATGATCGATGCCCACGCCGCCGACGATCCGGTGGAGAACCTGCAGCCGGTATGCACCGCGGCAGAGGTGCGTTCCATGAGCGAGGCGGCGCGGGGCGTGCACATCTCCGCCGAGCTGCGCCGCTACGTCGTCGAACTGGTGTCCGCAACGCGGACGACACCATTGCTCCGTCTCGGTGCCTCCCCCCGGGCGACGCTGCACCTGGTGCGCACCGCACGAGCCCACGCCGCGCTGGCCGGTCGCGCGCACGTCCTGCCTGACGACATCGCAGCCGTGGCCGAACCCGTGCTCGCCCACCGGCTGCTGCTCACCGGACAAGCGATGGCGGCACGCCAAGACACCTCCTCGATCGTGCGCGAACTCATCCGGCACACACCCGTGCCGCGCGGGGTCCACTGAGTGCGCTCCCCTGTTGCGGGACTGACGACGCGGGGCCGCTGCCTGATCGCCGCGGGAGCGGCCTGCGTGGCGTGCGCCCTCGTGCTCGACGAACGCGATCTGCTGCGCATCGGTGTCCTGCTCATCGCGCTGCCCCTGCTGAGTGCGCTGCTGTGCGGGCTGTCCCTGCTGCGACTGGAGGCCACCCGAGCCGTACAGCCCCAACCGCTCGCTGTCGGCGACGCCGGCCACGTCGAGTTGCAGCTCCGTGCGCTCTCCCGTACCCCGCTGGCCGGAATGCTGATCAGCGACCGCATACCCAGTGATGTGGGTATCACCGCCACGTTCGCGCTGGGCCGGCTGCGGAGCGGGTCGACGGCCACCGTGCACTACCCCGTCACGCCGCGGCTCCGGGGACGCCGCCCCCTCGGGCCACTGCAGGTCGTCCGAGCCGACCCCCTCGGATTGGTCGAACTGCTGCGCACCGTCGGCGAAGGCGATGCGGTGGTGGTGCGGCCCCGGGTCGAGTACCTGGACGGCTCGTTCCCCGTCGGTGGCTCGGGTAACGACCACAGCGCCCGGCCCAGTGGCGGCCACAGCGTCCGCGACGCCCAACTCCGCACCTATGTGGCTGGTGACGACATGCGCACCATCCACTGGCCGAGCACCGCGCGCCGCGATGAGCTGATGGTGCGAACGGCAGAGCAAGGCCATGCCACCGGCACCGCCGTTCTGCTGGACATTCGCCGAAACAGCCACACCGGCGCCGGGGAACAGTCCAGCCTCGAGCGCGCAGTCAGCCTGGCCGCCAGCGTGTCCGTCCACCTGCACCGCATCGGCGTGCCGGTACGCGTACTCACCAGCGACGGGACCCCCATTGCTACCGGTGAGGCAGGTCTCGACGAGCTTGCACTGCTGCAGCCGATCGATGAGGCCGAGTTGGGCGCGGTGATGAACCTGATCGGGACCGACGCACTCATCGCAATCTTCGGCCGGCTGAATACCGACTCGGCAACCAGGCTGCTCGACAACCGCGCCAGCTCGGCCCACGCGGTGCACCTGTTGCCCAGTCCCGGAGCACCGTTACTGCGGGCGGCCGGCTGGACGGTGACCGAGGCCGCGGCAATGGCACCGCTGTCCGAGCTGTGGACTCCCGCGCGCCAACAGACCGCGGGGAAGCGATGACGGCGCCGACCGCGCAGAACCCCGCCCGGGCAACTCAGTCGGCGGCGGGCGCGCTGGCGCTGCTGCTCGGGTGCGCCGCGCTGAGTCCGATGTTCAGCTCGCAAAGCTGGGTGATCCCGGCCGCCGGCACGATCGCCGCGGTGGCCGCGGTGGGCGCGGTCCTGCGGGCGCTGCGAGTGCCGATCGCACTGGTGGTTGTCGGGCAGCTCCTGGTGCTTGCCTGCTTGGTCACCGCGGTGTTCACCGACGCGGGAGTGCTCGGCGTGCTGCCCAGTCGCGCGGCGGTGGACCAGCTGCACCTGCTGTTGAACGGCGCAGGCCAGCAGATCGCCAGCAAGAAGCCGCCGGTGGCGGTCACTGAACAGATGCTGCTGGTGCTGCTGATATCGCTGGGCAGCGCTGCCATCGTGGTCGATGTGCTGGTGGCCGGGGTGCAGGCACCGGCGATGGCTGCCCTCGTCCTGCTCGGCGTATTCGCCGTGCCCACCTCGGTCTCGCACAGCCTGTTGCCGTGGTCGTCCTTCGTGCTCGGCGCGCTGGCGGTACTTCTGCTGCTGGTCTCCGACGGCGGTCGGCGCGCGATGACTGCCGGCCCCGGGGCGAGCGCGGCCGGACTGCGTTCCCCCGTCGTGTTCGGGCCCGTGGTGTTGGCCCTCGTCGGTGCCCTGGCTGTGGGTGCGGCCGCGACCGGCGTGGGAACCGAAGGACGACTGCCGAGCAAGGGCAGCGGGTCCCAAGGCGTGGCGTTGAACCCCTTCACCGAGCTCCGCGGTGAGCTCGGGGAACGCAGCGCGACGCCATTGTTCTCCGTTGCTGGGATGGTCCAACCGACGTACCTGCGTGCCGTTGCCCTCGATCAGTTCGTCAACAACCGCGGTTGGGTGGTGCAGCGGCTGGACGCAGGCAGCGCACTTGGTTCCGGCCTGGGTGGACAGCAGCTCGTGGGCCCAGCGCAGAGCGTCACCGTGCGCGGCGACCACTACGCCGATCGCTGGCTGCCTTCGCCGGGAACTCCGGTCGCGGTACGGGGGGAGGGCACGTCGTTGTCGGACTACACCTATGACGCCGAGGCCGCCGTGCTCCAGACGAGCAAGCGGCAATCCTTGCCCGCCTACACCGTGCAGGCCGTGGTCCCGGGGGGAAACGCGGAGCAGCTGCGCGCTCTCGGCCGCACTCCGCAGAGCCAGTCGGGCGTGGACCCGCGGTGGCGTCAGCTCGACGGTGTCGATCCACGCGTCCGCCAGCTCGCCACCTCCATTGCCGGCACGGCGCCCACCACCTTCGATGCCGCCGTGGCCCTCACCGCCTACTTCACCAACCCGAGCAGCGGTTTCAGCTACGACCTGAGCGCCGGCAACGGCACCGTGGGCGGCGACGCCCTGGTGGACTTTCTCACCGTGTCCAAGCGCGGGTTCTGTGAGCAGTACGCCTCCGCGATGGCCGTCTTGCTTCGCGAGCTCGGCATCGCTTCCCGGGTCGTGCTGGGGTACACGCCGGGGACCGGCAACGCCCGCCTGCGAACCATCACCACCGACGACGCCCACGCCTGGGTGGAGGTCTTCTTCAACGGGATCGGTTGGGTCAGCTTCGACCCGACGCCCCTGACCGGCGGCCGCGGCATCGTCGCGCCCTACGTGGCGCAGGCCCAAGCCGAGGCGCCGCCCGCGCCTGCGGTGCCCGGCCGGGCCGAGCCGGTCACTCCCACGCCTGCCGCGGATCAGCCGGCTGCTTCGTCCACGGCCACACCCACGGCCACCGTCGAGGCGCCGTCGGCCGCCGAGGCACCGGCAGAGCAGTCCTCGGGGGCCGCCGTGCTCCGGGTAGTACTCCTCATGTTCTTGGCACTGGCGTTGCTCGCCGTGCTCGGTTGCGCACCGTTGGCGGTCCGCAACCGACGCAGGGTCCGCAGATTAGCGGCGGGAACGCCGGATGCCGCGTGGGCGGAGTTGGCCGACCTCGCGCTGGATCGGGATGCGGGTATCGCTGCTACCGAGACTGCCCGGGACGCCGGCGCACGCTTGTGCGCCGCGTTCGGCCTGGACGAGGACGGCCGCGCTGCGGTGGAGGCAGTCGTCGATAGCGTGGAACTTCAGTGGTACGGGAACCAGTCTTACGCCGAGGGCGGCCAGCAAGAACGCGGACGAGAGCAGATTCGGCGCCTCATGGCCGCCTGGCAACGGTGCGCCCCGTTACGCGGAGCGCAACGAGCATTTCCCCGTTCAGTGTTGGGCGCGCTAAAGCGACGTTCGAGCGCCACCGACAGTCCCGATCGAAGAATTGATGCGCCGGAGCCGAGCGCTCGGCACTGACCGAAGGGTGGCGGAAGGATCAGCGCTGGTCGAAGCGACGCTTGAAGCGCTCCTCCATCTTCGCGGCAAACCCGCCGCCAGAGCGGGTCTTGCCGTGCGGACCGCCCTCACTCCCGTGGCCTTTCGCGTCTTTGCCACCGGCACTCGGAGCCTGGCCGCGACCGACCAGCAGCAGCACGCCGGCACCGAACATCACCAGGAAGCCGAGCACGCTGATCACCGGGACACCGCCCGGCTTAAATGGCAACGCCACCCCGCCGACCAACAGCACCAAGCCGAGAAGGAAAACGGCAACGGCTTGCACACTACGACGACGGCCAGCACTGAGCCCTCGACCTGCCCGCACGTTCGAGGCGAACTTCGGGTCTTCCGCGTAGAGCGCGCTCTCGATCTGGTCGAGCAAGCGCTGCTCGTGCTCCGAGAGTGGCACTGTCCCTCCCCCGGCACTGAGGTGTTGGGCGGTCGGCTCCGCTGTGGAGTCGACGGATGCCCGACTCTTGCGAGCATCTGCCCTCATCGTACGAGTCCGGCGGGCCGAGGACCACCCATAGCCCGTTGCAAAGGAAATCAGCCTTCGCCGGCCGCCGGGTCAGTGGCCGACATCGGGCCCATCCAGCAGGGCCGCCGGCCGCACCACAGCCTTACCGAATCTCGCCTGCAGCAGGTCAGCCGCCTTTTCCGCGTCGCGCCAGCCGTGCTCGGGAGCGCCAAGCGCCAGTTGTTCCACCACGGTCGACGCCGCGACCAGTTGTTCCGCCCGCACCCCGAGCAGCCGCACCGCCTGCCCGCGCGGACCCAGCGCATCGAGCAAGGTCCTGGCGCACTGGTACACCTCGTTGGTGACATCGGTCGCAGCAGGAAGCGTGCGCGACCGGGTGAGCGTGGTGAAGTCCGCGAATCGCACCTTGATGGCCACCGTCCGGGCCCGCAGACCCTTGCGTCGCAGCGCCGCACTCGTCCGCTCCGAGAGCCGGAGGAGCTCCCGGCGCAGCGTGGGCGTGTCGTAGATGTCGGTGCCGAACGTCTCCTCGGCGCCGACGGACTTCTCGCTGGCGTCGGGGACCACCGCGCGGTGATCCTGGCCGTTGGCCAAGGCGTGCAGATGCGCACCGCTGGCCGTGCCCACCCACTTCTGCAGCACCCGTAGGTCGGTTCCGGCCAGCTCGCCGACGGTGCGCAGGCCGTGGTCGGCAAGCACCTCCCCGGTCCGTGCGCCCACGCCGAACAATGCAGTCACCGGAAGCGCGTGCAAGATCTGCCGTTCACGCGCCAGCGGTACCACCATGACCCCGTCGGGCTTGGCCATCGCGGAGGCGATCTTGGCCATCGACTTGGTTCGGGCCACGCCGACCGAGCAAGTGATACCGACGTGCACGAGCACCTCGCCGCGGATCTGCTCGGCAATCTCCGACGGTGTACGGCCCAGCCGACGCAGCGCACCGGAGACGTCGAGAAAGGCCTCGTCGAGGCTGAGCGGTTCGACCAACGGCGTGAGGGCCCGGAAGATCGCCATCACTTCCCTGGACGCCGCGGTGTAAAGGGGGAAGTGCGGTGGGATGAAGTCCGCCGTTGGGCACAGCCGTCGGGCCTGGGACACCGGCATGGCCGAACGCACACCGGATCTGCGCGCGGCGTAGGTCGCAGAGAGCACCACGCCCCTGGTATCACCGCCTGCCACCACCACCGCCTTGCCAACCAGGTGCGGCGCTTCCCGCACCTCCACCGAGGCGTAAAACGCATCCATATCGACGTGGAGCACGACGCAGCCGGTGTCGTCGGCATCGCCGGCGTCCCGTGTCGCATGCCCGGCCAGCTCGCCGCTACGTCCCATCTTTCAGTGCTTCGCCGGCAGTCGGGCCATCGCGTGCAAGCGGCTGGCGATTTCCCGCAGTGGTGCGACGGTGGACGCGGCGGCCTCCAGTTCGGCGAGTGCGGCGGCGGTGGCCGAGGACCCCTCCAGCGCCGAGGACGGGATGAGGTCACCCACCACGGTGTCGCCTTGCACGAGTTCCACCTCGAGTCCGGTGCTGGTGAGCAGTGTCGTGAGTTCGTTGAGGTCGAAGCGGCGCAACAGGGGATCGCTCACGCCCACCCGACCGTCGGGATCGGTGAGGACCTGCAGCGCCTCGGCGATCCGCCCGGCCAGCGCCCGGTGCAGGACCGTCGCGGCCCGGCCGGCGACCAGGACCGACAGCAGTCCACCCGGCACCAGAGCCGCCACCAACGCCACCATCGCCCGGAGCGGGTCGTCGACCACCTCCAGAATGCCGTGGGCCAGCACCAGGTCGGCCGCGTCGTCGGCTACCAGCTCGCCGAGGCAGTCGGCGTCGCCCTGCACCGCGGTGACCCGCTCGGAGACGCTCGCCTCCCTGGCCCGCCGGGCGAGCGAAGCAAGTGCGTCCGGACTCGGGTCGACGACCGTGACGGAGCAGCCCAGCTCGGCCAGCGGCACCGCCCATACGCCGGACCCACCGCCGACGTCCAGCACCCGATAGGGCGACTCGGTTGTCCGTGCCTGCACGGCCCGGCGCACGGCGCGGTGCACCAAGGCGCTGCCCGCTCCCTCGCTGACCGAACGGCGGTGCGCGGGCGCCCGTTCGCTCGGCTCGGCGTCCGGTGCGGGGGGGCTCACGACGCCCCACTCTAGTGCCCACGCCGGGACATCCGGCAGCAAAGAAACGGGGCATATGCGCGCAAGCGCCACTCCGTGAGCATCCCGATCAGGGACCACGGCGGTGCCGCAGCGCGGCTCGTCTAGCCAGGGTGAGGAACTGCTCGGTCTGGCGCACCATGTCGTCGGCCTCGCGCACCGTGACGCTGGACCGCACCGCGCACGCGGCGAAAAACATCGACCACTCCCGTAGCTCCGGAGCCACGCCGGCGAGCAACGCCCACAGGCTGCGCGGCCGCGAGCGCGTGCTGCCCGGCGACCGGCTCGCCACGGCTCGGGTGGCGAGCACGGCGGCACCGGCACGCACGGCGGCGAGCCTGGCCAGCGCGAAACGCTCTGCCGGGGAGGCAACCGTGCCCGCCCGCAGTAGTCCCGCGGTGGCCTGCTCGAGCAACACGGCGGCCACCGGCTCCCCGCCGTACCGCGCAGACCCAGGCTCGCCGAGCTGCCCAACGGAGGTTCTTCCTGAGGTAACGGGCATCGGCGGTCCCTTCTCGAACGTATGTTCGATACCTTAACTCTTACCTCCCCTGCTCGGTCAAGGGCTCGTGGTACGCCCGTGGTGTGATGTCACTGTGAGTGCGCACATCGTGGACCTGTCACGGGAAGCGCTGCACAGCAGAATGTCCGAGGCGCTCGGGATTTACGTCTCGGCGATGGGGTATCCGCGCGGCACAGAACAGCACCGGGCCCCAATGTGGGCCGAGCACTCGCTGCGCCCAGGGTGGCGGGCGGTGGCTGCGCTGGGCGAGCCGACGGCCGACAGCGCCTCGTCCCCGCCGTCTGCGCCTCCCCTGCTGGGTATCGCCTACGGGTATCGCGGGGCCCGCAGGCAGTGGTGGTGCGAGGAGGTGCGCGCCGGGCTCCTCGGCCGGTCCTCGTCGGCCGGTGGCGTGGACTCGCTGCTGGACGGGTATTTTGAGTTGACCGAGTTGCACGTGCTGCCCCAGGCGCAGGGCCTGGGTCTCGGCGAGCAACTGCTGCGCCGATTGCTGGCCGACCGCACCGAGCCCATGGTGCTGCTGTCCACCCCCGAGGTGCCCGACGAGAACAACCGGGCATGGCAGCTCTATCGACGCCTGGGATTCACCGATGTGTTGCGCGACTTTACCTTTGCCGGCGACGCTCGTCCGTTCGCTGTGCTGGGGCGGCCACTGCCGCTCTGAGCACCGGATACGGTTGCGGGGTGCATGACGCGATCGTGGTGGGCTCAGGGCACAACGCCCTGGTATGCGCCTGTTACCTCGCCAAGGACGGCTGGGACGTCGCCGTGCTGGAAGCCGACACGGTGCTCGGTGGCGCTGTGTCCACTGTGGAACGGTTTCCCGGCCACCTGGTGGATCGGGGCTCCTCTGCGCACCTGATGGTCCGGCACCTCGGCATCACCGAGGAACTCGACCTGTCCGCGCACGGTCTGCGGTACCTGGACTGCGACCCGTGGGCGTTCGCTCCGGCCGCAAACGGCCAGGGCGCAGACGGCCAGGGCGCAGACGGCCAGGGAATGGTGTTCTATCGCGAACTCGACACCACCTGCGCCTCGATCGAGTCCGTCTGTGGTGCCGCCGAAGCTGATGCCTACCGGCGTTTCGCCACGGTCTGGGGTGCCCGCAGCCGTCGTGTCCTGGACGCCTTCGCCCGTCCGCCGACACCACGGAACCTGCTGCGGGCCTTCTGGGGCATGGACACCCAGGGCAGTCCCGCGCGGCTGTCCCGGGAGTTCCTGACCTCCGGAGATGCCCTGCTCGAGGAGTACTTCGACGACGAACGGCTGCGGGCCGCGTTGGCGTGGTTCGGCGCCCAGTCGGGACCATCGACGGCGGAGGTGGGCACCGCCCCGATGGTGGGCTTCGCCGCGGCGATGCACACCATCCCGCCGGGGCGCCCCGTGGGAGGCAGCGGTGCGCTGACCGCGGCGCTTGCCTCGCGGTTGGACGCGGAAGGCGCCGTGGTCGACCTCGGCGACGCGGTGACCTCCCTGCACCACGAGGACCCCGCCTGGCGGGTGCGGACCTCGAGCGGCCGAGAACTGCGGGCCAGGACCGTGATCGCCGGGTGCCACGTGCTCACCACGCTGGACCTGCTCGCTGCGGGCGGCCACGACTCCGCACAACTGCAGCGCTGGCGTCGCGGCGTGCGCGTCGGTCCCGGCATCGGCATGGTGGTCCGGCTGGCCACCTCCGAGCTGCCGCAGTACCCCAGTGCCCCACCTGAGGCGCAGGTGCACAACGGACTTCAACTGCTGGTGTCCGACCGGCGGCAGCTGCACGCCGCGCACGGAGCGGCAATGGCCGGCGAGCTGCCGCCCCGGCCGGCGACGCTCGCGATGAGCTTCAGCGCCCTGGACCGCAGCACCGTGCCCGATGGCGAGCAGCAGATCTCCCTGTGGGCCCAATGGCATCCCTACCGACTCAGCGGCGGCCGCAGCTGGGACCAGGAGGGCGAAGGGGAGGCCGACCGCATCGTCGCGGAGCTGGAGTACCTCGCGCCGGGGTTCACCGACTCGGTGCTGCACCGCCACGTGCAGACCCCGCTCGACCTGGAGCGCGAGCTCGGGCTGCGCGGCGGCAACGTCATGCACGTCGAGATGTCGCTGGACCAGATGATGCTCTGGCGGCCCACCCCGGAACTCGCCGGATACCGGGTACCTGGCGTGCCCGGGTTGTACCTGACCGGCGCGTCGACTCATCCCGGCGGCGGCGTGTCCGGCGCCAGCGGGCGTTCCGCGGCCGCGGTGGCATTGGACGATGCCCGCGGCGGCCTGCTGCGTCAAGCACTGGCGGTGACCCGACGATGAGCATGTACCCGGCGATGAGCATGCGCGCCCTCGCCTGGGCCCTCGGCGTCGCGGCGATCGGGACGCAGATCAGCTATCCCCTCACCGCCGGGGCCGCGCGTGACGCGGTGAGCATCGCCGTGGTCGCCCTACTCGGCGCTGCCTGCGTTGCGCATGCGGCCGGGGTCCGCGGATTGCGGTGGACCGCGGGGATGCTCACCGTCACCGCGGGCGGCGGACTCCTCGTGGAGATGCTCGGCACGGCGAGCGGGCTGCCCTTCGGCAGCTACAGCTATGCCAGCGGCCGGCTCGGTCCGGCGCTGGGCACCGTGCCGCTCATCATCGGTCTGGCCTGGACGGCTGGGGCCTACCCGGCCTGGTGTGCGGCAGACCGGGTCGCTCGCGGCCGGGTCCGGGGACGACGGGGCGCGCAGCTGATGCTAGCCACCGCCGGCTTGGTCGGCTGGGATCTGTATCTGGACCCGCAGATGGTCGCCGACGGCCAGTGGAGCTGGACCGGCCGATTCCCCAGCCTGCCCGGACTGCCGCAGGTGCCGGTGAGCAACTACCTGGGCTGGTTGCTCATCGCGGTGCTGATGATGGCCGCGCTCGATTCGCTCGGGCGCTACGCCCCTGCGGCGCGGGTACGAGGCCACGGGGCCGCCGATGCCCTTCCGCTCACCCTGTACCTGTGGACCTGGCTGGGATCCGGGCTCGCCCACACCGTGTTCCTCGGGCTGACCGCCTCTGCGGTGTACGGCTTCGTGGCCATGGGGGTGCTGGGTACCGGGGTACTGGCCTCGCTCGGCTCCTCGGGCAGTGGTCGGCACACTGCCCGGCGCGCCGCGGCTGCTTCCTCGGGGAAACGCCCGGCCCAGCCTGGCACGATGGGCGGGTGCAAGCTTCGCTGATCGGGCGCTCGCCGACCCGCAGGCCCGTGGTGATGGCAGTGCTGTTGCTCATCCTGCTGCCGCTGCTCAGTGGGTGCTTGCGCGCGCGGATGACCATGGGGGTCTCCGGCGACGACCAGGTCACCGGAGAGATCATCGTGGCCACCCAGAGCGGCGCGCAGGTACCGCCATTGACCACCCCGCGGGGCATCGCCGACCGGGTGAGCGTGCGGCCCTACAACCAGGACGGCTACCAGGGCAGCCACGTCTTCTTCAGCGACCTCAATTTTGCCGAACTGCAGCAGCTCACCGTGCTCACCAGCCTGGGTGCCGGGCAGTACCACCTGGGGCTGCGCCGCACGGGCAGCACGGTCAAGCTGGAGGGCTCGGTCAACCTCAGCACGCTGCGTAGCGAGGGCGCCGACGTCCAGCTGCAGATCAACTTTCCCGGAGACGTGACCGCCACCAACGGCATCCGCCAGGGCACCAGCGGGGTGCGGTGGCAGCTTCCGCCCGGGGAGAACAGCATCCTCGAGGCCACGGCCAGCTACGACGATCCGGGAACGCGGGGCTACCAGAACTGGTTGCTGCTGGTGACGGTGCTGGTGCTCGGGGCATCGGCCGCCGTGGTCCTGATGGCCCGCAAGGCCCGTGACACATCCGCCCCGGGGCGGATGGCCGGCTGATCCGATGCGCGACGCTGCGGTGCGAACGGGTGCTGCGCTGGCTTGCGCGGGGCTGCTCAACTCCTTGGTGAACAGCCGGCTGTTGCGGCGACCCGCCTGCCCGGTTACCCCGGTCGAGGAACAAGTGACCGTCTGCGTACCTGCCCGCGACGAGCAAGCGCACCTTCCGCTCCTGCTCGCCGACCTGGTGGCGCAGACCGACGTGCCCCGGCTGCGGATCCTCGTGCTCGACGACGCCTCCACCGACGCGACCGCAGCCGTCGCTGCGGCGGTCGCCGGTGCGGATCCGCGGGTGCGGATCGTTTGCAGCACGGCGGAGCCGGCGGCCGGCTGGCTGGGCAAACCCGCAGCGTGTGCGCGGCTGGCCGAGCTGGCGTTCGCTCAACAAGACCAGGCGCGACCTGATGTCCTGGTGTTCCTGGACGCCGACGTTCGGGTGGCCCCGGATGCCATCGCCGCCGGGGTCGGCCTACTCCGCAGCGGCCGCCTCCATCTCGTGTGTCCATGGCCGCGCCAGCTTGCGGTCGGCCTCGCCGAGCGCCTCCTGCAGCCCCTGCAGCAGTGGAGCTGGCTGACGTCGTTGCCCCTGGCCGTCGCGGATCGCTCGACGCGCCCGTCGATGGCCGCGGTGTGCGGGCAGTTCCTCGTGGTCGACGCCGCCGCGTACCGGTACGCCGGTGGCCACGGTGCGGTGGCAGGCTGCGTCCTGGAAGACCTGGAACTTGCCCGTCTCCTGCGACGCAAGGGTTACCGTACCGCCCCGGCGGACGGCTCCCGGCTGGCGCAGTGCCGGATGTACCGGGGTGCGGGCGAGGTGCGGGCCGGTTACGGCAAGTCGCTGTGGACGGCCTTCGGCTCGCCGGCCCAGGCGGTGGCCCTGTTCACCGGCTTGGTGGTGACTTATCTGCTGCCGCCGGTGGCGGCGCTCCGTGGCCGCGGGGCGACCCGGTGCTGGGGGCTGATCGGCTACCTGGCGGCCGTGGGCTCCCGATGCGTCGCAACGCACGTGGCCGGGACACAGCGCTGGCCCGATGCCCTGCTGCACCCACTGTCGGCGCTGGCGCTGCTCGGGCTGACCGTCGACTCCCACCGACAGCACCGCGGCGGCCGGATCCGCTGGAAGGGCCGTCAGGTGGCGTGACGCGCCAGCTGCGCGGCACCGACCACCGCCAAGCCCACCCCCACCCAGCCCGTCACCGGCCCGGTGCCACCGGGGTGTCCGGCTGCGGCCGCGCCGAAGCCGACGACGGCCAGGATCGCCCGGGAAGGGCGTTCCCACACCGTGAGGGCGCCGTAGCGTCCGCGCAGCGCCCGCCAGGTCTCCATCACCAGGCCCAGGAGGCCGAACACCATCGCCTGCCAGAGCCATACCCCGGCCGCTGCCACCAGCGCCACCCACCAGGCCAGCTCGCTGACGCGGTCACTCCAGGAGTCCAGCGCCCGGCCGTACCGCGAGACCCGGCGCGAGCGGACGGCGGCCGCCCCGTCGAGGCCGTCCAGCAGCACCGAGACCATCACTGCCGCGACCGCCGCGGCGTGCCATTCGTGCACCGCCAGTACCGGAACCACTAGGGAGACAAGAACTCCCGCGGCCGTCAGCGCATCGGGCGGGACCCGTAGCGTGACGAGGGGCGTGGCCAGGACGTCGACAAGCCGCAGCCACGGCCGCAGCAGCGGTACCGCGGAAGGGTCGATCCCGTGATGCTGGTCGGACCAGCCCCGCTCAGACTGCTGCACCAACCATCCCCAGGCGGGTGAGCACCTCGACCGTGGCCCGGGAGAAGTTCAGCGTATAGAAGTGCAGGCACGGAACGCCTTCGGCGATGAGTCGCTCGGAGAGCTCGGTGGCCACCTGCACTCCCTCCTCACGGACGGCGTCCTTGTCCGCCGTCGGCCCGGTACCGGCGGCCCGCTCCAGCCGCTCGATCACCTCTGGCGGCACCTCCTTGCCCGACAGCTCCGCCATCCGCTGCACCGAACGCAGCGAGGTGATCGGCATGATGCCGGGCACGATGGGCTTGCGTCCCTGCTCGGGGTCGATTGCGGCGACCCGGTCGCGCAGTCGCAGGTAGTCCTCGGGCCGAAAGAACATCTGGGTGATGGCGTAGTCGGCGCCGGCACGCAGCTTGCCGACGAAGTGCTGGGCGTCGTGCTCGCGGTCGGGTGAGCGGTGGTGGCCCTCCGGAAAAGCGGCAACGCCGACGGTGAAGTCCCCCAGGCTGCGCACCAGCCGCACCAGGTCGGCGGCGTAGGCCAGGCCCTCGGGGTGCTGCTCCCAGTGCCCGAGCGGGTCGCCGGGCGGATCTCCACGCAAGGCGAGCACATTGCGGATGCCGACGTCGGCATAGGCGCCGATCACGCTGCGCAGCTGGGCGACGGAATGGGAGACCGCCGTGAGGTGCGCGACGGGAAGCAGCGTGGTCTCCCTGGCGAGCTGGCCGGTGATCCGCACGGTGCGGTCCCTGGTCGACCCGCCGGCCCCATAGGTCATCGACACGAAAGCCGGCCGCAACTGCTCCAGCACCCGGACGGTGCGCCAGAGCTGGGCCTCACCCGCTTCGTCGCGCGGCGGGGAGAACTCGACCGAGAAGGTCGGGCGCCCGTCCCGGCCCGCCAGCATCCGCTCCACCACCGAAGGGTCCGGCGCGGGATTCGCAGGCACACGAGAATCGGATGCGCTCACCAGGCGCCGCGCAGTCGTCACCCGCCCAGCATAGAGAGCAGGGCGGGCGCTCACCGTCGTGGAGGACCGTGACAGGCTCACCCCATGCCTGATGCCGTCCCCCTGCATCCGGTCGCCGTGCCTGTCGCCGACACGCCGTCGGACCTGCCCGAGGCGGTGGCGGCCGAGCTCAGCACCTTCTTCGCCGGCCGGCGCGAGCAGACGACGCGGGTGGACGTGCGGTTCGCCGATGCGGCGCTGGCCCTGGAGGAGTTCGTCCTGCGCGGCGGCAAGCGGCTGCGGCCCAGCTTCGCCTGGTGGGGCTGGCGCGGCGCGGGCGGCGACCCGGACGGCTTGATGGCTCCGCAGGTGCTGCGGGCCTGCGCCGCCCTGGAGCTCATCCAGGCCTGTGCCTTGGTCCACGACGACCTGATGGATGCCTCGGCGACGCGCCGGGGCCACCCGACCGTGCACACCGCGTTCGCCGAGCGCCATCGGGTAGCCGGCTGGAGCGGGGCGGCCGAGCGGTTCGGCCTGGCCGCCGCGGTGCTGCTCGGCGACATCGCGCTGGCCTGGGCCGATGACATGCTCCGCGCCGCGCGACTGCCCGCCGACGCATTGGCCGGGGCGCTGCCGTATTGGGAGGCGATGCGCACCGAGATGCTTGGCGGGCAGTACCTGGATGTGCTCACCGAGGTCTGCGGCGACGAGAGCCCCGAGGCGGCCCTGCGCATCGACCGGTTCAAGACCGCGGCGTACACCGTGGAACGGCCGCTGCAGATGGGTGCGGGCCTCGCGGGCGCCCCCGGGGAGCTGCTCGCGGCCTACGAGAGCTTTGGGGCGGACGTCGGGGTGGCGTTCCAGCTGCGCGACGACCTGCTCGGGGTGTTCGGCGATCCCGCGGTCACCGGCAAGCCCGCGGGCGACGACCTGCGGGAAGGCAAACGCACCCTGTTGGTCGCCCTGGCGCTGCAGCGGGCCGATACCAACGATCCCGCCGCCGCGGAGCAGCTGCGCCGCCAGCTCGGCCAGGACCTGACCGAGGACGCCGTTCAGCGGCTGCGCATGCTCCTGGTGGAGGTGGGCGCGGTGGCGGAGGTGGAGCGGCGGATCGGTGAGCTGACCGAGCGTGGCCTCGCCGCACTGGACACCGAGCTGATCGAGCCCACCGCCCGCCACGAACTGCGCCGGATGGCCGTGGCCGCCACGCTGCGCTCCTCCTGAGGAGCAGCGCTGTGCGTACCGTCTCCGGACCGACCGACCACGTCGTCGTGGTGGGCGCCGGCCTCGCTGGACTCTCCGCGACGCTGCACCTGCTCGGTGCCGGACGGCGGGTGACGCTGCTGGAACGCGCCCCGCTGCCCGGCGGGAGGATGGGCCGCCTGGACCGTGACGGCTTCCGCATCGACACCGGCCCGACCGTGCTCACCATGCCCGCCTTGGTCGACGAGGCACTGGACGCTGTCGGAGCCAGCCTGGCTGACACGGTCACCCTGCACCGGCTGGAGCCCGCCTACCGAGCCCGCTTCGCCGACGGCAGCACTATCGACGTGCATACCGACGCCGAGGCGATGGAGCAGGAGGTGCGCCAGCAGGTCGGAGCGGCCGACGCCGCCGGCTACCGGCAGCTGCGGAGCTGGCTCACCGCGATGTACGACGCGGAGATCGGTCGGTTCATCGGCGCCAACTTCGACTCACCACTGGACATGGTCGCCACCCCGGCGGCCCGCCGCGACCTCGCTCGCTTCGTTCGACTCGGTGGGCTCGGCAGCCTGGCCGGGAAGGTCGGCAGCTTCCTGCACGACGAGCGGCTGCGGCGGATCTTCACCTTTCAAGCGCTTTACGCCGGTGTGGCGCCGCGGCAGGCCCGTGCGGCCTACGGAGTGATCGCCTACATGGACACCATCGCCGGCGTCTACTTTCCCGAAGGCGGCATGCACACCGTCGCGCAGGCCATGGCCGATGCGGCCGTATCGGCCGGCGCCGACCTGCGGTTGACCACCTCCGTCACGTCGTTGGAGAGCGCTGGGGAGCGGATCCGCGCGGTGCACACCGGCGCCGGCCAGCGGATCCCGTGCGACGCCGTCGTGCTCACCCCGGATCTACCCCAGGTCGACGCCTTGCTCGGCCGCGCCCACCCCCGGAGGCTGCGGATGCGCTGGGCCCCATCGGCGGTGGTGCTGCACGGCGGCATCCCCCGCGCGGTGACCGACCGCTGGCCGCAGCCCGCCCATCACACCATCGACTTCGGCAGCGGGTGGGAGCAGACCTTCACCGAGATCATCGCCCGGGGCAGGCCGGGCAGGGGCCGGTTGATGAGGGACCCCTCGGTACTGCTCACCCGCCCCGCGCGCACCGACCCCTCGCTGGCGCCGCAGGACCAGGAGCTGTGCTACCTGCTGGCGCCGTGCCCGAACCTGACCACCGCGCCATGGGACTGGCAGGCCCTTGGGCCCGCCTACCGGGACGAGCTGCTCGGTGTGCTGGATCAGCGTGGTTACCCCGGCATCGCCGAGCACCTCACCGTGCACGAACTGGTCACACCGGCAGACTGGGCCAGCCAGGGAATGGCAGCGGGGACGCCCTTCTCCGCGGCGCACACCGTCACCCAGACCGGCCCGTTCCGGCGCGGCAACCTGGTGTCCGGACTGGTCAACGCGGTGCTGGCCGGGTGCGGGACCACACCCGGCGTTGGCGTCCCGACGGCGGTGATCTCCGGGCGGCTGGCGGCGCAGCGGATCGTCGGCGCTGCCTAGAACGGTCACGACACGGCAACATCACCGGTTCGGGCCGCTTGATGAGGAGCCCATGGGGGATGATGGCCGGTGATGACAGCGCTGACCAGCCTTCGAGAGGCATCTCGCGGCGGCACCGGCCAGGAACTCCTGAGCCGCGGCCGCCGCGTTCTGCGTGGACCGGCCACTCCGGATGTGGTCCTCGGGATGGTGGGCAGCGGACTGACCCTGTTGGGCGGCCTCGGAGCGGGCAGCGTCCGGGTTCGTGATCCCCTGCTGGAGATGGTCAGCCTGTCATGGCTGCGCTTCGGGCACGGCCACGACCTGTCCACCGCCTCGATCTACGTCGGTGTGCTGCTGCTGTTCTTCGCGTGGATGCGGCTGGGCAGGCGGGTGCTGGCCGGGGGCGTGAGTCCCACCGCGCTGCGCGGTGTCCTGCTCGTGTGGATGGGACCGCTGCTACTCTCGCCACCCTTGTTCAGCCGCGACGCGTACTCCTACCTCGCCCAGGGCGCCCTGCTCCGCGACGGTTTCAAGCCCTACGAGGTGGGGCCGGTGGCCAGCCCCGGGGTGTTGCTGGACAACGTGAGCAACGTCTGGACCACCACGACGGCGCCTTACGGGCCGTTGTTCCTGCTGCTGTCGGACCTGGTGACCCGAATCACCGGAAACAGCGTCGTGGCGGGAACGATCCTGCTGCGTCTGGTAATGCTCCCGGGCATCGTGCTGCTGGTGTGGGCGCTGCCGCGGCTGACGGCGCATCTCGGCGGCGACCATGCGGTGGCCCTGTGGCTGGCGCTGCTCAACCCCCTGGTGCTGGTGAACCTGGTGGGTGGCGTGCACAACGAGATGCTCATGGTCGGCCTACTGGCGGCGGGCACCGTGCTGGTCCTCGACCGCAAGCACGCCGGCGGCTTCGCCGTCGTCGCCGTGGGGATGGCGATCAAGGCGACGGCCGGCCTCGCGCTGCCGTTTCTGGTCTGGGTCTGGATGGCGCATCGACGTGAAGAAGCCTCGGCCGCCGGAGAGGACCCACCGAAACCGTTCCCGCTGTTCTGCCGAACCGCCGGACTCGGTGCGCTCATCGTGCTCGCCGTCTTCGCGGGACCGTCCATGGTTCCCAATCTGGGCATCGGCTGGATCGGCGCGCTCGCCGGATCCGGGCTGATCATCAACTGGCTGTCCCTGCCCACGGCGATCGCGCATCTCATCACGCTGTGCTTCTCGTGGCTGTTCCACGTCGGCATCGTCTCGGTGCTTCCCTACACCCGGGCGCTGTGTGCGCTGGCGTTGATCACGATCGTCGGACGGCTGTGGTGGCGCAGCAGGAACTCCGCGGTCGAGTCCACCAAGTCCATCGCCTTCGCGCTGATCGCCGTGGTGATCCTCTCCCCCGCCGCGCTCACCTGGTACTACGCCTGGCCCTTGGCGATGGGCGCGGCGCACCGGTGGAGCAGGCGGATGCTGGCCCTCGTCGTCGGGCTGTCCCTCGGGCTGATGCTGCTCTTCCGGCCCTCGGGCCTCACCGGCATGTACAGCCCGGTCGACGTCACGGCCGCCATCCTGCTGGGCACGCTCGCCGGCATCTCTCTGCTGCGGCCGGACCCGCTGCGGCTACGCAGCAAGGCGGCGAAGCTGGCTCCGCACCACGGCGAGGCAGGACCGCACCGGGCATGAGCCCCGCCGAGCCACTCGCCCCCGGCGAGGCGGCATGAAAGCAGCCGAGCCACTCGCCCCCGGCGAGGCGGCATGAAAGCAGCCGCGTTGGCTACAACCAGCGGGCTGCAGCCGCAGTTGCGGGACAGCTACGCACGCTGCCGGGCGCTCAACGCCGAGCACGGCCGGACCTACTTCCTCGCCACCCGGCTGTTGCCCACCGACCGCAGACCGGCCGTGCATGCCCTATACGCCTTCGCCCGGCTGGCCGACGACCTGGTCGACGGCACCGGGCAGCCCCTGCCCTGGGCTCAGCGCGCCGAGGCCCTCGATGAGCTGGAAGAACAACTCCGCGCCGGCTTGGGCGGGACGCAGACCTGCCAGCACCCGGTGCTGCACGCCCTGTGCGACACCGTGCAGCGCTACGCCATCGACCCCCAGCTGTTCTCGGATTTCCTCGCCTCGATGCGGATGGACGCCGTCGGCTCGTCCTCCCAGGTCAGCGAGTACACCTCGATGACCCAGCTACGGCACTACATGTATGGGTCTGCGGCGGTGATCGGGCTGCAGATGCTGCCCGTGCTGGGCACCGTGGTCCGCACGCAGGACGCAGAACCGTACGCCCGCGAACTCGGCGTCGCCTTCCAGCTCACCAACTTCCTGCGGGACGTGGGTGAGGACCTGCGCCGTGGCCGCGTGTACTTGCCAGCGGATGAACTGGCACCCTTCGGCGTCGACCGTGTGCTGCTGGCACAGGTGCAGGCCGACGGAAGGCCCGATCCCCGGGTGCGGGCAGCCATGGCGCACCTGGTCGCGCTCACCCGCAGCAGCTACCGCTGCGCCGAACCGGGCATCGCACTGCTGGAGCCGGCCGCGCGACCCTGCGTGCGGGTGGCCTTCACGCTGTACTCCGACATCCTCACCGAGATCGAACGCGCCAACTTCGACGTGCTCAACCACCGGGCGCTGGTCTCCCGCCGCCGTCGGCTCGCCGTGGCGGGCCCGGCCCTGCTGCGTGCCGTGACAGCCCGCTAGAGCGCCATCGCCTGCGCCCGGCGGGTGACCTCCTTAGCCCGGTTGCTGTGCAGGGCCTGCACCGGCGCTCCCGGCAGGGTGTCGTCGACGGCAAACAGCCACTGCAGGATCTCCAGGTCGGTGTAGCCGCCATCGCGCAGCACACTGATCAATCCGGGCAAGCCCTTGAGGACTCGGCCCTCCTCCTCGATGAAGATCTCCGGAATGCTGACCACCGAGTTGCGCCGAACGGCGAACAACGCGCCGTCGCGCAGCAGCTGGTGCACCCGGGTCAGCGGAACCCCCAGCCGCTTGGCGGCGTCGGCCAACTGCAGAACCGGGACCTCGGGGGCAAGGACGTCGTCAAAGTAGGGAACTGAGCTCACCGCACTAACGGTAGCGGCACCCACGTCCGCCCCCGCGCCTGCACTGTTGCCCGCCTTCTGATCGCTACCATCGACCGGGGACCAAGACCAGCACAGAGAATGAGGTGTCGACGGGTGCGCAGCGGTTCCGCACTGCTCGGAGTGCTGTTGGAGGGGCGCTACCGGATTGACGCCGTCATCGCCCGCGGCGGCATGTCCACCGTCTACCGGGGGGTGGACCTGCGGTTGGACCGCCCGGTAGCAATCAAGGTGATGGACCCCCGCTTCGCCGACGATCCGGCCTTTCTCAGCCGCTTCGAGCTGGAGGCCCGCTCGGTGGCCAGGCTCAGTCACGCCGGGCTGGTGGCCGTCTACGACCAGGGCAGCGACGACGGACACGTATTCCTGGTGATGGAACTGGTCGAGGGCGGCACGCTGCGCGAGCTGCTCCACGAACGGGGTGCGCTGTCGGTCCCCTTGGCGTTCAGCGTGCTGGAACCGGCACTGGCTGCCCTGGCCACCGCACACCGGGCCGGGCTGGTCCATCGCGACGTCAAGCCCGAGAACGTCCTGATCGCCGCGGACGGGGCGGTGAAGATCGCCGATTTCGGACTGGTCCGCGCGGTCGCCGCCGCGGGGGCCACCGCCGGCAGCGTGATCTTGGGTACGGCCGCCTACCTGTCCCCCGAGCAGGTCAGCCCCGGCAGCGCGGATGCCCGCAGCGATGTGTACTCCGCGGGGGTGCTGCTCTACGAGATGTTGACCGGCGTGCCGCCCTACTCCGGCGACACCCCCCTCGCGGTGGCATATCAGCACGTCAACACCGACACCACCGCCCCGAGCGAGCGCGTCTCCGGCTTGGCGCCCGAGCTCGACGACCTGGTGCTGCGCGCCACCCGCCGGGATCCTTCCGCCCGGTTCCACGACGCAGGGGAAATGCTGGCCGAGGTGCTCGAGCTGCGCCGATGGCTGCACATCGCGCCGGTCCGGGTGCCGCTGCCCCAGCACCACGCGCACAGTCGGGCTGCGGCATCTCCGCTGGCCGCCACCAGAGCACACCACGACGCCCAGCCCCCGACCATGCCCGGCAACCAGACGCGGGCCATGCCCACCGAGCTGTTCGAGCGCGGTCCCGATGCGCGGACCGGTGCGGTGCACAGCAGGTACGCCGACGCCCGCAGGAAGGCCCGTCGCTCGGCCATCGTGTGGATCACCGTGGTGCTGCTGCTGGCCGGTGCGGTGGGTCTCGGGGGCTGGTGGCTGGGTTCCGGCCGCTTCACCTCCGTGCCCGAGCTCACCGGCCTGCCCCGTGGCACGGCCGAGCGGCTGCTCTCCCAGGCACACCTGACGGCAATACCCACGGAGGGCTACGACAACACTGCACCGCCGCAACAGGTGCTCGCCGCCCTACCGCTTGCCGGCTCGAAGCTGGCTCGGGGCTCGACCGTGAAGTTGACGGTCTCCGCGGGCCGACCGACCGTGCCGCAGATTCCACCAGGAACGCCCGCTTCCGCGGTCACCGAGCAGCTCAGCGCCCGGACGCTTCGCGCCAGCCAGGCACCCGGCACCTACGACGACACGGTGGCCGAGGGCACTCTGCTGCGTCTGAGCCCCGAACCGGGCACTGCCCTCGCCGTCCACAGTCCCGTGCAGGTCACGCTCAGCCTCGGACCGGCACCGGTGGCGATCCCCCGGCTCCTGGGTCGCACCGTGGCCGAGGCCGGCGCCGCGCTCGCCGGCGCCGGACTCAGAGTCGGTGCCACCACACAGGTCTTCAGCCCCACCACCCCCGGCGGGTCGGTGGTCGGCACCGATCCGTCGGCTGGCAGCAGCCTGCACCGGGGCGAACTGGTCACCCTGCGGGTCTCCAATGCCGTGACGGTGCCCGGCCTGCGGGGCCGCACGGTCGGCACGGCGAGAACCCAGCTCACCGAGCTCGGTCTGCAGGCCGGGGTGCGTCAGCTGGTGGCCTTCGACGGGTCGCTGGTGGTGTCGCAGAACGTCGATGCCGGTACCCGCGTGCCCCCGGCCAGCACCGTGGTGATCACCGCCCTGCCTAGGTTCGAGTCCAGCTGTCCTCGAGCATCCGGGGCTTGCACGCTACGTAGCCGCCGATGAGCCCGATCCCGACTGCCACGCTCAGCATCGCGAAGGGCCACGCCCAGCCGCCGGTCGCCTCGTGCAGCAGCCCGAACAGCAGCGGACCCAGGCAGGCCACGGTGTAGCCCACGCCCTGGGAGAAGCCGGACAGCGCGGCCGAGCCCGCAGGCGTGCGGGTACGCAGGTTGATCAGCGTCAACGACAGCGGGAAAGTGCTCGGCCCCAGACCCACCAGGGCCACCCAGAGCACGGGCAGCTGCATCGGGGCGAGCAACAGCCCGAGAAATCCGGCCGCGTAAAACACCGCGCACCCGCATACCAAGGGATAGGGGTTGGCGACGCGGGTCGCCAGCATCGGCATGGTGAACGCCGAGAACAGCCCAAGCGCGGCGAACAGGCCCACCATGGTGCCGCCGAGCTCGGCGCTGCCTCCGGCCTCGGCGAGGATCTTCGGTATCCAGGTGAACAGGGCGTAGGTGTTCAGCGAGGTCATCCCGAACATGGCGGCCATCCCCCAGCCGACCGGCGAGCGCCAGGCTCTGCCCTCGGCATGCACCACGGGCAGTTCGGGCGCCTCGTCGCCGGGGATGACCGCACGGTTGTGCGCCTGGGCCAAGAGGGAATCCTGGCTGCGTTCCATCATCAGCACGGCGATCCAGGGCACTGCTGCCGCAGCAGCCACCACGGTCCACGAGGCGGTGGAGAACCGCCAGTCGCTGATGTTCGCCAGCGGTACGGCCACCAGGGCGGGAAGCACTGTGCCGAACTGCACGAAGCTGATGTAGACGGTGCTCAACGTGCCCACCCGATCCGGAAAATAGCGCTTGACCAGCGGCGGGAGCACCACATTGCCGATGCCCATGCCACCGAGCGCCACCACGGACAGGGCGAGCAGCTCGACCGTGTTGGCCGCGAAGGAGCGAGTGAGGGTTCCGATGCCGGCCAGCACCATCGCCACCAGCGCCATCCGCTCCAGGCCGACGCGGTGCACGAGCATCGGCGTCAGCAAACCGAAGAACGCGAAGGCCAGGGTGGGCAGCATGCCGAAGACCCCGGCGACCGCGGCGCCGAAACCGAGGTCGGCACCGATGGGGGCGAGCAGCGGCGTGATCGACGTGACCGCGGTACGCAGACTCAGCGCGGAGAGCGCGATTCCGACGAGCACGATCGACCGGCCTGCCCACATCGGACGCACCGACCTCGCTGGGCTCGTCAGGCTCGACGTCACCTGCTGCGCGACGGTCGCCTCCTCAGCGTGGGTCATGCCGATCTTCACGGGGACTTCCTCACCCTTGCGGTACGGAATGGGTAAATCATAGGATGAACGGATGAATAGCTCCAACCGGGTGCGCCGTCCGAGTGGAGAATCGACGTGCAGTCAGCGCAGCGCCTGAGCCTGATCTCCCAGGTCACCGGGCAGCTCCGGGCCGAAATCTGTGATGGCCGATGGGCCATCGGGATGAAGATCCCACCGGAGCCGGAGCTGGCCGAGCTCACCGGAACCGGCCGGAACACGGTGCGCGAGGCCGTCCAGGCCCTGGTGCACGCCGGCATGCTCGAGCGTCGCCAAGGCTGCGGGACCTTCGTGGTGTCCAGTTCCGAGCTCACGGGGGCGCTCAGCAGGCACCTCGCCGTCGCGCACCGCCGCGACGTGCTCGAGCTGCGTCAGGCCCTCGACGTGCAGGCGGCGGCGCTGGCTGCGCAACGTCGCGACCACGCGGACGTCGCCGAGCTCACCCGCCTCGTCGCCGACCGCCGCGAAGCTCAGCGGTCAGGCGAAAGCATCCGGTACGCGGCCGCCGACCTCGCCCTGCACCGCGGGGTGGTCGCGGCCAGTCACAATGCGCTCTACCTCGAGTTCTACGACTCACTCGGCGACGTCTTCGAGCCGTCCATCCACAGCTTCGTGGCCAGCGGCGCACCCAGCTACGACGCCGAGCACGAGGACCTGGTGAACGCGGTCATCGATGGCGACAGCGACCGCGCTGTCGCCGCGGCCCGGCGCCTGCTCGGGACGCTGATCGAGACCTCCGGCTGAACTGCGACCCCCAGAACGGCTAGTCGCGCAGCATCTCCGCGACGAGGAAGGCCAGTTCCAACGACTGCTGAGTGTTCAGCCGCGGGTCGCACGCCGTCTCGTAGCGGCCGGACAGGTCCGCATCCGAGATGTCCTGCGCGCCGCCCATGCATTCGGTGACGTTGTCGCCGGTGATCTCCACGTGCAGTCCACCGGGGTGGGTGCCGGTCGCCCGGTGCACCTCGAAGAATCCCTGGACCTCGTCGACGATGCGGTCGAAGTGCCGCGTCTTGTACCCGGTGGTGGACTCGTGCGTGTTGCCGTGCATGGGGTCGCACTGCCAGATCACCTGGTGCCCGGTCGCCTGCACCTTCTCGATGATGGGCGGCAGGAGCTGGCGCACCTTGGTGTTGCCCATCCGCGCGACCAGGGTGAGCCGGCCCGGGGTGTTGTGCGGGTCGAGCCGCTCTACGTACTCCACGGCCATCTCGGGAGTGGTGCTCGGACCGATCTTCAGCCCGATGGGGTTGGCGAGCAGCTCGGCGAAGGCGATGTGGGCGCCGTCGAGCTGGCGAGTGCGGTCGCCGATCCACAGGAAGTGGGCCGACAGGTCGAACAGCCGCGCGGCATCGCCGGGCTCGGCGCCGGGGTCCAGCCGGAGCATGGCCCGCTCGTAGTCCAGCACCAGCGCCTCGTGGCTGGCGTAGATCTCCGCCGAGTGCAGCGAAGGATCGCGCACCCCGCAGGCGTCCATGAAGCGCAGGCCCCGGTCGATCTCCTCGGCCATCGCCTCGTAGCGGGCGCCGGCCGGCGAGGTCCGGACGAACTCACGGTTCCAGTCGTGCACCTTGTGCAGGTCGGCCATTCCGGCCGCGGTCAGCGCTCGCACCATGTTCATCGCCGCGCTCGAGTTGGCGTAGGCGCGAACCAGCCGGGAAGGGTCGTGCCCGCGCACCGCGTCGTCGGCAACGAGGGAATTGATCATGTCCCCGCGGTAGGACCGAAGGCCCAGCGCATCCAGGTCGTTCGAGCGCGGCTTGGCGTACTGGCCGGCGATGCGGGCGACCTTCACCACGGGCAGCGAGGCGCCGTAGGTGAGCACGACGGCCATCTGCAGCAGGGTGCGGATATTGCCGCGGATGTGCGGCTCAGTGTTGTCGGCGAAGGTCTCGGCGCAGTCACCGCCCTGCAGCAGGAATGCCTCGCCGCGGGCGACATGGCCGAGCCGCTCGTGCAGCTTGTCCACCTCGTTGGACATCGTGATCGGCGGCACACTCTCTAACACTGTCCGCATCGCGGCGGCCTGGTCGCTCGGCCAGTCGGGCTGCTGCGCGGCCGGGCGGGCCAGCGCGTCGTCGAGCTGTGCCCGCATGGTCTCGGGTAGCGGGGGCAGCTCGGGCAGCGTGTCGATAGGCACGTCGACGGTCCAGTTCACCCTGGTGATTCTACGGGTGCCCGCTTTCCGGGCCGGTCCGGCGTATCCGGCGCTCGGACGAGGAGCGGCAAGGCCCGATCGTTGCGAACATTGGCCCGTCGGCCACTCGCAAAGGGATCCACGGCTGTCAACGATCGATCAAGTGACGCACCTACCGGATTCCCAAACCACCGCCCCTCGGCATCGCGGCGTGCATCGCGCCCGGTGGGTGGCGCTGGGTGCCTTCCTCGCAATTGTCGGTGCAGGCGCCTTTGCCACCACAGCGGGTCTGCTGGTCGACCCGCTGGTTCGGGACTTAGAGTGGTCACGTGGATCCATCGGACTCGCGGTAGCCACCAACATGGTGTTGTACGGGTTGACCGCACCGTTCGCGGCTGCCTTGATGGACCGCTTCGGCCTGCGCCGCATCGTTGGCGGCGCCCTGATGGTTCTTGCCCTCGGTGCGGCACTGACAACGACCATGACCCAGGTTTGGCAGTTCACGCTCTACTGGGGCGTGCTGACCGGCCTCGGGACCGGCTCACTGGCGCTCACCTTCGCTGCGACAGTGACCAACCGATGGTTTGTTCACCGACGCGGCCTCGTCGTCGGACTGCTCTCCTCGGCCAGCGTTCTAGGCCAGTTCCTGCTGCTGCCCGTCCTCGGGTGGATCACCGAGTACTACCAGTAAAGACCCGCATTAATCACTCTCCTACTGTGCGCCATGGTGGTCGCACCATTGGCGTACCTCCTGCTCCGTGATCACCCGCAGGACGTCGGACTCGACGCCTACGGCGCGACACGTTCGGTCCCAGCGCCGGCTCCGGTTCCCGGCGCGGCTCGTCGTACAGCTCGGGCGCTCAATTGCGCGGCGAAGGGCTGGCAATTCTGGCTCCTGGCAACCAGCTTCGCGATCTGTGGTGCATCGACGAATGGTGTGCTGTGGACACATTTCGTCCCCGCGGCGCACATGCACGGTATGGCCGTACCGGTCGCGGCCTCGTTGCTCACCGTGGTGGGGGTTTGCAAGGTGGTCGGCACGATCGGCTCCGGATGGCTCACCGACCGTTTCGATCCAAGTGCGCTGCTCGCCGGATATTACGTTCCTGCGCGGAGTGCTGCTCCTCGCACTACCTGGCCTGCTCGGCCCCACCATGGCGCCCTCGCTCGTCGGGTTCACAGTCGTTTTCGGCATCCTGGATCTGGCTACCGTTCCGCCCACCATCGCACTGTGCCGCGAAATGTACGGGCCGGACGGAGCCATCGTGTTCGGCTGGGTGAATGCGGCTCATCAGGTTGGTGCTGCCGTCGTGGCCTTCGCCGCAGGCGTCATTCGCGACCTGGCCGGCTCCTATGACGCGGTCTGGATCATGGCAGGAGCGATGTGCTTTGGTGCCGCGGTGCTCGCCCGGTTCATCACCGCCACGCCACGGGCGCTCGACGACGAGGAGGTATAGACATGAGCGCCTCCTCGATTGGGGCTCCCGAGATGGCCAGAGCGACCTGCAAGGATCTGGTCATGGAGGCGGACGGTTGCCGACGGCGTCACCGCGTGGCGGTGCTGGCCCGCGACGGGGTGCTGCCGATGGAACTGGGGCTCGTGCACCAGATCTTCGGCCAGGCGCGCTCGATCGAAAGGAGAGCCGCTGTACGACGTCGTGACCTGCGCGCTCGAGCCGGGCAATGTGCGCACCGCCGCCGACTTCACGGTGTTCGTCGGCCACGGCCTGGACGCCCTCCTGGATGCCGATACGATCGTCCTGCCTGCCTCCCACGAGGAGGACGCGACCGAGGGCCCGCTCAAGGGTGCATTGATGAACGCCATCGCCGCCATCCGCCCGCACACCCGCATCGCCTCCATCTGCACCGGCGCTTTCGTGCTCGCGGCAGCGGGTCTTCTCGACAACCGACGCGCCACGACCCACTGGAAATCCGCCGAACTGTTTCGTCGGCAGTATCCCCACGTCAAGCTCGATCCCAAGGTGCTCTACATCGACGAGGGCAGGGTATTGACGTCCGCCGGTGAGGCCTCGGGAATCGACCTGTGTCTCCATATGGTCCGCTGCGACCACGGCTCCGCGATCGCCAATGACGTTGCCCGCAGGACGGTGGTCTCACCGCACCGCGACGGGGGGCAGGCTCAGTTCATCCCGCGCCCGGTACCCGCGCCGCAGCTGTCCTCGACCACTGGCGTGGCCCGCGCGTGGGCGCTCGAGCACCTGGACGGAACGCTTACCCTCTGCGAGCTCGCGAGCAAGGCCTCCGTGAGTGTTCGGACATTCACCCGACGGTTCCGCGACGAGGTTGGCCTCTCACCGGCCGACTGGATTTCCCAACAACGTATCGAGCGGGTTCGCCAATTACTCGAAGAGACCGATATGACGGTTGACCTGGTCGCCGCACGTTCGGCTTCGGAACGGCCGCCGGGATGCGCAAGCATTTCGCGAGTTCCGTCGGTGTTTCGCCTAGTGCGTACCGAGCAACATTCCGCGGCAAGAACTGAGCCTACAACAGAGGGCCTAACGTGGTATGCCTTTTTCCGCCGGGGACCTTGCACAATCCACGAAACGCCGGTGATAGCGCCGATCAGCGCGAGGATCTGGATGAATCCGCCGCTGATGTGTGGCCCACCCCACTGAGTGGAGACACCTTCGCCGCTGCGGAGTTGAGGATAATGACCACAAGGGAAAGGCTGGCGAGCGCGATAGGGTGATGGCCGTGATGGCCAGGCCCTTGACGGTGTCTTTCATGCCTTCCCAATTCCCCGGTCCGCCCCTTCCCGAGCGAACGGATAACTGTCAGTCCGCAAGGGCTGACAGTTCTGACACGACGCCGTGGGCCGTCGCATTACCCGGCTGAGGACCGATGTGCCGCGATCGCCTGGAAGCGGGCCAGGTTGTGCCGCGCATCGGCAAGGGCGTCGTGGGCATCATCGGGCGCCCCTGGCAACTCGGGGCAGCCGGCGTCCTCCCAGTATTGGCGCAGCTCCCTGGTGAAGCGGGGCAGCGCGCGGGGCAGCGCGGGCATCGCCCCCCACAGCTGACACAGGGCGACGTGGTCGTAGGCGGCGATCCACGCCCACAACTCCGGCGCCCCGTTGGCGGTGAGGAACGCCAGCAGCTTCTCCCTGATCTGCGCCCGGCTGCGCCACAGCCGCGAGGACGGCGGCGGCAGCTTCGGAAGCACATTGGCTCGCACCCACTTGCCCGCCCGGTCGGGATTGAACTCGGAGGACACCGCGTAGTACTCCCGGCCGTCCTCGGCGGCCACCCCGATGGAGACCAGCTCGATGGTGGTGCCGTCCTCGATGAACTCGCAGTCGTAGAAGTAGCGCACCGCGCCACCTTAGGGTGCCTCAGCTGGCCTGCGTCGCCGGGACGCGGCCGGCGGGTTCGACCGGGGCAGCCGCCGGCCTGTCCTTCAGCGTGGCCGCGTACACGTCGACGTACTCCTGGCCGGAGAGCTGCATCAACTCGTACATCACCTCGTCGGTGACCGCCCGCTGGACGAAGCGATCGTCCTTCTGCTCGGCATATCGGGCGAAGTCCAGCGGCTGACCCAGCACTACTCGCACCCGCGCCGGGCGCCACATCCGCGAGCCGATCGGGTTCACCCGATCCGTCCCGACCATCGCCACGGGGATCACCGGCACCTCCGCCTGCAACGCCAGCTGCGCCAGGCCCAGCTTGCCCTTGTAGAGACGACCGTCCGGTGAGCGCGTGCCTTCCGGGTAGATGCCCAGGAGCTGACCCGAGCGCAGGATCTGCACGCCGGTGCGCAGGGCCGACTCCGCCGCCTGCGCGCTGGAACGATCGATGGGCACTTGTCCCACCCCCGCGAAGAACAGCTTCTTGAGCCACCCGGTGAATCCGGGCGAGGTGAAGTACTCGCTCTTGGCCAGAAACGTCACCCGACCGGGAACCATCACCGGCAGGAAGAAGGAGTCCACCACCGCAAGGTGGTTGCTGGCCAGGATCGCCGGACCGGTGCTCGGCAGGTTCTCCAGCCCCTGCACCCGCGGCCAGCAGGTGATCCGCAACAGCGGCCCGGTGAGCACATACTTGGCAAGCCAGTAGAGCATCGACTCACCTACTTCCGGTTCCGTTCATGCGCGGCAGGTCACACCCTAGGCCAGCTGATGGGCCCCGGCGGATCTCCGCATATCGTGTGCTGTCCGCCGCGGCCGTGCCACCATGGTCGGGTGGCCCTACTTCCCGGCGCGGAACCGTTCGCCTTCGACGGCGCCGGGGACTGTCCCGCGGTGCTGCTCTGCCACGGATTCACCGGCAGCCCGCAGAGCCTGCGCCCGTGGGGCGAGCATCTCGCCGGCCAGGGCTTCACCGTGCACTGTCCGCGGCTACCCGGCCACGGCAGCCGATGGCAGGACATGAACAAGACCCGGTGGCCCGACTGGTACGACACGCTGGACACCGAGCTCGGGCGCCTACGGAAGCGAGGCCGGCCGGTGGTGGTCGGCGGGCTCTCCATGGGCGGCACTCTCGCCCTGCGGCTTGCCGAGTTGCATCCGGAAATCGCCGGGTTGGTACTCGTCAACCCCTCGCTGCTCACCGAGCGCAAGGATGCAAAGGTGCTCCCGCTCTTGAGCCGAGTGGTACCCAGCCTCGCCGGGGTAGCGAACGACATCGCGAAGCCGGGCGCCCGCGAGGTGGCCTACGACCGGCTGCCGCTGAAGGCAGCCGCATCGCTGCAGCAGCTGTGGAAGGTGACCAGGGCGGAGCTCGCCAAGGTGACCATGCCGGTACTGCTGTACCGCTCCGCGAACGACCACGTGGTGGAACCGGCCAGCGCCCGGCTGCTGCACACCGCGCTGGGCTCGGCGGATCTGACCGAGGTGGTGCTGGAGCGCAGCTACCACGTCGCCACGCTCGACCACGAAGCACCGACGATCTTCGACGGCAGCGCGGACTTCATCAGGCGGGTGAGCCAGCGGTGAGCACCCCGGAACCGCCCGGCGGCGAGCGGGACCGCCAGGACGGCAGAGACGACGCCCAGGCGATCGAGGCGTCCTTTGCCGAGATCGTCGCCGCGTGGGGCGCCGATGAACCACGCTGGCCCGATGAGGAACCCGCCTCCTCGGAGCCCGAGGAGCCGAGCCCAGCGGAAGTTGCGGACGAGGACGAGGGCCACTACGAACCGCCCGAACCACCGCCCCTTCCCCGGCCGCGCGCTGCCACGGTCGGCGCCATCATCATGCTCGCCATCGGGCTGCTGCTGCTCTTGCTTCCGCAAGTCATCGGGCTCACCGACGCGGTCGGGCTTCCGCTGGGCCTGATCGCGGTCGCCTCCGGCTTGTTCTGGTTGTTCCTGATGCTGCGCACCGGTCCGCCGACCGACTCCGGGTGGGACGACGGCTCGCGGCTGTAGCCACGCTCAACGCTTAGCCAGTTCGGCGGCTCTGGCCAGCTCGGCGGCACCCACCAGCCCCGCGGTCTCCCCAAGCTGCGCGGCGCGGATGCGGGCGAGCGGGCGATGTCCCGCACCAGTGAGCCGGGTGGCGTAGTGCTCCCGCGCTGAGTCGAGGAACAATGCCGCCGAGACGCCGACTCCACCGCCAACCACGATGAGGTCAGGGTCGAACACATCGCCGGCCACCGCGAGCCCTTCCCCCAGCCACCCAGCCAACTCGTTCAGCGCGGCCATCGCGAGGCGATCGCCGTCTCGGGCCGCGCTCGTCACCCGCCTGCCGGTCAACGAACCGGGCTCGGCCGAGACTTCCCTGGCCAGGATCGGCGAACGAGCAGGATCGGCAGCGAGCATCTCCAGCGCGGTGGCCGCCAAACCGGTGCCGCTGCAGTAACGCTCCCAGCAACCATGCTTGCCGCACGGGCAGGCGCGGCCGCCAGGGACCACCCGCAGGTGCCCCAGCTCGGGCGCCACACCGTGAGCACCGCGGAAGAGCTGGCCGTCGATGAGCAGCGCGGCCCCGATGCCGGTGCCGATGGCAACCAACAGCACGACCCGACCACTGCTGGCGGCCCCGAAGCGGTGCTCTGCCCACGCCGCGGCGTTGGCATCGTGTTCCAGCACCACCGGCAGCGCGAGGCTCTCAGCCATCCGCTGCGCCACCGGGGCACATCGCCACGGCAGATGTGGAGCGAAGAGGACCGTGGATGTGTCCGGGGTGACGAACCCGGCAACGGCCAGCCCGACGGCGGCAATCTCGTGCCGGCCACGCAGCTCAGTCACCGCCCGATGCAACGCCGCCTCCAGCGCCTCCTCCGATGCTGGCGTCGGCGCCTCGGCAGTGTCGATGATCGCGCCGCGGGAATCGACGACCCCCGCTCGGATACTCGTGCCCCCCACGTCGACACCGACCGTCAGCCGCCGCTCCGGGCGCGGCGCATTCACTTGCGACATCCGTTGTTGCGCACCGGGATACGGGTAATCACTGGGGCAACCGGGCTGGGGACGGGCTCGTCTTTATCGGCGGTGCAGGTCTGGTCGTGGGTGTCCAACAGCGTCCGCGCGAGGATCACCCAGCCGGCCCCCTGCTCGGCGAGGCGACGGGCGAGCTCCGGGCGCTCACCGCGCAGCGCCGCAGCCAGAGCGCACAGCGGGCACCATCCACAACCGCCCGGTGCCGCGCCGCTTCCCGGCTCGGCACCGACCCGCAGCCACGGCTCCACGCGCTCGAGCAGGGCGTCGGCCAGCGCCCGCAACTCGGCAATGGTGTCCTCGGCGCTCGGGCGCTGCTCGGCCGTCATTTCATCCAGACGGCGGGGTCCGGCTGGAAACGCACGAGCATGACGTCCGGCAGCAACTCCGCATCCACCGCGTCGCAGCGCCGCAGCACCGGGGGCAGCGTCATCCGGCGCTGCTCGCCGGCCACGGTGACCAGCAGGTCGTCCTCGATCCTGCCGAGCTGCACCGTGGATTCCTGCACCAGGGGCAGCGGCAACCGCCACGCGTAGATCGAGTCGAGGCCGGTCCCCGACTCCAGGCGCACCTCGGGCTGCTCCGCGATCGGAGCACCGAGCGGCGCCAGCACATCCGCCGCGCCGTACAGCGCCTCCGCCACCGCCGAGAGCTCGGTGAGCCCGACGGGTTCGCGGGCCTGGTAGGGCACCGCGCGGACTCCCGCATGCTCGGGAAGGTCTGCGCGCAGCGCATCGAGCACCGCTGCCTGCTCGGCACCACGGATGCGCAGCCAGTCCCAGGTGGGACCCGTTCCCTGCTCCTCGGCCTGGCCGGCATCATTCGGCGTGGGCAGTACCCGATTGGCCAGCACGCCGTCCACCCGCAACCCGTGCAGGGCTAGGGAGGTAAGGGTACGGCGCGTCTCGGCGAGAACCACCCGCTCGGGGGTGAGCACCAGCCGGACGACGGTTCGTTCGCCATCGGTCAGCATCCGGCGCACCGCTCGCGCCGACTCGTCGAGTCGCTCCACCGCGTCGACGAGCTGCGCGGCACGCGCGCCCGAACGTGCGCCGAAGGCGCTGTAGGTGAGCCTGCGGTGGCGTGGCCACATCCGCTCGAGGTACCCGCTCACCGACTCCGGCAAGGTGAGCATGCGCAACGTCTCCGCGGTCGGGCCGCAGTCGAGCACCACCGCGTCCCACAACCCGCTCTCCGCCTGCCTGCGCACCTCACCGAGGGCAAGTAGTTCCTCGACGCCGGGCAGCACGGTCAGCTCCTCGGCATCCATCCCCGCCACTCCGGACCCGTCATCGTCGGCGCTCGACGCGCCCATCAGCCCGGCCAGTTCCCTGCGCAGCATCGCCCAGTGCCTGGCGAGCAGGGCGTGCGCATCCAGCTGCATCCCGGCCAGACCGTGCTGCACCTCCTCGGGCTGTGCGCCCAGCGGGGTGTCGAGAGCGTCGGCCAGCGAGTGCGCCGGATCGCTCGAGGCCACGAGGACCTTCAGTCCCGACTCGGCGAGCCGGACGGCGCTGGCCGCAGCGAGGGTCGTCTTTCCGACGCCGCCCTTCCCGGTGAACAGCAGGACTCGCACGTGCCTCCCACCCCACTCAGTCCGAAACGGCCACCCCGCAGAAGAACCGACCTTACCGTCGGCGCGCTCAGCTCTCGACGCGCTTCTTCAGCTCCTTCAGCGCGGTGTCGGTGATGACCTTCTCCGCCTTACGCTTGAACATGCCGATCATCGGGATCGCCAGATCCACCGCCAGCGAGTACGTGACCTCCGTGCTGTCGCCCTGCTCGCGCAGGGTGTAAGAGCCTTCCTGAGCCTTCTGCATCTGCCCCTTGACCAGGCTCCAGCTGACCGCACTGCCGTCGGCGGCCCAGGTGTAGGTGAGCTCGTAGGTGTCCTTGACGATGCCGGCGTCGAGGTCGAAACGCACGTGAGCGCCCCTGCCGTCCGCACCGCGCTCCAGCACTTCCACGGACTTCACCGCGTTCGTCCACTGCGGGTACGCTTCGAAGTCGGCGATAACGTCCATCACCCGCGCGGCAGGCGCGTCGATGACGATCGACTGGGTTGTCTTGTCGGCCACGGTGCGAGGCTACCGTCTCAGGGCGTTGGGCAACCCGTGGACCGGCTGGCGCTCACGGTTGACCGTTCGGTGGCTCGCCTGCGGCTCGGCTGGCTTCCAATTCCGCCTTCAGCTCGAAGGCCATCGCCTTCGCGGCGAGTCTGCGCTTTCTGCCCGCGCCGGCGAGCGTCCTGTCCGGAGCATCGGCCATCTGAGCGCGCAGAAAGTAATGCAGCACCGTGCCATCGAGGACCGGCTCCAGCCACACCTCCATGCTGCCCATCACCGCACCGGTTACCCGCCAGCGCAAGCCCGCGGGGCCGCGGTCGTCGTGCAGGTGCAGTACCAGATCCGGCCACCAGCGCCGCCAACGCGATGGTGACGCCATCGCCCGCGCCACCTCCGCGGGCGCAACGGCGAGGAAGGTCGCGTCCACCACGTCCAATGAGCTCACACCGCACAGCGAAACACATGGCCGCGCCCGGCCTGCTGCGGGCTTGCCCGACACGATAAGTTTACCGAAGGGTAACCAAGGTCACCCTGGTCAGCTGCCACTCCTGCCTGTCTCCCGGAGGCACCCGTTGCGTGAATACAGCGTCCCTTCCACCCTCACCGTCGCAGACGAGGACAACGCGGCTGCGGTGGTGTTTTCCCACGCCGAGCACTTCCCCGCCAGCGTGGTGTTCAAGCGGCGCAACGACTCCGGCTGGACCGAGGTGACCACCGCCGAGTTCGCCGAGCAGGTGGCCGCGCTGGCGAAGGGCCTGATGGCCGCCGGTGTCGAGCAGGGCGACCGGGTGGGCCTGCTCTCCGCCACCCGTTACGAGTGGTCGCTCATTGATTACGCCATCTGGACGGCCGGCGCGGTGACCGTGCCTATCTACGAGACGTCTTCGGCCGACCAGGTCCAGTGGATCCTCAGCGACTCCGCGGCGGTCGGCGTGTTCTGCGAGAACGACCCCCACGGGGACACGATCCGTTCGGTCGCGCAGGAATGCGAAGACCTCAAGCACACCTGGCAGATCGAGGGTTCAGCGTCCGACGCCGGCGCCATCGACGCTCTCACCGCCGCAGGCAAAGACATCAGCGACGATGACCTGCATGCGCGTCGACGCAGCGCGGGCGCCGACGACATGGCCACCCTGATCTACACCTCGGGTACCACGGGTAGGCCCAAGGGCTGCGTCCTTACCCACCGCAACCTGATGTCGGAGTCGCAGGCTGCCACCTCGGCGTTATCGGAGCTGATGCGCGAGGGCCAGTCCACGCTGTTGTTTCTGCCCTTGGCGCACGTCTTCGCCCGGGTCATTGCCGTGGCCAGCTTCGACCAGCGCGTCGTCGTCGGGCACACGCACGACATCAAGAACCTCGTCGCCGACCTGGGGGTGTTCAAGCCGGACTTCCTGCTGTCGGTGCCCCGGGTGTTCGAGAAGGTGTACAACTCCGCCCGGCAGAAGGCGCATTCCGATGGCAAGGGCAAGATCTTCGACCAGGCCGATGCCACGGCGGTGGCCTGGAGCGAGGCGCAGGCCAATGGCGGCGCGGGATTGCTGCTCAAGGTCAAGCACGCCCTGTTCGACAAGCTGGTGTACTCGAAGCTGAAGAATGCCCTTGGCGGTCAGTGTGCGGCGGCCGTGCTCGGCGGAGCGCCCCTGGGTGCCCGGCTGGGTCACTTCTTCAGCGGCATCGGGGTGCCGGTGTACGAAGGCTACGGACTCACCGAGACCACCGCGGCGCTGACCGTCAACCGTCCCGGCGCGCAGAAGATGGGCACCGTCGGTCAGCCGATCAACGGCTGCGCGGTACGGATCGCCGAGGACCAGGAGGTGCTCGTCGTCGGTGACGTGGTCTTCCGCGGTTACTGGCACAACGACGAGGCCACCAAGGAGGCCTTCACCGACGAGTGGTTCCACACCGGTGACCTCGGCTCGCTGGACTCCGAGGGCTTCCTCAGCATCACCGGGCGCAAGAAGGAGCTCATCGTGACCGCGGGCGGCAAGAACGTCGCCCCTGCCGTCCTCGAGGACAAGCTTCGGGCCCACCCGCTGATCAGCCAGTGCATGGTGGTCGGCGACCAGAAGCCGTTCATCGGCGCGCTCATCACCATCGACCCCGAGGCGTTCCCGGACTGGCGCTCTGAGCACGGCAAGTCCGCCGACGCCGACGTCTCCGACCTGGTCGACGACGAGGACCTGCGGGCCGAGATCGAGAAGGCCGTGGCGGAGGCGAACAACGTCGTCTCCAAGGCGGAAGGCATCAAGAAGTTCCGCATCCTGCCGGTCGACTTCACCGAGGACGGCGGCGAGCTCACGCCCACCATGAAGCTCAAGCGCAACGTGGTGGCCAAGTCCTTCGCCGGGGACATCGAGGAGATCTACAGCGAGTAGGAGCGAGGACGCTCCGGCTCACCCTTCCAAGAGGTGCTCCAGGCGCTGGGACAGCCGGTCCCAGCGCCAGTGCTCGCTGACCCAAGCCCGGCCGGCCGCACCCATGCGGGCCGCGCGCTCCGGATCTGCGAGCAGCGTCCCCACCGCATCGGCGATCTCCTCGACGCGCGTGCCGTCGACCACGGTCCCGGTCTCACCGTCCCGCACCGTCTCCGGCGCACCTCCCGAGCGGCCGGCCACCACCGGTAGACCGGACGCTGACGCTTCCAGGTAGACGATGCCCAGGCCCTCGACGTCCAAGCCCGCGCCCCTGGTCCGGCATGGCATGGCGAACACATCACCCAGGCAGTGGTGGGCGGCCAGTTCCTCGGCGGCCACTCCCCCGGTGAACACCACATCTTCGGCTACTCCGACGCGGGCGGCCAGCGTGCGCAGCGTGTTTCCGTACGGGCCGCCGCCCACCAGCACCAGTGCGGCCCCCGGCGCATGCCGCTGGATGCGGGGCAGCGCGCGGATCAGCATGTCCTGACCCTTGCGCGGCACCATCCGGGAGACGCAGACCACCACCGGCCGCCGCCCGAGTCCGTAGCGGGCGCGCAGCTGCGCCTTGGCAGTGGCATCGGGGTGGAAGGCGGCGACATCCACGCCGGAGGGCAGATGTTCCAGTGCCGCGTGAGGACCGAAGGCGGAGGCGAAGCGGCCGCGGGTGTAACGACTGACATAGGTCACGACGTCGGTGCGCTCACCGATGCAGCGCAGGGCGGACCGGGCGGCCGGCAGCATCGACCACCCCACCTCATGGCCGTGGGTGCTGGCCAGCACGCGGTCGGCACCGGCCCGGCGCAGCGTGGTGGCGAGCAGGGCCAGCGGAGCGGCGGCACCGAACCACACCACCTCGGATCCGTGGTGACGCAGCAGTTCCCTCGCCCGCTTGGCGACCTCGTGGGTGGGCAGCATCAAGGTGCCCGGGTGCCGCACCACTTCGAAGGGCTGCTGGGCGTCGAAGCGGACGTGCGAGTCGTCCCGCCACGACGGGGCATACACCACGAGTTGCTCAGCGGGCAGCCGACTGGTGAAGCTGTACAGGTAGGACTGGATGCCGCCGGGTCGTGGAGGAAAGTCGTTGGTCACCACGAGTGTCGGCCGCATTCGCTGCACGCTAGCGCAGCATGCCCTGCAGCCATCGACCCCATTCCAGCACCAATCCCCCGAGGGTGGTGCCCACTAATGGTTGCAGCGCCCTGTCGATGTCGACCGCGGACGGGGCAGGCAGCGCAGCCAGGCTCAGGTAGATCGTCCGCAGGGGCTGCTCGCCCTTCACCCTAGCCACAAACACCGAGAACGTCCACGCCAGCTGGTACGCCAGCTCGACGTGCGAGGGTGCCGATGCCGAGGAGAACTGCACGTCGGTGGGCAGACTGTCCGGCGGGCCGGCCCTGCGCACCAGAGCGGTCACCGCCGGCGCCCCATCGGCGAGTGACACCCCGCTACGCCGATACCCGACATAGTCGGCGAAGCCCTCGGCCAGCCACACCAGAGCCTCGGGCGCAGTGACCGGCCGAGCGGCGATGTGGGTCAGCTCGTGGCGCAGCACCACCCGACGGGACACTGCGGTGAGCTGGCCGACCGTCGCCGGGTTGAACACCACCCGCTGGCCGCGAGCCGTGCGATGGCTTCGGTCGACGTCGTCGGCGATGGCTACCGCAGCGAACTCACCGCCGGAGAAGTCAGCCCCCACGAGGGCCTTCAGCTCCTCCTGGGTATCCGGCAGGAACACCGCGATCCGCTGCTGCCACTGCGGGCCCCAGAAGTCGGTCACGTCCCGCACGGCCGAGTCGACCTCGGCGGCGAGGGTGTCCACGTCATCGGTGTGCTCCGGATGGCCGAGAACCACCCCGCGGGCGACGGATCGGGCCACCACCGGCCCGAAGTCCCACGGACCGCGCCAGGTGATCCGGCCGTAGTCGGCCACCGCGGTGTCACTGACCAGCCGCCACACGCTGCCGCGCCGGGCGAGGACCACTTCCACCGGCCGTGTGGTGGGTACCGGGTCGGCGCCGGCGAGGGCGTAGTGCAGGGTCACCGGCGGGGCCCAGAGCTCGTCGGCACCCACCCGCGCCGCGACGGTCGGGGGAATCGTTGGCGTCGGCTCATTGGCGAGCCCATAGCCCCAGTCGGCGAAGGGAACCTCCGCCATGTTGTGCGCGCGGGCGCGCTCCTTGCCCAAGAATCCGGCATCCGCCTGCTGGTCGAAGAGTGCGCTGAGCGCCGCGTCGTTGGCGGTGCGCACGGCCGCCGACCAGCGGTCGAGCAGCAGCTGGACGCCCAACCTGCGGGCACCTTCGTCGATCGTCGGCGCCAGCCCGGCCTGGGCACCGGCGTCGCTGGTCGGTAGCGAGGTGCTCGTGCTCGCCGGCGGGGCAGACGACCGGGTGCTCGGCCCGGTTGCTCCCTGCGTCAGCACGACCGTGCCCGCGACCAGTTGCAGCAGCACGACCGCACAGTAGTACGCGCGGCAACGCACGCGTCCTCATCACACCAGCCTAGGGCACCGCGACCGAGCGGCAGCGGCCGATCTGCGCGGGTCCGAACGCCGAGGAGGCCGCCACCCCATCGGGGCGACGGCCTCCTCGGCACACCACAGTGGCGGTGCTACTCAGTAGCGACGGGCACTATTGAAGGGCATGTTCCCCATCGGGGCAACCTTGACGGGCTGACCCTCCGTGGAGGCGTGCACCATGTTGCCGTTGCCGGCATAGATGCCGACATGGGACACGGGGCTGTAGAAGAACACCAGGTCACCTGGCTGCAGCTGGTCTCGCGAGACCGGCGTGCCCCCGCCCGCCTGCGCCTCCGCGGTGCGCGGAATGGAGACCCCTGCCTGCTTGAAGGCCCAGGAGGTCAGGCCCGAGCAGTCGAAGGCGTTGGGTCCGGTAGCACCCCAGACGTAGGGCGAACCGAGCTTGGTGAGGGCAGCCTGCAAGGCGCTGGCGCCAACCGAACTTCCCGAGCCCGTCACCACCGGTGCCGGGGCCGGGGCCGGGGCCGGGGCCGGGGCCGGGGCCGCACGCAGGGTTGCTGCCGGTGCGGATCCGCCAGCGGCGGCCGGACGCGGAGCCGCCGCGGGGGTACCGCCACGGCCGGCGGGGCTCGCCATCGGAACCGGGGAGACGAATCCGGCGGGCACCGTGGTGCCGGCAAAATTGGTCCGCTGCTCCTGCGTCAGGGAGTTGTACTTGGCCCGCACGGCGCTGGTCTGGGTGGCCAGCTCGCCCTGCTTCTGCTTGAGGTCGACCTGCAAGACGGCGGCCGCATCGGAAGCGGCCTTGGCCGCGGCTGTCGCCGCCCGCGCCTCCGACTCGGCCTTGGTGGCCTGTGCGGCCGCGGCCGAGAAGCTGTTCACGCGTTGGGTGGTGTCCGTGGCCAGCAGCTCCAGGCCCGACATCTGGTCCAACACGTCCTGCGGGGACTTGCTGATCATCAGCGCGGAGAGCCGGTTGACCCGGGCGCCCTGGTAGGTGGCCGAGGTGAGCGAGTCTACGGTTCCGCGGTACTGCTCCTGCTGGGCCTGGGCGTCGCGCAGCGCGGTATCGGCAGCGGCCAGCTTCTGCTCGGAGCTCACCTGCTGGGCGCGCTTGGCGTCGAGGTCGACCTGAGCGCCCAACAGCCGCTCATTGACCACCTCGGCCTTGTGGCCCAGGTCGGCGAGCTGCTGCTCGGCGTCAGAGGAGTTTGCTGGCAGTTGCGGGTCGGCGAGGGCGGGGCTCGACGGGACCATCGCGATACCGGCCACAACCAGGCCGGACACGAGGGCGCCGCGGAGCGTGCGCCGAAATTCTATGGACGCCACAGGGCGTTGTACTACTTGTTCCTTGTGTCCGCCTACCGAGTTAGCTGACGGGTTCGGGCTGGAAACAGCAGCCCTACAACACGCTCGTCTGACGACGAACGCGTCGACTCACCCCAGAGATAACGTGGGTTCCCGGCTCGGCTCCCCGAAGGGGGTCGATTAGGCGGTGACCAGCGGCGCCGTCCGCATCAGACAGCTGGCATCCGGTAGGTCTGGACAAGTTACGGAATGGCACCGGTCCATGTCCACCGAGACCAAGTTGTGATCTAAGTCACCCGTCCGAAGGTGTTGCGGCGATGGTCATTCCAGCATTCTGCAGCCGCCGGGTGAGCGCCGTGCCCATCGCGGTGGCCGGGGTGAGCACGCCGGCGGCCTGCGGCAGCGCCGCACGATCGATCGCCAGACACAATGCGCTCTGCCCCATCATCACGGCGGTGGCGGCATAGCCGGGGTCGCCCTTGGCCGCGACGGTCGCCACGTACCGCGCCCCGGTGGTCGTGGTGGTGTGCACCTCGATCGTGAAGCGACCCTTGGCGCGGGCCCGTTCGGACGGCCCCTGCCCCGGGTCAGGAAGCACGCGGTCGACAACCGGCGCGCGGGACGGAACGCCAGACCCGCCGCAGCGGTCCAGGTTCCGCCCGCAATGGCCAGCGCCACGGCTGGCGAGACCGCAGAGTCGCCGCAGCCGATCACTTCCCGGTAGCGGAACCGCCGGCCGTAGGCCCAGTCGAGCAGCGCGTTGCTCCGGCGAACGATGCGGGTGTTGTAGGGCGCCATCACGAACGGTGCGGTCCACCCGCCCAGCGCCGAATCCCTGCCCACCCCCACGGAGTCGGCCTCGTCGGCAAGGCGCGGTTCGGTCGCGCGGTCGGGACTGAGGGCGTAGGGGTCGGCGAGCTGCTTGGCCAGTGATCGGTTGGCCGAGACCGCATCGATCTGGGTGCGCAGGGAGTCGATCGTTCCCCCGCTGAGGCCGCCCTTGAGCGCACGCACCACCAGCGTGGTGTCGGTGAGTTCGCCCTCCCCGTCGGCCTGCACCCGTTCGTGCAGGCTCAGCACTCCCAGGTCGGAGGGGATGGAGTCGAAGCCACAGGAGTGCACGATGCGGGCACCACTGTCCACGGCAAGCCGGTGCGCGGTGTCGATGGACTCGCGGACGAAGAGCAGCTCACCGGTGAGGTCGAGGTAGTCGGTGCCGGCCGCGGCGCAGGCGTGCACCAACGGCAAGCCGTATTTGGCGTAGGGCCCCACGGTGCTGGCGATCACCTTGCTGGCCGCGGCCAGGCGGGCCAGGGCCTCCTCGTCGGCGGCGTCGGCGACGATCAGCGGCCACCGGGATGCCGCGGTACCGAGCTCCGCGCGCGTCGCTTCCAGTTTCTGGGTCGAACGCCCGGCCAGACCGATCCGCAGCACGGCGGGCGCGTGCTCGGCCAGATGCATGGCCACCAACGTGCC
>JAABVA010000404.1_pt1 | contig 55995 bp, 60 predicted proteins | sample 5560331 | NCBI WGS metagenome assembly JAABVA01 (sample SAMN12812661, study PRJNA571458) | rock metagenome | isolation source: Antarctica rocks | place: Antarctica: Victoria Land, Mt New Zealand sud | collected 2016-01-07
GCCAGCGCGGCGACGAGCGCCTGGGTATCGGTGTTGACGGCGATGAACTCCACCTCCTGCACGCGCGCGGCGACCATGCGCCCGACGGCGTTGCAGGGCCCCCCCCCCCCCCCCCCCCCCCAAAAGATGACCAATGTATAACTAATGTTTTGGGCCGGGGGGGGGGGATAATTGGCGGTCTGCAGTTCCCGGCCATTCCTCATCTTCATCTTCCATCCCACACCCTCCCCCTCCCAAAACCTCTCCGCCTCCTCGTCTCCGTCTCCGTCTCCGTCTCCGTACCTCCACTCCTTCCTCATCCGTTTTCTTCGCTCCGCTGTGGCTTCGCTGATCATGCGTCTTGTCTCCTCTTCCTCGTCATCGTTGCGCTGTTCATCCCCCTCTTCCCCCTTCCCCAACTACCCCACCAATCCGCCAGCCTCATTCCCCATCCACCAACAACCCCACCCGCCAATTACTGACGGAGTGTAGATCTGATGATTGTCTAATGGTGTATCTTCTGCAGTAGGAAGCTATCTACGTTTTGTGCCGCAATTGGCGCTAGCCCCAACTAGGCTAGCGGGCAGTGTAATGGCACTGCAACAACTAAGGTATGTTTCTAATTGGGAACTATGTTCCTAATTGGACGACTACTCCTCCTGCTCCTACTATTGCTCCTACTGCAACTCCTATTGCTTCAACAATTACCCAATCCATATTCCTCCTCCCCCAACCCCCTTTCTTCATCCTCCAATCTCCGGCTTTGCTCCCGCCAGCGTTGTTCCGCTTCCCTAAGCTCCAGTTCCATCTCCTGAAGTCGTCGTTGTTCCTTCTCTATCCTCCGTCCCTCCCTGTCTGATTCTTTCCTCGCTTCTTCGAGAGCTTTTCGTCGATTCTTGAGCCCGCGCTCGGCGTTGTCGGGTTGGCCTTTGCTGGATGCGTGCTTGGAGGGGATGGGAGTGGTTCCTGGTTCGGAGATGGGGAGGGAGGATGTGGAGGATGAGGTGGAGGAAGGGCGGGGTGAGTTTCTGTTGGAACGGCGGTTTTCTGGTGTTCCGCATCGAACATGCTTGGGCGATGGTTGGGAAACTGGGCGTGTAGGGAACGTAGCCGATCCCGGAATCTCCTCTGGAGAGACGATACAGTGAACCCGGGGCCGGAGAGGGTATCGATGACCATCGTGTAATTTCTCGGGTTTCTTACCGTCAGCATTCGAACCCTTCCGAGACGAGCAATCCGTATCCGTATCCGGCTCCTCAACCTCATACGCCTCCTTCTCTCCACCCTCGCCCTCACTTCCCACCGGCCGCTGCGCTCGTCCCCCTTCCCCACCACTCCGAGCCGAATAATACGACCAAGGAAACCTAACCGGTCTCCGCCGGTGATATGGATTCCTATACCGCTGCGTCCTCGGCACCCAATGCGCATCCGCGTTGTGATACGGATTATAGCTCTGGGCATAAGATTCTCGTACGCCATCGCTATGGCTTCTTTGAAAGCCATATTCGTCGTGAGATGGGTAGTCTCGTAGACTTTCGCGCTGGTATCGTCTCCATGGTGGTCTTTCCCAGGAATATGACGGGGACCAAGGGGGCGGTGGGATGGGGTTGTAGGCGTGGAAGGGGCGGCCGCGGAAGGTTGAGCGGTAGGATAAGTCGTGAGGGTGGTGGAAGGTGGAGTCGAAGGAGTAAGGATCGAAGGGGTTGAAGATGCTCATTGTGTTGCAGCGGACTGAAAGGAAGATGCAGGAACAGAGCGCGAAGCAGTGGGGGTGAATGGCAAGACTGGGGGATTTTAGGGGGATAGTGCATTATATGTAAAATTTTCCAAACAACGTCTTGTCAAAGCAAACAATGGCAGCGCAAATCAATACCGCGATGATCTAACCCATGAAGTCACTTGAGCCCAAAAGCAATCAAGTAGGTAAGCACGAAATTATAGGTTTGCTTTGGCTATTCGCAAACTTCGTCATGTCGTACAAGTATTGCCGTGCTAAATGCAAGATAGAAATGGGGCCACATATCTTCAAGAGGAAAAAAAAACGACACCTGTTGTTGTGCGATGCTCATCTCAAGCTGTGCTCACACTGACACACCCCTAATTCCGAGTATCTCTCCCACAAGTTGTAAGCATCCGACCGAGAACGCCCACGCCAAGGCCCACGATTGCTATCGAGTATCCAAAACATCTCACTTGACTAAATCGAAACCTTCGGTCCAGAAAGAGCTGAACCGGAACCTTGAAAGTCAATGGAAAGTGTGAAGAAGCTTGGGAGACCCTGGAAGAACGTCTATGTTCCGCTTCCACTCTAGGCCTTTCCAAATTTCCATGAGTCTTTCATTCTTTACACTGATGGAAGCAAGGAAAGAGGTTTCGGAGCTGCTCTGCAACCAACTGGATAAGGAGGGCGGAGAGCGTTCAGTCCTTATTTTCATTCAGAAGTCTAAGCGACGTCGAGACGAGATACTGGGCGACAGAGCTGGAGGCCGACGCGTTGGTCTGGGCGCTCACCAAATTACCTCAGTATTTCGACGGTGGCCAATTTACAGTGGTCGTCGACCATTCCGCTCTGAAGTCGGCATTACAAACTAATACGACCGGTAGACGAAGTAACCGGCTCAACGAGTGGGGTATGTATCTATCAACTTTCCTTCCCCGAATGAAAATCATACCGAAGCGTTTTTGGCTCCAATCTTCGTCGGTAATGGGGACTTTCGAGGAGATCGAGCAGGGAGGTGAATTGGGGGGAGATGATGATCTTTTTGTTGGTCTTGAGGTTCAGCGCTGGGGATTCATTCGCGCTTGAGGCGTTTGAGGTTGCATTTACGGGCTTTGACACTACGCATGCCTTTCTTCGTGAGTTGTGCTCTTACGGGGAGCCAGTTCAGGGGTATTATTGTTGGCTTCGTGGAAAGAGGTAATCCCCTCAGCCAAATTTGGCTGAGGGAGTTATAACACTCCAACAGTGGTTATGCACCGACCCTAATGCTTCATCAAAGCCTCACTCAACCGCGAAACGCCCGTTGTTTCTCGATGATCTACCCTTTTCCCCAGACGTTTGCCATCAAATTCCCCCTCGCCGACGAAGGACTGGCGATTAGGAATAATTGCGAATAGGCTGTAGCTCAGGCATAATCCGATGCTTGTCACGGGCTGAGCGATAATCTACCTTACGCAAGACGAAGCGTACGGATTATGGAGGCTGACGAATAATACAATGCTGTTGGGGCAACGGTACCGCAGGGCTGTTCTGGGTCACACAAATGGCTTTGCGATGACAATATCATTGGTAGAATTACCAGCCAGTTGCATACAAGGATAGTGCATGGCGCGGGCAGAAATCCGCTCATCTTTTCCAAGAGAAGAGTGTGGTAGTACTTCTTACTATGCGAACTTTACTGACCCATCAGCCAACGAACCTTACGCAAGCAAGAAGATCATCAGGCTTGCTTCTTCCCTGCACGGATGACTGTCATCGATTTAAGATTAGATCGATTTGCGAATGTATATTAAGTTGCTTTTTCCTGTTCTAATGCCATCAGAAAGTTTCAAAACATGACAGAGATTTTCATTAACAACTTCAATGCAATATCTGATGAATTGTTGAATATAGAAGGAACTATGTATTCAGTACGGTTCGATATCTCAATTGAAAAGATATTAAAAGCAACGAGAATTCAGCGCAGCCTAGAAGGAGGCCACTTCCTCCGTAAGTTCAGATGTTGACTTCTCTCATTTGCCGTCCTCTTTGCTGACGATTTGATAGCGACATGAAGCCCCCTATTGGTCAGTCAATAACCCTGATCAGCCCTGACCACTGGTCCATGGGAAGCATGATGACCTGTGAGAAGGTCACTGTATCAGCGCCCGCAGACGCGATCAAGGTCTGGAATGACGGCGACTCCACCTACTGTCTTCGTCGTAAGCCAGAACCGATTACGAACCAGCTTCCTCCTTCCGGTGACTCAACAGCGGGCAAGTTCTACGAATGTGCTGCGAGGGCTGAAGGCTATGTCATGGGGAAGAATACAATCTGCAAGATCAAAAGTTGGGCGGTAGGAACGGCGTCGGAAGCTCAGACCTTGGAGTTCGTTAGGAGAAATTTGCCGTCCATTCCTACCCCTGAACCCTACTATTATTGGGTTGACAAGGCCTGGAATCGAAGCTACTTGCTCATGCAACGGGCGCCCGGCCAAAGTCTGGAGAACGCCTGGAAACGACTCACGGAAGGACAGAAGAAACGAATTGCTGCAGAATTAGCCAGCCACGTCAAGACCCTCGCTCAATTCAAATCCTCGCGCCTCGAGTCGGTGGATGGTCATGGGCTTGCCGAGGTACACTTACTTCATGATGTCGAGGGACATGACAAATCGTTGCCACACTGGACACCAAAGATACATCCCACGTTCACGTCAGCGCAACTGAGATCGTATCTATTGAAAAAGGATGACGTGGAGCCCCCACCTATTGGCGAGGAGTTCTACTTGTACCACAACGACTTGGGTCCTACCAACTTATTCGTCGTGGACCCAATTCCGGATGAAGAAAACGTACTTCCACTGCTGTCAACTATCATTGACTGGGAAGGCGCCGGCTATTTTCCGCTATGGTGGATTGGCACGAAGCCATTCGCCAGCGCGGGATTTGGACTGGACCGGAAGGAACATGCGAGACCCGAGGCTTGGGTCGTGAATTTTACCGATGCCTTGAGACAAAACGGATTTGGTCATGAGCTTGAGTGGTATGTTCCGCGCAGAGATCTTGCTCGAGCGAGGCGACGCATAGAGCAAAAGCGTCGGGATAGAGAGATGGGGTTCGAGGTGTCGGACTGAAAGACACCTGCTAGTCGCTAGAACATTGTAGGCTTCTTGAAGTATATGAGAAATCATGCTCCTAGTTCTTCGTTCTGGTCTTGCACGACATATCATCTAGAATCTCAACTTTTTTGTTTCAGCTACAGCAAGGACAGTGTGGTTGAGAGAGTGAATTATCTGAGCTTATGTTTGCTGTCACAGCTGTTGACCCGAGTTAGAACCCGCGATCAGAACTCATCTGTTCGAATCTTTTGCCTTTGATATTTCCACTTGATCTCGCATACATATCGCGAATTTTCCTTGTCGTTCTGCCCCACACAATTTCTATTCAATTTCCCCCTACCGCAATCCTCTTCACCTTCCATCTCTCTGCCGCCTACTGTCATGAATGAAAACCTGGGACAATCTACGTCGATCGACGAAAGTTTAAAACCGTCGCTCTGACAGAATTAGTGTCAGAGTGGACTAATCTACTTCTCGAAGCGCTCATCGGTAACGAGAAATTCCGCGTAATCGGTGCATTTTGCTTCAGCCAACATGTCCTCTGTGACGGACGCATTCACCACGATGTCATTGAATAGGGTTACCCTGAACCTGAATTTGACCGTCAGCGCTACTTTTCTTCACTTGTATTCATGCATAGCCAAGACCATTGTGGTCGTTTCTTCTATCGACTCGGAGAACTTACTGTCCTTGTACCCTCAGCGGCGTAGTCTCCGTTGTCTCCGTTGCAATTTTCGCAAGTCTCGATATCAGTCATATTGTGGTAAATCGCAGTATTGACAGTTTCCCATGCCTAGGCTGAATATTTCCGCGTCAAGGTAGCGGAAAGAGTATGCCAGTAACAAGCGGCTCGCAAGCTTAAGAGATCCGTTCTCGAGCGAGAGAAAGGGGATTGCGATAGTAAGAGGCAGCAACTTGGACGATGATTGAGGCGCTTCAGTTGATTTAATATTCGTAAGTGTGATAATTTAGAGATTCTTACCATACCACAAAGGCTACGGGCGAAGGTTCTCAGACATGCATCGGTATAGTGATGCTTGAACAAAGCCTTCAGCTAACCACGCGATGGAAAACAGTTTTCGAATGAGACTCTGTAAGAAAGGAGATCATGATAGGAAGTTTCAGATAGCCAAGACGGTTCCGCAAGGAATGGCTTTGTCTTGACCTTGAGACACCATGCGGGGGACAAAGACATTGAAGCCGCAAGTTTGCTGTCGTTCGAAACCAGACTTTAGCGAGGACAAAGAGGAAGCAGCAGATTTGGATGCTCACCCACAGCTTGGTAGCACTTTCACTTGTTGATTGATTGATTGATTATTTCATACACGGAACCAGGGGCCTAAGGCCACCAATGCTGGAGTAACTAGCTATTTCGCCGATCTACAGTACATACAGTAAGCAGGAGTAGTCAATCCTAAATTTGCAGTTCCATCCCAACTCTATATAGTAAACAAATGAAGAAAATAAATAAATATTTGACCCAGATCTTGCTCAGATCTGACCTAGATCACATGATATCTGGCTCAGATTTGACCCACCGTCCTAGATATTGCTCAGATCTGGCCTAGATCACCTGATATCTGGCTCAGATTTGGCTCAACTGACCCCGACTTAACTCGACTCTGTTCTAGATTTTGCCTAGATCTTGCCTAGATCTGACCTAGATTTGACCCTTCGTCACCCCCTCTTGAGTCATCGCCTCCAAACTTTTCATATAGGCTAAACATTAATGTGAAATGAACATTTCGAAACTCCCCGAAATGACTGCCCCCTCTATTGCTTGATCTGTGGCCTGAATTCTTGGCCCTTGCACTCGCGGCTCACATCATCGGGTGCGTTTTGCCTGAAATACCAGCTGAATTCTGACTTGCCGTCGTTAATCTCTTAGACGCTTCATAGAAACGCTCCCACAACATATTGAAAACTCTGGAAAGGACAGATTCGCTCTTTACGGTTCAGATAAACATTAGGAACCTAATAGCGCGGCACAATCAAAATGCTTTATCTGTACGAGCAGCCGCCTTGGTACCTTGCTCTGGCACCTTACCTCGATGTCCAACGAGTAGACTTCGAGCCCAGTAATCGATACTTGCAAGGCTGGCTAGGAACTTACTGGGCCCCTTCTTGATACTTGCAGCATCTCACTTGCTGACGCGGAAAGTGTAGTAAAGTAATATAGCCACAACAATATTGAAGGCAATGTACGCAAAACCAATACCGTAATTCCTTCAGCGCGCAGATCAAGTAATGGCGACAGAGGCGAGGAACTGGTCGGAAGTAGTGAGAGGGCAGTATTCACATTGCGACGTTGCCATTGAGTTCATCAGCTGGCCGGGTGCGGTTTTGAGATAATTAGCCAGGTAAGCTTGGCAAGTCTGGCCAGTAGGGGGATTGAAGCGGCTGAGCTCATTTAAAGCGCAGACAACGGTGCGGCCATGCATCCCAGTAGCAGCGACACCGTCGACCAGGTAGGTCAGAGAACTTACTCTGTACATGAAAATCCAGAATCCAGGAAGCGCTTGTGGTGGTTGCATAACACCGTTGAAGGTGAGAGTAAGCGAGAACATAATGGTAGCAATGTTACCCGCTGTTGCTGCGTCGAGCAATGCAGCGATGAGCATTTGCGCAAAAGTGCTCGCAAAAAAGAAGAATTGCATGCAGAATAGGAGGATCAAGCCTTGTCGCTTCGAAGACTGAACATCGAATATTCCGTAGTAGTAAGACGCATAGACTAGGATGCCGAGTAGCATCTGCCAAGGAATCTCGACCGTGATGTTGGCGATGATGAATGCGGCCCAGCTATAAGCCTTGCTCGGTCGCTCGCGAACTTCGTACAACGAACGTTGAATAACAAATCGGGGCATAATTTGCTGGACCAGGGAAGAGAAGATTGCCGTTAGCATGAAGATTGAGAAAATGACTAACGAAAAGTTAGCCAGCAGAACGCTTCGTAGCTCAAACCTTGAGAGAGGGAAATGTTTGTACTTACTGTCCTGAAGTCCTTGTTGCGAGTTGTCCGACTTGTAGAAAGAGAATGATATGAACAAGGTCGACATGACCCCAAGGAGCAGCTTTCCCCAGATGTATGACGGTGTACGCCAGTATTGCTGGAAGACCCGGATAGTGACATGAAGTAGCTGTTTGAGGAATGGCACTGTAAACTCTCGGTGGCCTTCGACACTTTCTGAGCCGGTAACGGCTTCGTCACGCTTTTCTAAGTGAATACGATCGAGTTCTTTCTGGACTTCTTTAGACTCTTCACTTCCCTTTCAAATCTCATGCCAATCTTGCGTCGACTTGCCACTGACATCTGCGCCAACAATTTCGAGCATGAATTCAGCTGAATTCTCCTCAGGTCCACATTTCCTTGACCCATGAGATTCAAAGTAGTCAATAAGAATATCAGAGTTGTGGCCGACGTTATTGAAATAGACTGTTCTTCCTCCTTTTGCTAGAAAAAGAAGTCTATCGAACTTCTGGAAAAGAATACTCGAAGGCTGGTGAATTGTGCTAAGAACTGCCTGACCAGAGTTTGCTAGCTTTCGAAGGAAAGCTACAATGGCTCAGGATGATTGACTATCAAGTTCTAAGGTATATTAGCACCAAGCAACGAAAGTCAAGGAGCCTGATCTTACCTGATGTTGGTTCGTCCAAGAACAGCAACAAGGCAGGCTTCGCAGAAAGCTTCACTTCAATGGTGAGCAGCTTTCGCTGTTCAACGTTCAGGCCTTCGCCTGGCACGTCAACAATAGCTTCAGAAAAATCTTGCATATTCAACATGGATGTTACCTTCTCGAAAAACCCGTACTTATCTTTCTTCGAGACGGACTTTGGCTGACGAAGCATAGCACTGAACCTTAATGCCTCACGAACAGTGATGGTTTCGAGATGTAGATTCTGCTGCTGAACGTATTCAGTTTTACGTTGGAAAGACGAGTCAAGGGGCTTGCCGTTGACGAGCATATCACCTGTAATGACACCAATACTTGTACGCTGGGCTAGTACGTCAAGGAGAGTGGTTTTGCCGGCACCCGAAACACTCATTAGCCTGTTCAAGACACAGATTAGCGAAGAGAGCTTGCATTCGAACAAATCCATGTTTAAGCATGTAGAATAGTGGACAAACACCCGAGTGTACAATTCGTCAAAATAGATTTGGCCGATTTAATATCTTTCAAACAGATGAAAGTTGGTCGAACATTGTAAGGTGGGAAATCATTTCTTTGCTTAAATCGAAGACTTACGCAGTAAGTGTACCTGGCTTGACCCAACCTGAGACATGGTCTAGGAGTCGACGAGGTTCGCCTTTGATGGTGATATCGTATACAACATCTCGCCAGGTGAATATATTCTTTTGAGGTGGTATGGAATTGAATTCTTGCGGAGTATCGTCTGCAGACGAGGAAGTCTGCTTCTCTACTGTTTCTTCGTCTTTCTTCGCTGAGTTCGCTTCTGTGATATACTTCGGAATGTGGCCACGGCGGAAGACTAAAACCTCTGCTGTAGAGAATGTGGATGAGTTCAATTCGGTGGCGATCAGGTAAAGAGTCATGAAAAATATTCAGAATGCTATAATAAATCCAAAGTTTCGCCAAATGTGGGAATAGCTGTACTGGTAGCTTGCTTGTACCCATGCATCGCCAGAAACAGAAGTCTCGCCTGCTATGGTGTCTGCTATCGAGCAGATGAATGAGTCTTCAGCTTGAAATGATAGCGTTGGAACGAAGCTTGCGCAAGGAAACTCTCTACCATGGACTGTCGCTAAGATTAGCAAAAGCGGCGAGCTGTGCTCAAGGACAATTTCACAATGGAGAAAACCAAAATGACGCAACATCTCAATTAACAATCGAGTATAGCAAATTGAACAAACGAAGGTCGAAAGTCTAAGGAGAACTGATGTATGAAAGGCAACGTTGTCGAATGTAGAAGTCAAAAGAATGTTCGCTGACCTTCGTTGACCATGATGGCCTCAAAAGCGTATGCTACAGAATTGATTCAGCTGATTCATTTGAACCACGGATGTTCGTAAGGTCGAGGAATAGTGAAGTCTGTGTAGAAAACAATGGCGAGCACCATTACTTCAGCAAAAGTCATGGCTTGTGAGACCGTCTTGGTCGATGCAGCAATGGTGTGAAATATGGCACTCATAGTGAGTATCGTGATAAACACGAAGAGGAAGAAGATGAAAAATTGCGAAGGCTCTGCTCGAAGTTCAGCCAAGAAATATAGGATGATGTTGAAACAGACAGCAATTAGGAATTTCACGAGTATGTCCGACACAATACCAGCCATCGCTTCAGTTCATGAATGGTAGAAAGCATATGAAGCTTGCTTTTCGACGATTGGGCGTTGATCGTATAGCGCATTGATCTCACCAATAGATATCAAAGCGTTCAGGAGGATGGCAAAGAATAAGGTTGCGCCCTTGACAAAGAAGCTAGCGGTCGTATTTGCAGTTTCGTAGAAGACTGATTCGACGACGAGGGTCATGCCGATCTGGCCAACAACAGTTGTTACTGTAGAGACTTTGTCGTTGATTAGGCGTTGGTAAGCCCTGACAGTGCACATTCGAATTTGCATTGGTATGCTGATCACGTATGAAGATTTTGGACGTGTGTGTTGAGCTTGCATAGCTTTGTGAGATTTCCTGAAGTCTTGAATAGCATTGCTCTTAGAATTCTCTTTTTCATGCTCTCTTATTTCATTCTGTATCATGGCATACTCATCTGACCTTTTCCAGTATGCTTCGAATTCATCAGGCGTTCGAGGTACTCTTGTTTCATGACCTTCACGTGCTTTGCGTTCCAAAGGATTGGTCACTGACGTGAGGAAGTCGCCGGTAGTCTGACGCGGAGGGCAAAACCAGCCCATTGTCTCGAAGTACCCCTTGGCTAAGCCGGCAGGGCCGAAAAATATTTGTCTTCCTTTGCAAAAAGTCAGCCAGTAATCAAGAAGACCCAGCTAGTGAGAATCTGAAGATCTGCTTGCAAGATCGATAAGTTGATAGCACTTCTAGGCTGAAGAACCTCCCCAAAAAAAAGACCAGTGGGCGATTGGGACGAAGGTTGGAAGACGGATGTGCATTGAGGGAAACAAGGAAGTTTAAGAGTCAATGCGCGATTTTCGACAGCTGCGAGATTCTCGATGGGAAACGTAGTAGGTAATCGGAAGAGGTTTCGGTATGGGTTGGACGATAAAAGCCAGAGGGGAGCAGACGGACATGATCACTGACCTTCATAAAGCACAATGGCTTTGTCGAAAACGTCGAAAATTGCTTGAGACGCCTGATAGATGGCAACGGCATTGCACATCTCAGACACGTTGCTCGCAACACGAAGAGCTTTTGTAAACTCCAAAGCGGTAGCTGCATCAAGATCACGGGTGCTGTTATTTCAGCAAGCAATAGAACTTTCGGCCAACGTCATCTCAGCGATACTGACGCGCTTCCTTTCCCCACCAGATACACCTCGGACGAAGTCATTGCCGACTTTTGTGTTCCTTGTGTGGCTCAGCCCAAAGACGGTCATGACGACCTGGATCATATGCTTGATGAATGCTTGACGCGAAATATCTCGGGCTCTGCTATGCGGCGTTCGTACTCCGGCAGCGAATTCCAAGGTTTGACCAACAGTCAAGTGGGGAAAGTGCTTATTCACTTCTTGATTGTAGGTGATCTCGCCCTTGTATTCTTTAATCATCTTTGTCTGGGGGATGCTTAATAGGATTTTTCAGTACACATTAAGATGTTTCGTCCCACTTGAGACATACCATTGTAATGGATTACGGAGTCTTCATGTAGTGCCAGCTCAGAGAGCTCTCCACAGATCGTCTTGAGGAATGTCGAGCATCCTGAACCTGGCCTGCCTAACACTACCAGCATTTCTCCACCCTTTACCACACCATTGAAGTCTCTCAAAATTTTCTTTTCAGACTTTTTGCCGAAGCTGACGTATTCCGTCAAGCGTAATGGTGCCATGAGGATAGAGGCAACATTTTGTTGCAAAGACACTGGGGAACCCGTACCAGAGACGTTGAGACTCTTGAACGTGAAGCCTGACCGCGCGGCCTTGATGTCATCCTCGTCCATAGCCCTCATGAATGCACGAGCTCACACATGGATGTCGAATTCTGGCAGTGAAGGATCTAATCGAGGGTATCCTGCCGTTCGAGATATGAACCATCTCGAGATTGATGTGTCCTTGACTGGTGCAACGAAGAAGCAATCCGCTTGAGTTCGCTTCGATCTTCTTCACTTAGTTCTCCATACATCTTACTGACCGTTCTCTCGAGGGTAGTTTGGTCGTTATCAAAGTCCACCCCGTATGGGTGCGTATTGAACATCTTCATCGTTGTCGTGTTGGGATTTCTCCTGGTCACTGTTTTGGTCGCGTGTAAAATCGAAAGGATTGGCATCCGCAGTGCGCGATGTGTCGGATGATAGGGGGGTCAGTGTGGAGTTAATGGGAATGGCTGGTTCGTAGTGGGTATTGGAAGGTAAAGGCATGAGTTGCCCGGCTTCAGGCTGTTTGCCTGAAGGAGGTAGAGATGCCATGTGAAACAGCGACAGAAAACGAAGGTGTTGCTAGAGAAAGACTCTGCAAGGGTTCGAGCTCACGGCAGGCAGTAAAGGTCATAGATCAATGTAAGAGAAGTGAGGTGCAAAGAATAAAGAGGAAAGAGGAAAGAGGAAAGAGGAAAGAGGAAAGAGGAAAGAGGAAAGAGGAAAGAGGAAAGAGGAAAGAGGAAAGAGGAAAGAGGAAAGAGGAAAGAGGAAAGAGGAAAGAGGAAAGAGGAAAGAGAACGGCAGAGCATGGTTTTGTATAAAATCACACACAGCAGCGATGACTTACGACGCAGTCCTGGCGAGTATGGATATCACCATGCCGGTGAGTGAGTAAGTATTACATGGCTTACTATGCAAACCCTTCCTTACCATATCCGTGGAAGCTGCATAAAGGCTGACATCCAAGATGAGAATCCGTGCCTTCGAGCGCATCCCTACAGCGCGAAGGAGTGGTCCGCATATTCGCCGAGTCCCGCTGAGAGAGCGAGAGAGAAGCGTTGAGAGAAATGGCGGACCACTTTTTTGCCGCGCACGAAAATCACGGACGATCTTATTCCGTTGCCCGAGATGGATGTATTCTAGGTAGTTAAGGCTTCAGTTCCGAAGGCATTTGTGCAAACAATAACACCGAGGGACGCATCTTCAACAGCATCATCGTTCACTGGGAACTTCTACTCCTGGCGGCTGTGAATCTCCACCTGCTTGGCGTCCAACTGATTGAGGGTGTTATAGCAAACGCTTAGTCGGCCTAGAATGAGCGAAAGTGCGGGGTACGGATATGAGCTTAAGTGGCTCTGTGATTCATTCTACCGATCTCACCGATTCGTTGTACTCAAGTGGAAAGCACCGTCTGCAAATCGCAGAACAATCTGCTCGTGCTCTCGCAGCGGCGGGCTGGTTGTTTCCATGGCTAACGTGTAGAAATGCTTTGATGTTAGTGTTTTACAAGTCTGGACAAGCGGCCACCAAGCTTGCGATTTCAATGATCTCTACTACAGGTCCTTCCTGCAGAGGGCTGGACATTGCTTTCAGGTAATGTATAGCTGGCTTAAGCTCTCATATGAATAATCCTTGTTAAGAGGCTTTTTGCTAATGCAATTCGACACGATCATTATCAGACGTGCGGAAAATGGAATGGTTGGTATAGACAAATGCGGTATTGGCTGCGATGGCGGCGGGTAGGTTGTAGATTCTCCTACAAGCTTAGCCTTCAGGCCATGCCTCAAGCACTGTTGGTATTGTGCTCCGTACAGGTTTTGTTCTAACTTCTGTGAGGCTCGGATTATCTATTTCTTGCCGTCTCCCTGGACCCTATGGACTTCTTCCCACGTTGGAATGGTGAAACCTGGAAGACGAATAATCAATGCATTGCAACCTAGGATACCATAGAATACAACAAAAGGGGTATCTGCCCGCAGGGTTTACAAATGTGCTCCTGAAAGATAAGCCCCCGTCATTAGAGGAATGTCAAGTGAAGCAACAACCAAGCCGCCCTCAGAATTCTCATTCGTGCCTTCTTGGGGTATCCAACGCCACCCACCTCTATCCCATCTGCATAACGCCGCTAGAAAATGTTGTTCTCGGGACTGGAATTTCGAGCATCTTCTTCTTTTGCACGATTGAACCAACCAGGAATCCAGCTGCCTCTGTTCGCCTTTTTCCTAGCAGCCACGTCTTCGTCAGAACCACTTTGCCCGCCCTCGTGTTCTCGATTCTCTTGCACCAGACGTAGCGGCCGCAGTTTGCTCTGCGTCATGATAGCCCCTGTGTAATTATTCGCATGCCTTGCATTACCAGCTCTTGGAGGACTCGATCCCGTTGTAACCTCACCACTATGGTCGCTGAAGGTACTGTTGGAGCTACTACCCATGGCTTCAGGAGGAATGAGGGAGCTTGAGGGTACTCGTGATGACTGAGCACTAGGATTCGCGCTGGACGCGGTGGACGTGAAGAACGAAGTTCGTGCTGCTGTGTTACCAGCACTGAGGCCAGGACTCCCCAGTGGCGCGCTAGACCCGGTTGAAGGTGGCCCCCGGTACATCTGGTTGACGATGGGTCCGGCGTTTGGCATTTCAGACTGAGATCTCCGGTGTGAGCCGCCGCGGGTTGACTGAGGACGTCCAAGGGGAACGCTGGGGGCTGTAGAAGGGTCTTCGTTCACGGTCGGAGCAGTGACTGTTGGTGGCGCCGCCTGACTTATTGGTCTTGGCCGGCGCGCTGTTCCAGCAACGACAGATTTTGCCCTCTGTAACATTGACGGGGGCGGTTCATCAGTCTTGGCTGGTGGGGGTGGAGGGAGGTCCTTGTCAGTATCTGCTGCGGGACGAGGCTTTCCAGACATCAGATCTGGTGTTTTATCGAGAATATTTTCAAATTCTTTATGCTGTAGTAGACGGCCAATGATGTTCTCCACGTATAGCGTCAAAGCCTTGTTCTGGTCCTTGAGCGATTTGGCCTCGATCTCCAATCTTCGGTAATTGTCGCTCTCTCCTTCAGCTGATTCTAATTCTTCTGCTAGAGAACCTAGTCCAGACGTCCCATGCATCACATCTGTCTTGGTAAAGTCTCCGTTCAATGTTTTCTCGCTCAATAGAAGCTGGAAGCTCTCGTTGTCTTCCATCAATCGTGCGTTGGTTATGCGTGTCTCAAGAAGCGTTTTCTCCAGTTCGTGCATCCTATCACCTCCCATATTCTCCATCTCCACAATCTTGATCTGAGCCTCGGCAAGCTCAATCCGCAGTGATTCGATAAGTCTATCTTTCTGCATAACCAGTTTTGAGTTATTTCTCGAATCGCTCCGCTGGAGGGACGAGGGTGGTGCAAAGTGGCCATTCTCGATATCTTGAGACGATCGACTCTGGAAGCTCACTATAATGGATCAGAATCATCCTTTTAGGGTTGGATGCATATCTCAGCTTACGGGATCTAGGCAGTCCTTTATCTTCTTCCCCACTGACACGTATTTCCCTTTGCGCTAACGTCTCTTTCAATCGCTTGATCACCGCTTGTTGCTCTTCCTCCTTGCCTTTCTGCTCGGCTTTATCCTGAACCATCGCCATACGTTCCGATTCGAACAGATCTTCCATCTCCAGTTTCTGTCGTGTCACCTGTAGCCTTTCGGTCTCGAATTCCTCTATCCTCGCAACCTGATCATGCAACTGGTCCTCCAATTTGCCGTGCTCGACAAGGGAGTCATTTAAGTTGGTTTGAAGCATGTTCAACTGGCGTTGATACTCTTCAGATGCCGTCTCTGCTTTGACGAGCCGGCTTTTGAGCTCTTCAACCAATGAAGCATTTTCGGCTTTTGCATCGTCCTCGCTTGCATCATCCGAGGCATTGTTGGTCGTGTTTAGGAAGCTTGTATTTGGACTCGGTCTCTTCAAACCTCCGCGCACCGGCTTCTGCATACCCATTGCGTTCCGAAAGGAGGGAGACCTTCCCAACCCATTCACGCTCGGAGTATTCGAGGTCGAAGCTCGAGATGTGGGTGAACTAGGTGACGGCGAAGGTCTAGGATTTATTGATTTCGAAGGCGACGGTTTCTTAGAAATGGTCGACATGCCTGCATGAAGAAGCGCTTTCCTGCTTGAGGTTTCGATTTCCTAGGCACACCTTCGAGAGACTTCTTTAATAGAATAGACGCCTTTTATCGAAATTTATACAGTAATCAAGTATCCGATGATTAGCGAAGTGCTTCGGACTTTATGCGACCTTGGGCTGCAGCTCCTCCATTCGATATGAAGTATCACCCTGTATTAACGTTTATTCCGAATACACGCGAAGATCCAGTCACCATCAGATAAGGTAACAATCTACGGGTGCTCATGTAGCCTTGCAAAGAAGCTCCGATTCGCACTGTAGCTCTGCAAAGTAGCCTTAGTGATGCTCAAGGGATGACGCAGAAGTGTAGTGGAACTGGCAAGACTGATTCTAGGGCTGAGTCAAGGGGTCCCGGACTTTCGGCAAATCCAAACATAAGGTTAGCGTTAGCGCCTCCTCGGGAGTGAAGATCCCGCACAATCCAATTTTGACCAAGAACGGATCATCATCTACCATCAGACAAGTACACAATCACGATCCTCGATGGCACCAGCAAAGAAATCCAAGAAGACGGCGGAGAGCATCAACTCGCGTCTAGCGCTGGTGATGAAATCAGGGAAAGGTATGACCGCACAAAACCTCCCATTAAAAAAGAAGGGGGTTCCATTCAAGATAAAACAGAAAACTAACTGCTATGGCTATGTAGTGACCTTAGGCTATAAATCTACGCTGAAGAGTCTTCGTTCGGGCAAGGCCAAGCTCGTCATCATCTCTGGCAATACCCCTCCTCTCCGCAAGAGCGAGCTCGAGTGTAAGCCTCGCTGCTTGACCGACTTTCCATGGACTACAGCTAATAAACCTCTCAGACTATTCCATGCTTTCCAAGACAAATGTTCACCACTTCGCCGGTAACAATGTAAGCTATACCTCTATATGCCCAGAGCCCTCATGCTCCCACAACTCTACGACGAGATATCCCTCTCTAGGGTTTACCCTGCGAAGAAGTCTTCATGCAAGACTTTGGAGGGTACATGGTTATGCTGACTGTTTTTTCTTAGATCGAACTAGGAACTGCGTGTGGGAAGCTTTTCCGGTGCTCAACGATTGCAGTACTCGACGCTGGTGATTCGGATATCTTGACTGGAGCTACGGCATAGGTCTACACATGGGGTCCTTATTGTTGGAGCTAGCATTGTAGTTACTAGGGATACATTCAATCTATTTTTGTGGCTTCCAAGACTTGCCTCAGTTGCGCTTGGCACATAAGAAACTACTTTATGGCAGCGGTCTCCTCAGTAGCTTTCTGAAACGAAGAAAGTAGTCAGAAGTGAAATTCTGAACTCTCGATCCTCTTGCCTTGTATATATGAGTCAATCTGAATATTCGGGTCAATAGTGAGCCGCCGGGTATGTCGCTTGCCCGTACCAACAAAAGGTGTCTTAGGGTTAGGGCATGATAGGCTAGCGGCTGTCGTAGTGGCGGTGATTTCCAATCAGCGGATTATGACCACAAATATCACGAATATCCCCGATTAACAATATACAACTTACCACCGAAATAGAGCATCAACACCGAACACGAGATCAAAATGGCTCGCCGACCAGCAAGATGTTATCGCTACTGCAAGAATAAGGTGCGTTCATCACTGGAATTTGAGTTGGGGCATGAACAGAACCGCGAGCATCATCTATTGCGCTACCTGTTGCCCCGGATTAAAGATGCTGGAATCTCCTGACATGAGCGATTAAATGCTAACTCATCATGTCTATCTAGCCATACCCCAAGTCCCGCTTCAACCGCGGTGTCCCCGACCCCAAAATCCGCATCTTCGATCTTGGCCGCAAGCGTGCCAACGTCGATGAATTCCCTCTATGCGTTCACATGGTCTCCAATGAGTACGAGCAACTCTCGTCCGAAGCCCTCGAAGCTGCTCGTATCTGTGCCAACAAGTATGGCCAATTGCCCCTTCCTCACCCTTTCCGCACAACTACAAGGGAATCGCAGTACTGATCGTTTCATTCCAGGTATCTCGTCAAAGTTGCTGGTAAAGAAGGATTCCATCTCCGTGTCCGCGCTCACCCCTACCATGTCGTCCGCATCAACAAGATGTTGTCATGCGCCGGTGCCGATAGACTGCAAACTGGAATGCGTGGAGCGTGGGGAAAACCCAACGGAAGCGTTGCTCGTGTGAACATTGGACAAATTCTCCTCTCCGTCCGGACTCGTGACAACCGTACGTCACTCCCGTCTCCTCCCTCCCTGAAAACCCACGTCTCTATTCCCACACAAACACTAGCACTAAAACTAACACTAACATCAATTCCACAGACCGTGCTACAGCCATCGAAGCTCTCCGCCGCTCCCAGTACAAGTTCCCCGGCCGCCAAAAGATCATCGTCTCTAAGAACTGGGGCTTCACCCCCCTACGCCGTGACGAATACCAGGAGAAGCGGGCTGAAGGCAAGATTAGGATTGACGGGGCTTACGTGCAGTTTTTGAGGAACAAGGGCCCGATTGAGAGAAATGTGGGAAGGTTCCCGGAGGCGTTTTCGGAGACTGCTGAGGCTTAGGTGATGAGAGAGGTGGATAGATATTGTGCGAGAGGCTTGTAGCTAGCTTTAGGTGAGAGATGAGGTAGAGAAGCTGTTGCTGCCAATACTGGATTTGCATGGTGCTTTGATGAAGTCGTGATTTATTTGCCCGCCTTCGTATTAAATCGTGGGAAGGAGATCAACAGGCTATCTACGACATAGTACTAGGTAGATCAGAACGTACTATACGGAGTAGCCCAACACCCTCTCCCGCAGACATAATCGGCCAGCGGGCACATTGGTCCTGCCAAACTCCCAACAAACCTACAACCCACTAACCGCCACAGCGTAGGCTGCGTAGCATTAAAATTTGTCAACAAGCCAAGGGACAGTGTTAAAATGTATTCCACGATTCGTTGGACTCTCAACTATTTCAAAAGCACTCTCATTATGTTGACACCATGGAAGATACCATGAGCAGAAGTTCTGATTTGCTAGCCTTCGAGCACTTTCAGCAAGGGAAACTTAAACTTTTGCCTTCCATTTGCCAGCCACATCTGCTAAATATCATATGTGCCAAAAGTTCTAAGCACAGCCAAACCACACTACCACTTCGCCGTATGTCAGTTCTGCGGAGAAGGCTACATAGCAATTAGTGAGGCGCACGGAGACATCCACATGCATCGACGCACCAATAAATTCCCACAGGCAGCCCGTAGGAATCAACAACGCCCTACTTGCAGCTGTGTCACTACCGTTAGCATTGAGATGCGTGGAGGGGGCAACAGCCCTACTTGAAATCGAAACGGCCGCACTTGGGAGCGGTTTCCGTGTTTGGGAGGTCGGTGGTTGGCGTATCAATGGTATCGGCGTTGGAAACGTCGGTGTCACGTTTGATGGGGGTGAGGGTTTTGAGAGCTGGGAAGGACGAGTGTCAGCTGAGGTGGTTTTGGGTTGAATAAGTATGAAAAACTTATCAGAACAATGTCTGACTGACGACACAAGGAAGAAGGGGATTTCAGAGAATCTACAACAGAGCTGCGAAATATATATCCAAAAAATCGAAAGGAAGAGCTCGCACTGTGGAGAGAAGATGTTTGGACACAAATGTTTTATATGCACGATCGAGGAAAACTGTTCGAGAGATTTGCTGGGAACGACAAGATTGATAACGGAATTCGACTCTAGATATGTTATATATCCTCTAACCGAAGAGACCCACGAGATCAAGAGACTAAAACGCCAGGAAACCCAATATACCACATCTGTGCTCCATTCCAACAAGAAACACTCTCCTCGACAAAATGCTTAACAAGATTATCCATGAATGTTTTCGTTATTGGAAGCCTGGAGTGCTTCTTATTGTATAGGAGTTGCAGTGGAAGTCGGTGTATAGTAGTGTTGAGTGACCCGGTCTGGTAGCTGCATGGTCCCGGAAATGCTTGTACCGTATGAAGTTGAGAAACCTGGCGTGTTTGGATCTGGTGGACTGGAAGGCGATGAAGTTGCAGCTAGTGGACTCGCAACCGGTGGATCTGGATCCGGTAGAGCTGAAGTGGATGGAGCTGCAGCCGGTGGACTCGAAGCTGGCGGGGCTGTAGCCGGTGGACTCGAAGCTGGAGGGGCTGTAGCCGGTGGACTCGCAGCTGGTGGAGCTGCAGCCGGTGGCCCTGCAGCCGGTGGCCCTGCAGCCGGTGGCCCTGCAGCCGGTGGAATCGAAGCCGATGGACCTGCAGCTGGTGGACTTGCAATTGGCGGACTTGAAGCTTGAGGGCTTGTGGATTCTATGAAGTGTAAGTTCACGACGGCAGGGTGAGGAGCTCCGAATACTTACTCCTAATGCAATAAGCATATCCAACCCAGAGATTGGTGCAGGCTTCGTTGACGAATGGGTTGAGACTTCTGAAGTCTGACAGGGCGAGGTTACCATCTGCAAGAGCTTTTGTACAGGCACTATCATCTGGTGCACGAATAGTGTACCACTGTGCACAAGAGCTACTTGTCCCTGCATTGGTAGGTGCAGGTGGAGGAACTATATTATATGTTGGAAAGATGAATCAAAATATCTCGGAAGATCAAGCCCGGAAAGGGATTGTTCCACCCAATATTGAACGGGAAGAAAGACATTTGGAGAAAACATGGAGGAGATACTAAAAGGAAAGCGTAGAAAGCTCCGGATCACAATGACTTACCGGAATCGGTCCCAGCTTGACGTTTATTTTTGTTACATCGGATCTGGCCATCAGAGGTCTTGTAGCAGTCGCCCTGGGCATCACGCTTGTTCTTGGGTTCAACTTTCTCGCACTCGATCTCGCCTCTATCAGGATCCCAGCAGGGAGCCCAATTGGTTACCTCACGCTTCTCGCTGCATTCGATCTGGCCATTAGGTGCCTCCTTGCAGTGGTCCTGAACTTCACGCTGAGTGACTGATTCGCCCTGATCATAGCGCTCTGTAAATGCAGAAGATAGTATTAACATGGTTCAGATGGTTGAACGACTAAGTACTTGGGCCTACCATCGGCGGTAGCAAGAGGAACCCCAAGGACAACCTGGAGCCCAACAGCCATTGAGCTAATTGCGGTCAAGATGGTGAAAGCCTTCATCTTGGTGATTGTGTTCGTCTGGATTGTTTCTTAATGGGTTATTGAGTTTGTGCGTCTTGAAGTGAGTTTGGTGGATGGGAGAAGAAAATATCTCTCAAGTGTAAATGTTGAGAGTGGTGGGGATGGAAGTCATGGGCAGAGGTGAGGATATATGTAGACGAGGTTGAAGCTAACAAATGAGGTGAAGACACCTCGGGTCGTGTTTTGGAGCCCTACTTGATCCATCCCTTCACTGCTCACTTCCATATGCTACCTAAGGTACTTCACTTCACTAAAGTACACCTGGACATAACAATTTCATTCCCAGGCCTGGTCATCTGTCTTTCTCACTCTTCTGTTTTCTCCCTACTAATATTTGCGATCTTGATCAAAACGGCACCCTTCAGATCATATGCAACTTTGTAGTCGGACCGCTTAAGTATTTCGCTCCTGAGTATGTCTATGAGGTTGGCGACATTAGAGGGACAACACAACAAAATTGGCAAAAATCAGGACGTGGTTCGATCAGAAATGGAGAATCTGGTGCCGTAAAGTTCACTCCAAATTCATTGCGAAAGCAGTTTCAGCATCCTTGCGTGTCTGTTTTACAAGATGAAGACATGAGAAGTTCATTCCATCCCTGGTTTCCAGAAAGGATTGGAAACGTCGAGAGTAGAAAAGGTTCATTGAAGTTGTGTCAACCTTAACGGGATTACTATTACGTCGAATCAGTGAGAAACAAACAAACCAGGTATATCTTGTTTCAATGGCCAAAAACTAACATCCGAACGTCCGCACCTGCTTGTGATATATGAACGTACCTTAATAGTTCTCTTCACTAACTTTAAGGGTGTTTGGATGGTTCAAGGGTCGTTTCGGGAGGGTAGCGCCAATCGTAATGGCTCAACATAATCACAGAAAAGATTGTACAACATAGTCGACTGGCTTTGGGATTCAAGCAAATATCAAAGCGTTCTGCTACCTTCTGGTCGAATGTATGCAATTACGACTACTCTGAACTCAAGTGCTATGATTACCCTCCAGCTACTCTACGCCTTCTCCAATCTCTTCCACCATTTCTATAGTCCCTTCGTCTTTCTCCAAATCCCGGAACTCGATCCACCCTTTCATCTTCTCCAGGACGTGCTGACCATAGTATACTCCTTCTTTGTCCTTCTCATCCACACTTGTCAGAACACAGTCAAAGCCAGGTTCGAAGAAAAATGGAACGCTGTATCTTCCTCTTCCAGGCGAGCTCCTAACACGATGGTATGTTGCCTTGAACTTCCCACCAGAAACCTTTGTCATAAGATCCCCAATATTGACGACAATGCTATCAGGAACGTAAGGAGCGCGGATCCACTCACCATCTGCACTCAAAACCTCGAGTCCGCCAGTGGAGTCTTGGTGCAGCAGAGTCAGAATACCCGAGTCTGTATGCGGTGTACAGCACAGCTCCTGCTGGGGGATTGGTGGAGTGATGGCAGGATAGTGCAAGAACCTAAGAGTGGAGAGGCTATTCTTGGAATAGGAGGTGAAGTAGTCAGGTGCCTTCTTGAGAGAGACAGCGAGAAGGGAGAGAAGGCGAACTGAGAGTGCTTGAAGTTCCATATGGAGTGCCTCGGCACCCGAGCGAGAAGCGAAGTTGGCAGACCAACCAGGCCACACGTTGGCTTCTGTAAGGTTGATCTTTGCGAAGGAATTGGCAGGTTGAGGGATTAAATCTGGTGGGCCCACCTCGAAACCTTCTTTGAAATTGTCTAAACCACTCTGGGTGGGGAAGTAGCTAGGTTGATGGACGTTAATCCCGTAGTGGCACACCTCGCTTTGAATACCTTTCTAATATATGGGAACCGAAAGGGTTGGTACAAGGGCTTCGACCAGCTTGACAGAACGCGGAACATAGCTTCAGATTCGAGTACAATAAAGATGAACTGGATTGACAAAGAGATTCGGCCTACCCGCGGTAAGTGTTCTCATTCTCCTTTCGAAAGCACTTTTTAGCTAGCTTCAACTTCTCCTCTTTCGGCATTCCGAAGAACTCCTCCGCCATACCGAAAACATGTCCATGACCAAAGTTCAAGGGAGCGTTGACGAGATAAGCAAAACCAACTGTCTCAAATACATCGCCAAGCTGTTTGCTCAGAACCGCTAAGTCATGGCTTGATGGCTGCAACACTTTCAAAGATGTAAGATCAATGATTGGAAGTGGTAGGGAGGACGCCATTTCACTGTGCCAAATGCTATCAACAAACACAAAATACTCTACCCTCCAGGGACTTTTCTGCAATTTTATATCCACAGGACGAGTAATGAATCCCAAAATAAACTTCACACATGACTATCAATGACCGGAAGACGATTCCCCAAAGAGGAAAAATCATCCATCCTTATCGAATTATTACAATATCAGAACGTCAAAACGTCAGATCGTGTGACATTCTGACGTGGTGGTTGGCCACGACTTTGATCTAGCAAGGTTGAGTTGGCTCCTTGGACGGCGCATCGGCCTGCTAGATGTTCTTGGCACATGGATAGATTCTATGAAAGCGTGCGTAAGAGCGTATCCGGAAAAAGGTCGCGTGCTTCGCTGGCATTTGCGGTTAGAAACGGAATGCATGAGGGCTAAGCCCCAAGATACTGACGACGCAGACCACTCGTGGGACACCCTCATTGATGGACGAACTCCCTTACCCGGGATTTGATCCCTCTTTCGTCGTCCTTTCGCATTGGCCTCAACAAGATCCATAGCAGGAAACCACGTCCCTACTCTGCTTACTGCTGTCATCTCATCTGTTAATGTAGAAATGGAGACGGAAGGTCTTACCGTTCTGCAACACATGGCTGATCAGTGGTGGAGATAGTAAGCAACCTATCTAGAAACCCACCAAGTAGCACCCAAGTGTGGACGGAACTACTCAACTAATGTGTGCTCCTGGTCTCTCCTTCCACTGCTCCTTTATCTTTTGCATTGATTTATTGTTCGTCCTCTTGTCGCCTCCTTCTGCACCCTTATAATTGAAAGGGTTGCTAGTATCAGCTTTCCTCGATTTTGCAGTTAGCTAAGATCTGCTCTAACAGGTGCCACGACCCATCCGACCATTCAGCTTGGGTTGACTAGAAGATGCCACTTAAAGCATCTTAAGACACTGCATGGTGGAAATTTCACATAGCTCGTCATCAATCCGCGTGAGCCCCTGCGCTTATCTCACGGTATCAACGTAAAATGCTTGACTCAAGTCCGCGATCAAGATATCATGAAATGGCATTATGGTGTTGCGAAGAATGACAGAGAAGATGTCTAGCTGCTGATGTCGTTTGTTAGTCACATTTTTCTGACTCGTTGTTCATTGACGGAGATGACGGTCTTGATTCTGCTTCTGTTCATCCTTATACGGGATAATGCTCGAAGAGCGTTCATGAATTTTACACGGATATCTAGTTCCAGCGAATGCCTCTCAAAGTTTTGAGCATGAAGGAATGGTACATCAAGGACTTGGTCCTCTATTGACGTCCTCGTCTTCGAGCTTAGCGCTGCTTGGATATGTTACGTACTGTTAGGTGATCGAGCAAGCCTGTCGGAACATTCATATTAATTCCAGAAGACAAGGCTCGATGGCTTTGCCTATCGCAAGCTCTATGCTTCGTCGATATCTATCTAGTGTATCAGATGTCTGTTCAGCGATCTACGTTAGGCTACGAGCTTAAGTTTTTCCACTGCAGAGACTTGATTGAAGACGGATATTGTAGATCGAAGTGGTACAGAATTAGCGAGATTGATATTCAACCCCATCCGCATCCCGGTATCTCCATAATTTCCCAACCCAAGCGCAGAATGTGAAAGCTCGTCACGCATGTCTATCCAAGCTGGTCTGCTGTGCCCTCGTACACCACCGTGAATATGCTGATCTGTGCCAGACGCGATCTGGGCTGCCTCCCCGTCAACCACTCGTGGACAGCCCACTCAGGTCTCCTCGGACCCAAAGGGCGAGCGTCTAGCTTATGCTGTGAGTGAGAGGCCGACCTGCAAAGATCTAGAGAAGTCAATCGAGTAATTGTCTGTGCAGTCGAACAAATCAGTCTTTCTACGATCGATTGACAACCCCGCCATTAGCACACAATATTCTGCACATACCACGGCCACTACCGTTGCTCGGTTCTCACCTTCAGGCTACTATGTAGCGAGCGGGGATGTCTCGGGCACTGTCCGAGTCTGGGACTGCGTGGGAGAAGGCGCTACGAAAGGCGAATATCAAATCATAGGAGGAAGGATCAACGACCTAGCATGGGATGGGGACTCTCAGCGAATCATTGCAGTGGGCGACGGAAAAGAGAAGAAAGGCCACTGCATTACGGCGGACTCAGGAAATACTGTGGGAGAAATCTCAGGGCACAGCTCCCAAATTAACAGCGTATCGATAAGGCAGCAGAGGCCTATCCGAGCAGCTACGGGGGGTGATGACACAAGTTTGGGGTTTTTCCATGGTGTTCCCTTCAAGTTCAATACAAGCTCGAGGAACCATGACCGGTACATCTACGGTGTAGCTTTTAGTCCGGATGGCGCATCTATAGTAAGCGTAGGCGCGGACCGGAAGATCTGGCTGTACGATGGGAAGACTGGGGAACCAAAAAGGCAGATAGGCGAGGGGGAACATAAGGGAAGCATTTTCAGCGTTTCTTGGTCAAAAGACTCAAAGCACTTCGCCACCTCAAGCGCAGATCAGACCGTCAAAATCTGGGATGCCGAAGCAGGCAAGGCCACACAAACATGGCGGATGGGCGAAGAAGGTTCAGTCAGCGTTCCAGATCATCAAGTCGGCGTAGTCTGGCCGGCAGGTAGATCCGACGGTCTCATCATCAGCTTGAACCTCGCTGGGGATCTCAACTACCTCTCTCGAGGCTCCCCAAAACCCCACAGAGTTGTCCAAGGCCATCAGAAGAATATCACTTCTGTCGCAGCCAGTAGCTCCACAGCCAAATCACAAACACTCTTCACCGGCAGCAGTGACGGCCGTATCTGCTCCTGGGAGACCTCGAGCGGCCTTGCCGAAACCGTGGACGGCGAATCCCACACAAACTACGTCTCTGGCATCGCTACTTCCCCCGAAGGCACCATCTACAGCGTCGGCTGGGACGACACGCTTCGCTCGGTCGACCCCAACGCCAAAACCTTCACGGGCTCCTCGTCAAAAACTGACGGCCAACCCAAGGGCGTTGCAACCGCAAATGGCTGCGCTCTCGTGGCTACCCACAAGAGCATCTCGATTTTCAAATCTGGCCAATTGCAAAAAGAGCTCCCAACATCCTTCTCCCCCACCGCCATCGCCGCCAGCAAGGATCTCATCGCCGTCGGCGCTGACGACAACACTTTACATATCTATTCCTCCTCCCTATCTCCCATTACGCATATCCCCGACCCCTCTTCCCTCATTACCACCCTCTCCTTCTCCCCCACTTCTTCCCTCCTCGCCGTTGGCTTTTCCTCCGGCAAAATCTCCGTCTACGATTGTAAAACCTGGGAGATATCCATCTCTCGGTGGTCCGCGCACACAGGCCGCGTCACCTCGATAGCGTGGCATGATGGCGGCAAGTTCGCCGTTTCGAGCGGTTTGGACACGAATGTTTTCGTTTGGAGCGTTGAAAGCCCGGGGAAGAGGATTAAGGTGGGAGGGGCGCATAAGGAGGGTGTGAATGGAATAGCGTGGGGGGTTGGGGGAAAGGTGGTGGTGAGTGTAGGCGGGGATGCGGCGGTGAAGCGGTGGAGGGTTGAGGGCGTATTATAGAGGGTGTGGGTGCGTAAGGCTACGGAGCGGTGAGGTAGACGAATTAAAGATTTATGAGCTTATAATCCTTTCGGTTTTTGTTTCCATATGATCAAGTCGACTACCCACAGAACTAGATCGCCAACTCCACATTCCCCTCCATCCCCCACCCCTCCCCCAACCTTCCAGTACCCACCACCGCACTCCCTCACCGCCCTCACAACATCCCCAAAATCAGACAAAACCACGTAACCATCACCTATAGCTTCCACCCCTAATCTCCTCACATTTTCCAAGCTTCAAGACCATGGAAAGAGCAAGGTTAGGTGGTTTCGGGATAGTGAGCTCGGAGCGAAGGTAGGTAGGTAAGGTATGTAGGTTTGGATGGGATGTGCTGGATATGAGAGGAGGAGGGGGGGGGAGATATAGCGGGTGTGGTTGGATTTGAGGGGGGGGGGGTTTGGCTTGCTGGTGGGAGGGAAGCAGAGTTTCTGGTAGGTTGGTATGGGGGCTAAGGGGTGGAAAGGCGGGTGGATGCGTGGGTGGCTAATGGTCTGGTTTATTGACGTGTGGGCGTGGCTGCGGTGTCATGGAATGTTGGTGCGAGGGTTTTCTGGTAGGGTGAGCGATGAGCGGGAGAGTTGGCGACAAGGATTCTTGGTCCTCATGGATATGTGAGCAGGGAGGATGTTTGTATGGACAGCCGGCTATGTATGAGAGGTATTTGATTATGTACAAGAGCGTCTTATCCACTAGAAGCTTTCACAAGCGGCCCGCTATGAAGATAGATGTCCGCGCGGTCAGGGAACGCTATGAAGTAACGCCATGGAGTAGTGCCAACGCTGCGTCCTATTTGGATGGCCATTGTTCGCCGATCTATGCCCAGGAAGCCTCGTGAAATCCTCTGTACTTCCCGCACGGGCCGCTGCATTGATTGAAATCAGGTCCCGGAACTGGTCTGGTCGAGAGAGCCTCAATGGCTCGCACTCTTGCTAAGTTGCTGTAACAGGGTGGAACTAAGAGCTTGCGAGCATAACTAGACTTAGATGCCCATCGCCGAGCGTACGTCAACATCAATACTATCAGAATTCCCCTCCAATCTGTGGCGCACACGTAGCTTGAGATTGGCCGACAGGATGTGACAACAGGCGCATTAATATGCGTTAAACCTTTTACTGTCGCGAGCTTTCGCCTCAGCTTCTAAAATTTCCGGATGCTTGTGCACACTTGGCATGAGTCCCATACCAATAGCTCGCCGAATAGCCTTTGCTATGCGCCGCTGGTTTACTGCCCGCAATCCGGTCTCATTGGAGTGCTTTATCCTGCCCATAGTAGTCATGTACTCGGTCATGATAGAAAAGTTCTATATAATACTTGCATTAGGAACATAGTTTCTACCACTATAACGCGAAAGACACATACCTTGTACTCGTGCAGCGGGTTTATAGCTAAAGCGTCAAACACGTCCGTATTCGACTTATGCCTCTTCCTCCACTTCTGCATCTCGACTGGGCTCAGATCATGCGGTGCATATAAATCCCCAGCCTTCCACCTCCTGATCTGCAGTTTCTCCAGGTCTCTTGCACGGCCCTTTTTGTCCAAAGACTCCACTGCCTTGCGCCTGTTTTCTATTCTTTCATGGGGGCTCAATGGTCTATTCCTACCCATCTCTTGGGCCAGTCTTTTCGCAAAATCGTGGGTCTTGGAGTTCCTGACAGGTTGAGGAGCGGCGAATTTTTCTGCTAGAGGCTGGGTTCGCGGTTGCTGCCTCTCGATTCGATCGAGACTGGCTATGATGGATATCAGCATGAGCGTAGAGTTAAGGGGGTTAAACTAAGTCATACCTAGAGCAGCTGCAACAGAACTCGCTTGCCGCTTATAGATACATTGTAAATTCGGCAGCGCGAGATGCACTTTTGTCATTGTGTTCAAGCCCATTCTTATGTATAATGTGGATGGTCAGTGAGGTCTCCTGTTGCCTACGTTAGATATTGAAGAATAATCCAAGCGGCTACATGGATAAACGCGCGGCAGTGAAAGTTTAACCCACTAAGATAGTAAACCAAGCACCGTCTCTCTAATTTGTCAAATCATTAATTTCGCGTTTGTCCAGGCCGTTGATCTGTCCTATTCTTGCTCTAGAACCACTTCTTGCAGCTCCAATCATCACCTCGGTCTCCGCGTTCCTGCAATTTCTTCCCCACCACCTGATCACTATGGTTCGCAAGCTCAAACATCATGAGCAAAAGTAAGTCGTCCCTTCTCCACAATCGATCATGACGCTTCTGTACGATATACTAAACCCCACCACTTCGCAGGCTTCTTCGTAAGGTCGACTTTACGACCTATAAGTCCGACACCAACCACCGCACCGCCTCCATCCTTCGCCGCTATGCTATCCAGAACCCTGCCGACTATAGCAAATATAACCGTATATGCGGTTCGCTACGGTACCTTCCATCCCATTCTACTCCCCCAAACATTCTTATCTTCCCATCAACCCAGCCCGCTAAAACGCTGTTCGTTGAACAGACAACTCGCTCACCTCCTCTCCTTCCTTCCACCAACCTCCCCCTTCCGCCACAAGCATGAAAACCTTCTGCTAGAAAAGCTCTACGACATGGGCATTCTCTCTCAAGCCTCCAAACTCAGTGAAGTAGAGCGTAAGCTCAGCGTCAGCCGGCTGGCACGAAGAAGACTTGGCGTTGTAATGACGAGACTGGGCATGGCGGATACAGTCCAGAGCGCCTTGAAGTTCATAGAGCAGGGTCATGTCCGTGTGGGTCCGGAAGTCGTTACGGACGGCGCCTTTCTAGTAACGAGGAACATGGAAGATTTCGTGACCTGGGTGGACTCGAGTAAGGTGAAGAGGAATGTCCTGAAGTATCGGGATAAATTAGACGACTTCGACCTGTTATGATTCCTAACGCAAATTGAAACCGTTCACCCATAGCACCTATCGATGATGTATCTATCTTTCAGCTCAACGCGGAAAGTCGCATTTGGGTTATTCCCAACAGAGAAGTGAACTTGATCGGAATCAGCGAAGCAGCTTATAAAACCAGCTTATCCTTCACCGCCGAAGATCACACGGTCTAGTCTCCCCACGAAGCGTCCTCAGAAGTCGAACTTCGTTCAAAGACACGTCAAAACACTGCACAGTCATTGCACTCGCCAATGGCGCAGTTGAGCTGGACTTCCCCCGCTAAATTCGTCAAGAACGACCCCCAACCCCAAATATCTTTTGCAAAGCAAAGCAAGAACCTTAAGCTCGGCCCTGGCTGAAACCGACGAGGAACCACAATATGGTTGGGAGGGGGTGTTCACTCCAAGCACTCGCAGTACCTGAGGCCCTAGTATATCTATCGTATTACTGAAATGGATTTGTTGCAGTTGCATTTTTGCGATGTGGATCTATGTGTATGAGGGCTCCAGGCAATGGTGTATGTATATAGAAAAGGCTACGAGCCTAATCTACCTTAGAGATGAAAGCCTGGATATTAATAACACACCAGTTCCTACAAGCGTTGACTCACATTTCCGGCCCGTACACTAATCCAGCATCGTAGCCGCTGTTACCGTAACGCAGAGAGAGGTCTTCGGGTTCACAACAATCTTTACTCTCTCCCTTCTATAACCCAACCTCTCAAGCAAGATCTTCAAGATCGAGGTTTATACCGCGTTTTAGAGTCATGGTTGCTGTGATTGAAAGCATACAGTCACCACTCCGCACCTAGTGCTTTGGGGATACTTCACCCACCCACCCACCCACCCACCCACCCACCCAGGCACCCCACCCCAGCCACAGTGCAGCGCGTGTAATCCAATGGATATCTGTCAATTGCCTAACATACATTCTAGTAGCCCAAGTAATACAGGTAGCCTCGTACAGGGTATATCTCCACTCTCGCTCTTCCCTCCCAACTCTCCGTTCCCAAACTCTACGCTCCCCCATTCCAAAAGCACGTATTATCCCAACAGGGGTATTCCAACATGCGTTTCCCTCGTAGGAAAAGCTAAGGAAAACTCCGCCGCATGCTTTGGGAATACATGAAAAAATGGAATTCGTAATGTCGTTAGGACGTCATAAAGAATAGCACAATGACCCATGCCATGCTCTCACACAACTCAAGCAACGAACCGAACCTTCACGCCCCGCTGAGCTCCGCGGAACCCGTCGGGTAGAGCATTCCTCCCGGCGGCGTCCGATATTCTGGGTTTCGAAATGGCCATGCCGCCCATTCTATCCACGCCGTCCTCGGGATGCACAATAACACTGCCGAAAATTTTCGCACTCCGCGTCTTCGTGCCCAACGGAGAGGTATACCTCATGTAGCCATTGACTTTCAGTTCAAAGTCATACAGCAGCACCTTTTCCCATCTGTCGCTTCCACCTTCCTCTGTACTGTTGCCTGGTTTAGCCAGACGGACTTCCCCAATGGAAGACTGTGAGTGCCTGCGGAAGGGGGAGGGCTCAAATATAAGGGGGGAGTCGAATTCGAAGATGCGGCCGAGGAGCATGGTTTGGGAGTCTGTTCCTGGGTCCGGGAGGGGGTCGTCGATGGGGTCGTCGGTTGTATGGAAGTTCGGATCTTCGTACGTCTTGCGGGTGGGTCTTGATTTCTGGGGGTGGGTCTTGTACGGGGCGGGTTCGGATCGCGATTGATGGGGGGATCCGGGGTGATGCAGATGCTGATCTCGCCAGGCCTGACCGGTGCCTACGTGCTTGCTTTTGGCAAATATGTAGACGTCGAGTGCGGTGACTTGGACTGCTAACAGGTTCGGATTCGTGGCATGGACGTGGAGGTCGAGCATCATCTCTTGCTCCGAAGCGAGCACATTCTGAATGTCCTTGACGTAAACGTTCCGCAATGGCTGCGAACACAGTATCAGGACAGCCACAACCGCAGCTACGAGTAGCGCCAGGAGAGTCCCTAGCGAAAGGTAAGCAGTGACTCGCCGGCAGCAGCGATGCTCCTTTTCCGTTGTGTAGCTACGCCTTGAACTCCCAGATAGTGGACGGCGAATGCGGTTCCGTCCCGACCGAGTTGATCCGATGAGAGGAGTCCGCTCATCATCAGCGCCTTCGCCTTCGAGGTCGTATACCAAAGGCTCCTTGGGTTTCTTACCACTTCCAGGAACCCGTAGAACATGAGGGCTTCGAAAACTCGATGGTCGAGAATTTAGCTGAGCAACGTTGCTCGCTGCGGAACGTAAAGGCTTGGCAGCTCCAGGGAAAGGAGATTCTTGGTCAAAAAGGGAGGTGTGACCACCTCGTCCATGCCGTCCAATGTGGTGGTGTGTTGAGTTTCCACCAGTGGTCCGCCGGCTATGGTTAGGCCCACGAACTGTTCCTTCCTCGCTAGGGTCGATTGCAGTGTATGGATTGTTAGTAAACTTCATGCTTTTCTTGCCGGCAATGCTATGGTGGCCTTCTTGCCTAGCTCTGTTACCGTAAGGATCTATCTGACTTGCCATGGATGTTGCACTTGGCGTTCGCGAGTGGAAGCGGTGAGGCCGTGCCGAAAATGGCTCAGGAGGATTGGACTCGTAAACAAAAGTCTCGTCTGAGTCCGAAGAGTTGGTCTGATCAAGAGCGCTAGCCACTTTGGCTTCGAAAATATCTGCTTTAGAGGAGGCTGTACGCACTCGGAATTTTGTTAGTGTTGAACTTGATGGACTACTTGGAGTGGGCGGGCTCTGGCCCAGATTGCTTTGCGTGAGCTTGTCCTTCGCATTGCTATTGCGCAAGTTGGACTCAGCCTTACTGTAGCCCATAGCAAAGCCACTCGCAAAATCAGGGGAGCTAATAGATAACGAAATGGTAGGAGATGGAGGCCGAGCATGTGTATGATGATGATGAAAACGTCTAGATTGAAACCCACCAGTGCCAGAATTGATCGAAGGTGCTTTCCGCACCACCTTCTTCTTCTCCTTCTTCGGCCGGATCGTCTCAATACTTGGTTTGAGACGTACGCTTCCTCCTGTATCCGTCCTACTGGGCACGCTGCGTTCACCAGCCCCACCACCGAGAGCAACCTGTGGTATCGAGCTTACGGTTTCGGTTTCGACGGTCATGTTCTTGACGGTGCTTTCACTTCCGGTCTTGCCCTTGGCAGGATGAAGCTGCGTGGAAGACCGTTTAGTATGCATGATTTGAGGCTTTGCAGAGCTGTTGGTGGTTGCTGCCTTCTTTGGGACCTTGTGTTCATTGCGGGCTCCAGCGCTTTTATTACCACCGCTCTCACTACCACTTTCGGGTTTCGGTTGTACATCCTCCCCCAGAGCATCTCCCGTGGGATTCTCATCAATCCGTTCTGGTCGATCCGATCCTCGGTTTCGCTCAGCCTGTGCCCAACCTGTCCCGATAGCAGGCGTCGCGGGAACGCTACTCTCTCGGACGGTCTCGAGCGTAGAGCCGCTTGCGCTGATTCCCCTGTTTGGTGTGCGCATCCCTTGCCGGGCTATAATGTCTTCTACATCGCCCTCTGTCTGCGTACTTGAAGAAGCGGTTGGCGTTGGTCTTTCCAATACTATGCTTGGCGTAGAGGATGTTTGTTCTGTTTTGCGAAGCGTTGTAATCGACGGTTTGCTAACAGCTGTCGGCGGAGGGGACTTCACCCGTGACGCGTTTAATCCTGATTGGCCACTGCTGCCACTTGATGCCTTATTGGGTCTTTGAGGTTTCGGCACGTCAATAGGTGATTCCGAGCTTGCAGATGGTTGCAGTTGTGGCGTACCGGCCACCGAAAGTGCTCTCTGTACCGCTGCTGCGGATGGGACGGTGGGTATTTGTGATGCACCAGAAGAACGGGTTGGGCTCAGGCTCATGTCAGTACTATTCTTCCGTGATCTCAATCCCTTGGAACCTTCTGAGATTCCTGGCTTCAGCGGAGGTCGGATGGGCGAGGCTTCGCGGGACGGTTTTGGAGAGCTCAACGTCGACGAAGGATTTGAAAAGCGGGGAGTGGTGGATGCTCGCATCAGCGGTGGGGGAGAGACTGATGAGTGTTGAGTGTCACGTCTGCCTGCTTCGACTCCATCATCCGCTTCGGCCGGCTCTATCTTTGCTAGGTTGTCTCCACTGGAAGTGTCAGGCATTTCCCCAGAAGGTAAAGCCATGGTCCCCAGCTTGACTTGACATTTGTTACAGGACCACGTCAGTATTGGTAATGATAAACCAGGTTGGTACCTGACGTAGTGTGACTGCGGTATAAGTCCTGTGGCTGCCTGGCGTTCTGATTGGAGAAAGAGGGCCGCTAAGGTGGATGACTGCAGTCTGCAGCTTTTCGATGGAGTACCTTAGTAATCAGTCACTGGCTGGGATGAAGTCGATCCACGTAGCAATCCAAGAACATCATATCTCATGGTGTTCCTTCAGCAGTGGAACGAGAGAATCGCATTATGCAGCGGACATGTTGTGGGGTCGAAGAGTCAAACGGTGACCCGAAGGGAGGGAATACATTAAATACGGAGGTACTCCGTACGGAATTGAGTACGGCTCGTACGGAGGTACAGTGCCGAAAAACCAGGAACCTTGGCAGAACCTCCCACTAGCGTCAGCCCTGTCACGTGATTACAATCTGTACTCCCGTCGTCACCGTACAAAGTTGATTTCAGATCGAAGCAGCATGAGGTAGCAGTATGCTAGATGCTAGATGTTTTATAATACATTATGGACATCTCGGGATGGATGGGTGAGCTCAACCAACAGTATCTATCAAAGATAAGCATCTCAGTCGGAGCAGTGGTCTTCAGCTGCATATCCTATTTGAAAGATTATCGACAATCGAACCAGAGTACCTGATTTCTCTGTTCCTGCAATATAATTCTTGAACTAGAACCGTCAGGCATTTCCGTAATATAGACACCCCAGCATGGACTTCAACCTTCAGCGCATAGTTCATGTTAATGGCATCTGCAACCATCAAGGCTAAGGTACCTCTTCTGTGAAGACTCAGAAGTCCCTGAGAACGATGTACAGGCAAGCAAGCCACACGGACGAAGGTCTTTGGTTCGACAGAGGGAGTACTGAAGAGCCTAAATCTATCTGTAAGAAATTCTGCCGCGAACTAGACACAGCTCATCCTGGTAGGCTCGCCGGCTGACTCTTTTTGATATGCAGATGCATATCATGTCAATGTTCTGGTCTGACGTGTCCTCAGGTTCCCTATCGGCTGCTACAGATCCGACTTCTACCACCGCACGTAGCCTCGGCCCTGCCGGAGATCCAGTATTGGCTCCGACTCATTATCTTGAATCCAGCTCTTAGGGTGTAGCAGCCGTGTTAGGCAGGATCAAGGATCAAGATGGCAGACAAGGCTTCAGCAAAGTAAACACATGCCACCGAAGTGTCTCGCGACCCTTGGACCTTCCTTTTACTCGATGTGAGATCAGTACAGACTTTATGCTTTCCCCTATGTCGTCAGCAGTCCGAGATGATTGGTGGATCAAACCAATACGCCGCCCATCAATTACCACAGCGTGTACAGTAAGGTAAAGTAGTTTATGGAGCCGAAGCATCGAACTCAATGCCACGCCGCACGCGCTTGATGCCCCCGATGATTATGTAAAGCGAGCCCCATGTGATTGCCCGACTGTCCGTACGGAGTACTCGATCTTGCAGGGTTAAGGTAGTCTTAGCTTGCCACACCCGTTTGACATTCACGCTTTAGAGGACCCTGAATTTGCGTGCTTGTTTACTACAACGCGTGGTCATTCGACACACACGGACAGCTTCCATCATTTCTAACACCACGTCCATCATCAACAACAACAACAACAACAACAACAACAACAATCCACCGACGACATACCCCGTTACCATATATCAAAGGCCCTCTTGCATTCATTTGCCAGTCCCTACCAACTCTGAAATCGTAAAAGATACTTCCTCCACTTGCAGCCTGACCACCAATCGAATATCCTCGATCGCATCACATCTTACTACAATCGCCACCCTTTCAATAATCATCCTGTGGTAGCTTTACAGTATACCACGGTAGCGGCGAGCCGTCGTATCCGGGGTGCATAGGGTAGATGGGGTAGAAGGAAGAGTGAAGCTGTACTGGGGACGAATCACTTGACGCACAGAATCCATTTCATCTCTTGGCAACATTCCAACCGACCCATTTCCTACTGTTTCGCATGTGCTGGACAAACACATTCACGTCGGAAACCGCAAGCTCCGATCACTGACGACATCCTCGCATCTGCTACGATTACGATATCCTCGTAAACAAACACATCAACGAAAATTCCTTCCATTCGAAGCATTGGCAACACCAATCTTCAGCTTCTATCGCACTACGTTGGACAAAGAACAACTTGTTTAGAACTGCTGGTGGCCTGTGCCGAACGTCTTCATGGTTGCGACATACTCCCCGTGTAGCGATGCAGGCGGGACTTTACACTTCCCGTCTCCAACTCATATCCATCATGTTGATCCCACTTCAGCTTTCAGGCAGCTTCGGCGCTCACTCTCTCGGTCTCCCTCGAAAGGTCCGACATTTCGATTAATAACCTCCAAGTCAACATCCCCATCACCCAGCTCACCCCTTTCGCCCCCTCGCGTTTCGCCTTCGAATAGATCGGTGTCAGAGACCCTACTATCGTACTCACCTCTTGCGCCACCTTCTCCGCTAGCGATTCCCTATCCACCAAGCGCCAGGCAGAATCGTGCGGTCGCACGGAAATTGAGTCCAATGCGCATGGGTTCAAGGTCAAGGAGCTCCCAGCGCCAGCGAAGTCCGAGTAAGAGAACCCTTAGTGACTCCAGTGATCACGGAAATGCTACGCCTCGGTCGTCTGGAGGATCGAGCGACGATGTTGAAAACAGGGTCGATCGGAGTATCAGCCCAGTCAGAGAAAACGTTTCAGAGAGCAAATTCAGGTCAGTTGGGAGTCAAAAGCCTGAGTTAACATTTGCGCCGCATCGCGCGCTCGCAAGGGTCGAGAGAGGGACTGCGAGCTTCGGGGGCTCTTCTGCCAAATCCAGTCCTCTTAAGCGAAGTGATGGGATCATGAACTTAGATCAAGCGAGTCTTGGAAGCCCGTCAGCCAAGAGAAGAAGTTTGCATGGCGGCATATTCAGCCCAGATTTCAACATTTTTGACCATGAAGCTGAGCTCGAAGGCCATTACGACGGATCCAGGATGGATATTACACCTTCTGAATACTCCAGTGTTCAATCTCCAATGCCGAGACGTACCTCCTCTTTGCGTAAGACAACGCTACAGCAACGGCACGAGAAGCCAAGTTTTGCGCGGACCAAACCCAACGTTGACATTGCTTCTGAATTTGCTACCCCTGGGCAAGGTGTGCCCAAAAGCCGATTCCGAATGTCGCTCGACAACTTCTTGCCATCCATGACACGGGACAGCCCTTTTTCATCTCAAGGTAGCCTTCCGAATGCTTCTGCGCATCCAATATCCCAACACAGTGCTAAGCCTCAGGGCTCCGGAAACCAAGCTCAACCCCCTCGACATCCTCTGTCTCGGACTTTAACGCAATCCTCTTCTAATTCAAGCATGGCGGAAGACTCGCCAACGCATATCCCGATCCGTCAACCAGAACACCGAAGGACTATGGTCGACTTTTCCAAGTCGATGCCGTTAGGTAGCGCGAGGCCAGTATCATGCGAGGTTGTCTCTAACAATACCTCTACCCAGGGATCTACGGAGACATGCTTTGCAACTCCTGAGAACTATAAGCTAACGAAGCCTCTACCTGCGGCGTTCATGTCGACAGGATTGATCTCGAAACGCAATAGGAACATGGATGACACGCAATCCGATTTCCGCAGCAGTACCGACCAGATGCCAGATACACCCTGCAAACGGCATAGTATGATCGGGACAGCTACTCCCGCAGCGGCACCTGAAATTGCAATCAGCAAAACTCGTCATGTCAGACATTCATTTGGGACGCCTTCGACCCCTTTCAGCGCACATGCAACTCGTCCTGCGCCTGGAACATTTGGGAAGGGTGTCAGTGTATTTGGCAGTAACTTTGCACACGGTAGCATTGACCGGCGCGGAAGCTTTCTTAGCGTTGACGCTGAGAACCAAGGATATTCTATGCATGGTAAAGGAGATAGTCAATCCAGTGTTGATTTTGAGTTGCCTCCGACCCCAACGAAGCAAGCCCTTGGGACGGGCTCTGCGCAACCCAGACACGTTGAACGTAGTACGTTGAAGCAAGAGGCTGGAAGCCATGCTTGCAGCGCTTCGCCCAATGAGAGACTTCAGTCGTCTGAACAAGAGCAAAGTTGTAAGTTGATTCCTATTGGGACACCGTCTGGAAGCGTCGATGAAGACAGTGACAGTTTGATGGACGAATCTCCATCAGCTGCCTTAAGATTCAGAAGCCTTTCGTCGGTGTCCCGTTCTTTGACTCATTCTCGTTTATTACGAAACTTCAAGTCTCCAGCACCTCTCAAACCTTTTCATACAGCCCCCTCTCTGCATATAGGAAAGTCAAAAACTAAAAGAAGTCCTCTTTTTCCAGCAAGTCCGGTTAACGACCTTTGCAACCGGATGTCACCGCACACGCCTCGGGAACATGTCTTTCCCCCGGACCCTAGCAATTTGTCGATCTCAGGACATGGGGACTTGCACACAGCTCGGCCGATGGAGGATGTGATTAGTAGTCCCACTGCTTCATCATTTGTTCCCGCGACGCCTACTACCTCCAGAGAGTCTTTCTTGCCATTTGGAAAGAGCAGGTCGAGTATCAACTTATCGGCTCACATTGCTCCAGTTGAGGTAGATCCGAGCCTGACATGCAGATTTGACGGAGTGGAAGTGATTGGCACGGGGGAATTCTCCAGCGTTTATCGCGTGACGAGAGCTCAAGAAGACAAGAATACTGGCAATTACTTTGCGCTTCCGACGAAGCGTACTTCACCAAAAACGCCACTTCCAGATCGAGTCTGGGCTGTCAAGAAATCCCGCCACCCCTACATTGGGCCGAAAGACCGGCAGCGTAAGCTCCAAGAAGTTGCAATACTAAGAGAGTTGGGACAGGCCGACCATACTGTGAATCTTTTCGACAGCTGGGAGGACAATAACCATCTGTACATCCAAACCGAGTTCTGTGAGGAGGGTACTCTAAAGACGTTTCTAGATAAGGTTGGGCACTCTGCACGGCTTGATGACTTCAGGATCTGGAAAATTATGCTAGAGCTTTCCCTCGTAAGTCCTTGTTGTAGCATCTGTGGTACTTTGCTGAACTAATTGATAGGGTCTCAAACATATTCATGATTTGGGCTTCATCCACCTGGATCTCAAGCCTGCTAACGTTTTGATTACATTCGAGGGTGTCTTGAAGATCGGGGATTTTGGTATGGCAGTCAACTGGCCAGCTCAGCCTGGAATAGACGGAGAAGGCGATCGCGAATACATTGGACCAGAAATTCTGATGGGTCAGTTTGACAAGCCAGCTGATATTTTTGCTCTTGGCTTGATCATGCTTGAGATTGCTGGCAACGTAATGCTGCCAGACAATGGGGCCTCTTGGCAGCGATTGAGGACAGGCGACATGAGTGATGTTCCGAGCTTAACGTGGAGTTCGGAAGACAGCAAGATCTTCCGAGATTCGTCTGGCAAGCCACTTTCAGATAAGGAATCACTAGAAGAATTCTACGGATCGGACTCCGGCGGCGAAGATTTTGGTTCGCCGAACTTCCTTCGTCGCCGACGGGAGGGACAAAAGAAGAGCCATTTTCAGCTTCGGCGTAGTGGCGAACTTGCGGAGCCGCCGGCCTTCATGATCGACGCGAAAAACCAAGAGGCTCTTGACGGTATAGTTCGCTGGATGATCTCTCCTCGGGCGTCAGATCGTCCAGTCGTGGACCAGATTCTTCGAACAGCAGGTGTACAATGGGCGGAAGTAAGGAGACGAGCTGGTGCTACCATCTACGAGGGAAATTGGGGACCGGCGGACGAAGTTCTGGCGGACGATGCTGAGATGATTGATGTTTAGTCAGCTTTGGCTCATGAGCCGAATTGGACTCACATTTAAAGATTTCTACTTTGGCCGTTAGGGTTCCTTGCAGGCCCGGCGAATTGGCGTTTCATGGATAAACAGGTGCTGACCTCTTGGCTAAGAGATACAGGGGCCTGGATGGAAGGAAACCCGAACGGTCCAGGAATAGTATTCGCATTTGCGAGGTGCCTGGACTTTTCGAATCACGAATTTACGACTTACAGAGTTTCTACTTCAGCTTTTTAGCTTCTGCATCGGCGGCGTACGATCTTTTTTTTCTTCTTCGAAGAAGCCTTAGAGGTGCTATATCAACGGATTCGACTGACCAGTCTCACGCATGTCTGATGCGTAATGAGTAACACTCACTCTATTCCGCCGTGAGCTGTGAAGAAGATCCAGATATTCGGATATAACGCAGCGGCGCGACCACGTCTCGAAAATCCATCTTTCTGTAGCCGCATCTACACGAACATGAGTTACCAGACTTTGAAGTCCACTTCACGAAGATACCGCATTAGCTTTGCCGATTTGGCTTTCTGGCTTTATGTGCTATCGAAGAACATTGGCCTTGATGCCTGTAATTGAGCGGATTTGCAAGTTGGTAGCTAAGTAGCCATAGAAATGCCTTCATGGCAGGAATAGAATTTAACATGAAGATAAGCCAACGTACTTATCGTTTCGCTCACCAAAATGATGTATCTATATAACCGAAGAGAGCCCAGGTTAATGGATAGTAGCCGTGGGAACAACTGAGCGAAAGATGTGCATCGCGCGCTTATTTCCGCCCCGGTTGGAGATATGCACTCGAGCTGATCCTGTCTATATACATACACCCCTCAATTCTCTTCATGTATATACTGGACCTTGGCATTGTACCTCATGGATGATTTAATAATGCAACATTCATGACCCACCGTGAGCTTCTACAGCGTCCCCAAGCATTCGACAGTGCTAATATCTACTTCTAGCTATCTCTGTCGACATCTAGATAACCCCATGTCCTCTACGATAAAGACTCAATTGACGCGCCATGTGTTTCGGCGGATACTATACAATGAGCTCTACTCAGAGACAAGCTGTTGGTTCCGGCTGCCAATGCAGCAGTGTTTGCATGCACGCAGGGTTGCGAAAATGCCCGTTGTGGCGAGGAGAAACCTCTGGGGGTTTTCGCGCAAGCCTCAACGGGAGCAGAAACCCGTGGATCTGGATCCGGGGCTTGGGCGAATGTTAGATCTCAACGAGATGCTTCGGAAAAGAACAAGGCCACCGCCACCTGCGGATCTGGCGCGAGCGTTCATCGATTTCTTCCGCCATAGACAAAATTTCCCAACGCCACTGGAGGTGATGCAGGCAGAGCATGCCTTGAATACATTTCTATACCTACAACAGAACTATACCGAAGTGGAGGGTTTTGGACTCTCAAGCGAGGAATTGAGGGTGGCTATGAATGCATTAAAGAACGTCCCAAAAGATGGGGACTACAGCGCACACAACGAGCTTTCAATGGCCTTGTTCAAAGAAACAAAACAACGGAGAGATATCTCCCCAGAGGTGGAAGATGCCAAAGTGCCTTGGAGCAAGCATCTTACATCGTTCATACAAGCTTCTTCGCAGTACGGAGATCCACTCTACGCAAGGGATCTCGTCGAGCAATACTGGCATACCGATCTGGAGCAGTCAAATCGCTTGGCATGGACACAAGTGCTCAAAGGGTTTGCTAGAGAGGGGAACACTGAGGAGTTTGTCAAAACGATCGAGATCATGCAAAAACATAACGTAGCATTCAATTCCAAAGACCACCAAGCTATTGTGGTTTACTTTGCCAAGAAGGGCGATCTAGAGAACACCAAGAAATGGTACATGTACCCTATTGCCAACAATGGGGCAACCACCTTCCACACAGACGTTTTCGTCTTGAAATTATGCATCCGCCACGGCGAGTTCGAGTGGGGTGAGCCGATCTTTAAATCAATGCTAGCAAAAGACCCTGATAAACGAGCGTGGAATATAACCTTTCAATGGGCAGCTGCAAAGGGAAAAGGCGTTGACGAGATTGAAAGAATGATGAAGATCATGATCCGGAGAAATGAAGAGAACAAAATACCCGTGCGTCCGGATATCGAGACAATCAATGGACTAGTGGAGCTTGCGAATTCGTTGGATGACCCCTACACAGCCGAAAGATATGTGGTACTGGGCGAAAGATGGGGATTTCAACCCAATGCACAGACGCATCTGTTGCAGCTCGAATACCGCATGAAAGTCGGGGATCTAGATGGGGCGAGAGCTGTTTATAGTAGACTACGAGCGGAAGAGGTACCAGATGATGCCGATATTCCTCTCGTCAACAGACTCATAGTCGCTCTGTGTAACGACAAACGCCTTGATTACGATGCTACAATGGGTCTCGTTGAGGATTTGAGCGAGCGAAAAGCGCGCTTCGAGCCAGAAACAGTGTCTACTCTATCCCGACTTCACCTCCAGCGTGGAGAAATGCACGACCTCATAGATCTCCTCAACACCCACACATTCCACTATGGGATCGAGCAGCGCGCTTTAGTCCGCAACGTCTTTGTTGACTTCATCTCAAACCATTCCAACAGCACATCCCGAGCCTGGGATGCCTACTCTATTCTCCGCCAAATTTTCACCGAAACAGAAATTGACATTCGCACCAACCTTATGAAAGAATTCTTCGAGCGAAAGCGCAGCGATATGGCCTGCCACGTCTTCGGCCATATGCGCCAGCAGCAGACTAGAGAGGAAAGGCCAAACGTCGATACCTACGTCAGCTGTCTTGAAGGTATCGCCGAGGCCGCTGATAGGGAGTCACTCGCGACGGTACACAACATGCTCAAATTGGATTCCGAGATCGAGCCGAACACCAAACTTTACAACGCCCTAATGCTGGCCCACACAGCTTGCAGAAAGCCGCGCCGTAGCCTCGATTTCTGGGAAGACATCGTCCACTCAAGGGAAGGCCCGACTTACAATAGCATCCAAATTGCATTCCAAGCGTGCGAGGTTGCGCCCTTCGGCGATAGACAAGCTAGGGATATCTGGGGAAGGGTCAGACGGTTTGACATTGAGGTCACTCGAGAGATCTACGCAGCGTATATTGGTGCACTGGCTGGTAACGGCTTGCTGACTGAGGCAATGGGTTTGATCGAGAATGCTCAGGCTGAGGTTGGGTGTCAACCTGATGCTCTCATGTGAGTTTGTCATCGTGCATTTAATTGGGAGTGTTCTCATGGATCCACAGGCTAGGCACCCTATTCAACGCGATCCCTGGCGAGGTGAAGAAGCAAAAGGTTGATGAATGGGCTTCCGCTCACTATGTGGTAGCTTGGGAAGATCTAAATAAACTTGGTCGAAGGAAAGACCGCTATGGAGATGAGTGCTTTGATATCGATAGAAATGTCAGAGCTTGAACCGGATAAAGCAAAATTTTATGAGAAGGCCGTACCAAGAAATCGGCAAAGTTCTGCTCAGCCTTAACGTCTCCTTGCGCGGCTATTTTGACGCTAATAGGAAGCATTTGACACTGCACACAATTAAACAATGCAGCACATTCTCTCCCAGGCCCCTGTGGCTCCCATGCCAGCATTTCCCACGTCAGATATAGCAGTCGTCACAAACCCCCAAAGATCTGCAACCCTCTTTCTCAGCAGCTGCAACGGGCGCCGAGAACAGCCGCAACGCTACTTGGTAACCGAGAGAGGAGCCTTGAAACCGGAGGAAGATTCCAGGGAAGTTCATTTGGGGATAGAGAGGCATGGAGGGGGGTTCTTAAGTGGGTTCGAGGAGGGTATGCTCCAGGAATAGAGGATGGAGCCGAAGATTAAGGGGAGTGAACTTCAAGGGTAGAAGATAATAGGGAACCAAGAAAGAAGGGGGTTTGAATATCCGAGGAAGGATGTCACAGTTGGAGGACGAAATTGTCAATACAATGAAGTTCAGGTTCATCTGCCTAATGTGCTGAAGAAACCAAAACTTCCCCTGCCCCGAAAACACGATGAAACGATTGACTATGAGAATATGACATTCTCTACCGTTCTCACTCCCTTCTCCGCTCCCGCTCGCTTTCAAATCCTTTAGGCGTTATTAAAGGTGCGCTCGAAAGCTCGTCAAAGACTATTCCCCATAGAAACATTTGCTCATCGAAAGTACATACTTCTCGATCAATAACGAAGAAATAAGGTTGCGGAGACGGTTAGACTGAAGGGCAGTGATGCGTCCGGGCAAAAGGGGGGGGAGAAAAGAGCTCAGAACCCCAACGCATCGCCTGATACCCTCAACTATACTCATCTACCCTTCCCCCCCCTTTTATCTTCCCCGGATTTTGGCAAAACAGGGCTACCACATGACGGACGATTAATTCTCCTTTCAGGAAGACCTGTTCGTACAGTACAACGGTAACCTCCATGCCAAAAAACCTCCATTGCCTTTTTTTTTTGGTGTGTGTGTGTGAAAAAAGGGTATGAAAAGATTGAAAAACAAACAAAACGTATTTGTCTCGCATTCAGCGCTGCATGGATTTTTAAAAAACCTTTCCGAGCACAAGTAACCACAAATGTTTAGAAAGATGTAATGGATTTTTCAAAGATGTGGGCTAAGAGACACTTCTGGCGCCGGTACCTACAGTACTCTCATTACCCTCTCTCCCACCACTCCCACTTCTCCCTTCTGCCCCCCCGCCCCCCCCCAAGTCTCACACCGCCACCCCCCCCCCACCTCCCCCTTAACCAAAGTTTCCGCACAACAACACCACAGACGGGCCCCAAAAGACCTAGGGCTGAGTTTAAGAGCGGCGATGTTTTTTCTTGCGGTGATGCTGTTGGGATGAGAAGGGTGGGTTGATTTTGGGGATTTGGGGTTGGGGGGATGGGGGGTTAGAAAGGGGCGGTGGAAAAGCGGGTGGGGGGATGATAGGAGGTTGGTAAGGGTTTGATAGCGTCGATGGGGGTTTTTGGTTTCTCCATTCTCCTTCTGTCTAACGAGCTCCTTGATCGCCTGCACCGTCTTAACTCCTCATGTTTCCCTCGCCACAGTCGAGCCCCGACATTCACCCTCTACGGAGACTCAAACCCCCTGTAAAATATCTGGCCTCCAGTCCCGTAGATACAAATTGTGAGGCAGATCATGCATTCGCGCAGCTGTTCCTAAGGAAAGCGCCAGGTAAACGCTTTTGCTTCTATGAACGTGACCCTGGAGATAAGGAATGTGGGGGTTGGTGCGTTGGGTGATTAGGTGGAGGAGGACAGAAGTGGGTAGTTGTGGGGAGAGGGGCAGTGTGACGGGGAAGGGGCATTTGGGCTAGAAGGGGATGTATCAGCTTCGCAAACAACAAGGAAAAAACCGTAAAAATCGCAGGTGTAGACGTAGGATCCGAACAAAACACATCTTCCTTGGTTCCATCCCCTGCTACTACCCCTAAAAACAACAAGAAAACCCACAACCACCGAATCCTTCCGGCCCCCATCTAAGTCGCCTCCCAGAAGGCTTCACTTGCCTTCTCCCACTTGCTCTGCTCCCCTGACTGCCCAAACACCCAAGACACGACCTCCTGCTCCTCCCTCCCATCCTCAAAACCCCACCCTCTCTCCTCAACCGGCCAGGCCGAGTCCCTTGGGTGCCCGATAAGAGCACACGGCCACTCGGGATCGAACTCGGTATGCAAGTGAATGTTGACGAAATTCCAGATGCTTCGGTCGACGGCAGTATCTTCGACCCCGCCAGCGCCGCCAATCGCCTTCCACGCATCCCCCAAGCCCTTCCAACCCCAGCAGGTGCGCCAGAAGCCTGCATCCGGAGGTGCCGGCTCCCCCAACGCCCGGATGAACATGCGGTGGAAGCGCCAGATGATGTAGAGGATTCCTTGGTGATGACTTAGGTTGTTGTGGTAGAACTCCATCATGTGGACTGGCGACATTGGCTTGACTGGTCGACCGGCAGCTCGGACGATGTTTACTAGCTTTGTGCGTCGAGTCTCGTGGAGGAGGAAGGTCTCGGCGCAGGAGTGGCAGACCTGCTCACATCGGAGCGTGGTGGTGATGGTTTTGGTGCAGGGGTTGATGGAGCAGTGGTCACTGGGGAGTGCGTCCAGGTAACGGAAGTGACCGCAGCAGTAGGCGACGAGGTACTTCATGCACATGTTTGCTTTGTGTGAAGGAGATCAAGTAAGATGGTTGAAGAGAGGTTTGGTAGATAGCAGCAACAGTTGGATTGGTGGTTTTAGTAGTTGGTGTAGAGGCTGAGCTGGTAATGCTGTGCTTTTGTGGTGTTGGTTTCTGCAACAATGAAAGAGCTGGCAACGCTGTCTGTTCCAGGTTCGAATAGGTAGAGAAGATGGAGCAGAAAGATGAAGATCAACAATGTCAACGGTGTGAAGGATATGCAGGATTTGTCGTGTGTTGTGATCTTGACTTAGCAAGCGCGACGCAATGGAGCGGCCATTGCGACGGGGGTCATATCGCATCATCCTCGATCCTCGTAAGCCCTAATTCTCGTTCACTAAGCGAGGTGTCATTGCAACCCGTTTCATTGCCCGTAGGGTCCTGTCAGCAAATGTGTCATATGAAGACAGGTTTTTGGTTGCACCGCCGCAGGTTTGGAGCTGTCAATGATGTAATGAAGGTGTGATGGCCAGTTGTAGAGTTTCGCTGAAGCTTCTCGCATGGACGTTTCCAAGATTCAACTCGCAGCGATCTTGACGTCGGAGGGTCTGTCACCTCTTGTGACGCTGAGTCGCAGACTGGTTAAATGAGAACGAACAGCGTACTGTCATGTTGCAGGACGATTCCACTCTGTAGGATAAAAAGAGTGGGACGAAAATTGGGAAGCCCTTTCGGATTTGCACGCCTAACGCGCTAAGGAGAGCAACCACGTATTCTGGAAATTACGCTCCCTGTTCTGGGCTAACACTGTTGCTTGCTCCAAGAAGGTACTGCCTTGTGTTTCCAGATCTCTTCTTATCTAAGTGATTGAATAGGGTGCGGTCATCTGGGCGGTATGTCCTGGTACACTCGACTAGATCGACGACGTAAAATATGATTTCGACCCTGGCCCTTTCCAGGTTGTTTCGATTTTGTATTTCAAAGAGTATTTTCGGTTATATAATTTCTTATACTGATTTACTGGGCAAAGAGATGTTCCCATGAGGACATGGAAGACTTTATTTCATCGACATGCCTTTAATATTGACAAAGGATATTTTCGAAGTAGTTCTGTCACTCGTTGTTAGATTTGATGTTGCTCCTTTTTGGCCTCATTAGGTGCTTTATAACATTATAATACCACCCTACACCTTTTTTCTGGTTCTGAATGATAGCGAAGATGCATTGTTTCAATATACGGAGTGAATTCTGATACCCGGGTCTAATGACCAGATTCCAGACGTTCAAGCGTTATTAAGAAAGTTGTCATATAGAGAACTGGTGCCTCGTTTTCAATCGAGAAACAAACGGCTCGTACATCGTCACCAGATATGGCACATATATATAAGTGGAGTACGAAAGAGATGCAAAAGGGAAAGAATGCTGGGTCTGAAAGATCCAACAAATGTTATGAGATACATATATTTCAGAGAGATCATGAAAGCAAATTGAGAGAAAAATAACTTGTACAGGCTCCGAAAGAGCTTAATATTGCCGACCTTGGTGAAGGAGGACTTCATGAGGTATTCCATGAGCAGGTCGACGCATTGATTACCATCCAGTCAGCTGGACCAAGTGGCTTGGTGCACTTCACGATGGGCTCTGATAGTGATTGTGGGTTGAGTCACGGATCAGTTATATCGTGATGGGTACAGTAACGCATCCGTGTGCAATCGAACATGAATTGAACAGATTACTGACCCTCGGATGTGAAAGACAGTCGGACAGCAGTTGCAATACTTCCCGGCACTAACGCAATTCGGCGTTAGCGTACATCGACATCGTCAGTACCTGTGAGGTATCGAACATCCACCGACAACTTTAACCCCAGCAACGTCTCACCATGGCTTCGAAACTCCTCCCACGTCTATCCAGACGCCTTGCTCAACCCTCCCGATGCCCTCTCATCCCCCAATGCCGCCACCTAACCACCACCACCCGCCTCTCATCCGACGCCCTCCAAGTCGTCAGTTCCCCCCCATCCCCCTCCGACCACCTCCACTAACATCCCTCCACCAGCACCGCGATACCCCCGTCAACAACCCATCGATCCCCTTCTCCTTCAACGCAATCAACCAAAAACTCATCGCTGAAATCCTAAAACGTTACCCCCCACAATATAAAAAAGCCGCCGTGATGCCCCTCCTTGATCTGGGTCAGCGGCAGCACGGCTTCACGAGCATCAGCGTCATGAATGAGGTAGCGCGCGTACTCGAGATGCCACCCATGCGCGTCTACGAAGTCGCCACCTTCTACACAATGTACAACCGCGACCCCGTCGGCCGCTTCCACGTCCAAGTCTGCACAACCGTACGCCTACCCTCTCCCCCTCCCCCTATCCCACCCCTTCCTCACACCACTACCCACTACTAACACCAAATCCAACCACAGACCCCCTGCCAACTCGGCGGCTGCGGCTCCGATAAAATCATGGAAGCCATCACCACCCACCTGGGCATCCACCCGGGCCACACCACCCCAGACAACCTCTTCACCTTCTCCGAAGTCGAATGCCTTGGCGCCTGCGTCAACGCCCCCATGCTCCAAATCAACGACGACTACTACGAAGACCTAACCCTCGACTCCACCATCACCCTTCTAAAAGCCCTGCAAGCGAGCGCCGAAGCCACGGGCGCGGCCGGCGGGACCGCAGGGATCTCGGGGGGGAGCGAAAAGGGGATGGGGAGTAGAGAGGGGGTTGAGAGGGGACAGGGGGGTGCGAATGTGGGGGGGAAGGCGGCAAGGGCGTATGCGGCGAAGGGGGTGGAGTTGCCGAGTCCGGGGCCGATGAGTGGGCGGAGGAGTTGTGAGCCGTTTGGGGAGCCGACTTCGTTGAAGGAGGAGCCGTGGGGGAATGAGAAGTTGAGGACGGATGGGGCATTTTGAGAGGTTGTAATTATTGTGTATGCATTTCAATGGGTTGAAGTTGCTGGGTTCGTTGAGATCCGAGGGTGTATGAATGTTGAAAGCGAGCAACGCATGTTACTATAGAAAGAGCCACGATTCACGCATAAAGTCACCAATACTAGGGGAAGGGACTTGGGTAGAAGAAAATGCATGTCATGGTTGTCGTAATCATAAACCTGTTCAAACCCATAACTACATAGTCCAAGGAAACCGTCTAAGAGAACCAAAGAAAGAAGGAGAAAGGATAAGAAACGCCGAAACCATTCATCTTGAGATTCCGAAATCACCTTCTCCGCCTTCTCCTCCCACCATCGTCATCATCCCCACCCAACAGACCCCCGATCAACTGCTGGATATGATTGACCATCGGATCCTCTCCACTATGTGGTATTGGTCTGCCCTGCTCATCAAACCTCTCTGGCAGATCGACCGTGTCATCTGAAGGCGCAGGAGATGGAGACCTATCATGATCATCGCGAGAGGATTTTCGATTGTGTTGACGCCGGTCGTGACGATCTTGATTTAAAAGAGTGGAGGATTCGCTATCATAATCATTGACGTCGTTGTCATGTAAAGACCGTTGGCGACGCTTGCGAATTTTATTTGGAGAAGCAGAGTCGGAAGATGAAGTAGTGAGATTGAACTGGACCGATTTAGTGGTTGGTAGAGGTTGGGATGAAGCCCTTGGTACAGTAGGAGATTGGACAGGGGAGCCAGCACGAGGGGTGCTTAGACCTAGAGTTGAGATTGTTAGCTAGGAGTGATCTTACAGAGCTAGTCACAATCACCCACCCTCCTCGGGGACATCACGGTAGCTTTTGGGAATATAACGGTCATTGGGAACATAACGGTCACTTTTGGGCACGTGAGATGACGTGTTGAGAAACGGCTCGGCACTCACATTCTCGTCAGCTCTCCTTGGAGCGCCCGGTGCTGCATATGGGTCTGCTGGGGGAGGCGAATAGACACCTCCTGGTCCTGGTGGCGCATATGGATTGCCAGCTGGCTGCTGCGGGTAGCCGTAATCGGGGTGGATCTGTGCGCTGGGCTGACCCGGCTGAGCAGGTTGGGTTGAATATTCTGCGGGGTTGTAACCTGGAGTGGGAGAATATGTGGGGTTTGGTGGAGGAGGGAAGGCGTTTGTAGAGGGGTAGTAATTATCTTGTGGTTGAGAATACCCAGCCCCAGGAGGATTCGCTCCAGGACTAATCTGCGAATATGGTTGTTCTGGTGGGTATCGCTCATCGTATTCGCCACGCTGTTCTGCCTCTTGACCTGTCATACAGTTAATCTTTGTGGGCAACATCGCGGAAGTGGGACATACGTTTTCGCTCTCTCTTTTCCTCCTTCCGACGCTGCTTTCTCTTCTCGTGTTCCGAAGCAATTGCAGCTCCACCAGCGGCTGCACCTGCAGCAAGCCCCGCAGCTGCTAATCCTCTGCTCCGGCTCCGGCTGCCGCTACCACTCTTCTTGCGTCGATGTCTCCTCCTTCTCTCACGATCGGATCCAGAAGAGCTGTAGCTTCTCCTGCGCTCTCTCTCCCGTGTTGCCCCATATGCAGTACCGGCCGTGGCAGCGGGGACCATTGCATCCTCATGATTACCGTAGTATCCTGCTTGGCTTGCCGGACGGTTGTAGTAGTCTGGGACCACGCCTCCGGCGTACACCGGTTGATCACCGTATTCTATAAGGTTTGGGTCACTTGCTGCAGCGCTGCGTGGACCTTCATATGGTACGGACCTGGATCTTGATCTCGATGCCCTTCGCTCTGCACGTCGCGTCTCCTTTTGCTTATCCTCCTTGTCTTTCTTGTTTGCCTGGTTTCTCTCGTACAAACCAGCAATAGCTGCACTGCCAAGCCCAGCAGCAGCGATCGGAATACCTGTACGAATTCTGCTCTTTGACCGGGCCCTTCCACCTCGAGACTTACTACGTGCTCGTTCGACCAATCCAGCAACAGCGGCTCCGGCCAGGCCAGCTCCCGCTATAGTCTTGTTCTTGTGTCCTGGGTCCCGGGGGTCATTTGCAGGTATGCCGGACGCTGAGTGTCGCCGGGTCCGGGATCGGCTACGCCTATCATCATCATTCTTGTTGTTGTTCCTACGGGCATACCCGACAGCTGCTGCAATAGCTGCAGCTCCAAGTCCCAGACCTGCAAGCTGTTTAACTCGAGAGTGAGACCGACTTCGGGACCTATCTTTGTCCTTGCGATGCTTGCGACGACCCTCACGGCGATCATCACCACGGTCGCTGTAACGATCTCTGGATTCATAACGACTTCGACTCTTCTCACGATGGTGACTTTTGGCCCGTGAGATAGCCTGTGCACCTATTGCACCCACAGCGGCAGCTCCAAGGTCTTTCCCAATACGACTTCCACGACCAGAAGTATCATCGCCTTCACGCTTGCGATGATGTCGTAAAAGTTCAGCAGCTCCAAGGCCAGCGATAGCACCCTCAGCCAGATGCCTTCGATGATGAGGGCTCTCGTCTCTGCCATATGATTCGCGGGTTTCCTTTCTAACGTAAACCATACTATCATCGCTACTATAATCTCGATCACGGCCGTGCTGAGAGATGGAATCGCCAGGACTGACATCTCGTTGGCGGCGGTTGTATCTTTCTTCGTAATAGTCGTCATCGTGATCTCCACCCGAGACTTCTCGAGTCCTACGCTCGTAGTAGTAATCTTCTTCCTCTCGCGGTGGCTCCGGCTCTCGTCGAACAATCTGGCGGTCCTCTTTGATTTCCGAGCGTTGAATAACCTGAAAGTCAGACTCTTCTTTCGGTTGAGGAGCAGGGATGATTATTGGTGCTCGTGGCGCTTCTTGGATAATAATCTGCTGAGGTTCCTGACGAATGATAATGGGTTGAGGAGGGTCTGGACGTGGGAAGTACTCCGTTGACCTTGAGTATCGCTCGAGTTCGTAAGGATCGCGACGTACTGGCAGCCTATCGACATCTCGCTCGTACCGATACTCTCGCTCGAATCTTCGAGGCTCAGGCTCTCGCTCTCTCTCAACACGTTCAATCCGAATGTCTCGCTCAACTCTTCGAGGCTCAGGCTCTCGCTCTCTCTCAACACGTTCAATCCGAATGTCTCGCTCAACTCTTCTCACCGGTTCGGGTTCAGGCTCTGGAGTCCTCTCTCGGCGGATGATACGAGTTTCTTCGAATGCACGGGTATCTCCTCGGTCAGAACGTCGGTCACGGTCGCGGTCGTACGCACTCAGTCTCTCGACTTTATCTTCCTCATCGCGATTAGGGATACGATACCGCTTGACTGTTGTAAAAGGTTCGCCGCGGTCACGACCCGAGTCACGGCCCAAGTCACGATAAGCCGATGACCTGTCGTCCCAGTCTCGATTCCGATCTCGGTCACGCTCACGCTCTCGTTCCCGTATAATCACAGACATGTTAGTTGATGCTGCTTAGCCTGTGTTGAGTACTGGAGTTGTAAAGGTTGGAACAGGTTATGGGAAGGTGAGGCTGGAAGAGGAAATGGGAGGCTGTGATATTGGTAGCCTGATCTCATGGTTTGCGGCCCCGCACCTTGGCCGTGAAGCGACTCTCACGGATTTCTATGTTCACACAGCGTTCACAAAGTCCAAAGGAAGCCAAAGTTGCTGTAGTGAGAGCTATGAGCTGTTGATGAAAAGCAAAGGCAATGCACGAGAAGTGTTAAGTATGTGTAAGGTAGGTAGTGAGGTGTCACTCGAGTATTGGGCGCAGTCGAGCGGGGATGATGCAACGCTGAAAACTACGAGCCTAGTCACCTTTGGGCTTAGTGGCATGTTAGGATACATACCTTACCTTAGGCTGATGTTCATCTCTGATATGAATGGAACGGAAGGTATGTTGTGTGGTTGTGAAGGCTCCATCGAATCTAATGTAAATGTACCGCATCCAGCTTGTTCAATCACTTACGATTGCGATCCGGCTGAGTTGTTTCTCTTGTCTCTTGAATCTACCGTATTAGAGGTCTACCTCATCAGTTGCGCAGCTCTCCTGTAGCCACAAATCAATGCATTGTTCCACAACAAACGACAGTCAGAATTGGCGCAACAAGAAGTGTTGATTTCCGACGTCTGAAAGGCTTCGCCTTTGCTCTTTCTTCTTCACCCTGTCAAGTATGGCAAAATCACCCTTCATCGTTGTAGGTCCTGGGGTGCTAAGAAGTCCGAGAAGTGTATGAAAGCAAGAAAAATCTATGGACCCCCACCATTTTGAAATGTCTCTCGCTCTATTTTCTACCCTCACTGGGAAGGCACAGGCTATTTGACTCCATTCCAATTTGGGCATTTCTCCTCTGCTGAGCATACCTTACCCACTTGGTAGTCGCTATTGGAGTCTTTCCCGCTCAGTAATTCCTCTATATCTTCGTCTGGGTTGTACATCGTCTCCCATACATAAGTCTTCGCGTCCTCAAGCGAGGATTTGGCCATCGTGGCCAATACATTTAATGTACTTCAAGGCAACTGAGCCTGTTTCGAATACCCTGATGCTACTAATCACTCTTCATTGTTTTGCAGCTTAACATTCTATGCAGCACTGCCTGCAATTATAACAATTGGTAGATTCTTATGTACCTCCAAAGAAATGTCGCTTTAATTGGACGACGGTGAATTCGCGATGCAGCACCTTGTTCCTTGGAGGTTTATGTCATGCGCCAAACACCTGTGATGCTCAGTTCGTACAGCCTTTTCGAAAGATTTTTAAATAATGGCTTAACCTCTCGCTAAGATTATCATCCCTTTCATAGTGTAATCGACTTTTGCACTCAACTATAACGCGTTCTACGCTGATAGTCCCCTCTAATCATCTGTCTTCTCACTAGCCTTCGTGCTCGTGGACAAAAAGGTAAAGAATATCAAAGTACCCTTTAAATATTCTACCAGACTATAACCCTGACGAGCTAGCCTCTCCAACTCTTTGCCCATGGACCTGCTCTGGTTGCTACAAAGCAGCAGACTTTGCTTATACTAGCCTTTCGATTAATGTGGGCCAATTCACCTTCACTCCTGGAGGAGCTGTGTATACGATAACCTAAGGTCCCTCCCCAGATTCGTGTCTGCCGACTGACTACTGAAGGTAGTTCTCCGCCCGGCACCTACATCGTAGTCTCAGCATATTCGATTACTTCCACCTTTTACTCGTCAGGACATTGCATTACTACGTTGGGGAGCGCAGTAATGTTGCCAAGCCCATTCTCCCTCATAAATCCGTCGGCAACCGACAGTACGCTATTCCAAGCGGCGGCAGAATGAAGTTTTGTAAACTTTTTGGGGTTTTCCTCATGCCAAGGGGGGGGTGGTACTCGCCTAGTAACAACTATACTGTAGAAGCGGTAGAAAGGCGAAGATACGAGTTACATGCGGAAGATAGAAGACATCAATTGGAGACAAGAGAGAACAGTTGTGAACTCCATGGCGGAGTGAGGAGGCAGGAATTGAGAGGCGAAGAGCATTCCCGAGAGCTTGAGGCTACCACTTAAAGACAACTGGCCTACGAAAGCAGTGAGTACTAATGCGTTCATTATTAGCCGTTCATTACGTTGGCTGAATGGCTAGAATCACACTTCGTGCTAGCATTCAGCATTCCTATTCGTAAGCTCGCCAACCGGTCACAATGACCAGCACTAGTAATTCACACCTTTCTGAATATCTCCATGCTATGCACATCGCTCACATGACTTACAGACACAACCCAGCAAAAACACTACATCTCCCCCAAATTCCCCCCCCACACAAAAGCTCGCCAGCATTCTACTGTGCCGCCGAGTTCTAGTTGGAAATTAAATCGACTCGAGGGATCGGCTCTCACTGGCTAATCAACGCAATCAGTCTCCCCTCAACAAAACCCCGGTCTAAAGGACCTTGAAACTTACGTTCCCCGGCGCAATCCATGACGATCGGCAGTCTTCACAGCGAGCGAGCCCACAACCGTTGCAAAAGGTCGTTGGAACGTTTGGGGCCGTATAGCAGCACGTGATACCCCATTTCGCGCGGCAGCAAAGCCAGGCCATGTCGTGAATGAGCTTTGGGTGTTAGTTGGAGTCTGAAGTAGGCTGGAGAGTTGTGTCCGAGTATTTGATATGAGGATATTGGTCTGGTGTTCGAGGACAAGGGGAGTCTGTTGGTGAGGTGGTTTCTGAGCTGTTGATGAGAATCTTATATGAGACACTGAGAAAATGGTGAGATCTTGCTCAAAATTTCTTCCTGCTCATCCAAGATTCGCCAACGAAATATGAACAACCAAAAGACTCATGGTGTTCAACACTCAATCTAGGGACAGGAAGCACAGCAAACAATATTAACCCCCTGAGCACTATTCACAACCAAGCAAAACGACTGCAGCGAAAATGATGAAAGCTCGAAGGGTGTCTGTTATAGGAGCTGAGAATTACCATCACATATTCCTGAGAACAGATTCATACTCTCTCAAGGATCTCGAAGGGACATCAATAGAGCTACGCCCCTGTCGATACGCCACCACATTCGTAGGCAGTTATACACCTTTCAGAGGGTATATCGAAGGTAGACAGACACCTTTGAATACTACGTTACGATCATGTGCTAAACCATATTTCCATGAGCGCGACACAAACTCCAGCTATAAAATCAAACCACAACTCCCTCTCCACCCCACTTCCACCTCCCCATTCCAGTCATCTTTACCAATCCCTTTCAATGCACCTACACACAAGTAACACAGCAGCAAATCTGCCAATAACGACGGCCCTGCTCCACTCCACCCCCTTTACTCCGTGCCTCGTCTCTTCTTATCATTTCCATCTCGCATCTGCCTACGTCATTTAACAATATGTACAACCAACGACCTATATCCGTGACCAAAAAAAGTCAGCAAAAAACACCGAGGGATTAAAAGGTAACGATTCCATGTTAATTGGTTCAGTTTCGTCTTCGACAGGGGTGCTCGGTGGATGAGCTGTTCGATTGCAGCTAGGGATGTTTGGGGTTGAGGAGTCAGTGGTAGGGGAGTCAGTGGTGAGTGAGCCAGTGGGGAGAAAGCTAGTGGGGAGAAAGCCAGTGGGGGACGAGCCAGTGGGAAAGGAGCTGTTGATCGCGGAGCCATTGGTTGAAGTGAAAACCTGTCGTTCGTGAAGACCGCGATATCTGCCGGGATAGCAATAGACGACCTCGGCCGCAAC
>JAABVA010000405.1_pt1 | contig 55881 bp, 93 predicted proteins | sample 5560331 | NCBI WGS metagenome assembly JAABVA01 (sample SAMN12812661, study PRJNA571458) | rock metagenome | isolation source: Antarctica rocks | place: Antarctica: Victoria Land, Mt New Zealand sud | collected 2016-01-07
ATTTCGCCGCTGCGCAGCAGCTTTGGTACTGTCGGTCGGCGCCAGCAGCGCATGCGCCGTTAGCTCAATTGGCAGAGCAGCTGACTCTTAATCAGCGGGTTCGGGGTTCAAGTCCCTGACGGCGCACTCTCCCCCATTCGGCCCTGCCGGGTGGGGGCTTTCACCTGTCAACAGGAAGTGCATGTCGATACTGGTGACGTCGCAGATCGCCTGGAGTTCGTTGAGGTCGATGGGTGTCTGCCCGGTGGTACGCCGCGACACCGCGGCTTGGGTCATGCCGATCTTGCGGGCCACTTCTGAGGCACTGATTCGGTGTTCTGCGAGTTTCCCCCGCAGGCGCCGCGCCACCGCCGCGTTCAGCGTCTCACCGCGCTGCCCGTCGATCACCGTTAATGCTGCTGAGGTAGTCATATGCACAAGGATACACGCACAGCGGGTAATTACCTAGTCAGACGAACACTGCTCACTGTCCGTCGACGTGTTCGTCACCAAGCGCGTGAATCACATGCTTGTCATCTACACACTGAGCGTGTAGCGTAACGACCATGAGCGCAACCGCCACTCAGCGAGTAGCCGGGATTGTGCGCACCGAGCTAGCCGATCATGGCATCACCCAAGCCGAAGTTGCCGCCGCACTTGGCGTCAGCCAGCAAGCGGTTTCTCGACGACTACGCGGCCAGGTGTCCTTCAACGTCACCGAGCTGCACGTCGTCGCTTCCCTGATCGGTGTCGAGGCTGCCTCGTTGCTCAATCCCATCGCCGCCTGAGACAAGAAACGCCCCGCCGGGTGCAACCAGCGGGGCAACGCAACAACCACCCACGATCCGAGAGGTATCCCAGATGTCGTTGCAAGATCAGAATACCACCACCACCCCTTCGTCAATCGCAGTCGACCTCTTTGCCCTAAAGATCCTGGGCACCGTTGTCCGCGAGGGCACCGCGGACCGTAAAGCCGTTGCCACGGCGACCATGAAGAAGGGCGACAGCATCGCCGCCCGCGTCGACGTGGACGGCCTCGACGTGAAGCTGGGGAAGGTCACCATGACCGATCCCAAGCCTGTCGGACGGGTCACCGATCGGGCCGCCCTGGACGCGTGGCTGACTAAGCACGTTGAGGGCGCGGTGATCGAACGCACTGTGTTCGGCCCCGCCGATGAGGTCGCCGCTGTGCTCAATGATCATGCCCCCCACCTCCTTTCCTTCGTCGGCGAAGTAGCGGACTGGGCACGTTCGGCGGCGGTCACCAAGGCTGAGGCTGCGCACCGGGCTGGCAGTCCACCCCTCGCGCCGGGGATTGAGGTCATCGTCCCTGACGGCGTGGTGTCGGTGGGCAAAGAAACACCCGAAGCCCGAGACGCTGTGCTCACCCTCATCCGACAAGGTGTCATTAACATCAACACGCCCCTCGCCGTCGAGGACGCTGCGAAATGAGCGCCATCAAGTCCCGCAAGCCCACAGGGGCCGTGCCGTGGCCGCTCATCCTCATCGAAGGCGGCGAGAAGAGTGGGAAGTCCTGGCAACTCGCGGAGTTCTCCGCGTCCGAGAAGATCGGCCAGGCGTACTGGCTAGACCTGTCCGAGGGATCGCAGGACGAATACGCGGCCATCCCCGGTGCCGACTACCTCGTGGTGGAGCACGACGGCACCTGGGCGGACATCCTCGGCCAAGTCAGCGCAGTGAGCGTCGAGGCGACGCAAGCGGCGGACAACAGCGAGAAGCCCGTGGTCCTGCTCATCGACTCCATGACCGCAGAGTGGGACACCATCAAGAACTGGGTCGGCGGTAGAGCCCGGCAGTCCAAGTACGCCAAACGCATCCTGGCGTCCGATCCTGACGCTGAGATCAAGCCGGCGATGAACCTGTGGAACGACGCGAACGATCGTCACCACCAGCTCATGCGGTTGCTCATGACGTTCCCCGGCATTGTGGTCATCACGGCCAGGGGTAAGGAAGTCGCAGCCCTGGATGACGGCGGTAAGCCCATACCCAACACCAAGGACTACCGGGTTGAGGGGCACAAGAACCTGGCGTACGACGCTACCGCGTGGGTCCGACTGTCCCGCGAGGAACCGCCGAAGGTGGTGGGGGTCCGCTCCGTCCATGCGGGTGTTCGCCCTGGCGTGGACAAGCCGGTTGCGGCCCCGTCGTTCTCCGTGGAGTGGCTGGTGTTCGAGGTGATGAAGTGCGACCCCGACACCGCCCTTGTTCGCGATGTGGCCGTGCTGGACTCGTCCGCCGATGCACCCGTTCAGTCCGACGCCGACAAGGCCCGCACGGAGCTGCTGACGTGGTGCGCAGAGCAGGACCCGAAGGTTGATGGGCACGATCTCAACGCGCAGCACATCGCCGCGCACGGTCGCGGACTGGGCGACGAGGAAGACCCCGCGCTGATCCGCGCCTACATGGAGGCGGCGGCATGACCGGGCCGCAGAATACGAACGAAGTTGCCATGCACCTAGCCTCCCTGGGCCGTGACCTCGCTGCCACTGTCAAGACGTTGGACGGCGCCGAACGGGAAGCCGTCAACCGCAAAGAGGACTACACACTGGCCAACGCCCGCGCCTTCCTGGCCGCTGAGGGGTCGGTGGACTTCCGCAAGAACACCGCGCTTGTCCAGACCCACGGGGAACGCCTGGCAGCTGAGACCGCCGACGTGGTGGTGCGGGGCATACGTCGCCAGCTCGACGCGATCAAGGTGCGCATCGACATCGGCCGCTCTGTGGGCGCCGCGTTGCGCACGGAGATCAACCTCGCCGGGCATCAGGGGGAGTCATGACCCGCGGCCCGTACCACACAGCCAAGCACGAACTGATCATGGAGGAGTTCGCCTTCCTGCGCCCTTGGGGTCTCACCCGCCAGCAGATCGCCGACAAGCTGGGTGTGGAACGTGACTCCCTCGTCCAGCACTTGCGGCGGGCTGCTGTTGCTGGTGACCCGCGTTCGGATTGGGAACCCCGCGTCGATGTGTGCACCGGAACGGATCAGTCGATACGGAACCAGCGCGAGCGGGCCCGGGGGTGGGTGGCATGAGCACCTCCTACTACTCCGACGAGCACGTCACGTTGTACCACGGTGATTGCCTCACTGAGAACCGCGAATGGCTGAACGCGGACGTGCTCGTGACCGACCCCCCATACGGGGTGCGCATGACGATGCGCCACGGAGACGCGCGTATCAGACTGAATAGGGTTCCTCGAACTGCCAATGCTATCGCTGGCGACAAGACCACCGAAGCCCGCGATATGGTCGAGCAGGCTTGGGGTGACCGGCCTGCCGTGATGTTCGGATCGTGGCGAGTCGTGCGCCCGTCACGGCTGCGTGCCGTCCTGATCTGGCATAAAGAGGGTGCTTTCTCGGGGCCGTGTAACGCTGCATTTTTTACCAACCATGAGGAAATCTATATCCTCGGCGAAGGAGCTTGGCGCAAGTCGGCACCCCCCCTCCGGTCGGTCCTGACGAGCAGTGAGCACAGGTCGCACGCTGCCGCAGATGTCGGCCACCCAACGCCTAAGCCGCTTGGCATCATGGAAGCGTTGATCGACCGATGCCCGCCCGGTACTGTCGCTGACCCGTTCGCTGGCTCCGGCTCCACGTTAGTAGCAGCGAAGATGCTCGGCCGTACGGCGATCGGCGTGGAACTAGAGGAACGCTACTGCGAGATCATCGCCAAGCGTCTCGCCCAGGGCGCTCTGGACTTCGGTGGTGTCGCATGACCATCCGCCGCTCACCGTTGAACCGCACCCGTGAGCACACCACCAAACGGCGAAAGCTGAACCGTGAGGGCGCCGCGAAGGAAGCCGTGGCCCGCGCCCTGGTGCACATGCGCTCAGATCGAATCTGCGAGGTCTGCGGGAACCAGCAGGCCCACAACGTCCACCACCGCAAGAACCGGTCGCAGGGCGGCACCTGGGCGGCCAGCAACCTGATCGACGTGTGCGGCTCCGGCACCACTGGCTGCCACGGTCGGATCACCGAGGACCACGACGGCACCGCCAACCGCAACGGGTGGACGTGCAAGTCGTTCGAGGATCCCGCCGCCACGCCGTGCCTGACCCGGCACGGCCGCGTGCGCCTGCTCGATGACGGCGAGATCGGGGCCAGCGAATGAACGAGCTGCTAGACGAGTCCTACCGACTCTCCGACGATCTCATGGCCCTCTACCGAGAAGCTCACAAGCTGCTCGGCGACGACCCGCATTACGTGCCGCCGGAGAACTACGAACGACTGCGCGACATCCTCGCCCAATCTGCGGTGATCGGGAAACGACAGGACGCCCTAGACGAGATGCGTGCCACTGCGGGGTGGGCGCGGTGAGCCTCCGCAGCATGACGTGGGCGCTCGAACACGCGCCGGTCACAGACCCGACGCAGGTGATAATCCTGATCGCATTGGCCGACCGCGCAGCCGATGATGGCACCGGGGCGTGGCCGTCAGCGAACTGGATCGCCGACCGGGCTCGGTGCTCGACGCGAACAGTCCGGCGGCACCTGGTGAGCATGGAGAACGCAGGGGCGATTCGTCGCGGAGACCAGCGTTCTGTTGCTCATCTGCGCATCGACAGACGTCCCGTTGTGTGGGACTTGGCGATGGAAGTGCGCGCCGAGCATCAAGCTGTCGAGGACGTTTTACCTCTCGCGAATGACGCCGTTTCACGGGGTGACAAATTGTCAGGCCGCAGCACGAAGGATCAAGAACCTGCAGGTCAGCAGGGTGACAAATTGTCAGGCCGCGCGGGGTGTCAGATTGTCCGGGGTGACACTGGGTGTACGAGCGGGGTGACAACTGTGTCCTACAAACCATCCCTTGAACCGTCCTTGTTAGTTAGACGCGCACGCGAGCCGGAGCAGGTCACCGCAAACCACTTCGACCACTGGTGGTCGGCATACCCCCGCAAGGCAGGCAAGGGCAGCGCCCGAACCGCCTACGCCAAGGCGTCCAAGATCGTCGGGCACTCGCTGCTGCTCGAAGCCGCAGTGCGATACCGCGCCGACCCGAACCGGCAGGACGCCTACACGGCGATGCCGACCACCTGGCTCAACCAAGAACGCTGGGACGATGACCCGATCCCCGGTAAGGACACGCCCAAACCCTCGGGGCCAACACCAGATGCTGCTCGTGACTGGCTCAAGGCGCAGTGGACCGCTGGCACCGTCAAGGCCATCGAGGAACGCACAAAGCTCAGCTACAACGTCCCGGACCTGCCTGACGCGATCACGACCGGGGAGCAGGCGCGAGAGTTCCACCTCAAACACCGCCGTGACTGGATCACCGAACACGCAGAGCAGATCATCGCCACCATCGCGAAGGCAGTGGCTTGAGCGCCGCCGAGCAGTACCTTCACTCTGCGGCCGACGAGTTCACCTTGGCCTGCCTGCTCACTGCCCCGTCTGGGCGCCTGTTCCTGGCCGACGCACTCGAACGGGTCGCACCGGAGGACTTCTACGACCCGCACTACGGCGAACTGTGGCGGGCTGGGCGGATCATCACGACGCGTGGTGATCGGATCTCCACCCGCGCTCTGCTGGCCGAGAAGGACACCCCGGCGGCACGGTCCCGCCTGGACGCCACAGGCGGACACCCAGTGCAGGCCGCCAAAGTTCCTGATGCCATCGCTGGCGTGTTGGAAAACGCTGGGCTGCGGCGGCTGGTGCAGGCCGGTGACCGCATTCAGCACGCGGCCACCACGGCGGCCGGGTACTCCGAGGCGTACGAGATGGCCGCACGCGAGATCGCGAGCCTTGACGGTGCCCGATCGGCGCCGGAGGTCATGTCCTGGGATCAGGTGTCCGATCAGTGGTGGGATTCCTACGGCACCGAGGACGACGGCGCACTTGTGCCGACCCCGTGGCAGACCGTCAACGACATGCTCGGCGGCGGGATGCGCTCAGGCCGCTCCTACGTCGTTGCGGGGCGTCCTGGGGCGGGTAAGTCCATCCTCGGGTTGAACGTGGCCGCGTCGGCCGCTGAGTCGGGTCACCCGGCGTTGCTGTTCTCAGTGGAGATGGGTTGGCGGGAGATCGCCGGCCGGGTCATGGCCGCGGGGGCGCGGAGCGAGTATTCCGAGTTCGTCAGAGAATCTCTGTCCAGCGACACCGACTTGCGAGCCAGGGAGTACTACAACTCGACCCGTGGCATGCCCCTGTCGCTGGTGGACAAGCCGAACGTCACCGTGGAGTACATCGCGGCCACCGCCCGCACCCACAAGCGAACCAAGGGGCTATCGGTGCTGGTGGTGGACTATCTGCAACTGCTCGAAGCCTCCGACCGCTCGCGTACCCGTGAGCAGCAAGTGGCGCATCTGTCGCGGTCGCTGAAGCTGCTGTCCCGCGAGTTGGAGTGCGTGGTCGTTGTCGCCTGCCAACTGAACCGTGGCAGTGCGCGGGAGAACCGCAAACCGACCTTGGCCGAGCTGCGCGAGTCGGGGGCCATCGAGCAGGACGCCGACGTGGTGCTGCTGCTGCATCACGAACTGGTCGATGACAAGCCGACAGGGTTGGTGGACGTCATCGTCGCTAAGAATCGCACGGGCCGCACCGGCACCTTGACCCTGCCGTGGCGTGGGCATCAGGCGCGCATCGGCTAGTCGCAGACGACACGCGGTAGTCATCTATTGCGTGACTATCCGTTCAGCGCGTAGAGTCTCTACCAGCGGGTGCAACCGCTACCCCGGAGCACCACAACCCCCGAGAGGACACACACCGTGACCACTTCCCCCCGCCTCGTGTACACCCCGAGCCCCGCCTCGACGTTGGATTTGGACGCCCTGCACCTGGAGCACGGCTCGCACCGAGACCCCGAAGCGGGTGTGTGTTTGCTTGAGGCTGTGGCACTGTTCGCCAGGGAGCAGCACACCGACCACCCGAAGTGTGTGTCCCCGCTGCTCGCCAACGTCGGTATCCGCCTCAACGACCGAGCCACCGACACCCAACGCCAAGACCTGAAACGGTTCATCCCGCTCGTCGTGGGCACCGCCGGGGACGGCCAAGACGACGCCCGCCGTTGGCTGGCCGTCGACCGCTCCGTCCGGTACTTGCTCCCGAAGTACCTCGACAAGCTCGACCGGCACGAGCAGGCCGCAACACTGCGGGCGCTGCCCCCGATCACTGACGCCGACACGTACCGCCCGCACGCCAAGCGGTTGCGCACCGTGGCCGACGAAATGTACGAGCTGCGGCGGAACCGCTACGAGACGATCCGGGCCGCGGTACGGGAGGCGCTGAAGGACCAGGCTGCCGCTGCCGTTGTCGATGCCGCTGCCGATGCCGATGCCGTTGTCGCTGCCGATGCCGCTGCCGATGCCGTTGTCGCTGCCGATGCCGATGTCGATGCTGTTGTCGCTGCCGTTGTCGCTGCCGTTGTCGATGTCGATGCTGTTGTCGCTGCCGATGCCGTTGTCGATGCCGTTGTCGCTGCCGTTGTCGCTGTCGCTGCCGCTGTCGCTGTCGCTGCCGATGCCGTTGTCGCTGCCGATGCCGATGCCGCTGCCGTTGTCGCTGCCGTTGTCGCTGCCGTTGTCGCTGCCGTTGTCGATGTCGATGCCGCTGCCGATGCTGTTGTCGCTGCCGATGCCGATGTCGATGCTGTTGTCGCTGCCGTTGTCGCTGCCGTTGTCGATGTCGATGCCGCTGCCGATGCTGTTGTCGCTGTCGTTGTCGCTGCCGTTGTCGCTGTCGCTGCCGTTGTCGATGCCGTTGTCGCTGCCGTTGTCGTTGTCGATGCTGTTGTCGCTGCCGATGTCGCTGCCGCTGTCGATGCTGTTGTCGCTGCCGATGCCGTTGTCGATGACCCGTGGAGCACCACCTATGACGCGGTGTGCGCCAAGGTCAAGCCGATCTATCAGGAGAAGTGCGCGGGGCTGATCGCGGAGTCCTGGGACGACGCCGTGGCGCTGTACGCAGACCTCATCGACCCTGCGAAGGTGTCGGCATGAGCACCCTCACCGTGTTGGACTGGCCCGCTTTGTGGGGCACCCCGGACACCCGCTGGTACCTGGACCGCACCCCCTGGGGCACCGCGCAGTGCGCCTGGCAGAACGACTGTTCCGACCCCGTTGTCGCCTACGTCGAGTACCGGGTTGTGGTGTTGCCCGGCGACTCCGATCATCCCGACGACATCGACTTTGACGAGTCGGGACTGTCGTGCGCCGCTCACCTTCCCGCGGTCATCGAGTACGCCACCGGGGAACCGTTGGTTGCTGGCACGGTGGTGGAGGTTGGGGTGGACCCAGCCTTGCTGCGTTTGACGGGTGTGGACCCGAGCGTGGTGGCCCGGTTCAACGACGGCGCGCTCGGGGTGCCGGCATGAGTGACAACCCGTTCACCCTGATTGACGAATTGCCCGCTTCGTCGTACACCGACCGAGTTGACATTTTGTTGCGCCAGTTCGCCGACGCCTTGCGGGCCAACCCCGGTAAGTGGGGGGAGTGGCCGAAGCCGCAAGCCAGGGGCAGTGCACACTCGACTGGCTTCCAGATTAGGAAAGGTATTCACGGATCTTTCCCTGGGGGCGAATTTGACGCCACGGCCCGTCAAGGCAAGTTGTACGTGCGGTACGTCGGCGGTGTCCAATGAACGCCTACGACGATTTCGACGACGCCACCCTGGAGAACCTGGCCCGTGAGGCCCGCTCCGGTCGGACGTTCACCTCCGAGGAGCTGGCCTTCACCGTCCATGACGCGAAGGAGTTTCGCCGCCTGCTCAAAGCCGACGCCCAGCAACACCTCCCCCTGAACTGGCAAGCATGGGCCGATGTACCCGAACCCGAGATGTCCCCGCTGCACAAGGTGGCTGTGTGGGTGCTACTGGACACCGCCGCAGTGTTGGTGTCGTTGGTGGTGGGCCGGATCGTGTGGCAGGGCATCAGTGCGGTGGTGGGGTCGTGATCGCCCGGCGAACACCGGCCATCTGGGCGACCAAACGCGAGCTGACTGGCTCCTACGTCCGCTGCGGGGAGGACGACACCATCGAGGTGTTCATACCCAAAGCGGGGATGAGCGGTGTGCTGGTGAACCTTGGCGGTAGGCGTGAAGCGCGCCTGATCGCTCAGCGTATCAACGAGTGTCTGGATGGGACGGTAAAGCCATGAGCGCCGAACAGAACTTCGAATCCACCACCTTAGACTGCCTCGCTCGCATCGGGGACAGCGTTGTGAACGTTTCCGGCGTGAACCCGTCCGCCACGGCAGTCGAGTACATCGATTTCGTCCTTGACTGCGACGAGGCTCGTTCCCTTGCTGTTGCTCTACTCGCCGCCGCTGACGCCAGTGAGGTGCAGCAATGACCGTTGTGCAGGTGTACCAGCACCGCATGTTCCCACCGGACACCTTTGAGGTAGCGGCGAATCCTGGATCTTGGCTGGTGACCGCGGAGTTTACGACCATCACCGGCACCGATGACCTGCACCTTGGCCCCTCTGAGGCGCGTTCCCTCGCTGCTGCTCTCCTGGCCGCCGCCGACGCCAGCGAGGCGACACCATGAGTACCAGCAGGTACGACTGCAACCATCCGGGATGCGGCCGGGGTAGAGCTACTGGGCATGCTATTCACCGCACATCGCCGAAGGGGCAACTCTTCTACGGGAGTTGCGAAGAGCATCTGAATCGACCTGTTGACACCGAGGTGGCTGTCGTTACTGATCCCATCGAGGACCGAAACCAAGGCATGAAGCGATGACCGCCTACATCTTGGCCATGCGGATGCGCCGGGGTTTGGACGGCACCCGCATCCCGTTCACCCGCGCTGTGCGGTTCGCTCGTGTGGGGTTGGCGGACGCCGCAACACTGACCGGTCCACGATGAGCCTCACCGACCGTCGCGCCCAGCAGATCCTCCGCCCCTACGGCGGGTGGATGCTCACTGACATCCTCATTGACCCCGAGGCCGGCATTTCCGCCGCGAAGGGCAGCTTCTACGGCGCGACGGGCTACATGGTCGGAGGCGCCCGGTGCTGGATGCAGACGAGAGCCAAGGGCATCGAACTGGGCCAGGAAGACCCCCGCGAGCTGTTGCCGTGGACACAGGTGAAGCGCATCGCCGCCAGCATTCCTGCCGAGCTTCGCGAGCGGTTGGCCGAGCACCGGCTGCGCTGTCGCCTGCATGCCGCTGGTGAGACGGCGGATTGGGGCCGGTGGATGGCCGAACGGGCAGCACTGCTCGCCGATGAGGGACGCCTGCACGACGAGGCGCTACCCCTATCGATTGCCGATGCTGAGCCGACTGACCTGCTCGAACTGCTGGCAGTAGGTGTCGCATGACCGCCGACGAGCTGGCCCTGCGACTGGCCACCCTGGTGCCGAACCCGACGCAGGTCACGGAAACGGTGTGGGGTCCACCTTTGCCGGCGGATTCGTGCACGGAGGCGGACACCGCCACAGCGTGGGCACGTTGGTGCCGCGACCACACTGGAGGCCTCGCCGACCCTCGCCCGGACGGTGCGCATGAGTGACGACTTGTCCCCTGCTGAGCAGGTCCGCGCCGCACGGTGGGCGAGAGAATGGCTCCATGAACGCCGGTTCAACGAAGCGCGGGTTGCCATGGATCAACACATCGACATTCTTGATCCACCTGAGACGGTGGAGTCCCTACGGGCCGAGCGGGACGAAGCGCTAGCGGACGTTGCGCGCTACAAGGAGCAGTTCCGGCTTGTGTGCGATGAGTCGAAGAGCCTTGCGGTCGCACTGGACGCCATGCGCGATGAGCAGGACGAGGCGTTGGCCGAGATGGAGGAGGTCGGATCTGCTTGGCGGCAAGAGCAGATCATGCACCAAAAAGCGTGGGCCACGATCTGCAACTTGCAAGCCGAGTTGGCCGCCACGCTCCGCGACAACGAGCGGTTCGAGGGGGAGCAGGAAGAGCTCGTCCAAGCGCTCAACAAACTCAGTGCCGCCAACTACACGATCGCCCGTCTCCGTGCCACTCACGGTGACGCTGAGGCCGCAGGGGAACGGTGCGAGCAGCAGCCGAGGATGTGGTACGAGGGCGACTCCGAGCCCGAGGGCGTGCAGCAGTACGTGGCGGACGGTGAAGGCGACCTCGTGCTCGACTGGGCTGAGTCCCTGACGGGGATGGTGGCGACGTGAGCGACGATCCGAAACTCTCCTTGTGCGAGTACAGGGGCAGCACCGTCGTGATCATTAAGCACCGCGACCGGGATGTGCAGGTCGCGTTCAGCCCCAAAGGCAAGTCCATTCAGGTGTGGATCGACGGCGAGAAGGTTGAGCCGTTTCTCAACGGGATCAACGGCGCGGTGAAGCGGTGAGCACCCACACGATCCGCTTGGGATTCGCCACGCCGCCGCTCACAAGCAACGGTCAGAGGCGAGCCCACTGGACTGTGGTGCGCAAGGCCAAGGTGGAGGTCGAAACCGACGTGTACTGGCGTGCGAAGGCCGCTCAGATAGCCGTACAGGCCCCCGTGGAGGTGTTCCTCACCTGGTACGCCAAAGACGCCCGCATCCGCGACTCAGATAGCGCAGCGCCGATGCTGAAAGCGTGTTTAGACGCGCTGGTCCTGGCCGATGTGCTCCCCGGTGATGATCACCGGTACGTCACCCGGTCTGGGTGCTCGGTGGTTGTGGACCGCGCCGACCCCCGCATAGAACTGAGCATTCGAGAGGTGGAGGCAGTGTGAAGCGGGGCAGCACCGACGCGGAAACCTGCCACCTCAACGGGTGGACTGTGGGCACTGTGCTAGTTGGGGATGAGGGGTACGGGCCGACCACCATTCGGATCACGGCGATCGGTGATGAAGCCATCCTGGCCCGGGCCGGAAGCCGACGTGAATCCACGTGGACTCTGACCTGCCGTGAGTGGGAGGTGGTGGCAGCGTGAGGTTCGGAAGATTCCGCGTCCTCTTCGGCGACGAAACGTCCGTACGCATCCTCATCAACGAGAACGCGAAGATGACGCCCGGGAAGATGGCCGCGCAGGCTGTGCACGCCGCACTGCTCGCAAGCGATCGTGCCGCTGTTGGACGGCTCGCCTGATGAGTGACGCGGAACCATCGTTTAGTCCGGAGCTGGCAGCCAAACGTGGCCACAGCGTGAGGTGGGAGCGGGTACCACCACCGGAGCCGTGCACCTCCCCGGACGGGCACTGGTTGGCGGACATCATGGAGTGGGGCAGCAGCGTCCCATTTCTGGTGCGCTGCTGCCGCTGCGGACGTATCGGTGAGGTTGTTGTGTTCGAGGACGAGGAGGCCCCGTGACCGCCGCGCAGCGTGTCATTGACGACATCGACGCCCTGGTCGATGAGCAGATGGCGGGCGGTGAGGCGGAGACGGGGTATTCCCGCTGCCGCTGCGGTGGCATGTGGCACGGCTTGCGCAAGGGCGGCTGCCCTGGCTCCGATAGCGAAGGCCCGCTGGTGGCGACTGGATTCACGTTCGGGAGTTGGCAAGATGTGCGGCAGGACATGGAGCCACTCATTTCAGCGTTCCGCGGCATCACTGCTGAGGTAAGTCGGGCGTGGGAGTCAATAAGGCGCACGTTTTTTGGCCTCCCGGACCCGCAGGCGCCGTCTCGTTGCGCCCTGGCCGCCCGGCGCCGCATGCATTCCGACCAGTTGCGGGTGCAGCGTCGTGCTGTCCGGCGGGAACGTCGAGCACGGCAACGGGAGGCGAAGTACGACCATCCCCTGGAGGTGCACGACGACCATGTGATCCTCACGCTGACCCCTGATGTGTCCGGTTTTCGTCGGGAATTGCGGAGGGCGTATGACCCATCCTGAGCGCACCACCACCGACACCCGCGAACGGTTGTCCGGGGTCCGGGAACAACTCGATGATGCTGTGCAAGACCTCATTGGTGTTCGGCATGGGACGATCACCGTGGACACACCCACCGGCACCACGATTCGGGCTGTGTACCGGGACAGTGTGTACACGGAGATGGTCGCAGCTTTACCGGGTGGGCAGGGCACACAGTTGGGCAGCACCGCCCGTTCGATGCCCCCACTGTGGGTGGACGGGTTGATCTGGCTCAACGATGTGCACGCCACGATCGACGTGTGGGTGCATACCTACCAACTCCGGGCTGACCTCACCGTCACCGAACAACTGGACGCATTGACCGCCCTCACCTGGCGGCCCCAGGATGTGCCCCTCGTCCAGGACCACGCCGACACCATTCGCCGTTGGGTGCGCAACGGCACCACCCTGATCGACGGCGAAGAGCAACGGAAGATGGAGCTATGCGCCCCCTGTCCTCAGTGTGAAACCCGGTTCACTTACCGCAAAGACTCCGGCGGCGATGTGGTTCGGCTGGCTGCCCTGTCGATGACCGTCAAGGGCTGCGTGTGCCTCGTATGCCACGCGGAGTGGGGTCCACAACTCTACGAACACTTGGCCGCGGTACTTGGCTGCGAGCCTGTGACCAGGTAATGCGTTCGAGGCACAGCCAAGGTTCGGTACTGGTCGGCGAGGGGGGTCATCCTCGACGTGCAGGAAGAGTCGGATCGCTTCTACCAGCAGATCATTGGACTGCAACGTACCCGGCGTGGCGTGAAACCACACCGATGTAATTTCTGATGTATGGTGGGCCTACGGCAGCAGTGACTCTCCAGCCAGCCGTACTCTTTCGTCCCCGCCACTGTCCGGGGACCGCCCCCGCTGTTGCGGCACGTCTCCACTCTTCATTGCGGACGGTCAACCCAACTGTGGGGGCACCAAGCGCGGCAGGGATCGTTTAGGGGACGCCCTGATCCCTGCCGGGAACAACGTCACAGCCAACGAGGCTGTGGAAGTGGAGTCAGGAGCCCTCCGGACGGTGGGTGGCCCGGCTCCGCGCATATGGGCGCATCTGGGATGCGGGCGGTCTCCAAAGCCGGTTCGAGTCAGGTTCGATTCCTGGCGCCCGTGCTCAACCCTTCGGCGTCCACCCTGACGGCATCTTCGCGGATGCGTAGGCGAGCATGACCCGGATCATCTCTGAGCGGTTCACGCCCCGCTGAGCGGCCAGTGCGTCGATGTGGTCGCGGCCTGCTTCACTGAGCTTGAGGGCGACGAGCGGTCGTCGTGGGCCTGTGCGGGGCATCAGGCGCTCTCCGAGTCCTCGCCTAGGCACTCTTCGCAGTATTCGTAGGCTTGCTCTGGGTGCTCGCTGCAAATCTTCGCGGCGTACGCGCTTTCGTCCCAAGCTTCCTGGTCCTCAGCTCGGGCAGTCTCGCGGTAGTCACTCAGTGCGCCTTCGGCCTGTCGCATCGTCCAGAAGTCGCCCTCGATGAGGCCCTCGTCGTTGAAGATTCCATATTCGTCCATGGTCTATACCTGCACTTTCACGAGTTGGTCGTGCCTGTAGCGGCGCCGAGTGACGCGGCCTTGACGTGTGGCCACCTGCGCGTAGAACCAGTTGAGCTGGTGCGAGGTGTTCAGGACGATCGCCCCGTCAGCGAGGATGTCGAGTTCCCCCAGTGCCGTGGCCTTCACCGTCGTCGTCATGTATATAACACTACCCCGTACCTGCTCGTAGTGTCAAACACTTTCGTAACCTTCTCGACCAAGGTCGCTGACCATGCCCGATGCTGTCGAAGCCCTCGCCGTTGCGCTGCTGTTGCGCCGGGACGACACCTACGCCGTGCAACTGTTGGCCGAGTTGGAGGCGCAGGGCTGGACCCTGGTGCACCTCCCCACAGTGGAGCAAGCCGCCGATGCCATCTGCCACCAGCGGTTCGATCCGTCCGGCCGCCATCGTGAGGATCGTGACGCAGCCGCTGTCCTCGACTTGATTCGCAACGTGCACCCGTGTTGGACGATCCGCGGTGAGGTATCCCATGACGCATGACCTGGTTGCCGCCCTGTGCTGGGGTGTCATCGGTTCGGTGATGGTCGTTGCTGCGGGGGTAACGGCGATGATCATTGTCGCTGAGCGGTCTACCACCATCGGTTGGCGCCATGATCCGTGCGAGTACCTGGAGGACTGATGGCCATCACGTCCGACACCATCACGTTGTACGCCCAGCCCTGCGGCGACGCCCGGCACGGCCTCTGGTGCTCGTCTTGTCTCAAGCCCGCCCGGATCGAGACCGACCTGTTGATTATGAGCATGGACGGGTTGAGCCCGCTCGGCGTGTTCAGCATGTGCACCGACTGCGGCCTACCCGGCACGTTGCACCGCGGTGACTGACGTGATGGCCGTGTCGAGCAAGTTCCATGGGCATTGCATCTCCTGGGCCATGACCAATACCCGCTGCTCACGTGTCGAAGCCACACAGTTCGCGGAGTGGGCGATGTTGCAGGCCGCTGCTGGTCGGATCACCCCACGCACCGAGTTTATGGCGGCGTGGGACGGTTGGGGTGAGTGGTGCGCCGAGCTGCACAGGATGGTGACAGCATGACGACCCCGACGTTCACCTACGACCCCGACGAGGAAGATAACCGTTGGGGACCGGGCGTGGCGTGGACACATCCCTGCACTGGAGCCTGCGGTGGGGTGTCGATGCAGCACATCCCGGTGGACCGGCCGTCACGCTGGGACACTCTGGGACGTAGCGACGCGCCCGTGTGGACGTTGGTCTCGGCTGATCCGCTGACGATCAGCCCGTCCCTGCTGTGTGGGGCTTGCGGCACTCACGGCTTCATCACTGACGGCAAGTGGGTCACGGCATGAGCCTGCAGGTCGTGGCCGGTGTGCAGTCCCGCGAGTTCCTCCTCGCCACCATCGACCAAAAGCTGGCGTGGACCCGGTACTCCCGTGAGGTGTCCCGCCAGGTCGCCGCCGAATCCCACGACGAACCTGTCGCCGAGCAGATGGCGTTGACCAGGGTGCAAGTGATGACGGACAGCCTGAACTTCCTGCTCGAAAGACGGATTCGAATCAGCAAGGGGGCACTGTGACGATCATCGTGGGCCTCGCTGGCGGGGTGTTCCTGCTGTGGGCTGTGTGGTGGGTTTACCGCGGCACCCCCAAACACGGCAAGCACTACACCACTGTGGCGCCCACAGTGGCCGCACACCATCCCCTGCCGCCCGCTGACCTCGCGACGGCTATGCACGAGGTGAGGGCATCGGGGATGCACGGCTCGGACGCCATGGCCGTGCTGAAGTCGGCGGCTGCCGGGGCCGACACGGCACCCCCACCACCCACCCGGCACACCCACCGCGACCCCACCACCGGCCGCTACACACGCAAGGAGCAATGATGGCTGAGCTTGCCAAGTCTGCGGTGCTCAACCTCCGTGATTATGGGATCACCATCGGCGGCAAAGACTTCCCGTGGTTCGTTGGCGACAACATCAGCGTGGAAACCGAGACCCAGGGAACTGACACTGGGACGGCCTTCCGTCGCCTGCGCCTCGATGTGCTAATCGATGGCGACGTCACCATCGAAGGCGACCCCGCGCAGCACCCGGACTACCGCCGATGATCCGCAGAGTCGACTGGACCCGACACCCCCACGTCCGCACCGGCGAACAACTCACCACCGGTGAACGTGCCGCCGACCGCGCAGTGCGCGTCATGGGATCGTGGGCGTTCCTCGCCGGACAGACCGTGCTCATCGTCGGGTGGATCATCCTCAACCTCGTTGGCATCGTCGCCCACTGGGACGAATATCCATTCATCCTGCTGAACCTGGCGTTCTCCACCCAAGCCGCCTATGCCGCACCGTTGATCTTGTTGGCGGCGCGTCGGCAAAACCAGCGTGCCGATGAGATGCAACGCGACGACCTCACCGCTGACCAAGCATCACTGGCGTTGCTGCGCAAGATCGCCGCCCACCTGAACATCGACACGGCGGCATGACCATGCACCCCGACCGCCTACTACTTCTGTTGCTGCTGAACGAAACCGTGCTCAACACCCACAGATTGGACTCGATTATGACTTCCCAGGAGAACCTCAACACCGACGTCACCGCACTCACCGATGGAATCGCGGCCATCGAAGCCGAGGTAGCCTCACTCAAAGCGCAGCCTGCGGCGGCGCAGCTCGACCTGTCTGGCCTCGATGCCGTAGTGAAGCGCGTTCGTGGCGATGTGCCAGCGGCACCGCCCCAGTCGCCTGCATCTGCGGCACCTGCGGCACCCGCACCTGCAGGCCAGGCCAGCGGACCCGCCACCGGGGACAGCATCCCCGCACCTGGCGCACCATCTGCCGCAGCACCGGCTGAAGCCGCACCACCAGCCGCCCCGGCCGACGCCGCCCCGGCAGCGACCACACCCAGCGGGCTGACTCCCCCGGCAACCGGCGCCACCCCAGCCTGAGGCGTCCGATCCGAGTTCATCGACGACCACATGGGAGTGAACACAGATGGGAAAGCCCAGCAAGGGAACTCCGGCCGACAAGCGGCTGAAGGCGAACAAAACGTCCACCGCGAAGACAGCATCGGGTGCTGCACCCAAGTTCGGCTCACCCGCCTGGAAAGCCAAGTACGGCAAGTGAAGGAACTGGCCGAGTGGGTTCGCGAGGAAGTGGACCCGTTCCGCGAAGCCGACCCCGCTTGGTTGGCGTCTCACCACTTCCTCCGCGACCCGGTGCGCCCCACCTACGTGGACTCCACGATGATGTTCGCCCCCGCGGACGGGGTGATCCTCTACCAAGTGGAGGTTGAGCCCACCGACCCAGTTTTAGACATCAAGGGCCGGGACTACACGGTTCGTGACGTGCTCGCCGACCCCCATTTCGAGGGTCGAGCACTGGTCATCGGCATCTTCCTCACGTTCTACGACGTGCACACGCAACGCATCCCCTACGGGGGCACGTTGACGTGGCGTGAGGCGCCGACACTGACCACCATCAATAAACCGATGTTGGCCGCGGAACGGCACCTGCTGAACGCGCTGCGCGTCCCCGGCGCCGAATATAATCAATATTTGCACAAGAACGAGCGGGTCGTGAGCCGCATCGCCGCCGCTGACCTGCAGTTATATTATTATGTGGTGCAGATCGCGGACTACGACGTGGACTGCATAACCCAGTTCAACTTGGTGCAGAACGAGAGCGTCGGCCAAGGGGACCGTTTCGGCGCCATCCGCTACGGGTCGCAGGTGGAGCTGGTCGTGCCGATCACCGAGCACTTGGAGCTGTCCACCTGCTTCGAGGTGGGGCAACACGTGGAAGCTGGACAAGACCCCCTCGTGAAGGTCAAACGTCTCAGAGAGGCAGTTTAGTGCTCGCCACCGATCCGACGCAGCTCCCGCATCCCACGTTTCTGATGAACTACCCGTTCAGCTTCGCGATCGACGCACCCAACAATGTGTGGATGCGTGAGGCAAAGGGCGACGAGCTGACACTGGACCTTGAGAAGGCCGGCGCCCAGTGGGGCGACTTGTACGGAACCCTCGCTGCGGACTCGTTGGTATATATATTGCCGACACCAACCGAAGCCCTTGGTTTGCAGGACTTGGTGTTCACCGCGAACCTCGGGGTGACCATGGAACACACGGGGCAGGTGGTGCTCAGCAACTTCACCGCCACCGAACGGGTCGGTGAGGCCGCGGTGGGCAAACCGTTTCTGCAGTCGATGAACCTTGACGTGCTGGAACCTGCCGCCAAGTTCGAGGGCGAAGCGGACCTCAAACACCTGCATGACAACGTGTACGTCGGTGGCTACGGGCAGCGCAGCAGCCGGGTCGCACTGGACTGGATCGCCGAGCAGACCGACGCCCTCATCCTGCCTGTACAGCTACAGGATGAGTACCTGTACCACCTCGATTGCTCTGTCTTCCCGCTGACCGCCACGCAGACGATGGTGTGCTGCGACATGTTCGAGGACGACGAACTCGGGGCGTTGGATGAGGAAACCGAGGTCATCGACGTGTCCGAGGACGCGGCGTACTCGGGTATCTGCAACTCGGTGCGCGTGCACAACGTGATCGTGAACCACTCCAACATTCACGACTTGAAACGCGGCACCGAGGATTACCAGCTTGAGGTGAAGAAGAACCGCGAGCTGGAGGACATCGCCGCGAAGATGGGGTTCGAGGTGTGTTACGTGAACATCAGCGAGCTGGCGAAGGGTGGGGCGATGTTGTCCTGCCTGGTGATGCACCTCAACCGCTGGTCGTACGGCGTGGACTACTGAATATATATTTGTGTGGACCCATCGCGCCTGCCTGCAATATATAATAAGGATTGCGCGCTCATGCCCGACCTCGCGCGATGCGAACTGTGCTGATCGACAGGCCGGACTGCTCGGCCGCCTTGGCCAAGCCAATCCGGTCGGCGAGCGTGGCGATCGCGGTGTCTCGGAACTGGCGGGCTTCGCGTACCTTTGCTTCGCCGTTGGCGATGTAGGCCGTTGCTCCTTGTACTGCCGCGAGACCGGTGAGCTTCTTCAATGCGTCCAGGGTGGCTGGCGTGTCTGGTGTTGGTGTAGTTGCCATGCCACCATGTTACCACGTTGGCATGCTACGGGTGTCATGCTATCGGCATGACACTGAACCAGTTCCGCCGGGCGCTCTACAAGACCCAACGGACCATCGGAGACGGGCAGGCCGCGAAGCGTGGCCCCAACGTTTACGCCAGGCGCATCGTCCGCAGGCGGGTCACTCGTGCGGCGTTTAGGCTGCTGCGATGACACGCCAGCCGATTCCGGCTCTGGGTCTGGCGCAGGCGCTGGGATGGCTGTCGTACACCTGCCGGTGCGGGAATCTAGTGCCGCACGGTCTGCCATCGAAGTACTGCCCAGGATCGGACGTAGAAGGGCCGCTCTGGGCTGAGTACTTGGCGGTGGCTCACGACCACGTCCACTGGGCAACTGTCACGCCGCCCTCTTAGACTGCTGCGATGAAAGCAACCCGAGTGGACCAAGACGGATCGGTGCACTGCCCCAACTGCAACGGCACCTCGTTCGCCATGAAGCGGTCCGTCAAAGGCAAGATCACCGCCGGGATCGCCGCCCCGAAGCGGGTGCACTGCATGGGCTGCGGTGCCAACCTCAAACCAGGCAAGGGCAAGCCGGGCAAGCCAACGTTCGCGGAGATTGAGCAGCAGATCATCGCACGCAAAGCCGCCGAGGACACTCACGGCACCGACTGATATGAGGTGGACTGTGAACCCACAACCAACCTCACGATGGGGCCGCGGCAGCACCCGTGCTTCACGCAAGCAACGCGCGGCAGTGCTGCGCCGCTACCCAACCTGCTACATCGCCGGCCCACACTGCACCACCACCAGCACCGAGGACGACCACGTGACCCCACTGTCACAGGGCGGCACCGACCACATGGACAACCACCGCGGAGCATGCACCGTCTGTCACCGTGAGAAGTCACAACAGGAAGCAGCCACAGGCGCCACACGCTGGCACGCAGGCGCACGACACCCGGTTGAGCAGCATCCCGGTTTGAGCTGAACCGAGACGTTTAGCAATACAATATATATAATGGTTGAGCCGAACTGAGGCGTTTAGCAATAATATATATAATGGTTGGCGATTAGGTATTGCTGCAATATATGTAATAAATAGGGTCCTGACCGGCGAGCAATAGTTATTATATAATAACCGCACTTCCGGTTAGCAAATTGCTATTAATATATAGCAAGGGTACCCGCCTAGCAATTATTAATATATATCCCGACCGGGTGTTGCTATTATAACTATATTAACTGCCCGCCATTATAGTTATAATATATAAAGGGGTAGGGGGGGCACCCCCACCACCCACCCGGCGGACACCGCTCAGTTTGGCCGCTTCGCCCGTGCGAGCGGTTTCGTGGGCTTTTGCACCGTCCCCAGCCCGTCATGGGCACCCGTTCCCGCCATGGGAGGTAGTTGTGGCCACTACAGCAAGGATTCCCGCTCAGCTTGCCGATGAGGGCTTGCGGTTGTGGTCTGAGATCACCTCCAGCTACGACTTGCGCCCGGATGAGGTGCGGGTGTTGGCCGATGCTTGCCGTGAGGCGGACATCGTTGAGCGACTCGAAGTTGAGCTGCGCGATGAGCCGCTGATGGTGAAGGGTTCGCAGGGCCAGTTGGTGGCTTCGCCGTTGGTGTCGGAGGTGCGCCAGCATCGGACGGTGTTGTCGGCGTTGCTGAAGGCGTTGAAGTTGCCGGACACGAACGCGACGGCGAAGCAGAAGGATGAGCGGGTGTCGGAGCAGGCCCGGAAGGCGGCGCGGGCCCGGTGGGAACGCCCACGGGTCAGTTGACGCCGCATCTGCGGTACGCGGATGACGGTCTTCCGGAGGGTTGGCCGCAGGACGTTGGGATCCCCACGTTGGGGTTGGACGTGTTGGCGTGGTCGGAGACGGAGCTCGCTCAGCCCGATGGCGACCTTACGGGCGAGCCGTGGGCGTGGCGGGACTCGCAGGCCCGGTTCTTGTGCTGGTGGTACGCCATCGACGCCCAGGGCAGGTGGTTGTGGCGTCGAGGGCAGATCGTTCTGCCGAAGGGTGCCGGTAAGTCGCCGGTCGCGGCGGCGGTGTCGTGTTGTGAGTTGGCGGGGCCGGTGCATTTCGACGGTTGGACAGCCGCTGGCGACCCTGTTGGGCGCCCGCACCCGTCGCCGTGGGTGCAGTTGGCTGCGGTCAGCTCTGACCAGACCGAGAACACAATGGCTTTGGCGTTGTCCATGCTGCGGGAAGGCCGCGCCGCCGATTCGGTGCCTGGTTTGGACCTTGGGGTGACCCGGATACGCACCCGCAACGGGTTTCTGCAGCCGGTGACCGCTTCGGCCCCGTCGCGTGAGGGTCAGCGGTCCACGGCAGCAATTCTGGACGAGTCGCATTTGTGGAACCGGGCCAATGGTGGGGTTCGGTTGGCGGCGACGATCCGCCGGAACTTGGCGAAGATGGGCGGCAGGTCGATCGAGACCACGAACACGTGGGTTCCCGGTGTGGGCTCGGTCGCTCAGATGACTTTCGAGTACGCCACCAAGGTTCGGGAAGCCCTCGATGACCCCACGAGGGTTGAGGCGCTCGGGAAAGAGGGTGGGGTGCTTCGTTGGCACCCTTCGGTGTCGGTGCCGAACCTCGCGGACGTTGTGTCACTGCGCTCCGGGTTGGAGGAGTTGTACAGGGACTCCCCGTGGGTGAGCATCAACCGGTTGATGGCTGAAATCACCGACCTCGGAACCGATCCGCAGGACGCCCGCCGGTACTACCTCAACGAGATCACCCACGCCTCCGATTCGTGGCTTTCCGCGCCGGAGTGGGCTGCCTGCGGGCCGCTCCGGGATGAACCGGACACCATCAAGGTGGTCGGTGACCGCGATCCGGTGGTGTTGGGTTTCGACGGGTCCCGGCATCGTGCGTTCGGGGTCACTGATGCCACCGCGCTGGTCGGGTGCCGCGTTTCGGACGGGCACGTCTTCCAGGTTCGGGTGTGGGAGCAGCCCGACAACACCGACGACTGGGAAGTGCCCACCACAGAGGTTGACGCTGAGGTGCATGGGGCATTCGCGAAGTACAACGTGGTGGGTTTCTACGCCGACCCCGCCAAGTGGGAGTCCTACATTGCCTCGTGGGAGGCGAAGTACGGTTCGCGGCTGAAGGTGAAGTCAACCCGCAACCATCCGATCGAGTGGTGGATGGTCGGCGGTCGTGCTTTGCAGACGGTGCGGGCGTTGGAGCAGTTCTACTCGGCTGTGGTGGACAACGAGATGAGCCACGACGGTTCCAGTGCTTTGACCCGCCACATCCTGAACGCGCGCCGCCGGGTGTCCACCGCCGGCACCCAAATCGCCAAGGCCAATCCTGACTCGCCACTGAAGATTGATGCTGCTGTGGCCGCGGTCCTCGCCTGGCAGGCCCGTTTGGACGCTTTGGCTGCCGGTGTTGGTGCGCAGAGCAGAAAAGTCATTCCATCGCGTATCCGTTGACCTGGAAGGGGGCTCACGTGATCGATACGACGGTCCCCGGTACCCCCGGTTTTTGGATGAAGACGCTGTGGAACCAACTGCAGGCGGAGCAGCGCCGGTTCAAGTTGCTGGAGGACTATTACTCGGGTCGGCCGCCGTTGGCGTGGGGTTCGGAGGACTCGAAGGCCCGGTTTTACCGGTTTCAGCAGACTTCCCGAACTAACTTCGCGAAGCTGATCATCAAAGCGCCGTCGTCGCGGTGCGGCATCCGTTCGGTCGCCACAGCCGCGGATCACGACGAGAACGGTGATCAGGTGGCGTGGCAGTTGTTGCGCGCCAACGACGCCCAGGTGCATTTCTCCGATGTGACACGGACGGCGTTCAAGTTCGGTCGCTCGTTCATGTCGGTGGGTTCACCGGACCCGGAGGTTGATTCGGTGAATGCGGTGATCACCGCGGAGGACCCGCGGCAAGTGGTGTGTTCGATGGACCCGATGCGCCCTCGCCGGGTGGTGGCGGCGTTCAAGTTGTACCACGACGACCAGGCTCAACTCGACATCGCGATCTTGTGGTTGCCGGGTGAGAAGTGGGTGGCGACGCGGGAGCGGAAGGTGTCCAGTCAGTCGCAGGTCCGTAATCGTGGACTGTTGGCGATGATGGAACCGACCCCGGTGTCGTTCTCGGCCAGTTCGTTCGAGATGCGCCCGTTCGAGGGTGACCCTGTTGACGACGGTGACGACGACGGCGGTGTTCCGGACGTTGACGACGGGATATTCTCGGAACGCTACGAGGTTCGGGACATTCCGGTGGTCCCGTTCAACTACGACGAGGGATCAGGTCGGTACGAGTTGCACACCGACCTGTTGGACCGGATCAACCACCTGCACCTGCAGCTCATCGTCATCGCCACGTTGCAAGCGTTCCGGCAGCGGGCCATTGAGATTCAGAGCGCCGACGACATGCCGGAGCGGGACGACGACGGCAACCTGATCGACTACAACGACATTTTCGCCGCCGACCCCGGCGCCCTGTGGAAGTTGCCCGCGGGCGCCACCATTTGGGAGTCCGGGCAGGTGGACTTGATGGGCATTTTGCAGGCCATCAAGGACGCGATCCTGCAGCTCGCGGCGGTCACGCAGACCCCGCTGTCGATGTTCACCCCGGACGCGGCCACCCAGACCGCGGAGGGCGCGTCCCTTCAGCGTGAGGGGCTCGTCTCTGATGTGGATGAGTTCCTGCGCGGGGCTGACAGTTCCCTGGCGCGGGTGCTGTCGCTGGCGTTCAAGTTCATGGGCGATGAGACCCGCGCCGATGTGTCGCAGATCAGTGTGGACTGGTTGCCCACGGAGCGGTATTCACTGTCGGAGCAGGGGTCCGCGGCGTCGCAGGCCTTGAGTTCGCTGACGTGGGAGCAGATTCAGCGGATCGTGTGGCAGCAAACTCCTTCACAGATTGATGCGGCCCAGGTGCAGCGGGTTGCTGATCTGGAGTTGGCGCAGAAGTACGGTCCACCGAAACCGGCCCCGTACGTGTCTTCCACGACTACGGGTTCACCGGCACCTGCCGAGGATCCGGCTCTGCCAGCGGCGTAGTCCGCCCAATACTGCCCACTGCATCGTCTGTGGGTTCGCCCGTCATGGGCACAGCACTCTCCATTAGCCCCGACAAGGGAGACCCGCCGTCATGGCCAAAACCGCACTGCCCCAGCGCCGATCTGCGCTCATCCGAATGAACACCAGTGACATTGCTGGCCTACTCGACCTGCCCGACGATCTGACTGTCACGGCTGTGCAGGGCAGGTTTGACCCCCCGCAGGTGATTGTCAGAGTGGAAGGCCCGTCGCTGGGAGAGGTGTCCGAGGGTGCCGAATCGCCGTACATGGTCCCAGGCATGTGGGCGCGCGAAGAAGTCATGTTCGACGGCAAAACGTACACACGATTCGGATGGGAGCGAGACGCATGAACGCATACGGACTGTTGCCCATTCACCCGCGCACCGGCCTCCGCGCTCTCGGCATCGTCGGTGGTAATCCGGTGTGGCCGATCCTCGGCGGCGACGACTCGGACGACGCGGCGGCGCAGGCCCAGGCTGCGGCCGACAAGGCTGCTGCTGATACTGCGGCAGCCGAGAAGGCCGCAGCGGACGCCAAGTCGGCCAGCGAGAAGCGGGGCTACCCTGCCGATACTTCGGTCAGCGATATGACCGTCGAGGAGCAGGTGGCGTATTGGAAAGCGCAGTCCCGCAAGCACGAGAACACTGTGCGCGCCCGCTCGGACTACGACGACCTGAAAACCAAAGCCAAGGAACGCGACGACCTGGTGGCAGCGAACGCCACCGAGCAGGAACGCGCCGTTGCCGCAGCCAAAGCCGAAGGGCGCTCCGAGGCGATGCGCGCCGCCGGGCCCCGACTTGTGGAAGCCCACTTCCTGGCTGCCGCCGCGGGTCGTCTCGATGAGGAACGTGTGAGAGCGATCCTCGAACCCCTCAATGCCGATCACTTCCTCACCGATTCCGGGGACGTGGACACCGCCAAGGTGACCACATATGTCAACGGCATCGCTCCCGTCATGGGAACAGGTAAGCCGCCTGCTGTAGGCCCCTCTTCTCGGGGTCAAGGCCAGCGGAACAGCTCCGCAAGCCCCTCCGTGGCGTCAGGCCGGGACCGGTACGCGCAGCGGCATCCCCACCGCTCACCCGCCTAGCCCACCTGAAAGGGGCACCTGATGGACCTCTCCATTCAGCGTGTCGTGGAGGGCCGCGACGATCAGTCGTGGCTCGGCTCCGCACACGGCACTTCCTCGGCTCGAACGATCACATTGCAGATGTCGTCGTTCACCGCCTCCACCCACTACCCGAACGGCTACTTCCCCAGCGGTCTCCCGTTGGGTAAGAACACCGCCACCGGCAACTACGGCCCCGTCACTGACGCCGCCACCGATGGCACACAGGCCCTCGCCGGGTTCTTGTTCACGGCCGTGCAGGTTCCTCGCAACTCGGCGAGCGGCACTGTCGGTGCAGCCTTGCTCGACCACGGCCGGGTGCGTCTCGCGCGTCTCCCGATCGCGCCCAGCGCAACCGCGCAGGGCACCAACAACCACATCATCTACGTCTGAAAGGCGGGACTAGCTCATGCTTTTGAATGAGGATTACATCTACCCCGCCGAGCTGACAGGGTACGTGCGCAACGCGCTGGAGGACTACGCAGTCAACCAGTTCTCGCTGGCGCAGTGGTTGCCCAACAAGATGATTGACGACCTCGACTACCGGTTGCTGTCCGGTGGCACCGGCCTGGCCGACGCCGCGTCGTTCCGGTCGTTCGACGCTGAGTCGCCCATCGGCCGGCACCAGCAGCTCAGCGTGATGCGCGGCGAGCTGCCTCCAATGTCGGAGAAGCAGCGTTGCGGTGAGTACGACCGCCTGCGCATGCGGAAGGTCACCGACCAGAAAATCGTTGAACAGTTGTTCAACGACGCCGAGCGGGTCACCCGCAACATCGCGGCCCGCGTCGAACTGGCCCGTGGTGATGCGTTGGTCAACGGTTCAGTGACGATCGCGGAAAACGGTCTCGGCCAGTTCATCGACTTCGGCCGCAACCCCGCGCACACCGTCACCGCAGCCAACCTGTGGTCGTCTGCGACGTCGGACCCGTTGAACGACATCATGTCATGGCGGGACACCTACCTCGCCACGAACGGGCTGAACCCCGCAGCGATGATCGTGTCCCGGCGCATCTGGAACAACCTGCTCCGCAACCAAAGCATCCGCAACCAGGTGTTCGGCGGGCAAGCGCTGTACGTGGGTGGTGGTCAGTCGTCCATCATCAACCAGGACCAGTTGAACAACGTGTTCGCCGCACAGGGTTTGCCGCAGGTCACTTTGTACCAGGCGCAGGTCAACGTGAACGGTGTTGCTCAGCGGGTGATCCCGGACAACAAGGTGGTGTTGCTCCCGGAGCCGGTGGCGATCGACGCCCCCGAGGACACCATGTTCGGTGCCACGTTCTGGGGCACCACAGCGGAAGCCTTGGACCCGCGGTGGGGACTCGAAGGGGATGAGGCCGGGATCGTGTCCGGTGTCTACTCCGAAGAGGACCCCATCAGTTTGTGGACGAAGGGCGCGGCCCTCGTACTACCGGGTCTCGCCAACCCCAATTTATCATTCGTTGCCTCAGTCCTCTAGTGGACGCAAACACCAAGTGCTGCACTAGGTGTCAAGAGGACAAGCCGACTGTGGAGTTCTCGCCAGACAAGCTCGGAAAGTTCGGGGTCAGGTCTACCTGCAGGCCCTGTCAAAGTCGAATCGTGCTGGAGGCGCGCCAGGTCTCTGCTAGAAAACGAGACCTGGCGCGCGCAGCTAACAAGCGTTGGTACCTGCGGAACCGCGAGGAAATTCTCGTTCAGACGGCAGACCAGCGTGCGGCGTACCGCAAGGCAAACCCTGAACGGTCGCGTGCAGGTACCGCGCGCTACAAGGCGCGCAAGAAGGGTGCCCCCGTCAACGACTTCACTACCAGCGAGTGGCTTGAAGTGCTGGCGGAGTTCAACCACTCCTGCGCGTACTGCCTCCGGACCGACAGGCCGCTGCAACAGGAACATATGCAGCCGATCAGTCGCGGCGGGTCTCACACCCGGCTCAACGTCATCCCCGCTTGTCGGGACTGCAATTTCCGCAAGCAAACCAAGACGCCGCTGGAGTTTCTGGCGGTGGGAGGAGGTACTGCGCTATGGCAAACCTGATCACCTACGTCCACGTCTACAACGACAAGGGCGAGTCGGAAACCTTCGGCCCGGACGACAAGGACCCGGTGCCGCAGTGGGCCGCCGAGCAGATGGGCGCCCACTGCTTCGAGGACGGGAAGCACCCGTACCCGGACGGTGACTACCCCGACAAACCCGAGGTGAAGGAAACCGCACCCGACAAGCCGGCCAAGTAAGCCGCATGGCTGAGAGGGGTCGTCGTGGTTGATGCTTTCGGTGCTGTACCGAACGACGTAGCCGACATTTGGCGACCACTCTCAGCGGATGAGCAGGGGCAAGTCTTCAACCTGCTGGTCAAGGCCGCTGCGATGCTGCAGCAGAAGTCCCCCTACATCAAGGCGCGGATGGCCCGGTTCGCGTTGGACCCCACCGATCTGGGGGGTTTGGACCCGGTGCTTGTGGCCACCGTCGTTGCGACCATGGTGAAACGCCTTTTGGTCAACGTTGATGGGGTGGTGCAGGAAACAGCGGGGACGGTGACAGCGATATGGGCGATCCGCGGGGAGATCGCTGTTCGCGGCGAGCTGCAAGTCACCCCTGGCGATTTGGAATCGTTGGCCCCGTACCGTTCGAAGCGGTCTCGTGTGGGTTCGATGAAGCTGCATCCGAGTTTGGCGCCGCGCCCGTTCGGCAACCTTGGTGCCGCCACCAGTTCGAACTCCTCCTACGACTCGTGGTTGCTGCGGATCGGTCAGGACGGTGCGGTTAGTTCGGAGTGGCCGATTACGTCGATCCCGTACGCGGGTGACTCGTGAGGCTCGGTCACGAAACGGTGTACGGGATCACTATTACCGCGGGCGCCAAGGGCTCCAAGGGCATTCCGGTCGAGGTGAAGTCCCCGCAGCTCCCCATCACGGGGTGCTCGTTTCAGCCGCTCACCACCACTGAGCAGACCGGCGACATGGACCTGACACAGACCATGTGGCGGCTGCTGGCCCCACCGTCCCCGCAAGCCCTGACTTTGACGGCCACAAGCCAGGTGGTGGCTTACGGGGTCACATATCAGGTGTTCGGTGATCCGCAGGTTCAGCCGGATCGTCGCGGGAAACCGGACCACCTCGTCATCCTGCTCCGTAAGGCCACCGGCTAAAGGCTCAGGAAGCGTAACTCCTATCAGAGAGGGTCGCTGATGGCTGCCCAATTCATTCCCGACCCCCTCGGGATGGAGGTGTACCTGCAAACCGACCCGGAGCTGCACGCACACCTCCTCGAAGAAGCCAACAAGGTTGCCGAACGCGCGAAGGCGACAGCCCCTGTGGGCGCGAAGGAACACACCCTCAAAGGCGGCTACGTGGACAAACCCGGTGACTACCGGGACTCCATCGAAGCATCCGTGGTGCAAGGTAAACGGCGCATGAAGGGTCGTGTCACCGCGCACGACTACAAAGCCCACTGGATCGAGTACGGCAGCAAACACAACACCGCCCAGCACGTCCTGCACCGGGCCATTGGCGGGGAGTGATGGCGTTCGCCGATGTTGAGGCCGTGCTGGTCACTTTCCTGTCGTCTGTGCCCGGTGTCACCGATGTGTCGGTGGAAATGTCGAACCAGCCGAGCCTGCCGTTCGTCCGCGTCTCCCGTGTCACAGGTGGGGACGACTACATCACCGACCGGCCAGTGATGTACGTCGAAACCTTCGCCGCGGACCGGCAGACGTCGAGTGATATTGCTCGGCGAATTGACCAGAAAATGCATCACCTGCGCCACACCGTGGTGGGTGGGGTGCTGATCGACCACTGCGAAACGATCAACGGCCCGTTCTGGTCCAACTACCAGGACGAAAACATGGAACGCCACATCGCGTCCTATGCCGTCCATTCCCGATTCAACGCTTCCCCCATCTGAAAAGGAGCAACACATCATGGCCGGAGCAACTTGGGACAGCCTGTTTGTCCCCAACCCGCAGCTCGTGTTCAAGGGTCTGTACGGCGACGTGATCGTCAAGGACTACTCCCTGCAGAACCCGTTCGCCAACTGGTCGCCGTTCGACTCGGCAACCGGGTTGCTGTCATCGGACCTACTCACTGCCCAGGGCTTCTTGGAGACGGGGCTGCTCGATGAGAACGGGGTGGTTTTCACCCCGAAGTACGCGGTGGCCGACACCGCGGCGTGGCAGACCCGTTCCACGGTCCGCAAGGACGTCACCCAGGACACCGCGGAGTCCACGTTCACCTGCATCGAGTCGCTGCGCCCGGTGGTGCAGGCCTTGCGTGAATCGGTGCCGTTCTCCCAGTTGCAGCAGGTCGGTGCCGCCGGGTACGGGCTGAAGAAGTCCCGCACCCCCAGGCTGGCGTTGCGTTCCATGCTGCACATCGCGGTGGACAACCAGCTCGGCGCCGACTGCTACCAGGTGACCCTGTACCCGCGCTGCGTGCTGACCAAGCCTGACGTGAAGGCGTATCAGGCGAAGGCAGAGCAGGCGACGAAGCTCCTGTTCGAACCGTTGTATGACCAGGTGGCGGGGTTCGCGGAGTTCACGTGGACGGACGGCCCCGGTTGGCGTCTGCTGTCCGGGTTGATCGCTGTGGCCTCGGTGGTTGCCACCGCTGTCACCGGCGCGAAAGCGAACTTGACGTTCAACCCCCCCATCAACGGCACCGCACCGTACACGTACTCGGTGGGGATCGTCCCTGCCGCATCTGGTGCCACCGTCGCGTTCGGTGGTACCGCCACGGCCCCGACCGCTGTGGTGTCCGGTCTGACCGTGGGCACCTCCTACAGCTTCACGGTGACCGCCACCGACTCCACGGGCAGGGTGTCGCAGGCTTCCGCGGCGTCCAACTCGGTGACCGCGATCACCTGACCCTGATCCTCGGCGGCGCGGTGTTGTCGGACGCCGCGCCGCCGAGCCTTCACCCCCCCACTCCGACGCCCATCCGATAATCCGACGAAAGGCATCACCATGACCAAGTTTCTTCCTCCGCTCTCCGCGGAGATGGACATTGACGACATGCGGGCGCAGGCCATCGACAAGGTCGGTGGTCAAGCTGGTGTCACCCTCCGCACCACGGACGGGGGGAGGTTCTTGGTCCCGCACCCGCTCTGTAATTCCGATGAAGTGCAAGCCCTGCTGGACGAGCTGAACGAGAAGGGTGACAGCTCGTCCATCTCCCTGGCGCGGGCGGTGCTCGGCGAGGAAGAGCACCAGCAGTTCATTGCCTCCGGCGGCCGGTCCAACGATGTGGCGCTCGTCTACGGCCTCATGATGGACCGGGTGAAGAACGCCCCAAACTTGCCGAGGTAGTGGACCTGCTCGTCCGCTACTGCACGGAAATCGAATCGGACCTGTCTCGGTTTCATCACCGCGACATCGGCGACTGGTACCTCGGCGAAATGTCCTCACGCGAGCTGCTGGTCGTTGTTCGCCACTTCCCGGAGGAGTCCGCCACCAAGGCGGCGATGCGGGACGACCCGTGGACCACCATGCACCACCTGCTGGCGAACGTGCAGGACTTGTTCACCTACTACCGGGGTGACTTCGCTAACGCCAATGGTCAGACCGCGAACCCGGAACGCATGCAGCGACCGGGCGCGGACAAGCGGGAAGCAACCCGCCTGGAAGCGCAGAGATCGAAGCATCAGTCGTTGATGGCGTCCATCGGCGGAACAACACCACAGTGAGGAGTTGACCCCATGTCAGTCGGCTCCGTGTTCGTTGAAATCATTCCCCGTGTCATGGGGATGAGCGCGGCCATGACCCGTGATGTGGTGGCCCCCGCTGAGCAGGGTGGTACGGAGGCGGGGCGGACGTTCTCCACGGCGTTCACCCGCTCCGTCACCTCGGGGACGTCGGCGACCACAGCGGCGGTTCAGTCGCAGGTTCGTGCAGCCCAAGCCGCGGTGGAACAGTCTTCGGTGGCTATCTCCGCGGCACGGGACAAGGAGCTGGCCGCAGCCGATCGGGTGCGGATCGCGGAGACGAAACTAGCGGAGGCTCGCACCAAATACGCCGCCGACTCCTCGGCAGTGGTGGCGGCTGAGGCGCGGGTAGAGGCAGCCAAGCGCGGCGAGGTCACCGCCTCTGAGCGTTTGGTGTTGGCCGAGTCCAACGAGGGCCGCGCCAAGACAGAGTTGATCGCCCGCAACGATGCCCTGGCGACGTCGAACGCCCGAGCCGGGGAGTCATCTGCGGCGGGCAGTTCCAAAGCGTTGGGTTTGGTCGGCAGCCTCGGTAAGTTGGCGGTCGGCACCACTGCGGTGTCGGCGATCCTCGGCGGCGACGCCCTGCATCAGGCCGGCAACTACCAGCAGTCCCTCACCAAGCTGGCGACAACTGCAGGTGAGTCCACCGGCAACTTGAAACTGGTCGGCGACGGCCTGCTGAACATGGCGGGGGAGGTCGGGGTTTCGGCGCAGGACCTGGCCAAGGGCATGTACACCGTGGAGTCCGCGGGGTTCCACGGTGCCGACGGGTTGCTGGTGATGAAGGCGGCCGCTGAGGGCTCGGTGCAGGAACAGGCCGACCTGGGGCACGTCACCGACGCGGTGACCACCGCCCTCCACGACTACAACTTGCCCGCGACGGACGCCGCGAAGGTCACTTCACAGTTGGTGACGGCGGTGTCGCACGGTAAGACCACGTTCGATGAGCTGACCGGCGCCATGCACTCCGTGACCCCCGTCGCTGCCGCCGCTGGCATCTCCCTGGCCGATGCTGCGGGCACGTTGGCGTCGATGACCGCTTCCGGTATGAGCGCGGATCAGGCGGCGCAGAACCTCGGTTCCACCATCAAGGGGCTCTCTGCGCCGACGCAGCCGGTGATCAAGGAAATGGCCGCTCTGGGCCTCAACTCGGTGGAACTGTCGAAGAACCTCGGCAAAACCGGTGTTGCGGGGACCTTGCAAGAGGTCTCTGAGGCGATCTTGTCGAAAATGGGTCCCGCCGGGACCACATTGCTCTCCACACTGAACCAGTCGAAGCTGGCCGGTAACGACGCGACCAAGATGTATCAGGCGATGGCCCCGGAAGTCCGCAAAGTCGCCGACCAACTGGTGAACGGCACCATCACCTCCCGACAGTTCACCACGGGCACTGGGCACCTTGATGCCGCCATGCAGGGGCAGGCGAAGTCGTGGCTGACCCAGTACAAGAACGCCACAGGGTTCTCCGCTGCCCTCAAATCCGGGGGCAACGACACACAGACCTACATGGAGGCGTTAAAGCGGGCTACGGGCACCACAGACGGCATGGCTGTGGCCCTGCAAGTTACCGGTGAGCATGCCGGGGCCGCGAACGCCGCCATCAAGGACATCGCCGGGGCCACCGCGCAGTCGGACGGAAACATCAAGGGCTGGGACGAGGTACTAAAAAACTTCAACCTACAGGTGGCCAAAGTCGTTGACAGCATCAGGTCATGGGTGATCGAACTCGGGCAGAAGCTACTGCCAGCGGCTACGGAGCTTTTGAAGTTCCTCATGGACGCCGGGCACTGGTTGGGTGAGCACTCGCGGATGATCGGTGAGGTCGCCAAGTGGGTTGGTATCGCCGTGGGCGCTTTTGTGGCATGGCGGGCGGCGATGATCGCAGGACAAGCGATCACGGTCGCATGGGGTGTCGTAATGGGCGTCTTCAACGGCACCATCACCGCGGGCACGGTCGCCACCAAACTCGCTGCTGCTGGGCAGTGGTTGTGGAACGTGGCCCTCGATGCCAACCCGATCGGCATTGTTATCGTCGCGATCAGTGCACTCGTGGCCGGGGTCATCTACGCCTACACCCACTTCGAAGGCTTCCGCAACGTCGTCAACGACGTGTGGGAAGCCATGAAATTGGCATTCCGTTGGGTGGAAACCGCTGGGGTGAACACCTGGCACGCCCTGGTCGCCGCCTTCGACTGGACCAAGGACGCGTTCAACTCGGTCAAAGATGCGGGGGTCTCCCTGTGGCATGAGCTGCAGTCAGCGTGGAATGCACTGCTCGACGCAACCAAAACAGTCGTCGGCGCCATTGTCGGCTCCTGGCATTCCTTCACGGACACTTTGTCCGGTTACTGGACCGTTCTAAAGAATGCCACAACCATTACTGTCAGCCAGTTGGTTAATACCTGGCATTCTTTCACCTCTGCAATCTCCACTGCCTGGAATGAAGTAATCAAGCCCACTTTCGAGTGGATCGGCAACGCTTTCGAGATGGTCGGTAGGATCATCTTCGCCGTTGTCGGGACCGTGGTCCTGGTGCAGTTCCGCGTGTTCATGGCGACTGTGCACGCACTTTGGGATGACGCGATCCATCCCGTCCTCAACTGGATAGGTGACTTGTTCCACTGGCTGCATGACGCCGTTATCAAGCCCGTGATCGGTTTCATCAATGACGCGATCAACGCGTGGGGCGCTGCCGTGCACTGGTTGTACGACAGCGTGGTCAAGCCTGTCATGGACGCTATCGGCGCAGCGTGGCACTGGGTTTACGACACGTCCGTCAAGATCGTGACCGACTTGATAAATGATGCGATCCGAGGCTGGGCAACAACAGTTACCTGGTTGCATGACAACGTGATCAAGCCCGTGTTCGATGCCATCGCGGGCGCGTTTCACTATCTGTACGACACCAGCGTCAAGGTTGTCACCGACCTGATCAACGACGCCATCCGAGGCTGGGCAACAACAACCACCTGGATTCACGACAACGTGATTGTGCCCGTGTTCAACGCGATCTCGGACACCTTCCACTGGCTGCACGACACCTCAATCAGGGTAGTAGTTGATCTGATCAACGCCGCTCTTGCCGGATGGGGTGAGGCCACCCACTTCCTGCACGAGCAGGTCATAAAGCCCGTTTTCGACGGCATCTCCACGTCCTTCCACTGGCTGCACGACAACGTGGTTCTGCCAGTGATTGATCTCATCAAGGCCGTGATCGCAGACCTGGAGAATGCGCTGCATGTCCTGTACGACGACGTGGTCAAGCCAGTATTCGATGCGATCGGCAGCATTATCCGAGGCTCCTACGACAACGTCATCAAACCGGCGTTCGAGGCACTGAAGACCGGGGTCCACGACGTCGGGTCCACGTTCGACACCGTGGTCACCGCCATCGGCGTCATCTGGGACAAAATGAAAGCCCTTGTGGCGACGCCGATCAACTTCGTGATCGACACCGTCCTGAATAACGGTTTGTTCAAGGCGTGGGATGATGTGGCGGGTTTGGTTGGCCTGCCGAAGGCCCCGCACATGGACCTAGTGAAGTTCGCTGATGGTGGTGTCATGCCTGGGTACACACCGGGGCAGGACGTGCACCAGTTCGTGTCTCCCACTGGCGGGCGTTTGGAGTTGTCCGGCGGTGAGGCCATCATGCGTCCGGAATGGACCCGAGCCATGGGGGGGCCGGGGGCTGTCGCGGAGATGAACCGCGCCGCCCGCTCCGGCACGCTGTCGGCGTTCGTCGATGGTGGGATCGCGAGCTTCGCCGATGGTGGGGTCACCTGGCCGGCAATGTTTGAAATCGTCCGTAAGCAGTTCCCGTGGGCAGTGGACACTAGCGACTACCGGCCCGGCGACCCTGGTATGCACGGTAAGGGCCAAGCTCTGGACGTCGGTGCCCCCGGTGACAACCCCGGGCAGTTGGCAGAGGTGGCGGCATGGATCGGTAGCAACTACTCCAATTCCACTCAACTGATCCACAACCCCAATGGCAGCATCGCGGGCGGGCATGCTGTGCCGCCGTCGTACTGGGGTGAGCCCGTATGGTCGCAGCACGCCAACCACGTGCACTGGGGCAACGACCGCGACCCACACTTGAACTCGGGCAACCTGCTGGGCACCATCGGCAGCAACATTTCCAGCGCCGCGGGGGCGGTGACCCACTTCCTGCGGGATCAGGTGGGCAACCTGTTCGACCTGGCGATGAAGCCGGTCAGTGCCGCTATCGGCTCGTTCGGTTCGCCGCCACCCGCGATCAAAGGTCTACCGAAGGCCATGTTCGACAAGACTGAGAGCAAGATCCGCGACTTCATCACCGGCAAAGCCGATGCGAAGGACGCCGCTAGCAGTGGTGGAGGCTCGGCGTCCCTGGGTCCTCTCGGTGGTAACGCCGACGCCTACGCGCACGAAATCTTCCGGTCCGCCACCGAACACGGGTTCGGCAAGGATGGCGCGGTCATCGGCTTGGCTACCGCCTTGGTCGAGTCCAATCTCCGCATGTACGCCAACGCTGGCGTCCCAGAGTCACTGGCCTTCCCGCACGATGCCGTGGGTTCTGACCACGACTCGGTTGGCCTGTTCCAACAACGCCAAGCAGGGTGGGGAACCCTGGCAGAACGGATGAATGCGCACGCTTCCGCGGATTTGTTCTTCAACAAGCTGGGCGATTTCGACTGGCGGTCGATGGCCCCTGGTGCTGCAGCGCAGAGGGTGCAGGTTTCGGCGTTCCCCGAAGCCTACAACGGCCGCATCGGTGATGCCCGTGCGATGGTCGCCGGATTCGATGATGGCGGCTGGATGAAACCCGGCGATGTGGGTGCGAACTTCTCCACGAAGCCGGAGCCGGTGTTTTCCTCCTCGCAGTGGGAGGTGTTGCGCGCCAACCTCAACACCGGTGGCGGGGGTTCGAAGGTCACTGCCGGCATGCACTTCGACGCCGGGTCGGTCGTCAACATCACCAACGAGGCCGAAACCAACCGGTTGGCCCGTAACGAGGCTGCCCGGTTGGCGGCGGCGTTCTGATGCAAACCCAACTGTGGTGGGTGGGTGTGGACGGGTCGTCGTGGAACCTGCTGACCGGTGAGCAGGGGATGTTGGCTCAGCAGGGTGTGAAGGGTTTGAAGCTGCCCACGTTCAAAAACCTGGCGTCCGTCTCGGCGCGGCAGGACGGGCAGGTGCACCGCGGCACCCGGTGGGACCCACGGACGGTGGTGTTGCCGTACTTCGTGGGCGATGTGGGCGGTGTGAGCACGCAGGGATTCGTGCAGGGTGATTGGCGTGCCCTGGACCGGGCTGTTGAGCAGTCGATGTCCACGGAGAACGTTTCGTGGCTGACGGTGATCTCCGATATCGGCGGTTACCGGACGTTGCAGGTGCGGATGATGGGCGCTCCCACGGAACTGGACACCGTTGACCCCGGCGGGCAAGGGGCGCAGCATTACTCGGCTGACTTCATCGCGGACATGCCGTGGTATCAGGGCATCCCCATCAAGGCCAGCTTCACCGGTGCCGGCGCCTTGGGCACTGCGAGTGTGGGTAACCCCGGCGACCGGGACACCCCACCGGTGTTCACCGTGTACGGGCCGGGCAGCTACACCCTGGGCTGTGACCCGGCGAGGTTGACCACCATCCCGACCTTGGTGTCGGGGCAGACCGCGGTGTACGACACCAACCCCTCTCGCCCCACCCTGGTTGATGGCACTAGGGTGAATCTGTGGCCGCAGCTCACGTCCCGCCCGTTGCGGGCTGCGTTACCTCCTGGCCCGTCCCGGCCGTTGTACCTGACCTACGCGGGTGCTGGTACGCCGCAGGTTGATGTGAGCTTCACGCCGAGGTTTGCGGGTCCGTGGTGAGCGTCGATCTGGTCAAGCACACTGAGGCGCGGATGACGGTGACCGTGTGCGACAACCAGATGCTCGGCCAGGGTGAGGTGGGGGACTACTCCGACTGTCAGGTGGAGTTCATCCGCAACGCCGCCGGCACGGGCACCCTGGCTGTCCCGTACTCCAACCCGCTGGCCCAGTTGCTCCGCCCCCACCGCTCGGATGGCACCCGTCCCACGGTCCCGGTGATCGTGGATATTGAGGTCGGCCCACCAAACGCTGTGGGTGTGCGGCAAACCCTGCGCTGGCCCGGCCTGGTCATGTCCACCTCCATCAAAGGTGATGTGGACAACCCGATCATCACCGCGACCCTGGTGCATTACTGGGAAATTTTGAAGCACATGCAGGCGTGGCCAAACCCGGCCCTGGACGTGTTGGTGCAGGCCCCGGCGTTCGACTTTCAGATCGGCCCGGTGGCCTCGGTCCTCGCCCACTACATCCGGGCTAACGCCCAACGCCTGGGGATTCCGGTGGTGGTCATCAACCCACCCTCCCCGGACCTGTCGCCGATCATCAACCTCGCATCGCGGATGACGACCATCTCCGACCTGGTCACCAAGGCCATGAAGGACGTGGCGTGGACAGTCACGTGCACCCTGTGGTTGCCAGGTGACCCGCCGATCCCCGGTTACGGCTCGATCACCAACCCCACCATTGTGTTCCAGACGGTTCCGATGGTTTCGAGGCCGGGGGTGTTTTTCTCCGACACCACCGGTGAATGCTTTGGTGCTGATGTGGTGGACACCGCACAAACCGCGCACACCGTGATCGGCGGCGGTAAGTCACCTGATGTGGTGAACCAACTGTTGGTGAACCTGCTCGGCGGGTTCATCGGCGGGCTGCTGGCGAACTACTTCCTAGCGTTCAACCTGTACGTCGACACGGTGAAGAAAGCTGCTGCCGGGGTGTACGGGCTGCCTGAGGTGTTCGTGGCCGCCGGGACGCAGGCGTTCACGACGAACATTCTGCAAGCCGGCATTCAGGGCTTGTTCGACACGTCGGGGAAGACGCGGGCCACGTTCTCCGTGTTGGACAACCTGTCCGGGCGCACGTTCGGTGTCGATTACGGGCTGGGGGATCAGGTGGCCGCCGAGCTGTGGGGCGAGGTTCACACCGAACCTGTGCAGTCGGTGGTGTTCAAAGACGACCGGTCCACGGGTCTGACTTCCACCATTGCCTGCGGGTTGGGTGAGGCCACCGAGGTTCCCTTGTTGAAAGTGGTGCGCCGGATCCAAGACCTCGTCGCCAACGTGCAATCCCTGATCACCGCCTAGGAGACACTGTGCCCACTGCCCCGGCCCCTATCGCCACCTACCTGGCCAACCTGACCCTGAACTTTTACAACCTCGCCGATGTGCGTGCCACTGGGGATGCGGTGATTCAGGTCATCGGCGGCAACGGGTCCATTTCCATTCCTGTGGCGCAGGGTGTGCAGGGGTTCTCTGTGTACGGGGGGTCCACGGTTCCCACGGCGGCGTCCCCGGCGGCTGCGGCGCCCATGGATCAGTACATTTACGCCGGAACGGGTGCTACTGCCCCGTTGGTGGTCAACACCGGTGATGTTCTCCGCAAAGCGGGGGATGGTACGTGGGTGGTCGTCGGCAACATTCGCGGCCCGCAGGGCATTCAGGGTATTCCGGGTTTGAAGGGGGACCCGGGGCCGGGTGGTGCCACCACCCTCAATGACCGGGGTGCGTGGGCTGCCACGACCGCCTACGCCTACAACGATGTGGTCACCGCGAGCGGGCAACGGTGGCTGAACAAGACCCCGCATACTTCCGGTGCGACGTTCTCGGGGGCGACGAACTGGGTTCCACTGACCTTGCCTGGTGCCGGTGTGGTGGCCCGCGCACGGCGGATCACGGCCGCGGCGCTCGCATCCGGTACCACACTGGCTTCGTCGTCGGCGATTGCATCACTGGCCAATATTCCTGTTACCGCCGGGCGCCTCTACAGGGTGTACACCAGCAGCCTGTTGGTGTACAGCAACGGTGCCACCACAATGGCGGTGGCGCAGGCAGCCGTCACCTACACCACTGATGGCACCGCACCCTCTGCTAGTTCCGCTCTGCTGAAGCAGGACGACGTTCAGGTGGGGATCGGCGGCTCCCCCGCAACCCTCGCCATTTCAGTGTCGTACGCACCGACAGTTACCGGCCTGCTGGGCCTTCTGTTGAGCTATTTCATGCCCGTCACAGGTGGTGGTACCAGCGTCGGCATATCCGGGACGGCGACGGCCCCGATCGAACTTGTTGTCGAGGACATCGGCGTCGACCCCGGCGCCACCGGGAACGTCTCGTACTGATCATCACAACCCCGATGGAGGCTTCGTGACCGAGTTCAACGACGGCAACCAGTGGCACTACGTCACGGACCCGGCGGCCTACGAGCGCGCCCGGCTGATGTACGAGTACCGGGTCGCCTCGGGCAGTACGGGGCAGATGCTCGTGGACACCCAATGGGTTCAGCAGCGCGCCGCGATGCAACCGCTTCTCGACGGGATGCTCTATTACCAGAAGCCGTACAACAAGGAATCCCCTGAGGCGCAGGCGAACCTGTTCTGCGACCTGCTCGGCCACCTGGCGCCCAACGAGATGGTCATGCTCGACATCGAGGGCGACATCAACGTCCCCGACCCCGCCGACTTCATGCGCCGTTGGTGCGCCGTGGTCGAACCCCGGCTGAACACCCTGGCCTGGATCTACGTGCCTCAATCATTGTCCGGGGCGCTGACAAGGGCTGTGACTGGCAACCGCATCGTCAAGGCCCCGAAGTACTCCGGCACCGACCAGCGTGGTCCAGCGCCGTCCTGGCCTTACGACGTGCACCAGTACACCGACAAGGGCGCGTTCCCCGGCGGCAACGGTCCCGGCGACGCGAACTTCACCGACCTGACGGTGGCGCAGATGCTCGACCGCTGCCGCCTCGCCCCACCGCAACCAGCACCAGGAGTGCCCATGCCACCACGCCGCGCCATGTGGTCCCCCAACTGCGACGACCGGCCCCGCAACGTCACCTGGCTGTGTTTCCACACACAGGAGGGTGGTGGTACCGCTGACAGCTTGGCCCGGTATCTGGACAACCCGGCCAGCGGTGTTTCCTACAACACGGTGGGTGACGCCGCCGAGCTGATCGACGTGGTTCCCTTCGACCGCTCCCCGTGGGCGGCGCTCGGGGCCAACGGGCGAGCCGACCACTTCTGCTTCGGCGGCTCGTTCTCGGCGTGGTCCCGTCAGCAGTGGTTGGACTGCGGGATGCTCGACAACGCCGCCGCCTGGCTCGCTGACCGTGCCACCGTCCGCGGCATTCCCATCGCCTATGTGGGCACCGATGGTGTGCGCAACAACCAGCCCGGTGTCATCGGCCATGTCGACTGGACCCGCGGTGCCAATGAGGGTTCCCACACCGACCCCGGCCCCAACTTCCCGTGGGACGAACTGACCGCCCGCGCCCAACGCTTCACCAACCCTGCACCTCAAGGAGTAGATGTGACCCCCGACGAATGCCGCCAAGCCATCCGCGATGTCCTCAACGAACAGGCACCCACGAGGGTGCCTGGTTCCACGGTGAACCTGGGACTCGGGGATTGCATCCGCAACGCCGACGCCGCCAGCTTCATCGCCCTGCACGCGGTGACCGACCCGATCACCTCCGGCGTGCCCGGCTCCACAGTGCAGATGCCGCCGCGCGATGTGTGGCGCAACGCCGACGCTGCCGGGTTCGAGGAAGTGGCGCAGATGTTGCCGCAGATCGTGGCCCGCCTCGACGCCATCGACGCCCGACTCAACGCCCCGGCAGGCTCGACGGCTGCCTCGACCCCCACGGTAGGTGCCTGATGTCCAAGCTCGCGCAGTACAACAAGAGCATCGTCGCCGTCCTCGGCTTGATCCTGCTGGTCGGTTCCGACGTGGTCAACAACCTCAACAACCTCCTGCCCGCACAGTGGATCGTCGCCCTCAACGTCGCCCTCGGGCTCATGACGGCGTTCCTGACCTTCTGGGTCAAAAATGAGCAGTTGGTGGAGGACATCGCCCACGACGTGCAATCACCGTCGCTGCCCGGTGGTATCGACGCTGTGTCGAAGATGACCGAGTTGGCCGCCGGCATTCGTGCTGATGTTGCTGACGTCAAGTCGAACCTGCACCGGCCGTACACCCTCGGTGGCCTGATCCCGTCGCCCGCTCCCCGCGAGCCTGCGCCGGTGTCGGTGGTTGTCAACACCCCCGCCGCTGCGACTGCCCCCGTGGCTGTCGAGCCTGCACCGGTACCGCAGCCCGAGCCCGCACCGACCGGCACCTACCCGGACGGCCCGTACCTGCCGCCCAAGCCCGCCTACACCGGCCCGATCCCGCCTGTCTCCGAGCCTGTGGGAGCGACCGCAGTCAGCGCTACACCGTGATCCGGATACAGCTACACTTCCCCGAGCATCCCCGGCTGTGGCTCAAAACCCCGTCGGCCCGCCTCGGGCGCCGCGGGGGGGTGCTGCTGATCTTGGGTGTCATCTGGTTTTTTATCGGCGTCTCCACCGTCACCGACCCCTACGCCGGGGGCAGCCATACCCTGGGACTGTTCCACCAAATGTTGCCGTCGTGGTTGCGGGGCACCCTGTGGATTGGCACCGCCCTGCTCGCCCTGTCCTCCGCGTGGCGGGTCGCCGGACGCCGCGACGACTGGGGGTACATGGGTTTGATCTTGATGCCCACTGTCTGGGCAATGTCCTACCTGTGGGCGTGGCTGGTCAACCTGGTTCCTGGGCCGCCGGACGGTGATCCCGCGGGGTGGTTGGGGTTCGTCGTGTGGGGCACCGTCACGATCCTCGTGTACACCATCTCGGGGTGGCCGGAAACACCAAAGTTCGTTCCCCCCGAAACAGAGGCGGCAGCGCATGTCGGCGACTGAGGTCCTCGGGTCGGTCGGTGCCGTTGCAGCGGCAGCCATCGGCTATTTCACTGTCCGACACACCGGGCGACAGGCACGCGACGCCAACCGGGTTACCCGCGACGAGGACCAGGCGGCCGTCGTCTCCCACGACGACGTACAGCGCCGTCGTGACGTGGTGGAGTCCTGGGAAACGTTCACCACCACCCTGCAAAAGCAGGGGGAGGCGCAGGACAAGAAGATCGCTGCGCAGAGTGCAAGGATCGACGATCTGGTAGATAGGACCGCCGAGCTCGGCCGCAAAATGGACAGGACGGGGCGCACCCTGAACGCCGCCATCGCCTACATCGAACGACTGCTGGACTTCATCAGCGCGCAACTGCCGGACCACCCGGCGGTGCCCGTGATGCCCGCTGAGGTCCGCCAACAGATGCACGAGCACTAGGAGCACCCCATGACCGCACCATTGCCCCCCGAAGTGCCTGTTCGCCGTGTGGTGGGCACCGACATCAACGACAACGGCGTTGGTATCAACGGGGTGTTGACGTTCACCGCGCAACCGGCTGAGTTGATCGCCCGCACCGCCAAGACCTCAATTTTCACGCAGCCGAAGGTGCTGAACGTGACGGGGGGTGCGTTCACTGTGGACCTCATCGCCTACGACGGGGCCACCGTGGACGCCGGTCTCGGTGGGAAGCCGTGGGCGTATCAGGTCATCCGTTCCTGGCAGCCGCGCAACCCGTTCTACATCGTCGTCCCCAAAGGCCCGCTGGGCACCACAGCGGACCCTGTGCTGGACATTTCCGGCCTCATCGTCCCGTCACCACCCGCGGGTGTGGCCATCGTTGTCGGGCCACCCGGACCCGCGTCCACAGTCCCCGGCCCTGCCTCCACCGTCCCCGGACCTCCCGGACCTGCGTCCGTCGCCTACGACACCGATGGTGTCCCCTACCTGCTCGTCTAGGAGTGCATCATGGTCCAGGCACCGAATAAGCGGCTTGTCACCGAAGCGTCCACCGTGTTCGATGGACGGTACAAGGACACCACAAAAGCAACCGGTGTAAGCAACCCTGCTGTTATTCGCACTATCACCGACCCGAATCGTATTGCCAGCAAGTGGCGTGAACTTGTCAACACGGGCATGTTCCAAACCACGAAACCTGATCCGACGTATTTCCTGGGGTGGAATGCTGACAAGGCTGCCGGTGGTGGTGATGTTGCCGAGCCCGCCATCTACATGGGGTTCGAGGCCGACTATTGGGACACGGCCACCAACCGCACCATGGAGTGGTATGTCGGGGTGATCCGCGCTGACGGCTCGGGCCCGCAGTTCCGCCCGTTTGCGTTCACCGCTGCCCGCGACAGCAACCTCGACCTGTCCGCGTCGGTCCTGGTGGACATCGGAAACAACGCGAACGGTAGTACTCGTTCTGCGTTCAATGTGGCGGGCAACGGTGTGGCGTTCTTCGCTGTCACCCCGAGTGGTGCCACCTTCGCCAGCGGCCAGGTGAACGTCCTCGGCGGGACGCCAACCTTCAATATTGGTGACGGCACCGCAGTGGCGGACGCGCAGTTCAATCTCAACGCGAAGGCCACGGCCGCGACATCCTTGAACTTTTTGTCGGCATCCAGCGGAAAGTGGCGGATATGGACCGGTGCGGGCAACGCTTTCCTCGCGACGTTCGACCTAACCAACAACAAGTACCACATGATTCATGACCCTGGGGCAACCCCTGATACCGCTACCACACGGTTTATGGCAACACCACAGTTCAACGGCACCCAACCGACCACTGCCGCCGCCGGGACCGCCGTCGCTCTGCCCGCCACCCCGCAGGGTTACTTCCAAATCAAGGACGCCGCTGGGGTGTCACGGAAGGTTCCCTACTATGTCTAGCCCACAACAGGTGACCATCGAGGATGCCTACCAAGAGGCGTGTCAAGCGTTGGGGGAGTCCACCGTGCAGCAACGGCTCATGGCGAAAGCTGCCAGCGCGCAGATCGAGGCGCTCACCACCGAGCGCGACAGGCTGCTCAGCAAGGCCAGCACCAAAAGTTCCGCGGCCACCGCGAACGCCTGACCCCCCTCCCCTGCCCCTGCCCCTCGTCTGCCCACCCCGGCAGGCGGGGGCATCGTCGTCTGTGGGGGTGGGCAACCCCAACCCCGTGACCTACCGCCTACCCCGGCCCGTCCTCATCCTCGACCACCGGCTCGATCGGCTCCTCCACCGCCCGGTGCTCACCCGTCACCGGGTCTCGGGTCAGGTCAGCAGGCCCCGCCGACCTGATCAATGAGGTTGCGCAGCGGCCGAGTGGCAGGCGCGTCGACGTTGTACCCGGCGTTGTCGGCTGCCGCCGCGATCTGAGTGCAGTACCCCGGCCCAGTCGGTGATGTGGCGGCGAAGGAGTCGACCGTCAGTGTGCAAGAGGCGAAGTTCACGGCGCCGATGAGCAGCGCGTGCGGCGGAAGGTTGGGGGTTATCTCCCGCTCGATGAGGTCGGGCTTGTTGGTGGGGAGGGTACAGCCGGTGGTTGTCGGTGCTGGCGCTGCGGCCTGCTGTGTCGTCGGAGTCGGGGCCGCGGAGGTCGTCGTCGGAGCCGCTGCCGTTGAGGTTGCCGCCGCCGTGTCCGTCTTGCTGCCGCCGCTGTTGCTGGCGATGGAGATGATGATGATCAGCAGGATGACGCCCCCGACGATGAACGGCCACTTCTTCCGCTTCTTCGGTGGCTTCGCAGGCGGGCCGCCCTGCGGCGGGTACTGCCCACCCGGTGGCTGCTGTCCGGGTGGCCCCCACTGCGGTCCCTGCGGCGGTCCAGGCTGATCAGTCATGGTCTCCCCTTGGGTTGTCGTTGGTAGTGCGCATCATGCACCCGGCACGCTTTGATCGGGTAACGATCACGCCGCGATCCCGAGCGACGCGGCAGCGGCAGCACGGCGCATCGCCCCCTTCGGCACCAACGTATAAATCGTCGTGGTCTGAATGTTCGCATGTCCGAGCAGCTCCTGTACCGCCCTGATGTCGCGTTCCAGGTCGTAGGCGAAAGTGGCGAAGCGGTGGCGAAGCTTGTGTGCCGTCCACCCGTCATCTAGTGAGCGGGACACGAGGACACCGCAGTGCGCCGGCGACAGGTGTCCCCCGATCTGACCGGGGAACAGATAGCCGGGTGGCATGCGGCGGATCACGCGGGCCAATGAGTCGGACAGCGGCACCACCCGTTCCCGGCCGCCTTTGCCCAGCACTCGCAGCGACCATCCGGTCAGGTCGGGCTCGACGTCGGTAGTGTGGATCTTCGCCAGCTCCCCACGCCTGATGCCGGTCTCGGTGAGGATCACGATCATCAGCCGTGTCCTGGCGTCCGAGCGGGCCACTGCGTCGAGCACCACCTGATCCGGTGCGGGCCTCGGCAACGAACGCGGCACAGAGATGGTGGGCAACTCGTAGGCGACGTTCACCGGGGTGCGGCCGGTGGCGTGCATCCACGCGAAGAACTGCCGCAGCGATGAACGGTACCCGCGGCGGGTTTGCGGTTTCCAATCTTTCCTGGCCATCCACACGATGAGGTGGTCGTAGGTGATGGTGCGCGGCGTGAGGTTCGGGTGGTCGTGTCCCAGTCTGCGCAGGTGGTAGGTCCTTAGGTAGCGGGTGGACTCGGCTCTTCCTGGTGCTCGCATCCACTGCTCCCACTGCTCGATCTCGGTCGCCCACGCGGTGGGCGTACTCAGCATGTCCATCCCAGTCATTCGCACGGACTGTGACGGACGGCTCACTCTCAGGCAGCAATCGGTACCAGAGGTGCGTATGAGATGCGTGAGGCGATACGGCGCCTAGCTGCGTCTAGATCAGCGGGTTCGGGGTTCAAGTCCCTGACGGCGCACAACGGGGAGCCCCTGATCTGCCCACCGGCAGGTCAGGGGCTTTCTCGTGCCTGTTGCTCAGCGGAATAGCTTGCGCAGCACCACTGCCGCAGCGAGAGCACCCACCCCGATCACCACATAGCGGACGGTGGGCTCATCGAACTTGGCCCGCAGCGTCTCCTTCGCCTGGGCCACCAGGCGCTTCGGGTTCGCGCGGGTGCTCAACTCGTCCAAAGTGCCCGCGAGCTGATCCCGCGCGCGCTCGATCTCACGCTCGATGCTGTCGGTGTCCCGTGCCACGTGTCCTCATCTCTCGCCGATGCCCCTGATTTGGATCTACCGTAGAGCAGAGCCGGTAACCTCGCGGCGGTGACCGACACGACAAGGCTGGTAGCAGGCGACATCGCCCCGGATTTCACGCTCCCTGATGCCGACGGCACACCGGTTGCGTTGGCCGACTACCGCGGCCGCTCGGTGATCGTCTACTTCTACCCCGCGGCCAGCACTCCGGGTTGCACCAAGCAGGCTTGCGACTTCACCGAGAACCTCGCAGCGCTCGGTGGCGCCGGCTTGGACGTCGTCGGCGTCTCCCCGGACACACCGGCGAAGCTCGCGAAGTTCCGTGCCAGCCAAGGGATTATGTTTCCGCTGCTCTCGGACGCCGACCGCTCGGTGATGCAGGCCTGGGGAGCAATCGGCGAGAAGAAGCTGTACGGCAAGACCGTCACCGGGGTGATCCGCTCCACCTTCGTCGTTGACCCGGAGGGCAAGATCACGGTGGCGCAGTACAACGTCAAAGCCACCGGGCACGTCGCCAAGCTGATGCGTGAGCTGGCCGTCTGACGGTGCGGAAGAGGGGACTCGAACCCCTACACTCTTTCGAGCACCAGGACCTAAACCTGGCGTGTCTGCCAATTCCACCACTCCCGCGTGCAGGTCAGCATAAGGGCTGGCTCACACCGCAAATGCCGCGCCCGCCTGGCGGGGTACCGTCGTGACGTGGCCCAATCCGCTCCGCAACGCCGAGGTGCGCTCGTCGTCTTGGTGGTTGTGGTGTTTTTCGGGTGCTTGGGGCTGGGTTGGTGGCAGTGGGACCGGTTCTCCGCCGCCGGTGGCACCTACCAGAACCTCGGCTACGCGCTGCAGTGGCCGTTGTTCGCCGTGGTCAGCGTGTACGCGTATCGCAAGTTCGTACGCTTGGAGAGCGGCGAGGTGCCGCAGCAGCCGACGGAGCCAGAGCCCACCGAGCTACCAGCCGATCTGCTACCGCCGCGCCAGATCGTTCGTGCCACCGACGACCGCCAGATGTCCGACTACAACGCCTACCTCGCCGAGCTGTCCGCACGAGACGCCCCAAATGCACCGAGGAGCAGTCGATGAGCGCCGCCAGTCCCGAGGCCGTCAAGACGGTGACGCTGACACCACGGGTGCGTTCTGCCCTGCTGCGCTATCGCATCCTCGCCTATACCACTGGTGTGCTGCTGATTTTCCTCACCATCGCCGTGATCCTCAAGTACACAGCGGGCGATCACGGTGCCACCGCGGTCATCGGCGTCGCCCACGGCTGGATTTATGTGGTGTACCTGTTGCTCAGCCTCGATCTCGCCGTCAAGGCACGGTTTCGGCCGCTGTCCACCGTGTTTGTGCTGCTGGCGGGCACCATCCCGCTGATGTCCTTCGTGGCCGAGCACTACGTGACACTAAAGGTGCGCGCCGGTGAGCGGCTGTAGGCGCATGCGACTGCTGCCGTCAGTGTGGCTTTCACCGCACCATCGCGCGCGAAAGCCACCTTCACGTCGAATTGTTCACCCCACGGCGAGGCGGTTCAGCGCAGGCAACAGCTGCGCCAGCGCCCGCGCCCGGTGCGACAGTGCGTCCTTCTCCGCAGCCGTCAGCTCCGCGGAACTGTGCGTCGCCCCGTCCGGGATGAACACCGGGTCGTAGCCGAAGCCGTTGTCCCCCCGGCCTGCCCGCGCGATGCGGCCGCGCCACTCCCCGCGCACCACCGTCGCCTCGCCACCCGGCACCGCCAGTGCCGACGCGGACACGAACGCCGCGCCCCGACGGTCTTCGGGCACATCGCTGAGCTGGGCCAGCAGCAGCGCGGTATTGGCCGCGTCGTCGCCGTGGGTGCCGGACCACCGTGCCGAGAGCACGCCCGGCATCCCGTGCAGCGCATCGACCTCCAGCCCGGAGTCGTCGGCCACGCAGGCCATCCCCGTGGCCGCCGCGCCGTCGCGGGCCTTGGCCAGGGCGTTGCCCTCGAACGTGGCCGCCGTCTCCGGGGCCTCGGCGAAGGGCGCGACCTCATCCAAGCCGACCAGGGTGATGCCGGTGACCCGAGCCGCGTCGAGGATTCGCCGCAGCTCGGCCAGCTTCTTGACGTTCCTGCTGGCGACCAGCAGCTCAGCCACGCTTGCGGCCCGCCGGGGCCGGCGGCTCGGGCAGCACACCCGGGTACGGCGCGGCCAACACCTCGGCCTGGATGACGGCGAGCTGCTCGCAGCCGGTGACCGCCATGTCCAGCATCGCGTCCATGGTGGAGCGTGGGAACGTCGCGCCCTCGCCGGTGCCCTGGATTTCCACAAAGGTCCCCGTGTCGGTGGTCACCACGTTCATGTCCACCTCGGCGCGGGAGTCCTCCTCATACGGCAGGTCCAGACGCACCCGACCATCGACCACTCCCACGCTGACCGCGGAGATGGCGCAGGACAACGGCTGCGGGTCGGCCAACGCGCCCTTGGCTCGCAGCCAGGTGACGGCGTCGACCAAGGCAACGTAGGCGCCGGTGATTGCCGCGGTGCGCGTGCCGCCGTCGGCCTGCAGCACGTCACAGTCCAGTGCGATGGTGTTCTCCCCGATGGCGGCGAGGTCGATGCAGGCGCGCAGCGAGCGGCCCACCAGTCGGCTGATCTCCTGGGTACGGCCGCCTACCTTGCCTTTGACCGACTCCCGACCGCTGCGCTCGTGGGTGGCGGCAGGCAGCATCGCGTACTCAGCGGTCACCCAGCCGAGCCCGGAGCCCTTGCGCCAGCGGGGAACCCCTTCGGTGACGCTGGCGGTGCACATCACCCTGGTGCTGCCGAACTCGACGAGCACCGAGCCCGCGGGGTGATCGGTGAACCCGCGGGTGATGCGCACCTCGCGGAGTTCGTTGTCTTCTCTGCCGTCTGCGCGTCTGGTCACCGGACGAGCCTAACGAACGGCCGGCGTCCGCTCGCCGCGCACGATGTCGAACTGCTCGCCCGTGCTGACGGCATGCACCGGGCCGCTGAACTCTGCTCGGGCCTCAGCCAACACGTCGTCCTTGGAGGTCCACGGCGGAATGTGGGTGAGCAGCAGCCGGCCGACACCGGCGGTCGTGGCCAGCCGACCGGCTTGGGTGCCGGAGAGGTGCACACCCACGGGTCGGTCGGGTGCGTCGGTCCAGGAGGCTTCCGCCAGCAGCACGTCGGCGCCGGCCGCCAGCTGCTCCACCTCCGTACACGGCCCGGTGTCGCCGGTGTAGACCAGCGTCATTCCGGACTGGTCGGTCAATCGCAGCCCAAACGACTCCGGCGGGTGATCGACCAGCTGCGGCAGCACGGTTAGTGCTCCGAAGTCCACCGCCTGCCCGCTGGTCCACTCCGTCAGGTCGACGACATCCGAGATGTCCTCCACGTCAGCGGCGCAGGTCGACGAGGCAGCCGCCATCCGTCGGGCCGTCTCCACCGGTCCGTACATGATGGTTCGTCCGACGACCGGCTCCGGGTGGTAGCGACGCCACACGAGTAGGCCGGCGACATCCAGGCAGTGGTCGGCGTGCAGATGGCTGAGGAGCACCGTGACCGCGGACGGATCGATGTAGCGCTGCAGGGCACCGAGCGCTCCCCCACCGAGGTCGATGACCAATGGTGGTGCGCCATCCGCGGTCACCAGATAGCTCGACGCTGGGGAGTCTGGGCCCGCCACACTGCCTGAGCACCCGACGACGGTGAGCCGCATGTCCGACATGGTGCCATGTGGGCAAACCAACTGCGACGCAGGTCACTCCTGCAGCACTGGCCCCACCACTGTGAGCTCCGGGCCGAGGAAGCGACGACCGAGCCGCGCGAAGGACTCGGGGTCACCGGTGGCCAAGAAGACCCGTGACGGCGCACTGGCGCTCGGCCCGCGAAGCAGGTCGTCCGCGCTGAGTACCCGCAGCACATCCTTCGCAGTCTCCTCGGCGCTGGAGACCAGGCTTACCTCCTGGCCCATCGCCAGCTGGATGACCCCGGACAGCAGTGGATAGTGGGTGCAGCCGAGCACCAACGTGTCCACGCCCGCCCGCTGCAGCGGTTCGAGGTAACCCTGGGCCACCTCAAGAATCTGCCGACCGCTGGTGATACCCCGCTCCACGAAGTCGACAAACGGCGGGCACGCCACCGTGCTGATGGTCACCCCCCGTGCCGCAGCGAAGGCGTCGTCGTAGGCGCGTGAGGCCACGGTGGCGCGGGTACCGATCACCCCGATACGTCCGGTACGCGTAGTCGCCACCGCACGACGCACGGCGGGCAGCACCACCTCCACCACCGGGATCGGATATCGCTCGCGGGCATCGCGCAGGCACGCCGCCGAGGCGGTGTTGCAGGCGATGACCAGCAGCTTCACGCCCCGCTCGACGAGGTCGTCGGCGATGGCCAATGCGTGCGCCCGAACCTCCGGAATGCGCAGCGGTCCGTAGGGGCCGTTGGCCGTATCACCGACGTAGATCAGCGACTCGTCGGGCAGCTGGTCGATGATGCCGCGGGCCACGGTGAGCCCCCCGACACCGGAGTCGAAAATCCCGATCGGAGCGTCTGCGGCACTCACGCCGTGCTGACCGACGAGTCTCGACGCCGCACGCCGGCACCGCCAGCCGCGGCCAGGATCCCGCCGACCGCGCCGAACAGGTGCGCCTGCCAGGACACACCGGAAGCGCCGGGCAACACGCCCCAGAGCAAGCCGCCGTAGACCACCAGGATCACCAGTCCCAGGGCGATCTGCACCAGGCTGCGCGTGAACACCCCACGCACGATGATGTACGCCAGCCACCCGAACGCCAGGCCGGACGCGCCCACCACCACGGTGTTGGTGCCGCCCAACAGCCACACCCCGATTCCGCTGACCAACCACACGGTCGCGGTGACGGCGCCAAAGCGGGCCAGGCCGCCGAGGAGCACCAGAAAGCCCAGCACCAACAGCGGAATCGTGTTGGACTCCAGGTGCGTGAAGCTGGCGTGCAGCAGCGGCGCCCACAGCACTCCCCACAGGCCGCTGAGCTGCCGTGGCCGGATGCCATCGTCGGTCAGGTCCGCGCCGCTGGCGTTGACGATCTCGATGACCCACAACACGGCCACGAACGCGGCGATGACGATCGCGGCGCGCTGCCAGGTGGCGCGCCGCTCAGACCCGGCGGGTAGGCGGTTCATGCCCACAGCTGGCCTTCCAGCGCGTCCTCGGCCTCGTCCAAGGTGCCCGCGTACGCCCCGGTGGACAGGTACTTCCAGCCGGCGTCACACAGCACGAAGGCGATGTCGGCTTGTTCCCCGGCCTTCAGGGCCTTCGTGCCGGCGGCAAGTGCCGCGTGCAGGATTGCCCCGGTGGAGAACCCGGCGAAGATCCCCTCGAACTCGATGAGCTCCCTGGTGCGCCGCAGGGCTTCACGCGGACCGACGGAGAAGCGGGTGGTGAGCACCGTCTCGTCGTACAGCTCCGGGATGAAGCCCTCGTCGATGTTGCGGAGGCCGTAGACCAGCTCGCCGTAGCGGGGTTCGGCGGCGATCACCTGGATGTCGGGCACCTTCTCCCGTAGGTAGCGGCCAGCGCCCATCAACGTGCCGGTGGTGCCGAGACCGGCCACGAAGTGGGTGATGGTCGGCAGGTCGCGCAGCAGCTCGGGGCCGGTGGTGTCGTAGTGCGCCTGGGCGTTCGCGGGGTTGCCGTACTGGTAGAGCATCACCCAGTCGGCGTGCTCGGCGGCGATTTCTTTGGCCATGGCCACCGCCTGGTTGGAGCCGCCCACGGCCGGGGAGGTGATGATCTCCGCGCCGTACACGGTGAGCAGCTGGCGTCGCTCGATGGAGGTGTTCTCCGGCATCACGCACACCAGGCGGTAGCCCTTGAGCCGAGCCACCATGGCCAGCGAGATTCCGGTGTTACCGCTGGTGGGCTCGAGGATGGTGCACCCAGGCGTGAGCCGTCCATCTCGTTCGGCCTGCTCGATCATGGCGATGGCGGGGCGGTCCTTCACCGAGCCCGTAGGGTTGCGGTCTTCCATCTTGATCCAGAGCCGCACCGGGTGCGCGCCCTCCCACTGCGGGGACAGCGCGGGCAGCCCGATCAGCGGCGTCCCCCCGAGCGAGTCGAGGAGGGAGTCAAACCTCACTGTGCGCGAAAAAGTAGCGGCAGTGGGCCTTTATCACTCACAGGCCACCGGCCACCGCGGGCAAAATGGTGACATCATCGCCGTCGCCCGTGGCCGTGGCCAGACCACCGGAGAAGCGGACGTCCTCGTCGTTGACGTACACGTTGACGAAGCGGTGCAGCTTGCCGTCGTTGATCAGCCGCTCCTTGATGCCGTTGTGCTTGGCGTCGAGATCATCGATCACCTCGGCGAGGGTCACGCCCGCCGCCTGCACCCGCTTCTCACCGTCGGTGTGGGTGCGCAAAATCGTGGGAACGGAAACAGTCACGGCCATGGAGATCTCCTTGGAAGGTATGGGCTTGCTGGCAGGAGGAACGCCTACGGGGGCACCGGGATTCCCGGGACCGCTCACTACCGGTCGGGAAGGTCGTCCGAACCGGTGTGCGCAAATTTGTAGCTATCCACCACCTCGACGGCTTCCTCGGTGACCACACCCTCGACGATGCGGTAGCTGCGCAGCTCGTGCGCGTGCGGGTCGCGGGTGGACACCAGCACGTAGTGCGCGTCCGGTTCCCCGGCCAGCTTGATGTCGGTACGGCTGGGATAGGCCTCGGTGGCGGTGTGCGAGTGGTACACCACCACGGGGACCTCGTCGTCGGCGTCCATCGCCCGCCACACCTTGAGCTGCTCGGTGGAGTCGAACCGGTAGAAGGTGGGTGAGCGCTCGGCGTTGAGCATGGGGACGTGGCGCTCGGGGCGATCCGAGCCCTCCGGGCCGGCCAGGATGCCGCAGGCCTCGTCCGGGTGGTCCGCCCGAGCGTGCGCCACCATCGCATCGACGAGATCGGTCCGGATCACCAGCACACCGTCATCCTAGGTGACGCCGCGGTTCGCCGATGGGCGCTCAGTCGAGGAGGGCCTGCACCAGGGAGTCCTGCACGAAGGTGAGCCACTGGTACACGCCGAGATGCCCAGCTTTCGGGTCGTCGTCAGGGAGCACGTCGGGGGTCTGTGGTCCGATGTCGAGCATGACGCCCAGCGAGAGCCGGACATCGTTGATCGCCGCGAGCCACGCGTCGGCCTGCTCAGGGATCAGGTTCACCTTGCCGCCCTCCGCCGGGCACGTCTGCAGCACCACCGCCGCGGCCGCTCGCTTGGCGTCGATGATGTGCGGTTCGTGCATGCTGCGCAACGCCGCCGCGGCGTCCGGTCCCGCTTCCTCTTGTGCTGGCTGATCGAGGCGGTGAAAGTCCGGGAGCAGACGTCCGAGGCTGGCGTCCTCCGGTGCCGAGCTGTGTCCTGTACGCAGCCCCGTGAGCTCGGACAGCTCATCGGTGGGCGCGTCGGCCGCGCGCTGGGCGAGCATCTCGGACACCGAACTAACCATGCCGCGCAGCACGGCGGCCTCTTGCGGCGCCAGCTTGTTACGCAGGCGTGGCCCGCCGACTGAATTTCTACGGGTCCACTGCTGCATGTGCGCCCATCCTCACTGGAGTGATCCTCAGCCGTCCCGCTGCACGGTGGCCCAGAGCCCCGCCGCGTGCAGCTTGCCGACGTCGCCCTCCATCGCCTCCCTGGCGCCGGAGGACACCACGGCCTTGCCCTCAGAGTGCACCTGCATCATCAACTCCGTGGCTTTGGCCTTGCTGTAACCGAACAGCTTCTGAAAGACGTAGGTGACGTAGTGCATGAGGTTCACCGGGTCGTCCCACACCACGGTCACCCAAGGACGGTCCGCATCGCGATCCTCGTCGACCACGGCTCGGGGCTCGACCTGGGGTTCCAGCTCGGTGGGCACAGCCATGGCCGCCAGTTTACGACCGTTGCGCGGGGCGTCGACCGCCGATGGGCTCGTAGGGTGAGCTTTTGTGACGCCAGCGCCGAGTACCGCCCTGTTCACCGATCACTACGAGCTGACGATGCTCGCCGCCGCCCTACGAGACGGAACTGCAGCACGGCGGTGCACCTTCGAGGTGTTCGCGCGCTCCCTGCCCACCGGGCGGCGCTACGGAGTGGTGGCAGGCACCGGCCGGTTCCTCGATGCGCTGCGTGAGTTCCGCTTCGGTGACGACGAGCTCGCCGCGCTGCAGCCGGTATTAGACGCAGCGACCTTGAAGTGGTTGCGCGAGTTCATTTTTGGCGGCGACATCGACGGATACCGTGAGGGCGAGCTGTACTTCCCCGGCTCTCCGGTGTTGTCCGTGCGGGGCAGCTTCGCAGAGTGCGTGGTGCTGGAGACCCTGGCGTTGTCCGTCCTCAACCACGACAGCGCCATTGCCTCGGCGGGTGCGCGCATGGTCAGCGCCGCCCAGGGACGCCCGCTGATCGAGATGGGCTCACGTCGTACCCATGAGGAGGCGGCGGTGGCCTGCGCCCGCGCTGCCTACCTCTCCGGCTTCACCGCCACCTCGAACCTCGAGGCCGGCCGTCGCCACGGGGTACCGACGTCGGGCACCAGCGCACACGCCTTCACCCTGCTGCACACCGACGACGCGGGGGCCGACGAGGCGGCCGCGTTCCGTGCCCAGGTTGACGCGCTTGGAGTGGATACGACACTGCTGGTGGACACCTACGACATCACCGCCGGGATCGAGACGGCAGTACGGGTGGCCGGCCCAGCACTGGGCGCCATTCGGATCGACTCCGGCGATCTCGGGGTGATGGCGGACAAGGCGCGGGTTCAGCTTGACGGTCTGGGTGCCACCGGTACCAGGATCGTGGTCTCCGGTGACCTGGACGAGTACGCGATTGCCGGGCTTCGCGCCGAGCCGGTGGATGCCTACGGCGTCGGCACCTCGCTGGTCACCGGCTCCGGCGCACCGACGGCGGGCATGGTCTACAAGCTGGTGGAGGTCGACGGAGTGCCGGTGGCCAAGCGCAGCACCAACAAAGCCTCCCGCGGCGGTGCGAAGGCGGCGGTGCGTCGAGCGCGCAGCACCGGAACCGTGGTGGAGGAGCTGGTGCACTCGCGGGGGGCCGATGTCGTCCTCGGCCCGAACGACCGCGCGCTGATGCTGCCCATGGTCCGCGGTGGCGAGCTGCTGGGGGATGTGCCGAGCCTGGAAGATGCCCGCACGCACCTGGCCGCGGGACTGGTGAGCCTGCCGTGGGAAGGGTTGAAGCTTTCCCAAGGCGAGCCCGCGATCCCGACCACGTTCGCCTGAACGAAGCAGCACCGGCGCTGACCAGGCCAGGCGGACGGTGCGCCTCCCCCGAGATTGAAGGTATCGACGGCCTTCGGGCTCTCGCGATCATCGCCGTGCTCGTGTTCCACCTGCGCCCCGCATCCTTGCCCGGCGGCTACCTCGGTGTGGACCTGTTCTTCGTGCTCAGCGGCTTCCTCATCACCACTCTCCTGCTGCGCGACATCCGCATCCGCGGCCGGCTCAACCTGCCGCGCTTCTGGGTACGTCGCGCCCGCAGGCTCCTGCCTGCCCTGCTACTCGTCGTGCTGGTCACCCTGCCACTCAGCGTGCTCATCGGGGGCGATCTGCTCGTCCACATCGGCAGGCAGACCCTCGGTGCGCTGACGTTCAGCAACAACTGGTGGGAAATCGCCGCCGGTTCGGACTACTTCAGCCACACCTCGCCGGTGCTGTTCATGAACTTCTGGTCGCTGGCCGTCGAGGAGCAGTTTTACTTCCTCTCCGGACTTCCGGAGATGATGAGCACACGATCGGGCGAGTATGGCCTGTGACCTAAGGAAATGCGGAATTGGCGTGTTGGGCTCGTGTTACTACGGCCCCGCTGGCGGGGGGACGGCCGGGTCAGCG
>JAABVA010000406.1_pt1 | contig 55835 bp, 48 predicted proteins | sample 5560331 | NCBI WGS metagenome assembly JAABVA01 (sample SAMN12812661, study PRJNA571458) | rock metagenome | isolation source: Antarctica rocks | place: Antarctica: Victoria Land, Mt New Zealand sud | collected 2016-01-07
CCTACCGGCAGCTGGCGCAGCAGTGCGACTACCCGCTGCACCTCGGCGTGACCGAGGCCGGCCCCACGTTCCAGGGCACGGTCAAGTCCGCCGTCGCGTTCGGGGCGCTCCTGGCCGAGGGCATCGGTGACACCATCCGCGTCTCGCTGTCGGCGCCTCCGGTCGAGGAGGTCAAGGTCGGCCTCGCCATCCTCGAGTCGCTGGGGCTGCGCGAGCGCACGCTGGAGATCGTCTCCTGCCCGTCCTGCGGGCGGGCGCAGGTCGACGTCTACACCCTCGCCGAGGAGGTGACGGCCGGCCTCCAGGGGCTGACGGTGCCGCTGCGGGTGGCCGTCATGGGATGCGTCGTCAACGGGCCAGGGGAGGCCCGCGAGGCCGACCTCGGTGTCGCATCCGGAAACGGCAAGGGCCAGATCTTCGTGCGGGGCGAGGTCATCAAGACCGTGCCCGAGGCGCAGATCGTCGAGACGCTGATCGAAGAGGCCATGCGCCTGGCCGACGACATGGGTGTCGACCCGGCCGCTGATGCGGACGCACCGGGCGGTGCAGCGGGTGACGAGCCCGCCGTGGGAGCCGTCGTCTCCGTCAGCTGAGCCGGTGCCTGGCGGGCTCGCGCTACCGTCACCTCAGCAGGCGGGACCGGCAGGATGCGTGAGGTGGGCGGGGATGACGCGCGGAGTTCTGGCCCCGCGCGTCCGCGTGCTCGCAGCGGCGGACCTGCCAGAGGTTCGGGCCCTGCTGCATGCCGATCCGGTCACCGACTGCGTCGTTGCTTCCCGCATCGAGGCCGTCGGCCTGGACTCGTGGCGGCTCGGGGCCGAGGTGTGGGGCCACGAGGTCGACGGCCGCCTCGTCGCGCTCTGCTACGCCGGCGCCAACATCTGGCCGGTGCACGTCGATGCCGCCTCCGCCGCGGCCTTCGCCAACCGCGCCCGCCGGCAGGGGCGCCGGTGCGCGTCGATGGTGGGGCCCGCGGATGCCGTGCTCGAGCTGTGGCGGCTGCTGGAGCCCTCGTGGGGGCCGGCGCGTGACGTGCGGGCCAACCAGCCGCTGCTCGTCATCGACCGGGAGCCGGCGGTCGCGCCCGACGCGGGTGTACGCCACGTGCGGCCCGACGAGCTCGACATCGTGCTGCCGGCCTGCATCGCGATGCACACCGAGGAGATCGGAATGCGCCCCGACGTCGGCGACGGTCGCGCCCTGTACCGGGCCCGGGTGGCTGACCTGATCAAGGCCGGGCGGTGCTTCGCGCGGATCGAGGGGGGCCGGGTCCTGTTCAAGGCCGAGGTCGGTGCGGCCACCGCTGCCGCCTGTCAGGTCCAGGGGGTGTGGGTCGCTCCCGAGCTGCGCGGGTCGGGCCTGGGCACCGCCGGCACCGCAGCCGTCGTCGTCGCTGCCCGCGCCCGCCACGCACCGGTGGTGAGCCTCTACGTCAACGCCTACAACACGGTCGCCCGGAAGGCGTACGCGCGGGTGGGGTTCGAGCAGATGGGCACCTTCGCGTCGATCCTGTTCTGACTGCTCGGCCTTTGGGCGCCGCTGCCGTGCCTGCCCTCGGTACTGCCTGCCCTCGGTACTGCCTGCCCTCGGTACTGCCTGCCCTCGGTACTGCCTGCCCTCGGTACTGCCTGCCCTCGGTACTGCCTGCCCTCGGTACTGCCTGCCCTCGGTACTGCCTGCCCTCGGTACTGCCGCCCCTCGGTACTGTCGCGAGCGTGCTCCGGATGTCGACGCTGTTCGTTCGTACGCTGCGCGACGCCCCGGCCGACGCGGAGGTCCCCTCCCACCAGCTGCTCGTGCGGGCCGGGTACGTGCGTCGCGTCGCGTCCGGCATCTGGACCTGGCTGCCGCTGGGCAAGATAGTGCTCGACCGCGTCGCGGCTGTCGTCCGCGAGGAGATGGAGCGCATCGGCGGCCAGGAGGTGCTGTTCCCGGCGCTGCTGCCCCGCGAGCCGTACGCGACGAGCGGGCGGTGGGACGAGTACGGCCCCCTGCTGTTCCGCCTGCAGGACAGGCGCGGCGCGGACTACCTGCTCGGGCCGACGCACGAGGAGCTGTTCACGCTGCTGGTCAAGGGCGAGTACTCCTCCTACAAGGACCTGCCGGTCGTGCTGTACCAGCTGCAGACCAAGTACCGCGACGAGGCCCGCCCGCGCTCGGGCATCCTGCGGGGCCGCGAGTTCGTCATGAAGGACTCGTACTCCTTCGACCTCGACGACGAGGGTCTCGTTCACTCCTACGCCCTGCACCGCGGCGCGTACATCCGCATCTTCGAGCGGCTCGGCATCGACTACCGGATCGTCTCGGCGATGTCCGGGGCGATGGGCGGGAGCACCAGCGAGGAGTTTCTCGCCCCGACCCCGGTCGGCGAGGACACCTTCGTCGCCTGTGCATCTTGCGGCTACGCGGCCAATGTCGAGGCGGTCCCGTCCGTGGTGCCGGGCCCCGACCCCGATGCGCCGGCTCCCGGCCCGATGACTGAGGTGCCCACTCCGGACACCCCGACGATCGAGACGCTGGCCGCCGCCATGGGTGTGGCGGCGTCGGCCACGTTGAAGAACGTGCTGGTCAAGGTCGACGGCGCGGTCGTCGCGATCGGCGTGCCCGGCGACCGCGAGGTCGACCTCGTGCGGCTGGAGGCGGCACTCGGCACCGCCGTGGTCGAGCCGTTCGACGCCGACGACTTCGCCCGCCATCCCGAGCTGGTCCGCGGCTACGTGGGGCCGCAGGGCGGCGTCGTCACGTACTGGGCCGACCGGCGCATCGCCCCCGGCACCGCCTGGGTGACCGGCGCCAACAAGCCCGACACCCACGTCCGCGACGCGGTCGCCGGCCGTGACTTCACTGTCGAGCAGGTGCTCGACGTGGCGAGCGTGCGTGACGGCGACCCGTGCCCGGTCTGCGGCTCGCCGACCTCGCTGGACCGCGCGATCGAGGTCGGCCACATCTTCCAGCTCGGCCGCAAGTACGCCGACGCGTTCGCGCTCGACGTGCTCGGCCCGAACGGCACGCCCCAGCGCGTGACGATGGGCTCGTACGGAATCGGGGTGAGCCGCGCCGTGGCCGCAGTGGTGGAGCAGACCTACGACGAGCGGGGGCTGCGCTGGCCTGCCGAGATCGCCCCCGCCGAGGTGCACGTCGTGGCGGTCGGCAAGGCAGGGCAGCGCGAGGCGGCCGAGTCGCTGGCCGCCGACCTCGAGCGGGCCGGACTGCGGGTGCTGCTGGACGACCGCGGCGCATCAGCAGGGGTGGCGTTCGCCGACGCCGACCTGCTCGGCGTTCCCACGATCGTGATCGTCGGAAAAACCCTGGCCGCCGGTGAGGTCGAGGTGAAGGACCGGCGCTCGGGCGAGCGGCGCAGCGTCCCCCTGGGCGGGGTCGTGGCCGAGCTCGCCGCCTGAGAGCCGGCGCGACCCAGGTGGCAGGACGGGAGACCCCGGCGACGCGGATCGCGCGCCAGGCGGGTGTCGCCGTCACGGTGCACGAGTACGTGGGCCACGACGACGGCGGCGCGACGTCGGGGGCCGGGTATGGCGCCGAGGCCGCGGCAGCGCTCGGTATCGAGGCCGACCGGGTGCTCAAGACGCTCGTCATCGACCTCGCGGGGGCGCTCGCCGTCGGGGTCGTGCCCGTCGCCGGCCAGCTCGACCTGAAAGCGGTTGCCGCAGCGCTCGGCGGCAAGCACGCGCAGCTGGCCGACCCCGCGGCGGCCGAGCGCGCCACCGGTTACGTCCGCGGCGGCATCAGCCCGCTGGGGCAGCGCCGGCGGCTGCCGACAGTGATCGACTCGTCGGCGCTCGAGCACCCGACCGTCTTCGTCAGCGCCGGCCGTCGCGGGTTGGAGATCGAGATCGCGCCGCAGGACCTCGTGCGGCTCACGGGCGCAGCCACGGCAGCGGTGTCCCGGAGGTGACGGTGCCGGAGGGCAGCACTGATCGGGTTGACAGGGTTGACGGGCGACAACCGGGTGTGGCTGTCGTCCTGTTCGACTGGGGCGGCACCCTCACCCCCTTCCACGAGGTCGACCTGCTCGACCTGTGGCGGGTGGCGGCTCGGGTCCTCGTTCCCGGCGGCGACGAGCCGCGCGCAGAGCACGTCGCGGCCGCCCTCGCGGAAGCAGAGCGTGATTGGTGGGAGCACGCCGTAACCAGTGGCCGCAGCGGAACGACGGCCGACGTCCTCGCCGCCGCCGCCCGCCAGACCGGAATCGACGTCGAGACCGCGCTGGCCAGCGGTGCGCTCGACGCGCACCTGGAGGCGTGGACCGAGCACACCCTGACCGACCCCGATGCGGCTCCGGTGCTGCGGAACCTGCGGGCTCGGGGGATCAGGACCGGGCTGCTGTCGAACACTCACTGGCCACGGCACTGGCATGAGCAGTGGCTGGAGCGCGACGGCGTGCTGGGCCTTCTCGACGCGCGGACCTACACCAGCGACCTGCCGCACCTCAAGCCGCACCCGGAGGCGTTCCGGGCAGCCCTGGCAGCTGTCGCCGCAGCGTGCGACGAGCCGCCGGTGGACCCGCGCCGGGTCGTGTTCGTCGGTGACCGCCCGTTCGACGACGTGTTCGGCGCCGGCCAGCTGGGGATGCGCACGGTGCTGCGCCCGCACCCCGCGGTGCCCGGGTACGACGTGACTCCCGATGCGAGCATCGCATCGCTGCTCGAGCTGCTGCCGCTGGTCGACCGGTGGTGCGCGCTCGGCAGCTGACCCGGCCGAGGACACGCACTGTGAAGGTCGCGCGGAGCTCTGGCGCGGCCGAGCTCGGCGCACGTACGCTCGCGCAGCGGTCGGCTGGTGACGAGCGGCAGTGCTCCTGGTACCGGGCTCCTGGTACCGGCGGGCTGAACGGGGCGGGCACACAGGCGAGCAGGGGGGCAGCGTGGCATCGGCGGCGGCGGCCCGGCAGCGGTTGCGTGACCTGCTTGCGCCGGTCGTGGCTGCCCACGACGCGGAGCTCGAGGACGTCGCGGTCTCCCGGGCGGGCTCCCGCAGCATCGTGCGGGTGGTGGTCGACCGCGAGGGCGGGCTCGACCTCGACGCGGTCGCCACGGTCAGCCGCGCCGTCGACACCGCTCTCGACGCCGACGAGGACGTGGTCCCCGGCGCCTACGTGCTGGAGGTCTCGACCCCCGGCGTCGACCGGCCGCTCACCGAGCCGCGGCACTGGAGGCGCGCCGTCGGGCGCCTGGTCGACGTGCGTCGACACGATGGCAGCCGGCTGCGCGGGCGCGTCCTCGAGGCGGGGGAAGCGTCGGCGGTGGTGCGGGAGGAGGCGACGTTCGAGCGCGGCCGGCGTCGCCGGGCCGGGGGCGACACGACGGTGGGCTACGCGGAGGTGGCGCGGGCAGGCGTTGAGGTGGAGTTCGCCGCCAACGGCGCCGCCGACACTGAGGCCGACGCTGACGCTGACGCCGAAACCAACGCCGATCCCGACGGGCCCGACGCCGCAGACGCGGCGGAGGTGCCCGCATGAAGCTCGACATGGTGGCGTTGCGCGGGATCGAGCGCGAGAAGGAGATCAGCCTCACCGCCCTCGTCGAGGCGATCGAGGGCGCCCTGCTCACCGCTTACCGGCACACCGAGGGCGCGGCGCAGGACGCGCGGGTCACCGTCGACCGCGAGAGCGGAGAGGTCAGCGTCCTCGTGGCCGTGCGGGACGACGGCGGCGAGCTGGTCCGCGAGTACGACGACACCCCCGAGGGCTTCGGCCGGGTCGCAGCGACGACGGCGCGGCAGGTGATCCTGCAGCGGTTGCGCGACGTGCAGTCCGACGCCACCTACGGCGAGTACGCCGGGCGCGAGCACGAGGTCGTCTCCGGCGTCGTGCAGCACCACGAGCAGAAGGCCGGCACCCGCATGGTCCTGGTCGACCTGGGCGGGTTCGAAGCGCTGCTGCCGCCTGCCGAGCAGGTGCCGGGCGAGAGCTACGTGCACGGGACCCGCATCAAGGTCTACGTCGTCAGCGTCACCCGCGGCGGCCGGGGTGTCTCGGTGACCCTGTCGCGGACCCACCCGGAGCTGGTGCGCGGGCTGTTCGCCCTGGAGTCGCCGGAGGTCGCCGACGGGACCGTCGAGATCGTGGCGATCGCCCGCGAGGCCGGCCATCGCAGCAAGATCGCCGTACGCAGCCGCACCTCGGGTGTCAACCCCAAGGGCGCCTGCATCGGGCCGGTCGGCGCGCGGGTGCGTGCCGTGATGAGCGAGCTGCACGGCGAGAAGATCGACATCGTCGACTGGCGCGACGACCCGGCCGCCTTCGTGGGGTCGGCCCTCTCGCCCGCCACGGTCAGCTCGGTCGAGGTCGTCGACCCGGTGGCACGCGCGGCCCGGGTTGTCGTGCCGCACGACCAGCTCTCGCTCGCCATCGGCAAGGAGGGGCAGAACGCCAGGCTCGCGGCCCGCCTCACCGGCTGGCGCATCGACATCCGCAGCAACGCCGACGAGTCCGTCGCCGCGGGAGCATCGGCGTTGCAGCCGCTGCAGCCGTCGCAGCAGGCGCGTGGCGCAGCGCGTTAGACTGGAGGCGGCCCGCCGGGCGGTGCCGGTCCGCACATGTGTGGGATGCCGGCTCCGAGCGGCGAGTGCCGACCTGCTACGCGTGGTGGCGGTCGAGGGCGTGCTCGTCCCCGACCTGCGCCGGAGCCTGCCGGGTCGGGGCGCGCACCTGCACCTCGACCCGCAGTGTCTCGTCCAGGCGGAGCGCCGACACGCCTTTCGTCGCGCGCTGCGGTTGACGAGCGACCCCGACGCAGGGATGGTTCGAGAGCACCTCGGAACGACATCGCGGGTGGCAGGCGTTGACACTGGCAGGTGAGTGATCGCGCGACCGGTCAGATCCGCATCCGGTCGCACGTGACACCGCCCCAGCTGCACCAGCCAGTCCCACCCAGACGAGCCGCCGCAAGATGAGCCGGAAGCAGGTCGAGACGGATGAGTCCTCGATGAGCAGCTCCCTGTAATGAGCACCACCATGCAGTAGACGAGGCCACGCGGACCGCCCGCGGGCCCAAAAAAAGGAGCACCGTGGCAGGAAAGGCCCGCGTTCACGAGCTCGCGAAGGAGCTCGGCACCGACAGCAAGACGCTGCTGGCCCGCCTGAAAGACATGGGCGAGTTCGTGAAGTCCGCATCGTCGACCATCGAGGCGCCCGTCGTACGCCGCCTCAAGGAAGCATTTCCCTCCGCCGGCAACGGCGCTGCAGCGGCGCCCGCCGTCGCCCCGAGCCCGGTGAAGCGTGCGGCCAGCCCGGTCGCCGCGACCTCTGCCGCTGCGCCCGCAGCTCCGGAGGCGCAGCCAGTGGCGCCGCCGGTCATCCCGGCTCCCGTGCGCCCCGCTGCGCCCTCCACCGCTCCCGGCGCGGGTTTCACCTCGCCCGCCGAGCCGGAGCTGCCCGCCCGCCGCGCGGCCCCCGGTCCGCGCCCAGCGCCCGGCAGCCAGCCCGGTAGCCCTGGTGCCTTTGGGCCGGGTGCTCCTGGTGCCGGTGCTGTCTCTCCCGGTGCTCCGGCTGGTGGTCCTCCTTCGGCCGCGTCGCCAGGGGCAGCCACTCCCGGCGCCGGCACTCCTGGAACGGCCACCCCGGGTGCCGTACCCGGCCGTCCGGGTCCGGCGCGTCCCGCGCCCCGCTCGGCCGGCAACAACCCCTACACGACACCGGCCTCGGCCCGGCCCACGCCGAAGCCGGCGAGTCCGGAGGGCCCGCCGGTACCCGGCATGCCTCCGGCGGCCGGTCCGCCGCGCCCGCCGGTCGGGCGTCCCGGTCCGGCTGGTCCGCGCCCTGGCGCGCCTTCACCCGGCAGCATGCCGCCGCGCCCGATGGGCCAGCGCCCCGGTGGTCCGGCCGGTCCTGGCGGGCCTGGCCGCCCGTCGCCGGGGATGATGCCCGGTCGCGTCGGTGGCCCGCGTCCTGCTCCCGGTGCCGGTGGTCCCGGCGGCCCGGGTGGGCCGCGCGGTGCCGGTCGCCCCGGTGCTCCCGGCGCCGGCGGCCGTGCGGGTGCTCCCGCGCGTCCTGGCAGCCCCGGTGGTGCCGGCGGCGCCGCGGGCGGTCCGTACCGTCCCGGTGGTGCGCCCGGGCGTCCCGGCGCGCCGGCTACAGGCGGACGCGGCCGCGGTGGCACCACGCAGGGCGCCTTCGGCCCCGGTGGCCGTGGGCGGCCCGGTCGGCAGCGCAAGTCCAAGCGCGCCAAGCGCCAGGAGTTCGACAACATGACCGCCCCCACGCTGGGCGCCTACGTCCCGCGTGGCAACGGCGAGACGGTCCGGCTCCCGCGCGGCGCCAGCCTGTCGGACTTCGCCGACCGGATCAACGCCAACGCCGGTTCGCTGGTCCAGGTCGTCGTCACCCAGCTCGGCGAGATGGTCACGGCGACGCAGTCCTGCACCGACGAGACGCTGCAGCTGCTGGGCGAGGCCCTCGGCTACACGGTGTCGATCGTCAGTCCGGAGGACGAGGACCGCGAGCTGCTCGGGGCGTTCGACCTGGAATTCGGCGGTGACTACGACGACGACGCAAACCTGGTCAGCCGGCCGCCGGTCGTCACCGTCATGGGGCACGTCGACCACGGCAAGACCAAGCTGCTCGACGCGATCCGCTCCACCGACGTCGTCGCGGGCGAGGCCGGCGGCATCACCCAGCACATCGGGGCCTACCAGGTGCGGGTCGAGCACGAGGGCAGCGACCGCGCTGTCACCTTCATCGACACGCCGGGCCACGAGGCGTTCACCGCCATGCGTGCCCGAGGCGCGCAGGTGACCGACGTCGCGGTGCTCGTCGTCGCGGCTGACGACGGCGTCAAGCCCCAGACGATCGAGGCGCTGAACCACGCCCAGGCCGCTGAGGTGCCGATCGTCGTCGCCGTCAACAAGATCGACAAGGAGGGCGCCGACCCGACGAAGGTCCGCAGCCAGCTGACCGAGTACGGGCTCATCGCCGAGGAGTTCGGCGGCGAGACGATGTTCATCGACGTCTCGGCCCGCAACGGCCAGGGCCTGGCCGAGCTGCTCGATGCCATCCTGCTAACGGCAGACGCGGCACTCGACCTGCGGGCGCCGGCCGACATCGACGCCCAGGGGGTCGCGATCGAGGCTCACCTCGACCGCGGCCGCGGCCCGGTGGCGACGATGCTCGTCCAGCGCGGCACCCTGCACGTCGGCGACAGCGTCGTCGCGGGCGACGCCTACGGGCGCGTCCGAGCGATGCTCGATGACAAGGGCCAGCCGCTCACCGAGGCAGGCCCGGCGCGTCCGGTGCAGGTGCTCGGCCTGACGGCGGTGCCAGGTGCCGGCGACAACTTCCTCGTCGTGCCCGACGACCGCATCTCCCGGCAGATCGCCGAGCGGCGTCAGGCCCGGGAGCGGGCCGCGCAGCTGGCAGCCAGCCGCGGCCGGATGACGCTCGAGGACGTGCTCGCACGCATCAAGGAGGGCGAGGTCAACCAGCTCAACCTCATCCTCAAGGGTGACGGCTCGGGCTCGGTCGAGGCGCTCGAGGACGCCCTGCTCAAGATCGACGTGGGCGACGAGGTCAGCCTTCGGATCATCGACCGCGGGGTGGGTGCGATCACCGAGACCAACGTCATGCTGGCCGCCGCGTCGGATGCGATCATCATCGCGTTCAACGTGCGCCCGCAGGGCAAGGTCACCGAGCTCGCCGACCGCGAGGGCGTCGACATCCGGTACTACTCGGTCATCTACGCCGCGATCGACGACGTCGAGCAGGCCCTCAAGGGCATGCTCAAGCCGATCTACGAGGAGGTCCAGCTCGGTACAGCCGAAGTCCGCGAGGTCTTCAAGGTGCCGCGCATCGGCAACGTCGCCGGCACCCTCGTGCGCAGCGGCACGATCGTGCGCAACAGCAAGGCGCGGATCGTGCGCGACGGCGTCGTCGTGGCCGACAACCTCACCGTCGACTCGTTGCGGCGCTTCAAGGACGACGCCCGCGAGGTCCTCGAGGGCTACGAGTGCGGTATCGGTCTCGGCTACAACGATGTCAAGATCGACGACGTCATCGAGACCTACGAGCAGCGGGAGATCCCCCGCGTCTAGCCACAGGATCGCCGAACCTGCGGCCAGCAGCGGGCAACCGCCGCTGGCCGCAGGCGCTCCGGCCGGCAACGGGGGTGGCCGCATGTGGACCGGAACGCTCGTGATCGACGTGCTGCTCGGCGACTGCCGCTCGCTGAAGCAGAAGCGCTCGGTGGTGCGCCCCCTGGTGGCCGGCTTGCAGCGGCGGGGGGAGGTGGCGGCCGCCGAGGTCGGGCACCTCGACCTGCACCGGCGCAGCGAGATCGGCGTGGCAACTGTCGCGGCGGACCGCACGCATTGCGCGGATGTCCTTGACCGGTGCGAGCGGCTGCTCGACGGGCATCCCGAGATCGAGGTGCTGTCGGTCCGGCGGGGCTTCCGCAAGGACGACGACGACTGAGTGACAGCACCGACTGACCGACCGACCAACCGACTGGAGGCCGCCGTGGCTGACCTCGCTCGCGCCCGCAAGCTGGCAGTGCGCATCCGCGAGATCGTCGCTTCCGCACTGGAGACCGAGGTAAAGGACCCTCGGCTCGGCATGGTGACGGTGACCGACGTGCGGCTCACCCCGGACCTGCGCGACGCCACGGTCTTCTACACCGTGTACGGCGGCGAGGCCGACCGTGCGGCCAGCGCGGCGGCTCTGGAGTCGGCGCGGGGGGTGCTGCGCAGCACGGTAGGACGGCTGACCGGCGTGAAGAACACGCCCACCCTGGCGTTCCTGCATGACCGCCTCCCGGACGAGGCCAAGAGCCTCGATGCCCTGCTGGAGGCCGTTCGTGCCGACGATGCCCGGGTCGCGGCTGCCCGGCATGACGCCCGGCCGGCAGGCGACCCGGAGCCTTATCGCACACTGGGGGAGTGATGACCTTCCTCGCCACCGATCCACTGGCGGCGTCGGCCGGGCCGGCCGGCGCGGCCATGGGCACGGCTTCCACGAGCCAGGAGGCGCGAGCGGGTTCGCAGGGGCAGAAGGCGACGGCCGCTGCCGCCTCGGGGCCCTCTCCCGAGCAGTGGGATGCCGCCGTCGCCCTGGTCGAGCAGGCCGTCGCGGCCGGCACCACGATCGGCCTGCTGGCGCACGTCAACCCCGACGGCGATGCGCTCGGGTCGGCCCTGGCGCTCGGGCTGGCGCTACAGAGCCGGGGCGCCCGCGTCGTCGTCTCGTTCGAGGCTGTGCCCTTCGGCGTGCCCGCCAACCTGCGCTTCCTGCCCGGGCAGCACATGATCGTCGCGCCCGAGCAGTTCCCGGACGACGTGCCTCTGGTCATCACCTTCGACACCGGGAGCCTCGACCGGCTCGGCGTGCTCGCACCTGTCGCTGCGACCACGCCAGCGGTGCTCGTCATCGACCACCACCGCAGCAACACGGGGTTCGGCACCGACCTGCTGCTCGACGTCACCGCCGCGTCGACGACCGAGGTCGTCGCGGCCCTGGTCGACAAACTCGGCGTGCCGCTGTCCGAAGAGCTCGCCACCGCGCTGTACGTCGGGCTGGTCACCGACACCGGCTCGTTCCGGTACTCGGCGACGTCCCCGGAAAGCCACGAGCTGGCGGCCCGGCTGCTGCGGGCGGGGGTGCGGCACGCCGAGGTGAACCTGCTGGTCTGGGACACCCGCCCGCTGGGCTACCTGCCGCTGCTCGCGACTGCGCTCGGCCGCGTCAAGCTCTGGGGAGACGTCGTCTGGACGTGGGTATCCGTCGATGACCTCGAGGCCGCCGGTGTCGGGCTGGAGGAGGCCGAGAGCATCATCGACGTCGTCCGCACCGCCGAGCAGTCACAGGTCGCCGTGGTGCTCAAGCAGGACGTCGACGGCTCGTGGCGGGTCTCGACCCGCTCGCGCGGGAAGGTCGACGTCGGTGCCGCCTGCGGCCTGCTCGGGGGCGGCGGGCACCAGCTCGCCGCCGGCTTCACCTCCCGGGACGACGCCGCCACGACCCTGGAGAAGTTCCGGGCTGCCGTCGCCCGGACCGCGCCGTTGACCAGCTGAGGATGGTGGACGGCCCGCGGCCGCCGAACAGCGCGATCCCGCCTCGCAGGCCGACCCCGCCGAACGGCCCTACCCCGCCGAACGGCCCCACCCCGCTGAACGGCCCCACCCCGCTGAGCGGCCTCGTGGTCGTCGACAAGCCGCCCGGCATGACCTCCCACGACGTGGTCGCCCGGCTGCGTCGCCTGCTCGCAACCCGCAAGGTGGGGCACGCCGGCACGCTCGACCCGATGGCCACCGGCGTTCTGGTGTGCGGCGTCGGGCGCGGCACCAAGCTCCTCGGGCACCTCGCCCTGTCCGACAAGGCCTACCTCGCCACGATCGTGCTGGGGGCCGAGACCAGCACCGACGACGCCGAGGGCGAGCCGGTCTCCCGAGGCCCGCGTGACCCGTCCGACGTGCCGGACGTCGAGCTGGACGCCGCGGGGGCTGCGCTGACCGGCCTGATCGACCAGGTACCGAGCTCGGTCAGCGCCGTCAAGGTCGATGGGCGCCGCGCGTATGCACGGGTGCGGGCCGGCGAGCAGGTCGAACTGGCGGCACGGCACGTCGAGGTGTCCGCGTTCGAGGTGCTGGCCCGCCGGGGGGCCGAGCTCGACGTCGAGGTGGCCTGCAGCTCGGGGACGTACGTCCGGGCTCTGGCCCGCGACCTCGGCCGCGCCCTGAGGTGCGGCGGGCATCTGAGCGCGCTGCGCCGCACGCGGGTCGGACCGTTCGACCTGGCAGCGGCCCACGTGCTAGGCGACGTCAGCCCGGCGAGCGTCGTACCGCTGGAGGCCGCTGTGGCACGCGCCTTCCCACGGCGCGACCTCGACGCGGAGCAGTCCGTCGCCCTGCGCTACGGCCGCCCGCTCCAGCCGACGGCCGCGGACGGCCCGGTGGGCGCGTTCGCCCCCGACGGCCAGGTCCTGGCGCTGCTGCAGGATCGCGACGGGCTCGCGCGCCCGCTCGTCGTCTTCGCGCCGGCCTGATCGGCGCGTGACTGCGGTCCGCCCGCGGCCGCGTGAGGAGCAGCACTGGCGGGCCGCCGTCGCTGCGGCCGGTGCTACCCGCATGGCAGGCTGTGGAAGGTGCAGCGATGGCGAGGACTGGAGCCTGCCCAGGGATCCGGCCGCAGCGTCGTCACCATCGGCTTCTTCGACGGCGTGCACCGCGGGCATCAGCAGATCATCAGCAGCGCGGTCAAGCGGGGGCACCGGGCCGGCCAGCCCACTGTGCTGCTGACCTTCGACCCGCATCCCAGCGAGGTCCTGCGCCCCGGCACGCACCCCCAGCTGCTGTCGACCCCCCGGCACAAGGCCGCCCTCATCGAGCAGCTCGGTGTCGACGTGCTGTGCGTCGTCCCGTTCACACCCGCGTTCAGCCAGCGGTCGCCGGAGCAGTTCGTCCAGACCATCCTGGTGGACGCCTTGCGGGCGAGCGCCGTCGTCGTCGGGGAGAACTTCACGTACGGCGCTAAGGCGGCGGGCAGCCTAGCCCGGCTGCGGGCCACCGGGGGCGAGCTGGGCGCGCACGGCGGCTTCGACGTCGAGGGCGTGCCGCTGCTGCGCGATGACGGTCTCACGCTCTCCTCCACGTTCGTGCGCCGGTGCGTCGCCGAGGGTGACCTCGTCGCGGCTGCGCGCGTGCTCGGCCGGCCTCATCGCATCGAGGGCGTCGTCGTCCGTGGCGACGCCCGCGGGCGCACCATCGGCTACCCGACCGCCAACGTGGAGGTGACCGCCTACGCCGCCGTGCCCGCCGACGGCGTCTACGCCGGGTGGCTCCTGCGCGGCGACGAGCGGCTGCCCGCGGCCATCTCCATTGGCACCAACCCGACCTTCGAAGGCCGGGAGCGGCGGGTGGAGGCGTACGTGCTGGACTTCGCGGCTGACCTCTACGGTGAGCACGTGGCCCTCGACGTGGTCGAGCAGCTGCGGCCCACCGAGACGTACACCTCGGTCGACGCCCTGGTTGAGCAGATGGGGCACGACGTGGACCGCACCCGACAGGTGCTGGGACGCCGGATGGTGAGCGGTCAGGTGTTGGGCGCCCAGGTGCCGGCGACGGGCTGATCACTCGGACACGCACTTCAGCCGGCGCCCGCTTCGACCGACGACTCTGAGGTCAGCCCCCGGCGCGCTAGGAGCCCGTGCATGAGCATCAACAAGGTGCTGGTCGTCGACGACGACCCATCGGTGCGCCGCCTGGTGTGTGACGTCCTGCAGGCCTACGGCTACACCACCACTGACGCGGCCGACGGGTTCGCCGCCCTGCGCATGGTGCAGTCCGAGCAGCCCGACTGCGTGGTGCTTGACGTGATGATGCCCGGGCTCGACGGGCACGCCGTGCTCACCCGCATCCGCGAGAGCGAGGGCGGCATGGACCTGCCCGTGGTGATGCTGACGGCCGCCGCCGACGACGCACAGGCCTGGCAGGCGTGGCGCGAGGGCGTCGACTACTTCCTCGCCAAGCCCTTCGACCCCGACGAGCTGCTGCGCTTCCTCAACTACCTGTCGGCCGCCTGAGGGCCACGCCGAAGCGGGTCCCGCGCCGCTGGGGCGGCATGCGGGCGGGCGTCGCAGCCGTTTCCGCAAGCGCTTCGTCGCCTACCCAGCAGGAGCCCCGGTGGTAGCGTGGGCCTCGAGCCGGGGCGTTCCCGGCGTGAAGTCATGCCCGGTCGGACGAGCTCCGGGCCCACATCGAGCCCCGAGGAGGAGCGAGCGTGCCGCTCGCCACCGACGTCAAGCAGCGGATCCTGACCGAGTACGCGACAGTTGAGAACGACACGGGATCCCCTGAGGTCCAGGTTGCCATGCTCACCCAGCGGATCCGCGACCTGACCGAGCACCTGAAGGCGCACAAGCACGACCACCACAGCCGGCGCGGCCTGCTGCTGCTCGTCGGTCGCCGCCGCCGCCTGCTCGACTACCTGCGCAAGACCGACATCAGCCGTTACCGGTCGCTCATCGAGCGCCTCGGTCTGCGGCGCTAACCAGCCACAGGGGGCAGGCCGATAGGCCTGTTCCCGCTCCGTGCGGACACTCCGCACGGCACCTGCCGGACCGCCGCGACGCGCTGTCGGTCCTCGGTAGTGGCCTCCGGGTCCCGGTCATCCGACCGCCTCGGCCCCGGAGACTTCGACTGAGTTCCGACCCCGCCCTCTCGCCCGCCCGGCCGACGAGAAGGAGATTGCCCATGACGGGCAGCACGCTCACCAGCACCACCGACGCCGCGAGCAACGGCTCCACCAGCCCGACCAGCGCCACCGACCCCACCGAGGTCGAGGAGGTCACCACCGACGCGGTGATCGACAACGGCAAGCACGGCACGCGCACCATCCGCTTCGAGACTGGGCGCCTCGCCCGTCAGGCGGCGGGCAGCGCGGTGGCCTACCTCGACGACGAGACCATGATCCTGTCGGCGACGTCGGCGAGCAAGAACCCCAAGGAGAACCTCGACTTCTTCCCGTTGACCGTCGACGTCGAGGAGCGGATGTACGCCGCAGGGCGCATCCCCGGCTCGTTCTTCCGCCGCGAGGGCCGCCCGAGCGAGGACGCGATCCTCACCTGCCGCCTGATCGACCGGCCGCTTCGCCCCAGCTTCGTCAAGGGGCTGCGCAACGAGATCCAGATCGTCGAGACCATCCTCGCGCTCGACCCCGACGAGCTCTACGACGTCGTCGCCATCAACGCCGCCAGCGCCAGCACCATGCTCGCCGGCCTGCCCTTCTCCGGGCCGATCGGCGCCACCCGCATCGCGCTCATCAACGGTGACTGGGTTGCCTTCCCGAGCCACACGCAGCTCGAGAACGCCACCTTCGACATGGTCGTCGCCGGGCGCCAGCTCGAGGGCGGCGACGTCGCGATCATGATGGTCGAGGCCGAGGCCACCAGGGCCACCGTCGAGCTCGTCCGCGGCGGGGCGCAGGCTCCGACCGAGGACGTCGTCGCTCAGGGGCTCGACGCCGCCAAGCCGGTCATCGCCAAGCTGTGCGCGGCCCAGTCCGAGCTCGCGGCGTCCGCAGCGAAGCCGGTGCGCGACTTCCCGATCTACCTCGACTACGCCGACGACGTGCTCGATGCCGTCACCGGCGCGGTGAGCGACGAGCTGCGCGCCGCGCTCCGGATCGCCGGCAAGCAGGAGCGCGAGGCCGAGCTCGACCGCGTGAAGGCGCAGGCCCAGCAGGCGCTCGCGGGCTCGTTTGAGGGCCGCGAGAAGGAGGTCAGCGCCGCCTACCGCGCGCTGACCAAGAAGCTGGTGCGCGAGCGGGTCGTCAATGACCAGGTCCGCATCGACGGCCGCGGCCTGACCGACATCCGCTCGCTGTCGGCCGAGGTCGACGTCATCCCGCGGGTGCACGGGTCGGCGCTGTTCGAGCGCGGTGAGACGCAGATCCTCGGTGTCACCACGCTCGCCATGCTGCGCATGGAGCAGATGGTCGACACGCTGAACCCCGAGACGCGCAAGCGGTACATGCACAACTACAACTTCCCGCCGTACTCGACCGGTGAGACCGGCCGGGTGGGCTCGCCCAAGCGCCGCGAGATCGGCCACGGGGCGCTGGCGGAGCGGGCGCTGCTGCCGGTGCTGCCCAGCCGCGAGGAGTTCCCGTATGCCATCCGTCAGGTCAGCGAAGCGCTCAGCTCCAACGGGTCGACCTCGATGGGGTCGGTCTGCGCCAGCACGATGAGCCTGCTCAACGCCGGCGTGCCGCTGCGCGCGGCCGTCGCGGGCATCGCGATGGGGCTGATCAGCGAGGGCGACCAGTTCGTCACCCTCACCGACATCCTCGGCGCGGAGGACGCGTTCGGCGACATGGACTTCAAGGTCGCCGGCACCCGGGAGTTCGTGACCGCCCTGCAGCTCGACACCAAGCTCGACGGCATCCCCGCCTCGGTGCTCGGGGACGCGCTGCAGCAGGCCAAGGTCGCGCGCCTGGCGATCCTCGACGTGATGAACGAGGCGATCGACGTCCCGGACGAGATGGCCCCGACGGCACCACGGGTCATCAGCATCAAGATCCCGGTCGACAAGATCGGCGAGGTCATCGGGCCGAAGGGCAAGATGATCAACCAGATCCAGGCCGACACCGGTGCCGACATCACGATCGAGGACGACGGCACCATCTACATCGGCGCCACCGACGGCCCGAGCGCTGAGGCGGCCCGCTCGACGATCTCCGGCATCGCCACCCCGACGATGCCTGAGGTGGGGGAGCGCTTTCTCGGCACCGTCGTCAAGACGACCAACTTCGGGGCGTTCGTCTCCCTGAGCCCCGGTCGTGACGGGCTGCTGCACGTCAGCCGGATGAAGGCCCTCGCGGGTGGCAAGCGGGTCGCCAACCCCGAGGACGTCGTGTCGATCGGCCAGAAGATCCAGGTCGAGATCCTCGAGCTCGACCCCCGCGGCAAGATCAGCCTGGGCGCCGTGGTCGAGGGCGGCGACGACAACGGAGCTGCTCCGGCAGATGCCGGCGCCAACGCGGAGCCTGTCGCCGCCGAGTGACTGCGATCCCCACACAGGCACTGCTGGGCGGCACGGTCCACCGGACCGTGCTGCCCAGCGGCTTGCGGGTGCTCACCGAGCACGTGCCGGGTGTGCGCTCGGCCGCGGTCGGGGTGTGGGTGGGCACCGGCTCGCGCGATGAGGTCGGGGCCGAGGCGGGCGCGTCGCACTACCTCGAGCACCTGCTGTTCAAGGGCACCGAGCGCCGGTCGGCGCTGGAGATCTCGGCATCGATCGAGGCGGTCGGCGGCGACCTCAACGCGTTCACCTCTCGCGAGTACACGTGCTACTACGCCCGCGTGCTCGACGAGGACCTGCCGCTCGCGCTCGACGTCGTCTCCGACATGGTCTTCTCCTCGCTGCTGCGCGACGAGGACCTCGACGCCGAACGCGGGGTCGTGCTCGAAGAGATCGCCATGCATGACGACGACCCCGGCGACATCGTCCACGACGTCTTCGCCGGCGCGGTGCTCGGCGACCGGCCGCTCGGGCGGCCGGTGCTGGGCACGGTCGGCAGCATCGAGGCGATGACGCTCGACCTCGTCACCGACTACTACGGCCGCCGGTACGTCCCGACCACCACTGTCATCGCGGTGTCCGGGTCCCTCGAGCACGCAGCGGTGCTGGCGGCCGTCGAGGATGCAGTCGAGCGGGCCTTCGGGCGGGCAGCCGGCGGGCCGGGCGCACCCCACCCCATCCGGCCCTCGGCCGGGCACGGCTGGGACACCGGCCGGGTGCAGGTCGTGCACCGCAGCACCGAGCAGGCGCACCTCGTCCTCGGGGTCCCAGGTGTCGGGCGGACCGACGAGCGCCGCTGGGCGCTGGGCCTGCTGTCGACCGCGCTGGGGGAGGGAATGAGCTCCCGGCTGTTCCAGGAGATCCGCGAGCGCCGCGGGCTCGCCTACTCGGTCTACTCGTTCACCTCGCAGTACGCCGACGCCGGGCTGTTCGGCATCTACGCCGGGTGCGCCCCGCGACGCGCGCCGGAGGTCTTGCGTCTGTGCCGCCAGCAGTTGGAGCAGCTGTGCGCGGCGGGCCTCGACGCTACCGAGCTCGCCCGGGCCAAGGGGCAGACCAAGGGGGCGTTGGTGCTGGGGCTGGAGGACACCGGCTCGCGGATGAGCCAGCTGGGCAAGTCCGAGCTCACGCACGGTCGGCTGCTGTCCGTCGACGACGCGCTCGCCCGCATCGACGCCGTCACCGCCGACGACGTGCGCCAGGTGGCCACGGACGTGCTCGCCTTGCCGCTGGGGCGGGGCGGCCTGTCGCTCGGCGCCGTAGGACCGGTCGACGCGGGTGAGCTGCAAGCGGTGCTGGCGTGACCGCCGACCGGGTGGCTGTCGGCGTCCTGGGCTCAGCCGGGCGGATGGGTTCCGAGGTGTGCCGGGCGGTCGAGGCGGCGGCTGACCTGGACCTCGTTGCGGGCGTCGACGCGGGTGACGATCGGGAGCCGCTGCTCGCGGCCGACGTCGTCGTCGACTTCACCACCCCCGGCGCCGTGGTCGACAACGTGCGGTGGTGCATTGCCGCCGGCCGTTCCGTCGTCGTCGGCACGACTGGCCTGGGCGCGGGCGACCTCGACCAGATCCGCTCGCTCCTGAAAGGGGCGCCACAGGTCGGAGTGCTCGTCGCACCGAACTTCGGGATCGGCGCGGTGCTGTGCATGCGCTTCGCGGCGCAAGCGGCCCGCTGGTTCGAGTCCGTCGAGATCATCGAGCTGCACCATCCCCAGAAGGCCGACGCGCCGAGCGGCACCGCACGGCGCACCGCCGAGCTGGTTGCGGCAGCACGGGCTGGGGCCGGGCTCGATCCGGCCGGTCCGGACGCGACGACCACCGCGCTCGACGGGGCTCGGGGCGCGCGGGTCGACGGCGTGCCGGTGCATGCGATCCGGCTGTCCGGGCTGGTTGCGCACCAGGAGGTGCTGCTGGGCGGTCACGGCGAGACGCTCACGCTGCGCCACGACTCCCTCGACCGCTCCTCGTTCATGCCGGGCGTGCTGCTCGGCGTGCGTCAGGTGCGCTCGCGGCCGGGCCTGACCGTCGGCCTGGAGGAGCTGCTCGACCTGTGAGGGCCCGCCGCGTCGTCGTGCTGCTGGTCGCCGTCTTCGCGGTGTATGCGGTGCTTATCGCCAGTCGCGGCATCACACTGCTGGGCGACCCGCGGCTGGCCGTCAAGGGCCTCGGCATCGGGGTGCTGCTGCTGCCAGTGCTGGGTGTCGGCCTCGTCGGGCAGGAACTGAGGTTCGGCCGCGCCGCCGAGCGGGTGGCACGGCGGGCCGAGGACCACGACCATGGCAGGCGCCCGGCCGCCACGCTGGACGACGAGCCGCTGCCGCGCCGTCCCTCCGGCCGGGTCGACCGCGATGCCGCCGACGCGGTCTTCGAACGGCGCAGAGCCGAGGTCGAGGCGGCCCCGGACGACTGGCGCGGCTGGGTCCGGCTCGCCCGGGCGTACGGCGATGCGGGCGACACCGCTCGCGGTCGCCGGGCGATGCGCCGGGCGATCGAGCTCGAGCAGCAGGAGCGGGCGGCGCACTGAGGTCAGCGGCCCCCCGCGAGCAGCCAGACCGGAGCGCGCCGCACGGGAGTGGGCGCGATACCCGTGCCCTGTAACGGCACGTCGACGCTGCCCAGCAGCCTCGCACCGGGCGGCACGGGGCCGACTCCGAGCACCGGGTCCGAGGGCCGGGCGGCGTAGCGCCGGTCGAACACCTGGCTCCAGGGCGGCGGCAGCGTGGGGGTCCATCCCATCGTGCGCAGCCGGTAGCCCGTCGCCGTCATCAGCGCGACTGTCGTCAGGCCCCCGGGCTCGGCGACGCCGATGGTCAGGCGCGCGTTTCTGCGCGGGGGCGGGCCGGCAAGCTCGCTCACGGTCCGCGCGAGGTCGAGGGCCGCGCCCCGGGGCTGTGCGGCGGCCATGGCGGCGCGGTGCGGCCCGGTGACGGCGGCCCCCACCGCTAGAAGCACCGCGGCTGCCGTCATCAGCGCTGTCAGCGCGATGCCGATGGACCTCGGCATCCACATGCGCGATGTCGTACTGGTTGTCCGTCGGTGATGCACCACCACGACCAGTGCCCAGACGAGGACGGCCTCCAGCAGCAGGGCGACCGGCCACTGCACGTAGCGGATGTAGGCGTAGGAGCCCGCCGTTTCTACGGACAGTCCGGCGAGCGCCCAGCAGGCGCCGAGTGCGGAGACCACGGCGGTGCCAGCCGCTGCAGCCAGCCCGGACCGGCGATGCCGGGCGGCGAGCACGCCCACGCTCGCCACGGCGAGCAGCACGATGACAGCGGCCACCCAGGCTGCTGTCGCCGGTGCGGTGCGCGGCACCACGAAGCCCACCGGCGGCCCCGCCCAGCCCGGACGCGGGCCGAGCGTCTCGCCGAGGCTGCCGAGGGCGAGTCGCCACCCCACAGTCGGTCCGCTCGTGCCGAGGACGGCGTGCAGCAGCTCGGTGATGTTGCCCGGCCGGCCCGTCGCCTGCTGGTAGACCGCCGGCCACCAGCACGCAGCCGTCACGAGCACCGTCAACAGAACCGTGGGCAGGCCCCACGACCGTGAAGCAGTCTGCCGCGCCGAGCGGCGGCGGGCGGCGAACCCGGCAGCGGCGCCCAGCACCAGGCATCCGGCCGCCGCGGGTGCATACATCAGGTGCGCCTGCGCGAGGAAGGACGCCAGCAGGACGGCGGCCGGCAGCCATCCCAGCCGGCCGGTCGCCACGACGACGGTGAGGACCAGCAGCGCCGCGAACGGCAGCAGGCCCGCATACGGGTTCCACGCCGGGGCCTCACCGGCGACGGCCGACAGGCTCCACTCGAGCAGCAGGAACCCGGCCGCGACACCCCACGCGGCCCTGGCACGGCCCGCCCGACCGGCGGCCACGCACGCGACGACGACGCACCCCGCGGACCAGGCCAGCGAGCCCACCATCGCTCCTGCAGCGGGCAACAGGTGCGTGGGGACGCTCAGCACCCAGTACAGCAGCGGGCCGGGGTCGAAGACCGGGACCGAGGATGCGGCGCTCGCCTGCGTGAACTGCCCCAGCAGCGGCGAGGGGCCGGCGAGGACGTCCCACGACCGCCAGGCGATCACTGCCTCATCGCCGGTGGGCGCCCAACCCGCTCTGGCCAGCGAGCCGATCAGCACGACGAGCGGCAGGGCCGCTGCCAGACCGGCGGACAGGCCACCGGCGACGATCCTGCGACCCGTGCTCGCCCGCCGCCCGACCCGAGTCGACCCGGCCGGCCTCTCCAGGGCTGCGCGCGACGCGGTACCGGTGCCCGTTCCGGTGCCGGCGGCGGTGCCCGTGCTCACGGTTCCCCTTCCGTCCGCTGCGGTCACCACGCTACGGGCCGGCGGCGACCGTGCCGACGTGGGGCACGTGCCGACACGTGGGCCGCTCGTGCCGCGGCAAGGCCGCCGCACCTCATACCGTGGAGCCATGCGGGAGGGCGGTCGGTGACGACAACTGCCCCATTTCGCATCGAAAGTCCAGCTGAACCCGAGCCGGAGCCTCGCGCGCATGCGCCTGACCGGGCGACGACCGGCGGGGTCTCGCGCCTGCCGGCCCTCGACGGGTTACGTGCCCTCGCGGTGCTGGCGGTCGTCGCCTTCCACAGCGGAGCCTCCTGGGCACCGGGCGGGCTGCTTGGCGTCGATGTGTTCTTCGTCCTGTCCGGCTACCTGATCACCGGGCTGCTGCTCGCCGAGCACGCCTCGATCGGACGCATCAGCCTGGCAGCGTTCTGGGGACGGCGCGCACGGCGCCTGCTGCCCGCGCTGCTGCTGCTCGTCGCCGCGGTGCTCGCGGTGTGGCGGGTCTTCGGGCTGCCGGGCGCGGGGACGCTGCGCGACGACTGCCTCGCCACCCTGGGCTACGTCGCTAACTGGCACCAGGCGTTCGCCGGCCAGGACTACTTCTCCCGGGGTGCGGCCCCCTCGCCGCTGCTGCACATGTGGTCGCTCGGCGTGGAGGAGCAGTTCTACGTCGTCTGGCCGCTGCTCGTCGTCGGGGTGTTCGCCCTGTCGCGACGTCGGCCGGCACGCGTCGTCCAGCGGCGGGTCGCGGTGCTGGCAGCGACGGGCGCCGTCGCGTCGGCGGTGCTCATGGCGGTGCTCGCCGTCCTCGGCGCCGGCACGTCACGCCTGTACTACGGCAGCGACACCCACGCCTCGGCGCTGCTGGTGGGCGCCGCGCTGGCCGCAGCCGTCCCCCTGACCCGCTCGCGCCGTCAAGCTGCAGCCGGCCAGCAGCCGTTGCGGCGGCGGCTGGCCGCACTGCTCGCGGGGGTGCTGGCCGGCGTGCCGGCCGTGCTGGCCTTCGCCGCCGTGGCGGCGGCCGTCGCGCTGGTCCCCGGGACCACACGCGGCCTGTACTACGGCGGCTTCCTCGCGGTCGCGGTCGGGGTCGCGATCGTCGTCAGCGCCGTGGTGCGCCGGCCGGCGTCGCTCGGCGCCCGCCTGCTTGCGCTGCCGCCGCTGGCCGCGCTCGGCCGGGCCTCGTACGGCGTCTACCTGTGGCACTGGCCGGCGGTGCTGCTGCTCAACCACGAGCGGACGGGCCTGTCGGGATCCGCGCTGCTCGTGGTGCGGGTGGCGGCGTCCGTCGCGCTCGGAGCCCTGTCGTGGTGCTGTGTCGAGCGGGTCTTCCTGCGCGCGGCTCCGGGCGCACGCCCCCGGGCCGTGCTCGCGCCCGCGGTGGCCGCTCTGACGGGCGTCGTGGCGGTCGTGCTGCTCGTCCCCCCGCCGCCGCAGGCTGCCGCCGTCCCCCAGCTCGCCGACCTGGAACGTTCCCAGACGCAGGTGCTGCCGCCGGTCGCGGCCTCGGTTCCCGTGGCCGATCGCCGGCCCCGGGTCGTGCTGGTGGGCGACAGCGTGGCCGTCACCCTCGGCTGGGGGCTGATGCCGGCGGCCCGTGCGGCCGGGGTCGACGTCGTGTCGCGCGGGGCGCTCGGGTGCGGCATCGCCACCGACGGCGAGTTCTCCGACGGCGCCCACACCTTCCCACCGGCCACGGCCTGCGCGGCATGGCCGCAGACGTGGGGCGCGGCTCTCGACCAGCAGCAGGCCGACATCCTGGCGGTGCTCGTCGGGCGCTGGGAGCTGACCGACCGGTACCTGCACGGCCGGTGGCAGCACATCGGCGACCCCGACCTCGACGCCTACCTCGCCGAGCGCCTCGACGCCGTCGCGGCCCTCGGTGTGAGCCACCACGTCAAGGTCGCCTTCCTGACCGCGCCCTGCTTCCGTGGCGGCGAGCTGGCCGACGGCTCGTCGACCGTGATGGACCAGCCCGCGCGGGTCGAGCGCTGGAACCAGCTGGTGGCCGAGGCTGTTGCCCGCCATCCCAACGACACCCGCCTCGCCGACGTGCACGGCGCCTTGTGCCCCACGGGGACGTTCTCGGCGGCGGTCGACGGAGTGCTCGCCCGCTGGGACGACGGCATCCACCTGACGGCGGAGGGCGGTCGTCTCGTCGCCCGCACCCTGGTGCCGGAGCTGATGAGCCTGGCACGGCCCCCCATCCCGCGCAACGTGTCCTGAGCTGAGCGGTCAGCCGGCCGGCTTGCGGGTGCGGTAGATCGCCGTGCCAGGGAACAGCCTGCCCCGCAGCGGGCTCCACTGCCCCCACTCGCGGTCGTGCCCGGACGGCCACTCGGGCTCGACTACGTCGAGCAGGACCAGCCCCGCGCCCACGATCTCGCGTACCCGGTCGCCGACCGTCCGGTGCTGCTCGACATATACCGGCACCCCGTCGGCGTCGAGCTCGGTGTAGGGGGAGCGGTCGAAGTAGGAGCGCTCGACGACAAGCCCGTCCGGGCCTGGGTCGTCCCGGAAGCACCAGCGCATCGGGTGGGTGACGGAGAAGACCCAGTCGGCGCCGGGGCGCAGTACCCGCGCGACCTCCCGCATCAGCGCGGCGCTGTCGGTGACGAACGGCACCGCCCCGAAGGCCGAGCAGGCCGCGTCGACGCTGGCATCCGGCAGGGGGAGCCGCAAGGCGTCGGCCTGGACCAGCGCGAGCCCGGCTACACCGACCCGGTCCCGCAGCCGGCGGGCATGGGCCAGCTGGCCGGCGGACAGGTCGACGGCGACGACGCGCGCCCCCTGGGCTGCCAGCCACGCACCGCACTGGGCGGCGCCCGAGCCGACCTCGAGCAGGGTGCGCCCCCGCAGGAGCGCGGCGTCGCCGAGCAGTTGCGCATCCTGCTCGCGCAGCCCTTCCGGGCACCAGACGAAGTCGGCGCCGCCGCGTCCAGCCTCGAAGCCGCCGAGGAACTCACCGTGCTCGCCCTGGTAGGCGTCGGCCTCCTCGTCCCACCAGCGGCGGTTCGCCCGCACTGCGGCGGCGGCGTCCACCTCGGCGTAGCTGACGGTGACGACGTCGCTCGGCTCGGGAACCGATTGGCCAGCTGCGTTGGACGGGTCGGTCACCGCCTCATCGTGCCGCGAACACCGGGTCAGGCAGGGGTCAGCCGGGGCGTGACGACGGTGGTCGCGTGCTGCCCGGTGCCGTAGACTTCCTTGCGCGCGAGGGTCTGTGGTGTCCACAGACGGAACAGGCCCACGTCGGCATCGCCCCGGCGCTCGACAGCTTCAGTGTTGCCCCTCGCCCCGGTGGTCCCGCGGCCCTGGCGTTCTTTGTCCTCGCCCGTGCCGTTCCATCCCGAGCCCTACAACCCCGTGTCCGGAGCCGACCCCTTGACGAGTACCGCACTAGCACCGAGTCCTGCCGCCCGCACCGTGTCGCAAGTCGCCATCAACGACATTGGCTCGGAGGAGGACTTCCTCGCCGCCATCGACGAGACGATCAAGTATTTCAACGACGGAGACATCGTCGAAGGCACCATCGTCAAGGTCGACCGCGACGAGGTCCTGCTCGACATCGGCTACAAGACCGAGGGCGTCATCCCCTCCCGCGAGCTGTCGATCAAGCACGATGTCGACCCGCACGAGGTGGTCACCGTCGGCGACGTGATCGAGGCCCTCGTTCTCCAGAAGGAGGACAAGGAGGGGCGCCTGATCCTGTCCAAGAAGCGCGCGCAGTACGAGCGCGCGTGGGGCACGATCGAGCAGCTCAAGGAGGAGGACGGCGTCGTCACCGGCACCGTCATCGAGGTCGTCAAGGGCGGTCTGATCCTCGACATCGGGCTGCGCGGCTTCCTGCCAGCGTCGCTCGTCGAGATGCGGCGCGTGCGCGATCTGCAGCCCTACGTAGGCAAGGAGCTCGAAGCAAAGATCATCGAGCTCGACAAGAACCGCAACAACGTCGTCCTGTCCCGCCGGGCCTGGCTGGAGCAGACGCAGAGCGAGGTCCGCTCGGAGTTCCTCGCCAAGCTCGCGCGCGGCCAAGTGCGCCAGGGCGTCGTGTCGTCCATCGTCAACTTCGGCGCCTTCGTCGACCTCGGTGGGGTCGACGGCCTGGTGCACGTCTCGGAGCTGTCCTGGAAGCACATCGACCACCCCTCGGAGGTGGTCGAGGTCGGCCAGGAGGTCACCGTCGAGGTGCTCGACGTCGACATGGACCGCGAGCGCGTCTCGCTGTCGCTGAAGGCGACGCAGGAGGACCCGTGGCGCCAGTTCGCGCGGACCCACGCGATCGGGCAGGTCGTCCCCGGCAAGGTCACCAAGCTCGTCCCGTTCGGCGCCTTCGTCCGCGTCGAGGAGGGCATCGAGGGCCTGGTGCACATCTCGGAGCTGGCCGAGCGCCACGTCGAGATCCCCGAGCAGGTCGTCAACGTCGGCGACGACATCATGGTCAAGGTCATCGACATCGACCTCGACCGGCGCCGCATCTCCCTGTCGCTCAAGCAGGCCAACGACGCCGGCGGTGCGGGCGAGACGGGCGAGTTCGACCCGACGCAGTACGGGATGGAGGCCACCTACGACGAGGGTGGCAACTACGTCTACCCGGAGGGCTTCGACGTCGACACGGGCGCCTGGCTGCCGGGGTACGAGGCTCAGCAGGCGGAGTGGGAGCGCCAGTACGAGGAGGCGCGCACCCGCTACGAGCAGCACGTCACGCAGATCAAGGCGGCGCAGGCCGCCGAGGTCGAGGCGAACGGCCCGTCGACGTACTCCTCCGAGACCGAGACGGCGGCGTCCGCGCTCGACGAGGAGTCGCTGCGCAAGCTGCGCGAGCAGTTCGGCAGCAACTAGCAGCCCCGCTGTACCGCCGCGCTGTCAGCGGCGTACCGACGGCCCCGGCACCGCGTGTGCCGGGGCCGTCGCGCTTCTGCGGTACACGCTGACCCGGATGGCAACGAGTTCTGCGTCGGCTAACGTCCGGGCGTGCGCACGATCGGCCTCACCGGTGGCATCGGGGCGGGCAAGAGCACGGTCGCCCGGCTGCTCGCCGAGCACGGCGCTGTCGTCATCGACGCTGACGCCATCGCCCGCGACGTGCTCGCACCCGGCACGCCGGGGCTCGCCGCCGTCGCCCGAGAGTTCGGCCAGGGCCTGCTGCGCACCGACGGGTCGCTCGACCGCCCCGCGCTCGGCCGCCTGGTGTTCGCGGACGCCGCCAGCCGGCAGCGGCTCGAGCACATCACGCATCCGCTGATCGGCGAGCAGACCCAGCTGCTGATGGCGGCCGCCGGTCCCGACGCGGTGATCGTGCATGATGTGCCCCTGCTGGTCGAGAAGGGGATGGCTCCGCACTACGAGGCGGTCATCGTCGTCGAGGCGCCGGACGAGCTGCGGCTGACCCGCCTCGAGGCGCGCGGGCTGCCGCGCGACGAGGCCGTGAGCAGGATGCGGGCGCAGGTCACCGCGAAGCAGCGCGCGGCGGTCGCCTCGCACGTCATTGACAACTCCGGTGACGAGGAGGCGCTGCGGCGCCGGGTCGACGAGGTGTGGTCAGCCCTCACCGGCTGAGGTCGGCGCTCTGGGGAGCTTCAGGTGGTCGAGGGCGCCGTTGGCCGCCTCGACGGCGCTGTGAAACGACAGCTCGGCATCGGTTCACTTGTCAAAGTGTCTCGATCATTGGTTGCCGCCGGACCGGCGCCGGAGCCCGTGCGAGGATTGCCGCGTGATTGTCGTCGTGACCGGAGCCAACGGCCTAGTCGGGTCCCGCTTGTGCGCTGCCCTCACCCAGCGGGGTGCGAGCGTCCGCGCTGTCGTGCGTCGACCTGGTGCGGCGCCAGCGGTCCGCGGCGTCGCAGAACAGGTCGGCGACTTCACCGACACCGGCTTCGCGGCCACGGTTCTGGCCGGCGCCGATGCGGCGGTCACCACCGTGCACCCGATGGGCAGCGACGGAGAAGTTCAGCGCCGCGTCGGTGTGGAGGGCACGACGAGCTTCGCCCGGGCCGCCTCCGCGGCCGGCGTCGAGCGCTTCGTCCACGTCTCGACGGCCGCCGTGTACGACCGGTCACCTGCAGTCGGTGATGTCGACGAGTTCTCGCCGCTCGTCGGCGACGACGCCGGCGACTATCCCCGCACCAAGCGCGACACCGACCTGGCCCTCGCGTCCATGGACGGGCTGACGCGCGTGCTGCTGCGTCCCCCGGCGATCCTCGGCACGGGCGAGAGCTCAGTCTGGAACGCCGTGCGGCCGGCGGCGATCCGCGACGAGGAGGCAGCGCGGCACGCCGTGCCGCACCAGACCTTCGCGTGGGTGCACGTCGACGATCTCGTCGCCCTCGCGGCCGACGTCGCGACCGCGCGCGTGGCTGCCTCGACGGATCCCGCGACCGGACCGGTGGCCGACGCCTGCACCCCCGTCAATGTCGCAGCAGCGGGCCCGGCGACCGTCCGCGACTACTACGAGACTGTCACTCGCGCCGTCGGCGTCACCCCGGTCTGGGACGACGCAGACGCGTGGACCGGCCGGCTGCTCGCCGACCGCGCCCACGGCTGGGGCTGGGCTCCCGCGGTCGGGCTTGGCGAGGCCCTCGACGAGATCGCCAGGGGTCTGCGGTGACGCCAGGCCGTTGTAAGGGCGACAAACGCGGCGGCCGAGCGGCCGAGGGCACTCGCACTGCGGTCGCAGTCCGCCGCCCACAAGGGCGCACTGGCAAACCGCGACCTGACGGTGCTGGCCGTTCGCAGAGCAAGACCAGGCGGAAGAACTTTGCCGTCCAACGCTAGTGCGCCACGCGGTAGCGGAGGTAGACGACTCCCGAGCTGAAGGTGCGGGTCTCGACGAGTTCGAGACCCCCTCGTCGCCCGCGCTGGGGAAAATACGGAATGCCACCGCCAACCAGCACCGGGTGGACCCTGGCCCGGTACTCGTCGATCAGACCGAACGCGGCCGCTTCGGCGGCGAGAGTCGCGCCGCCTATCGCGATGTCGCCCTCCCCCGGCTCGGCTCGCAACCGCTCGATCTCCTCCGCCAGGCCGCCGCTGGTCAGGCGGGCATTGCCCTGCACCGCCGACAGGGTCGTGGAGAACACCACTTTTGGGAGCGGCTTCCAGATTTCGGCCCACTCGAGCATAGGGTCGTCGAGCGATGGATCCTGGTCGGCGGTCTCCCAGTACAGCATCGTCTCGTACAGCCGACGTCCCAGCAGGTGGACGCCGACCTGCCGTATCTCGTCGGTGACGAAGCGGAAGAGCTCCTCGTCAGGCGCCGTCCAGTCGAAGTTGCCGTCCGGCGCGACGATGTAGCCGTCAAGTGAGACGCCCATCGAATAGGTCACGCTGCGCATCAGAAGTCCTCGTCGGTAGCGGGAGCGACTCGAGCCCGACGATCACCTCCCCCGCGTCGGCACGGGCCGTCAGGGCGCTAGGCACCCTGAGAGGGCCACGAGACCTCCGTCGGCACCACCTGGCCTACTCAGCCACAGTATGAGGGAGCACCCGCGAGGACCTCAACAGCGGGCACGAGCGGACGGCATCGTCAGTTGTCAGTCCGGTTCGATCCGCGATTCGCCGCGCCTGTCGTTGGGGCGTCCGCTTATGCCGCGTGGTGTCACTCCATCGGCCGCTGGTCGAGCTGAGCGTCGTGGAGCACCGTGTCGGCATGGCGGCTACCGCCCTCCCCCGACCAGTCGCGGGAGGGCGGCCTCGCGGCCGTCGCTCACCTGTCGCGCTACCGCGGCACGTCGCGCGAGCACACCGAGTCCGACCTGCGGGTGTTCTTCAACTGGTGCCACGATCGCCAGCTCGCGCCGCTGACGGCCCAGCGCCACGAACTCGAGCTGTACCTGCGCTGGCTGCAGGACGTGCGGCGCTTCAAGCCCTCCACAGTGTCCCGCCGGCTCTCAGTCGCCGGCTTCTACCGGACCTGCGTCATCGACGGCGTCCTTGGCACTCACCGGCCGACTACGTCCGGCGGCCGAGTGTCCCGCCGGAGTCGCCGACGTTGGGGCTAACGCACCTGCAGTTCGAGGCCATGCTCACCGCTGCGAGGGAGTCGACCAACCCCTTTGACTTTGCGCTCGTGTGCTTCTGGGGCTACTCGGACTGCGAATCTTCGAGACGGTCAGCGCGAACATCGGCGACCTCGCTGAGGAGCACGGGCACCGGGTCCCTGGACCACGATGCGGTACGACCGTGCCCGCAAGGACCTCGACCGGCACCCGAACTACATTCTGGCGGCGTACATGGCGTCAGGCACTTGATCGACTTTGCCGACGTGCACGTGCGCGGAGACGCTCAGGAGGGCGCGGTGGGCAGCTTCAGGCGCTTGCGCTCCACGACGCTTGTTGCCGTTAGAACACTCAACGGCGGTACGTCCTGCGCGACGACTGCGCCCGCGCCGACGACGGAGCCCCGTCCGATCGTCACTCCAGGCGTGACCGTAGCTGCGGCGCCGATCCACACGTCGTCCTCGATGGTGATCGGCGCGTGCGTGAGGAAGTCATATCTTTCGTCGACCTCGACGGGGTGACCGGCCGTGCTCAGGGTCACTCGGGGACCGATCAGGACGCGATCGCCAATGGTGATGCCGCCGTAGTCGAGGAAGAAGCATCCCTGGTTGATGAACACCCGCTCGCCGAACGATGCTCCGAGCCCGTAGTCGCAGTAGAACGGGGGCAGGACAGACAGCGAGTCAGGGATCGGCCCGCCGAAGATCTCGTTGAGCACCGTCCTGCGCGCGTCGAGGTCGTCGAAGGGCAGCGCGTTGAGGCGGGCGGACAGGGTCATGGCGACGTGTACGCGCCCCGCGAAGGCTCGCGATTCGGGCGTCCGTGTCCGTAGCCGTTGCTCGTTGCGCACGACGGCGATGCTGGCACGGTGAGACCGTGATTCGGATGACACACGCGTAGGCAGCGCGTCACTGCGCGATCTCGCGGCCCTCGTGGAACACCCACTTCTGCCGCGATCCGCACGCCTCAGACTGACCCGCTCCCTCGAGCAGCAGGGCGCTGCCGCTGGTGGCCGGAGTCGGCAGGTCGCGCGCCCCAGCCCTGCAGCCATCCTCCGGCAGCGGCCCGACGGCGCGCGCTCAGCCCCTCACTCCCGCAAGTGCAGTGCCACTCACCCGGGTGTGTTGCAAGCGGCTGCTCTGGCCTGCCTATCGTTGTACGGTGCCCACGCCGCCCGCGTCGCCGACGACTGCCCAGCAGGGCTTCGACCCGGCGTTCGGCAGCGTCGCCGCCGCTCGGCGTTTCCTGGCCGCGCAGCTCGAGAAGTGGAACCAGCAGGCGCTGCTCTGGGCGGCGCAGCTCGTCGTCAGCGAGCTGGCCACCAACAGCGTCCTGCACGCGAGGACCGCGTTCACCGTGGCTGTGCGCCTGCTGCCTGAGGGCGCGCTCCGGCTCGAGGTGGGCGACGCGGTGCGCCGGGCTCCTCGGCAGCGTCATTACGAGCTCGACGCCACCACCGGGCGCGGCGTCGCACTCGTCGCCGACCTGGCCCGCAGCTGGGGGGTCGAGCAGCACGCCGACGGCAAGGTCGTGTGGTGTGAGCTGGCCCCGCCGCTGGAGGCTGCGGGCGGGCTGTCCGCCGGAGGCAGCGCGGAGGCCGATGCCGACCTGGGCCTGCTCGACCTCGACGCGTTCCTCGGTCCCGACGACCGCAGCGAGCTGGCCGGCGGTCTAAGGGACGGCACGCGGTGAGCGCCGCCGTCGATGAGCATTTCGTGACCGTCCGGCTGCTCGGCCTCCCGCTGCACGTGCACGCCCGTGCTCAGCAGCAGTCCGACGCCATGCGGCGCGAGTTCCAGCTGATCGTCGAGCAGGATCGTGAGCACGCCGGCACGGTCCCGGTGCGCCTGCTGCAGCTGTCGACCTTGCTGTCTGCGCGCTACGAGGGCTTCTCGGAGGAGCAGGAGGAGCGGATCGAGGGCGGGATCGAGGCCGGTGAGCAGCAGCTCGACGAGCTGGTGTTCACGCTGCCCGCCCACGCCGGGCAAGCGGCGCGTGAGCTGGGCGCCGTCCTGGACGAGGCCGACGAGTTCTGCCGGGAGGGCCAGCTGCTGACGCTGGCGACCCCGCCGGACCTCGTCGCCTACCGGCGGTGGTACCTCGACAACTTCGTCGTCCAGAGCGCCGGTGGCTCTCCGTGCCCCTGGTCGGGGCCGCTTGCTTGACCTCGATCGGCACCTGATGCCCGCGGCCCCGGATTCTGTCGGACCCTCGTGGTGTTGTGTGAAGCGTGCCAAGACAAGCAGACCCCGCGCCAGGCCGCGGGCACGGCGTCATTCCGAAGGCTGACACACGGCCGCGTAGCGACATCACCCGCTCGACCACGCGGTTCGAGGTGGTCAGCGACTTCGAGCCCAGCGGCGACCAGCCGGGGGCCATCGACGACCTCGCCGGCCGCCTCGCTGGGGGTGAGAAGGACATCGTTCTGCTCGGCGCCACGGGCACCGGCAAGAGCGCGACCACAGCCTGGCTGATCGAGCGCGCCCAGCGCCCGACCCTGGTGCTGGCGCCCAACAAGACGCTCGCCGCCCAGCTCGCCAACGAGTTCCGTGAGCTGCTGCGCAACAACGCCGTCGAGTACTTCGTCTCGTACTACGACTACTACCAGCCCGAGGCCTACGTCCCGCAGACCGACACCTACATCGAGAAGGACTCCTCCATCAACGAGGAGGTCGAGCGGTTGCGGCACAGCGCGACGATGAGCCTGCTCACCCGGCGCGACGTCGTGGTGGTCGCCAGCGTCTCGTGCATCTACGGCCTGGGGACCCCGCAGGAGTACGTCGACCGCTGCGTACGCCTGCGGGTCGGCGACGTCGTGGAGCGCGACGTGCTGCTCCGGCGCCTGGTTGACATCCAGTACACCCGCAACGACCTCGCCTTCACCCGTGGCACGTTCCGGGTCCGGGGCGACACCGTCGAGGTGTTCCCGGTGTACGAGGAACTGGCGGTCCGCATCGAGATGTTCGGGGACGAGATCGAGCGCCTCGTCTACCTGCACCCGCTCACCGGCGAGGTGGTGCGCGAGTCCGAGAACCTGCTGGTCTTCCCCGCCACCCACTACGTCGCCGGTCCCGAGCGGATGGAGCGGGCGATCACCGGCATCGAGGCGGAGCTCGAGTCCCGGCTCGCCGAGATGGAGGCGCAGAACAAGCTGCTCGAGGCGCAGCGGCTGCGGATGCGCACGACCTACGACATAGAGATGATGCGCCAGGTCGGCTTCTGCTCCGGCATCGAGAACTACTCGCGGCACATCGACGGCCGCGCGCCCGGCACGGCGCCGCACACGCTGCTCGACTACTTCCCCGAGGACTTCCTGCTCGTCGTCGACGAGTCGCACGTGACCGTCCCTCAGGTCGGCGCGATGTACGAGGGCGACATGAGCCGCAAACGCACCCTCGTCGACCACGGCTTCCGGCTGCCGAGCGCGATGGACAACCGGCCGCTGAAGTTCGACGAGTTCCTCGAGCGCATCGGGCAGACCGTGTACCTGTCGGCGACGCCCGGCCCCTACGAGCTGGCGCGGGGCAAGGGCGTGGTCGAGCAGATCATCCGTCCGACCGGGCTGCTCGACCCCGAGATCGTCCTGAAGCCGACCAAGGGCCAGATCGACGACCTCCTGCACGAGATCCGGCTGCGCACCGAGCGCGACGAGCGCGTCCTCGTCACCACGCTGACCAAGAAGATGAGCGAGGACCTCACCGACTACCTGCTCGACCTCGGCATCCGAGTGCGCTACCTGCACAGCGAGGTCGACACCATCCGCCGGATCGAGCTGCTGAAGGAGCTGCGGCGCGGCGACTACGACGTGCTGGTCGGCATCAACCTGCTGCGGGAGGGCCTCGACCTGCCGGAGGTCTCCCTCGTCGCGATCCTCGACGCCGACAAGGAGGGGTTCCTGCGCTCAGGGCGCTCTCTCATTCAGACCATCGGCCGGGCGGCGCGCAACGTGTCCGGCCAGGTGCACATGTACGCCGACGACATCACCCCGTCGATGCGGCAGGCGATCGACGAGACAGCCCGGCGCCGGGCCAGGCAGATCGAGTACAACGCCGAGCGGGGGCTCGACCCGCAGCCATTGCGCAAGAAGATCGTCGACATCCTCGACGACATGGTCCGGGAGTCGGCCGACGGCGAGATGGTCGGCGGGTCGGGCCGCTCGCAGTCGCGGGGCAAGGCCCCCGTGCCCGGCATGTCCTCGCGCTCCGAAACCGTGGGCCGGCACGCGGCTGAGCTGGCCGGCCTGCCGCGACACGAGCTGGCGCAGCTCATCCAGCAGCTGTCCGACGACATGCACGAGGCGGCCAAGGAGCTGCACTTCGAGCTGGCGGCGCGGCTCCGTGACGAGATCAACGAGCTGAAGAAGGAGCTGCGTCAGATGGCGGCTGCCGTCGGCTGAGCGCACACGGCTGCGCACGGCTGGCCACGGACGGTGATCTCTTGCGGTCTGTCCGCAATGGGGCGACAATGCAGTCGGGATCAATGCTCGGGAGGCACCGTGAACGGCGTGCAGATCATCGAGCTGCATACTGACCAGCCGGAGCGGTTCGAGCAGTTGCTCGCCCGGTGGCAGAGCACCCCGGGCGAGCTTCCGGCCCCGCCACGCGTGTGCCGCGACAGGCTCGACGGCGGTCACTTCGTCCTGTTCCTCGACCAAGCCCCCGAGGCACCCGGCTTCGGAACCGACGACGCTGAGCGCCCCGAGGAGCCGACGATGCAGGACTGGGCCGCCGACCTTGTCGACCTGCTCGACTCGCGTCCTCGCTTCCTCGACCTCGACAGCATCCCGCCGCCGCGGTGACGCCCGCGGCGCGCGTCGCCCTCATCGGCTACGGCGTCGCAGGTGAGCACTTCCACGCGCCGCTGGTCGCGGCTACTCCAGGACTCGAGCTCGCCGCCGTGGTCACGGCTGACTCGCAGCGCCAGCAGCGGGTCCGGGCGCGCTACCCGGGCGCCGCTGCCCCTGTCGTCGTGGCCGGCGTCGACGAGGTGTGGGCGCTGCCCCGACTGGCCCTCGCAGTCGTTGCCACGCCGAATGCCACCCACGTTGCCCTGGCCGAGGAGGCGCTGGCGCGCGGGCTCGCCGTGGTCGTCGACAAGCCACTCGCCGTCAGCGCCGCTGCCGCCGCGCATCTGGTCGACTCGGCGGAGCGGTCCGGCGGCCGGCTCACCGTCTTCCAAAACCGCCGGTGGGACGACGACCTGCTCACCGCACAGGAGCTGATCACAGGCGGCGCTCTGGGGGAGGTGTGGCGGCTGGAGTCCCGCTTCGAGCGGTGGCGTCCGCAGCTGAAGCCAGGCTGGCGGGAGTCCGGCTCGCCCGACGACGGCGGCGGCGTGCTCGCCGACCTGGGCAGCCACCTGGTCGACCAGGCGCTGGTCCTGTTCGGCCCCGCCGTGTCGGTCTACGCCGAGCTCGACATCAGGCGCGACGCCGCACAGGTCGACGACGACGCCTTCGTCGCGCTCACCCACCGCTCGGGCGTGCGCTCCCACCTGTGGGTCAGCGCCACCGCCGCCCACCTGGGGCCTCGGCTGCGGGTGCTCGGCAGCCGGGGAGCTTTCGTTGTCGAGGGGCTCGACGAGCAGGAGGCGGCGCTGCGCGAGGGGCAGTCACCGAAGGACCCGGGCTGGGGGAGCAGCGGGCCCGACCGGCGGCCCCGCATCGTTGTCGGCGACCAGACCCGGCCCACCCGCTTGCAGCCGGGCGACTACCCGGCGTTCTACCGGCAGGTCGTGGCGTGGCTGCACGGGGAGCAGCCGGCGCCGGTCGACCCGCACGACGCGGTTGCCGTTCTGACCGTGCTCGACGCCGCCCGGCAGTCGGCGACGCAGGGGCGGACGGTCTCGCTGGCAGGCTGAACACGCCCCGCCGCCCGGCGCTCAGCCGCGCCGCCGGTCAGAGCTCGGCGAACGCCTTCTCGATGATCGAGATTCCCTCGTCGAGCAGCTGGTCGTCGATGACCAGCGGCGGCAGGAGCCGCATCACGTTGCTCCAGGTTCCGGCGGTCAGCGTCACCAGCCCGGCCTCATGGCACGCCGCGGCGACCGCGGCTGTCGCCGCCGGGTTCGGCGTCTTGTCGTCCCGCCCCTGCACCAGCTCCATCGCCACCATCGCGCCCCGCCCGCGCACGTCCCCGATCAGGGGGTGCTGCCCCTGCAGGGCGTGCAGCCGGGGAAGCAGGACGTCGCCGATGTGCCGCGCCCGCCCGACGAGGTCCTCTTGCTCGATCGTCGCGATGGCGCCGAGCGCCGCGGCGCAGGCGACGGGGTTGCCCCCGTACGTCCCGCCGAGGCCGCCACCGTGCGCCGAATCCATGATCTCGGCGCGTCCGGTGACCGCCGACAGCGGAAGCCCGCCGGCAATGCCCTTGGCGAGCGCCATGACGTCGGGCACGACGCCCTCGTGCTCGCAGGCGAACATGTCGCCGGTCCGCGCGAACCCGGTCTGCACCTCGTCGGCGATGAACACGATGCCGTTGTCGGTGCAGTACCGCGCGATCGCGGGCAGGAAGCCGTCGCCCGGCACGACGAAGCCGCCCTCGCCCTGGATGGGCTCGATCAGCACGGCAGCGACCTGGCTCGCACCGACCTGCTTGTCGATCAGGTCGATGACCTGTGCCGCCGACTCGGGGCCGCAGCGCTCCGGACCGGTCGGCCAGCGGAAGGGATAGGACATCGGCATGCGGTAGATCTCGGGCGCGAAGGGGCCGAACGACTGCTTGTACGGCATGTTCTTGGCCGTCAGCGCCATGGTGAGGTTGGTCCGGCCGTGGTAGGCGTGGTCGAAGGCGACGACAGCGGGTCGCCCGGTGTGCGCCCGCGCGATCTTGACGGCGTTCTCGACCGCCTCCGCGCCACTGTTGAACAGCGCGGAGCGCTTCTCGTGCTCGCCCGGCGTCAATCGGTCGAGCGCCTCGCACACCTGCACGTAGCTCTCGTACGGCGTGACCATGAAACAGGTGTGCGTGAACCGCGCCACCTGGTCCTGCACCGCTGACACCACGCGGCTCGTCGCGTTGCCGACGCTGACCACGGCGATGCCGGAGCCGAAGTCGATCAACGAGTTGCCGTCGACGTCGACGACGACACCGCCACCGGCGGCCTGGACGAACACGGGCAGCGTCGTGCCGACGCCGTGGGCCACGACCTTATTGCGCCGGGCGAACAGCTCGCGTGAGCGCGGGCCGGGAATCTCGGTGAGGAGCCGGCGCTCCTGAGGCAGGTCAGGGCCGCCGATGGCGGAGCCAGCGGGCTGGGAGTCGGGTGCGGTGCTCAATCCTTGTACCTGTCCAGTCTGATTGTGGCTGTCGCGCGGTGCGCGGCCATGCCTTCGGAGGCTGAGATGACGTCGACGGCGTGCGCCAGCTCCGGCGTCGCCTCCTGCGTCACCCGCTGGTAGGTCAGCGGCTTGAGAAAGCGCGAGACCGACAGCCCGGCGCTGTGCTTGGCGCCGCCCGCTGTCGGCAGTACGTGGTTGGTGCCCGCCATCCCCTTGTCGGAGTAGGCCACGGTGCTCCAGGAGCCGAGAAAGATCGACCCGTAGTTGGTGAGCCGGGCGTGGTACCCGTCGTCGTCAGCGGTCTGGACCTCCAGGTGCTCGGGCGCGAGGTCGTCCATCAGCACGGCGGCGGTCTCGGCGTCCTTGGCCCAGGTGACCGAGCCGAAGTCGTGCCAGGCCGGCCCAGCGATCTCGCGGGTGGCGAGAGTCGCCAGCTGCCGCTCGACCTCATCGACGACGGCGAGCCCGAGCGCCTCGGACGTGGTGACCAGCGCGGCCGGGGAGTTGACGCCGTGCTCGGCCTGGCCCAGCAGGTCGGCGGCAACGACCACCGGGTCGGCGGTCTCGTCCGCGATCACAGCTACCTCGGACGGCCCGGCGAGCAGGTCGATGGCGACGGTGCCGAACAGCTGCCGCTTGGCCTCGGCGACGTAGGCGTTGCCGGCTCCGACGAGCATGTCGACGGGGCGCTCGCCGAGCAGGCCGAAGGCGAGCGCGGCGAGCGCCTGGACGCCGCCGAGCACGAACAGCGCGTCGATGCCCGAGACGTAAGCGGCGTAGACGACGGCGGCGTTCGGCTGCGCGTCAGGCCCGGGGGGCGTGCACCCGAGGACGGTCGGCACCCCGGCGACCTTGGCCACGTTGACCGTCATGAAGGCGCTCGCCGTCAACGGAAACCGGCCCGCCGGCAGGTAGGCCCCCACCCGGCCGACGGGGACGTAGCGCTGCCCGACCCGCAGCCCGGGCACCAGCTCGGTCTCGAAGTCGACCAGGTGCGAGCGCTGCGCGACGGCGAAGGTTCGCGTGCGCTCGGCCCCCAGCTCGATGGACGACCGCAGGTCCTCGGGCAGCTGCTCGCCGCAGCGCGTCACCTCGTCCCGCGAGAGCTCGACGCTGCGCCCGTCCCAGCCGTCGAGCCGGGCGGCGTAGCGCAGGACGGCGTCCATCCCGCCGCGCTCGATCTCGGTGAGCATCTCGGACACCGTGGCGACCACGGCGGGGTCGCGTTGCGCGGCCGGCGCATCCACGCCCGGGACCTTGAGCACGCGGTAGGAGCCGGCGAGGTCCGCGAGGACGGACGGGGTGAACAGCACGTCCCCACGGTAGAGGGGGGCACCGACGCAGGACAACCGGCGCGAACCCGGTAGGGGCGAGCGATCTGCGAAATCTGGTCGTTCCAACGCTCGGCCGTCAATTTCTTGTTAACACTGGCAACCAAGGGCCGTTCGAGACGTGTCGGGGTTGCCGGAGATGCGCAGCAGGCCCTACGTTCGCGCCATGAGACCATGCCCGGCCACCGTCCGTTCTACCTGCTCGGAGGCCGGACCGTGGCGGTAAGCACTGCTGCCGGTGGCACAGGCGCGAGCCCGAGCGGGAGCGGTGCTAGCCCCGCCGCAGGACCCGCCGGGCTGAAGCGTGAGCTCAAGGTCGTCGACGCGGCGGCCTTCTCCATTGGCCTCATCGGTCCGGTGGGGGCAATGGCGCTGCTGGGTGTCGGCGCCGCGGGCTTGCTGGGCCAGGGCGCGACGCTGGCGTTCGTCTTCGCGATCATCGGCGTGTCGCTGGTGGCGTACGGGTTCGTCAAGCTCTCCCAGCACATCTCGCACACCGGGTCGGTGTACGCGCTAGTGGGCCGCACCCTGGGTCCGCGAGCGGGCTTCGTGGCCGGGTGCTCGCTGTTCGCCGCCTACGCGACGATCGGCACCGGCTCGACGATCGAGGTCGGCCTGTTCTTCGACAAATTCCTGACCGGCATCCACATCGGCAACGCCGAGGAGTGGATCTGGACCGGGCTCATCACCCTGGTGCTCGTCGCCATCCTGTCGCTGAGCGAGATCCGCGTGATCACCCGGGTGCTGCTCGTGTCGGAACTGCTCGGCATCGCGCTGGTGGTGCTGCTGAGCATCGTCATCCTGGTCCGCACCGGCACCGGCAACGGTCCGTCCGGCCAGAAGCTGAACCTGGACTTCCTGCACCTGCCGAGCGGCAGTGGCCTCGGGAAGATTGCCGGCGCGGCTGTCTTCGGTTTCCTCGCGTTCGCCGGCTTCGAAGGTGCTGCCGCGCTCGGCGAGGAGACCATGCACCCCAAGCGCGACATCCCGAAGGCGCTGAAGATCGCTCTGGCCGTGGTCGGCAGCTTCTTCCTGCTGACGATCATCGGCCAGTCGGTGGGGTACGGCACCGGCCCGGCGGGCGTAAAGGCCTTCACCGACGCCTCCGCTCCGTTCGCCGACCTCGGCAGCTCGTATGTCGGCAAGTGGCTCGCGGTGCTGCTCAACCTGGTGGCGAGCGTCAGCCTGTTCGCCATCACGCTCGGCACGCTCAACGGCGCGGCCCGCATCTTCTACGCCCTGGCACGCGATGCCGGCGGCTCGAACCCGCTCACCCGGCTCTCGCGCCGCGGTGCACCGCTGGTGACCCTCGGCATCACGATGGTCCTGGTGCTGTGCTTCATGGTCGGCCAGCGCCTGGCCGGTACCGGGGTCGAGGACGCCACGTTCTACTGGCTGACGATCGGCACCATCGCGCTGCTCGCCGCCTACGCCCTGGCGACCATCGGCGCGTTCCGTTTCCTGTTCCTCGACGGGCCGGCCAAGGCACCGATGTGGCAGGCGGTCATTCCAGTGCTCGCGCTGGCCTTCGTCGTCTACACGATCTACAAGAACGTCGTGGGCGTGGAGGGTCCGTACCGCGTCTTCCCATACATCATCCTGGCGTGGCTCGTGCTCGCGACGATCGTCGTGTTCGCGGTGCCGGGCCTCGCGGAGCGGGTCCGCTCCCGGCTCGCCAGCGGCGACGCGGCGGCTGACGTCGGATGACCCGCATCGTCTGCCGGCAGCTTGCCCCCAAGGTGGGCGACTTCGTGGCCAACCGGGCGATGAGCCTCGGGGCGATCACGGAGTCGGTCTCTGCCGGTGCCGACATCGTCGTCCTGCCCGAGCTGGTCACCTCGGGCTACGTGTTCGCCTCGCAGGAGGAGGCGGAGTCGGTCTCTGTCCGACCTGACCACCCGATCTTCGCCGAGTGGGCCGCTGCCGCCGGCTCGGCGCTCGTCGTCGGCGGCTTCGCTGAGCAGGGCGACGACGGGCTGATCTACAACAGCGCAGCATGCGTCGACTCCAGCGGGATGCTCGCGGTCTACCGCAAGACGCACCTGTGGGACCGGGAGAAGCTGTTCTTCACCCCCGGTCCGGACATCCCGCCCGTCGTGGACACCCCTGTCGGGCGGGTGGCCGTGCTCATCTGCTACGACTTGGAGTTCCCAGAGCTCACCCGGGGCGTCGCTTTGGCCGGCGCCGAGCTGATCGTGGTGCCGACCAACTGGCCGCTCGTCCCCCGCCCGCAGGGGGAGCGGGCACCCGAGGTGATCATCGGGATGGCGGCGGCGCGCATCAACCACGTCGCCATCGCCTGCTGCGACCGCACCGGAGTCGAGCGCGAGCAGGAGTGGACCGAGGGCACGACGATCATTGACGAGAACGGCTGGGTGGTGTCCACGGCCGGCGCCGGCGTGGGGGTCGCCTCGGCAGAGCTCGACCTCACCCTCTCGCGCGACAAGACCCTCACGCTGCTCGGCGACGCCTTCGGCGACCGCCGGCCGGAGCTCTACGCCGCACTCACCGCACCGCGGCCGGTCGAGGTCGTGCAGCAGTAGCACGCCACGGCACCTGCTCCAGCGGTCAGCCGCGGACGAGCAGCACGATGCCCACCACGAGCCCGAGTACGACGACGGCACCGCGTAGCACCGGGGCGGGCAGCAGGCGGGCCAGCCGCACGCCTAGTGTGCCGCCGATCAGCGAGCCCACCGCGAGGACCCCCGCCTCGGTCCACGCCACCCTCGCGCTGAGCAGGAAGACCAGCACGCCCACGAGGTTGACGACCAGCGACAGCAGCCCCTTCAGCGCGTTGAGCCGCTGCATGTCGTCGTCGACGAAGATGCCGAGCACGGCCAGGAGCAGGACGCCGAGCCCGGCGCCGAAGTACGAGCCGTAGATCGACGCGACCAGTACCCCGCCCAGCAGCGGCAGGGCGGCTGTGCGGGTGCGGACGCCAGCGCTTCCGTTGCTCGCCTCGCGGCCGACCCGGGCGGCGACTATGCGGGCCAGGCGCGGCTGAACAGCCAGCAGCAGGCAGGACAGCAGGACGAGGTAGGGGACGACCGTCCGGAATGCCCCCGCTGACGTGACCAACAACAGCACCGCGCCGAGCACGCCGCCCACCACGCTGACGGCGAGCAGGCGGCGGACCCGGTGCTTCTGGACGGACAGCTCTTCGCGGTAGGCCAGGGAACCGCCGAGGTAGCCGGGCACGAGCCCGACGCTGGAGGTGATGTTGGCCGTCACCGGCGGCAGGCCGACCGCCACGAGCGCCGGAAAGCTGATCAGGGTGCCACCGCCCGCGGCGGCATTGATCGCACCGGCGAGCAGCCCCGCGACGCCGACCAGCGCCAGACCGCCGAGGTCCACCTCAGTAGCCCACGGCGGCCGACGTCCCCGCGCGAGGGTCGGCAGCGCCGGGAAGCGTGCCGTCCGCTTGCCGCTGGAGCACCGACGCGTGGCCGAAGCCGCCGCTGACCGGCTCGACGTCGACCGCGTGCCCGCGCGAGCGCAGCTCATCCGCCCAGTCGTCCGGGGCGCTGTCCTCCAGGCGGACAAGCTGCCCGGTCAGGCTCGGGTAGGCAGCGCTGCGGCCGGTGGGGTCGCCGTCCCAGGTGTCGAAGCCGCTGCCATCGGGGCCAGCGAGCGCCCAGCGTCCGGCCGTGACAGCCGCCGCGGGAGTCGCGCCGGCGGCGAGGCGGGCGAGCAGTTGAACGACGACCTGCGGCTGGGCATCACCGCCCATGGTGCCGACGGCGATCGAGGCACGGGGACCGCTTCCCGACTGTCGCGTCGCGATGACCGGTGCGAGCGTGTGCGGCGGGCGCCGTCCGGGCGCGAGCTCGGCCGGGTGGCCAGGCACGAGCGAGAAGCCGATTCCGCGGTTCTGCAGGAACACGCCGACCTCGGGCACTGCCAGGTGCGCACCGAAGCCGCCCGCGTTGCTCTGCGAGAGCGAGACCACCATGCCGTCGGCGTCTGCCGCCGCGAGGTAGATCGTGCCGCCGGGGGTGCCTGGGACGTCCGCACCGACGAGGCTCCGGTCGGGATGAACCAGGGCGGTGCGTGCGTCCAGCGCTGCGGCGTCGAGCAGCTCCTGCAGGGGCGCGCCGTCGTACAGCTGCTCGAGGCGGTCGTGGCCGACAGCCCGGCACGCCTCGATGAGCAGATGCGCCCAGAGCGGGTCGGTTGGGTCGGCGGGCAGTCCGAGCCGGTCGGCGACCGCGATGCCGGCCAGCGCCAGGTAGCCCGAGGTTGGTGCGGGTGTGGCGCTGAGCTGCCAGCCGAAGGCATCGACGGTCAGCGGCGCTACCCACTCCGCCAGGTCGTCGTCGAGGTCGGCCGGGGAGAACAGCCCCGCTCCGACTCGCATCAGCCCCTCGCCGAATGCGCCGCCGTACCAGGCCTCGCGCCCGTGCGCGGCGATCTCGGCCAAAGCCTCCGCCTGCCGCGGTCGCCGACGCAGGTCCCCGGCAGCGGCCGCAAGCGCGCCGACGAGCTCCTCGCCGCCCTCGACGCCGGCGACACGAGGCAGGGCCTCGGCCAGTAGCGGGGAGATGGGGAAGCCGTCGCGGGCGTACCCGGTCGCCGGGGCGAGCACGTCGGCCAGGGGCAGCCGCCCGTGTCGGCCGTGCAGCGCGAGCCAGCCGTCGACGCACCCGGGCACGGTCACGGACCGCACGTCGCCCCGGTGCGGCATGCGGGTGTAGCCGTCGTCGAGCAGGGATTGCGCGCTGCTGCCCGCGCCCGCGACGCCGACGGCGAGCAGCGCCTCGGGCTCACCGTGCCCTGGGTCCACGACAGCGACGAGATCGCCGCCCATCCCGCACATGTGCTGGGTGGTCACAGTTAGGACGGCACTGGCGCCGACGGCGGCATCGGCGGCACTGCCCCCGGCCCGCAGCAGCGCCACACCGGCGGACGAGGCAAGAGCATCGACCGAGCACACGGCACCGGATCGGGCTAGCAGGGTCGAGTCGGGGAGGCTCACGAGCCGCCGCCCCGCCGCACACAAAGGAGCCCTTCAGCGCCGTTCAGGGGAGGGAACGGCGCCGATTGTGTGCAACGAGGACGGACGGCGCACACAAAGGCGCCCTTTCGCGGCCGGACGTCCGCGATGTCGGCGCGTTTGTGTACGGGCACAGCAGCCACGGTAATGATCACCAGCCGCGGACTCTCCATTCGGGCAGCCCCGGCCGCTCGGTGCCGAGCGTGGTGTCGGCGCCATGCCCCGGGTAGACCCAGGTGTCGTCGGGCAGCGAGCCGAACACCTTCGCCTCGAGGTCGTTGATCAGCGAGGTGAACCGCTGCGGGTCGCCCTGGATGTTGCCCGGGCGGTCCGGCTCCGAGCGCGATGTCGGGAGCAGCGTTGTGGCTCGGCCTCTCGGAGTACATGCGGCCACCTAAGCATGCAGCTCGCGTGAGCGACGAATGCCGGCTCAGCTCAGCGGACTCCGTAGACGTCGGAGCTCTTCGGCGTCCACGGTCTTTCCGGCGAGAACGTCGGCCTCTGCCTCGCGGATGTCCGCTACAGCTGCGGGGTCAGAGAGGACGGCGACGGTCTCGCGCAGGGCGGCCAGCTCAGCGTGGGAGACCAGCACCGCTGCCGGCTCACCGTTGCGAGTGATCTCCACGTGGTCCTGCGTGGCCGCGACCGCGGCCACGAGCTCAGAGAGCCGCGCTTTCGCGTCTGTGACGGTCAACGTCTCAGGCATGGTCCGATTCCTAGTTTGACGGCGGCCTGTATGCAACCCACTAACGCCGCCCACGGTGATCGTTTCGACAGTCGAAACGATCTTCTGCAACTTGCTCTCGAGGCACTCAACGCTGGTGGCTCGCATGGCATCCGCCACGTCGCTTGGGCCGGAGGTCAGCTCAGCAACGCTTGGCGGCACCGCCGGCGACCGCGGCATTGACGTCAACGGGTTGCGGTTCGGTTTCACCTGAGTGCGTTGCCCGCCAACTCAAGGTGCTCAGCCGGCAGGAAGGGCGAGGCCTCCCCGGACCAGATGACGACGAGCGCGTCACGGGCACGGGAAGCCGCCACGTACAGCAGGAAGCGTTCACGGTTCCGGGCATCCGCCTGTTCCTCCGGGGACTGGCCCGCGAGGACGTGCTCCGAAGGAAGGCTCTTCCGGTCGACGCCGAACAGGACGACGCGGCTGAACTCCAGCCCCTTGGCGCGGTGCATCGTCATGAGGCGGGGTGCGTCGGTGCGCCCGCTGTCATGCGCTGCCACCACATGGGCGGCGAGCCCGCGGTCCCGAAGGCCCTGCGCGACCAGGTCCCGTTGCCGCGCGGCCCGGGTGAGGATGCCTACGGTGGCCGGCTCGACAGTGAGGCGCCCCGCCACGTCCGTCTCGCTCAGCCAGGCCCGCACCGCCTCCTCCGCAACGTCCAGCTCCTCACTCAGTCCGGTGCAGGCGCGAAGGACCGGGGCGGGACCACGCATCGCTGACCGGTAGCCCGCCACGCTCTCCTCGCCGCCCTCGAGGTCGGTCGTATCGGCTCCGGCCAGCAGGTTCACCGCGAACTGCAGGTTCTGAGCGGTCGTCCGATAGTTGAGCGTCAGCCGCCGGCTCCGGCCGCGTATCGCGATGCCGCACCGCGACAGCACCACCCGCTCGCCATAGATCCGCTGGTGTCCGTCCTCGGCGATGAACAAGTCATTAGGGCCGGTCTCGGTCAGGGACCGTAGGAGCCGCCAGTGCCCGGGGTGCAGGTCCTGGGCCTCGTCCACGATCACGTGGTCGACGAGCCGCCGCCCCTCGCGGGCTGCCAGGGCATCCGCGCAGCGAGCGGCAAGCGTGGCGATCTCCGCGAAGCTCGCCGTCTGGTCCAGGGTCAGCTGGCGCCGGTAGGTCTCAACGGCAGTCCAGACGAGAATCCTGCTTGCGCGCGACAACCGGACCCCGCGTCCGGGCCGCGCCACCCGCAGGTACGCCTCCCGCGTCGTCAGGATCTCCGGCCAGGACCACCATGCGGTACTCACCGAGCAGGAAGGAGGGCCGCGCGAGGTCTCCCTCGAGCCCAGCCCGGTGGGCGGCATCCGTCCAGGCGTTGCGCTCGTCCGCGTCCGACATTGGCGTGGGGATGCCGCCACTTGCCAGCAGGTCGCCCCCCACCTGCTGGCGGACTTCCGCGGGCATCCAGCAAGGACATCGAGGGCCAACTGGTCGATGCCCCGCACCGTCACGCCGGCTCCACCGAGCCGGACCTGCGCAACGGTGGCGTCAAGCGCGCGCAGGTCGCGGGCGAGGTTCTCCGCGAGCGTGCGGGTGAACGTGGTGAGCACCACCCGGGCGCCGGAATCGCCGGCAAGGTGACGAGCCCGGTGCAGGGCGACGACAGTCTTCCCCGTCCCCGCCCCTCCCGACAGGCGGTAGGAGCCGGTGGTGGGGGAGTAGGCGTACCGCCGCTGCTCGGGGTGGAGGAAGACGCGCCACTCGGCGAAAGATCCGTCGAGCACCCGGCGTAGCTCGTCGTCGGTCTCGATGCGAACGAAATCCATCTGCGAGCCGGGCCGATCGAGCGCGGCGTCGACAGCCTCCGCGTCCGCATGCTCGGACGCGGCCTGCGGCCGGCTCGTCGAAGCCCCTGTGACGTCGACCCCCAACCCCTCGAGAACGTCGCGCAGCGCAGTCCCGGTCGCGAGCGCGAGCAGGACGTCGGCCTGCCAGGGCGGCACGAGCGCGCCACTGACCGCGACGAGCAGCGCTTCCTCACCGGGGCTGTGGATGGCCTCGCCAGCCAGGCTCGGGGCGATGCCGACGGCCTCCAGCTCCGCGGCCGTGAAGCCCACGAGCGGACCGGTTGGCGATGCGGGGGCGGGCGTGGTTCCCACCCGCTCGTCTGGCGGCGCCGCCTGCGTGCTCGGGCGGTCAGGACCGTCGTCGCGGACCTCCCGTGCTCGCGTTCCTGGTAGTGGCCGAGCTCCGACGAGGTCGGTCTCGCCTGGACTGAGGAGCGACGACGCTCGTTGGAGCAGTTTCTGGCCCGCCAAACCGTATTGATGCCGAACGACCACACGACAAGCATCTGGGCAGATCTCGCCTATCGCCTCCGAGGGCGGGAGCTCGGGCGGCTGGGCAGAACGACATCTGGATTGCCGCTTGTGCCCTCGCGCAGCCGTCACCCGTTCATGTGGTCACGGGCGATCTCAAGGACTTCGGCAAGATCGCCGCTGTGTCCAGCTTGAAGCTTGTGCACCCCGATCTGTAAGGGCCTGCCGCCCGCCGTGTGCGACTGGTCCTCACCAGCCGCGCGCGCCACTCGAGCAGCGAGGGATACTGGCGCTGACGGTGGTGTTGGCCCGTGCCCTGAGTAGACCCACGTGCCGTCCGCGAGCGTTCCGAACCCCCTGGCCTCGAGGCCGTTGATGAGTGACGTGAACCGCTGCGGGTCGGTGTTGGCGGGCCGCCGGGCAACGGCGACACGGTCCGCGTGGGCAACGTCGCACACAACGTCGAAGGAAGGCCCTTGAAGCACCGAGCAAGCGCAATAACGCCGAGACGCCCATTCCGAAACAGGTAGCTCCGGGGGCATCCACCCGTTAGGGCTATGTGATTCGAGTCGGCGCGCTGAATGATATTGCTGAGGGGACGTGGCGACGACACCGTACTGGCGGTCGGGCTGGAACGGGGGGCCGCGAGGAGGAGACCACGGTGTCTGTGCTCATGCACCCCACGTACCTGCCGTTCACCGAGCAGCAGCTACGAATGCACTTCGTCGACGTTGCCTCTGGAGGAGAGGCCGACCGCCACCTCGCGTACTACCGCAGCAGCCTGAAGGACGCTGCGACCTATGCCGAGCAGCTCGCTGAGTCGACGTCGCCTACGGTGACAACCGCGCGCGGACTGCAACTACAGAAGGACGAACGATTCTGGGTCGTCAGCGCCCTCATGAGCATCTTCCACGGCGCTGACCCGATCGCGGAGTTGTGCGGGCTGCTTACCCGCTGCTTTGGGCCTACGCCGTCCTTGGAAGGGGCCACCAGTTGGCAAGACGCACTCGGGCCGGATCCGAAGCTCTACTTCGAGGTCAACCTGCCGTCGCCGCGTGAATACCGCAAGGATCTCGCCGATCGCCTCGACGAGCGCGTCCTGATCCCCCACATGCGTACGAGCGCGTTGGCAAGCGGAGCAAGGCTGGAGGGAGCTACCAAAGTTGACGCCATGCTGGTCTCCAGCACGGGCTTTGCCGTTGCTTTTGAGGCTAAAGTCTTGTCCGATGCGTCCACGTCCGTCCGCTACGACGTCCTGCATAACCAGCTCGCCCGCAACGTCGACGTGTTACTTGAAGCCAATCCGCAACTGAGCACACCACTCGACGTCCGCTTGCCAGAGCGGACGTTCTTGGCGCTTATCACTCCCGAGGTATTCAAGAAACATCCCTCGAGCCGGCTCTACGGCTGGCTCATGCCGCGCTACCAGGACGCTGAGAGCCGACTTCTCAACGAGCACTTGCCACGCCGGAACGACGACGTTCTGGCCGCAGTCTCACAACGGCTCGCCTGGATCAGCTGGGAAGACATCAATTTGGTCCACCCTGGAGCCTGTTCCCGGCTGCTTGCCTGAGCAGTCGGCTCGGTGCCTGGCTGGCGGGTTCGCTTTACCAGCCCCGCGCGCGCCACTCGGGCAGCGCCGGCCGCTCGGCGCCGAGGGTCGTGTCGGAGCCGTGCCCCGGGTAGACCCAGGTGTCGTCGGCCAGCGTGCCGAACACCTTGGCCTCGAGGTCGTCGAGCAGCGAGGTGAAGCGCTGCGAATCGCCCTGGGTGTTGCCGGGGCCGCCGGGGAACAGGCTGTCGCCGGTGAACAGGTGGTCGGGCCCGGCCGGTGCTTCGTAGAGCAGGGCGATCGACCCGGGCGTGTGGCCGACCAGGTGGATGACCCGCAGCGCGACATTGCCCACGCGGATGGTGTCGCCGTCGCGGACCAGCTCGGCCGTGGGCACCGGGATGGCCGGGGTGTCGTCGGGATGCGCGACCGTCCGAGCCCCGGTGGCGGCGGCGACAGGCTCCAGTGCCTGCACATGGTCCCAGTGCTGGTGGGTCGTCACCACGGTGGTCAGGCCGCCCGGGCCGACGAGCGCGAGCAGTCGGTCGGCGTCGTTGGCCGCGTCGATCAGCAGTTGCTCGCCCGTCGTCCCGCAGCGGAGCAGGTAGCAGTTGTTGTCCATCGGCCCGACCGAGACCTTGGTGATCGTCAAGCCCGGCAGGGTGCGGATCGCGGGGGGTCCGCCACTCGTGACCGTGCCTGTGTACCCACCCGTGTCTGCCATGCGGCTCATCCTGCCCCGGCCGCAGCCCGACCTACCCTGGGCCCGTTCGGCGCCCGATTCTGTCGGCGCCCGTCCGTAGCATCACGGACGTGTCAGACCGTCTGGTTGTGCGTGGTGCGCGCGAGCACAACCTGCGCGACGTCAGCGTCGACCTGCCGCGTGATGCGCTGATCGTGTTCACCGGCCTGTCCGGCTCGGGCAAGTCCAGCCTGGCCTTCGACACCATCTTCGCGGAGGGGCAGCGGCGCTACGTCGAGAGCCTGTCGGCCTACGCGCGGCAGTTCCTCGGCCAGATGGACAAGCCCGACGTCGACTTCATCGAGGGGCTCTCGCCGGCGGTCTCGATCGACCAGAAGTCCACCTCGCGCAACCCCCGGTCGACGGTCGGCACCATCACCGAGGTCTACGACTACCTGCGGCTGCTCTACGCCCGCGCGGGGCGCCCGCACTGCCCCAAGTGCGGCCGCCCGATCGCCCGTCAGACTCCGCAGCAGATCGTCGACCAGCTGCTCGAGCTCCCCGAGGGCACCCGCTTCCAGGTGCTGGCGCCGATGGTGCGCGGGCGCAAGGGCGAGTACGCTGACCTGTTCTCCGAGCTCCAGACCAAGGGCTTCGCCCGGGCGAGGGTCGACGGCGAGACGATCCGGCTGGAGGCTCCGCCCAAGCTCGACAAGCAGAAGAAGCACACGATCGAGGTCGTCGTCGACCGGCTCTCGATCAAGGAGGGCGCCCAGCGCCGGCTGACCGACAGCGTGGAGACCGCCCTGGGCCTGGGCGGCGGGCTCGTCCTCTGCGACTTCGTCGACCGCACCCCGGCCGACCCCGACCGCGAGGTCACCTACAGCGAGCACCTGGCCTGCCTGTACGACAACCTCTCGTTCGACGAGATGGAGCCCCGCTCGTTCTCGTTCAACTCGCCCTACGGCGCCTGTCCGACGTGCACCGGGCTCGGCATCCGCAAGCAGGTCGATCCCGAGCTCGTCGTCCCCGACCCGTCCGCCTCCCTCGGCCAGGGCGCGATCGCCCCGTGGGCGGGCGGCCAGTCGGCCGACTACTTCAACCGGCTGCTGTCCGCCCTCGCGCTTGACATGGGCTTCCGGATGGACACGCCGTGGGAGCGGCTGCCCGGCGACGTGCAGCAGGCGGTGCTGCAGGGCGTCGGTGACGCGCAGATCCATGTCCGCTACCGCAACCGGTACGGGCGGGAGCGCTCCTACTACACCGGCTTCGAGGGGGTCATCCCGTTCCTCGAGCGGCGGCACCGCGAGGCCGAGACCGACACCGCGCGGGAGCGCTGGGAGGGCTACCTGCGCGACGTCCCGTGCCCGACCTGCCGAGGCTCGCGCCTGAAGCCGGAGTCGCTGGCGGTCACCCTCGGAGGCCGGTCCATCGCCGAGGTGGCCGGCATGTCCATCGGCGACTGCGCCGGCTTCCTGAGCCAGCTCGAGCTCTCCGCGCGCGAGACCCAGATCGCTGGTCGGGTGCTGAAGGAGATCGACGCGCGGCTGCGCTTCCTGCTTGACGTCGGGCTCGACTACCTCTCGCTCGACCGGGCCGCCGGCACCCTCGCCGGCGGTGAGGCGCAGCGCATCCGGCTCGCCACCCAGATCGGTTCGGGTCTCGTCGGCGTGCTGTACGTGCTCGACGAGCCCTCAATCGGGCTGCACCAGCGCGACAACCGGCGGCTGATCGACACGCTCGTCCGGCTGCGCGACATGGGCAACACGCTGGTGGTGGTGGAGCACGACGAGGACACCATCCGCGCGGCCGACTGGATCGTCGACATCGGCCCCGGGGCCGGCGAGCACGGCGGCCGGGTCGTGGTGAGCGGGTCGTTCGAGCAGCTGCTGGCCAACGAGGAATCGATCACTGGCGCGTACCTGTCGGGCCGCCGCTCGATCGGCGTCCCCGACATCAGGCGCCAGCCCGACCCCGCCCGGCAGCTCGTCATCCACGACGCGCGCGAGCACAACCTGCGCGACGTCACCGTCTCGCTGCCGCTCGGGCTGTTCATCGCGGTGACCGGGGTCTCCGGCTCGGGCAAGTCCTCGCTGGTCAACGACATCCTGGCGAGCGTGCTCGCCAACAAGCTCAACGGCGCCCGCGAGGTGCCCGGGCGACACCGCACGGTCACCGGGCTGGAGCACCTCGACAAGGTGGTCCGGGTCGACCAGTCGCCGATCGGGCGCACCCCGCGCTCCAACCCCGCCACCTACACCGGGGTGTTCGACCACGTCCGGCGGCTGTTCGCCGAGACCCTGGAGGCCAAGGTCCGGGGCTACCTGCCCGGCCGCTTCTCGTTCAACGTCAAGGGCGGGCGCTGCGAGGCGTGCGCCGGCGACGGCACCATCAAGATCGAGATGAACTTCCTGCCCGATGTGTACGTGCCGTGCGAGGTGTGCCACGGCGCCCGATACAACCGCGAGACGCTCGAGGTGCACTTCAAGGGCAAGAGCATCTCCGACGTGCTCAACATGCCCATCGAGGAGGCCGCTGAGTTCTTCGGCGGCATCCCGGCGATCGCCCGCCACCTTCGCACCCTCGCCGACGTCGGCCTTGGCTACGTGCGGCTGGGGCAGCCCGCCCCGACCCTGTCCGGTGGCGAGGCGCAGCGGGTCAAGCTGGCCGCCGAGCTGCAGAAGCGCTCCACCGGGCGGACGATCTACGTGCTGGACGAGCCGACGACCGGCCTGCACTTCGAGGACGTCCGCAAACTGCTCGGCGTGCTCAGCCGGCTGGTCGACGCCGGCAACAGCGTCGTCGTCATCGAGCACAACCTCGACGTGATCAAGACGGCCGACTGGGTCGTCGACATGGGGCCGGAAGGCGGGACGGGCGGCGGCCGCCTGGTGGCCGAGGGCACGCCCGAGCGGGTGGCGATGGTCCCGGGCAGCCACACCGGCACCTTCCTGCGCCACCTGCTCGGCGACCGGCTCGCTGTCGCGCCGCCCCGGGCAGCACGCCCGCGGCGCAGTGCGGTGGCGCGCTGAGCTGACGCGGGGCCCGCCGGGGGCCCTCGTCAGGCCCGCAGGAGTGCCTCGATCAGCGTGTCGACGGCATCCTCCGAGCGCTCGTCGCCAATGGCCACTAATGCCTCCGTGCGGTCAAGGAACACCCGGACCGGCCCGGCCGCGACGACCGCCCAGGTCGAACGGCCCTCGCGGACCAGGCGCAGCGACACCTGGCCGTCGGCCTCGGGCTCCATCCGCACGTCACCCGGCCCCGTTGGCTCGTGCAGGCCGCGACGCAGCGCGTCACGGAGCACGACCCACTCGCCGCTTGGTAGCGAGGGATGGTCCGGCCGGCTGGCGATTGACAGCCGGACCGCGAGCGGGTCGGCCCGCCGCCAGCTCAGCCGCAGCGTGGTCACGGGGCCGCGGCCGGGTCCGCGGGCGTCATCCGCGACGATGATCTCCGCGTTCACGTCCTCCGGGCGCATGGCCGCTCCCCGTGCTCGGCAGTGCACAGCGCGCAAAGCGTCCCATGCCCCACTTCCCCCCGGACACGCGGGCCAGGTTCGCTACGAATCGCCGTAAGATGATTGCGCAGGGTGACAGCTCGCCAGGCCAACGGGGTCACCCTGTCGAGTGACGACGGTGACACGGCGTGCGACCACCGACCGGGCAACCGTGTGCTATGACCGGGACGCACCGGCGGCGCCCGCGCCGGCCGCGGTGACACCCTGTGCGGGGGTTAGGAACCGCCGGCGGCTCAGTGGCGCCCCCCGGTCCGGAGCGCCAAACAACCTGTGTCAACAGGGATTTCTCCTGCTCGGACGGGCTGCGCGAAGTGTCCGGGCGACATACGCTCATCGGCGTGTCGGCGGCGAGTCTCGGACGGGTCGGCCCGCACTGGCGACCGCTCCCCGGCTCGATCCCCGACGCTCCCGGCGTCTACCGGTTCTCCGACGCGAGCGGCCGCGTCATCTACGTCGGCAAGGCCAAGAGCCTGCGCAGCCGCCTCTCGAGCTACTTCACCGGCGACCTGCACCCCCGCACCGAGCAGATGGTCCGCACGGCCGCCGGCGTGCAGTGGACCGTCGTCGCCACCGAGGTCGAGGCGCTGCAGCTCGAATACACGTGGATCAAGGAGTTCGACCCCCGCTTCAACGTCAAGTACCGCGACGACAAGTCCTACCCCTGGCTTGCGGTCACGCTGAACGAGGAGTTCCCGCGGCTGCAGGTGATGCGCGGTCCCAAGCGCAAGGGGGTGCGCTACTTCGGCCCGTACGCGCACGCTTGGGCCATCCGGGAGACGCTCGACCTGCTGCTGCGCGTCTTCCCGGCCCGCACCTGCAGCGCCGGGGTGTTCAAGCGCGCGGGTCAGGTCGGCCGGCCGTGCCTGCTCGGCTACATCGACAAGTGCTCGGCGCCGTGCGTGGAGCGGGTCGACGCTGCAGAGCACCGCGAGATCGTCCAGGACTTCTGCGACTTCCTGGCCGGCTCCACCGCCCGCTTCCTGCGCCGCCTCGAGCAGGAGATGCGCAGCGCGGCCGACAACCAGGAGTACGAGCGCGCCGCCCGCATCCGTGACGACATCGGAGCGCTGCGCCGGGCCATCGAGAAGCAGGCCGTGGTGCTGCCCGACGGCACCGACGCCGACTGCGTGGCGATCGCGGCCGACGAGCTGGAGGCGGCCGTCGCCGTCTTCCACGTCCGCGGCGGGCGGGTCCGCGGGCAGCGCGGCTACGTCGTCGACCGGCTCGGCGACGAGAGCATTGCCGACCTGGTCGAGGCGTTCGTCTCGCAGGCCTACCTCGTCGACGGTTACGACGTCCCGCGCGAGGTCCTCGTGCCGGTGCTGCCGGACGACGCCGACGTGGTCGCCGAGCTGCTGGCGCTGCAGCGCGGGACGGGCGTCGAGCTGCGGGTGCCGCAGCGGGGCGACAAACGCTCCCTGCTCGAGACGGTCGAGCGCAACGCCAAGCAGGCGTTCGCGCTGCACCGCACCCGACGGGCGAGCGACCTGTCCGCCCGGTCCCGGGCCCTTTCGGAGCTGCAGGACGCGCTCGAGCTGCCTGAGGCGCCACTGCGCATCGAGTGCTTCGACGTCTCCAACCTGCAGGGGACCAGCGTCGTTGCCAGCATGGTCGTCTTCGAGGACGGTCTCGCGCGCAAGTCGGAGTATCGCCGCTTCGCGGTCCGTGGAGAGGCTGCGGGCGATGACGTGTCGAGCATCTACGACGTCGTCCGCCGGCGCTTCAATCGCTACCTGCAGGAGCGCGCTGACGCGCCGGAGGTGCTGGACGCCGACGACGCCGGGGACCGGGCGGAGGGCGCCGACCGGCCTGACAATGCGGCCGAGCCGGCGCTCCCTGCAGGCATCGACCCGGACACCGGCCGCCCCCGCCGCTTCGCCTACGCCCCCAACCTGCTGGTGGTTGATGGTGGCGCTCCGCAGGTCGCTGCGGCAGCCCAGGCGCTCGCCGACCTCGGCATCGACGACGTATCCCTGTGCGGCCTCGCCAAGCGGCTGGAGGAGGTGTGGCTGCCCGGCGAGCAGGAGCCGGTCATCCTGCCGCGGACCAGCGAGGCGCTCTACCTGCTTCAGCGGGTCCGGGACGAGGCACACCGGTTCGCCATCACCTACCACCGGCAGCGGCGGTCGCGCTCGATGGTCGAGTCCGCGCTCGATGGTGTGCCGGGCCTCGGTGAGACGCGCCGCAAGGCCCTGCTGCGCCACTTCGGTTCCCTCAAGCGGCTGCGTGGGGCGTCGGCGGAGGACGTGGCGCAGGTGCCGGGCATCGGTCCGCGGACGGCGGCTGCCGTCGTCGCCGCGCTCTCCGGTGCGGGTGCCGTCGGCCAGATCAGTCAGGCCGAGCAGCCGGCTGTCGACCCGGTGACCGGAGAGATCATCACCCGCGACACGAGCACAGCCCCCACGAGCGCGCGTCCGCCGGCCCCTGCGTCCGGCGAGCGGCTGACGGCGGAGGCGTCGTGACCGGGCCCGCCGCGCCAGCTCCGGACGTGGTAGTGCCTGCGTCGTCGGTGCCCGTCACGGCGGCCCCACCGGTGCCCGAACTGGCCATCATCACCGGCCTGTCGGGGGCGGGCCGCAGCACCGCCGCGAAGTGCCTCGAGGACCTCGGGTGGTTCGTCGTCGACAACCTCCCGCCGGCGCTGCTGCCGACGATGGCCGAGCTGGGCTCGCGCTCGCAGGGGTCGGTGTCGCGCATCGCCGTGGTCGTCGACGTGCGTGGCCGCGCGTTCTTCGCCGACCTGCAGGCCGCGCTCGAAGCCCTGGCCACCCGCGGGGTCGCGCCGCGCATCCTGTTCCTCGAAGCGTCGGACGAGGTGCTGATCCGCCGGTTCGAGCACGTCCGGCGCCCGCACCCGCTGCAGGCAGACGACCGTTTGGCCTCCGGCATCACCGCGGAGCGCGAGCTGCTGACCGCGCTGCGGGGCGATGCCGACCTCGTGCTCGACACCAGCACGCTCAACGTGCACCAGCTGCGGGCGAAGATCGACGCGGCCTTCGGCGAGCCCGGCGGTCCGCGGCTGCAGGCGACGATCGTGTCGTTCGGCTACAAGTACGGGCTGCCCCTCGATGCCGACCTCGTCGTCGACTGCCGCTTCCTGCCCAACCCGCACTGGGTCGAACAGCTGCGCCCGTTCACCGGCCAGGACCCGGCAGTGCGCGACTACGTGCTCAGCCGGCCCGGGGCCGCCGAGTTCCTCGACCAGTACTCCGGCCTGCTCCGGCTGCTGAACGAGGGGTACGAGCGCGAGGGCAAGCGCTACGTCACGCTCGCGGTGGGGTGCACCGGGGGCAAGCACCGCAGCGTCGCGATGTCCGAGCAGCTCGCAGCGCGGCTGGTGGCCGCCGGTCTGGAGACTCGGGTCGTCCACCGCGACCTGGGGCGCGAGTGAGCACCCGCACGCATGGGCGAGGGACGGCCCGCGACCCGGGGCGAGGGACCGCCCGCGACCAGGAACAGACGTGAGCGCGGAGCCGCCCCGCGTCGTGGCGTTCGGCGGCGGCCACGGACTCGCGGCATCGCTCGCGGCGCTGCGTCAGGTCACCCCGCACGTCACCGCTGTCGTCACGGTCGCCGACGACGGCGGCTCGTCCGGCCGGCTGCGCGACGAGCTCGACGCCCTGCCCCCCGGCGACCTGCGGATGGCGCTGTTCGCGCTCGCCG
>JAABVA010000407.1_pt1 | contig 55817 bp, 70 predicted proteins | sample 5560331 | NCBI WGS metagenome assembly JAABVA01 (sample SAMN12812661, study PRJNA571458) | rock metagenome | isolation source: Antarctica rocks | place: Antarctica: Victoria Land, Mt New Zealand sud | collected 2016-01-07
AAGTGGTTGAGCTTCTGGTACCAGCTCTTGAAAATTGCTTTGTATCCCAGCCCCCTACGCTGCGAAAGCTAGCATCCGTGCTTGCAGGCTATGGCAACATCCTGGAGCACCTTGCATCCGATGAGTCGGGTGGGGAAACCATGTGTCATTGGGTTTGCTTGCCAATCACCGTGACGCAAGATGCCGCAACTTTGGAGACATGGACTCGGAGGCTGGTGGACCTCGTGGAGTCCTGTACGGTCAAACACGGCATCCCAAAGGAGATTCAACGATGGGGGACATTGATAGGTCTTAAGAGAGCTCTTCACAGGTTACAGGAAAATATTGAACGGGAATCACAATTACGATCACAACAGTTGACCCGAGATGCGACCTCCTCATCAGCTCGCTTGACAGCGCTCGACCCGGACAATAAGAAAGCCCATGTCACCAGCAGGCAGGGGGCGCCGGAGGGGCCAGATGCCCACGCTCTCACACTAGAGGATGATCTACTTGTGTCGCTCAAGGAATTTGGACTCGAAGTCCCGAGCTCACGTAGCGAACTTCAGCAAGCCATCCAGACACTCAAAGGCGAAACCACAGTTTCGATTCTCCGTGTCATAGCCAAGACCTTCCCATGTAAGCTGTGCAAAGAAGCCTTGAGCCTTGCAGCACCCAGAACGAACTCCATATTCACAGCAGTGAGCGACAAGAGTCTTGCCGCCGTGTCCAATCTGCAAGTCGACATACTTGGCAAATCGGTCGGGGACTGGAAAGTGCTGTTATCTGTACAAGCTCTGAAGAGCATTCAGGGCCTAAATCGCTCGGGTAAGTATTCCCTGTTCAATGAAGCAACAAATACAATCACTCAATTAGTCGATCAGGTCACTTCGGTCCCATTCAAGAAAAGTTGCTCAGCTTGGCATCAGGAGAATGGAAATACCGACTGGCGGGGTCCGAAAAGCAGCGGAAGCTGCTTAGGGTACCCCTTGCGATGAACAAATGTGGACAGAAGACATTCATCCTGTGGCAGGTAGACGTAGGGATCGCTGGGGAGATGGAAGTGCCGCAACAGTTGATCAAAAGTGAGCGCCCAAGCAACGTTAAACTCGATGGAGCACTAATAAACACAAGTTTGGGAAGTCGGGAACCCTTCTGAAGTAGTCCGACCCATCTTTGTTGCCAATCGTATGCTAAAGGTCATCAGATCTCGAAATCTATCGAGCGGGTTGCCGTCCTTCAGCGAACCTATTCCGCTGAGATCATCCGTCGCTGTCAACAGCGACCACCCTCTCTTGATGGCAAACAACTTCCTGCGCAGTTCAAGGACCATCCCCAAGACTTTGCAGTTTCATCCCGTCGCCCTACAGACCTAGACGTGAGGGTTGTGGACCAGGACACTATCGACATGGCAAACAAGTTCTATGCTCTGACGGCGCCGGTGATTCGCTCAATCCTGGCCAATGACCTGACTGCCGAGTTTCCGTTCGATCTGTCTCCAGATGAGATCCAAGTAATAGGTCACTTCCAGACGGCAAGCCTCATTCTGGGTCGCAGTGGGACTGGGAAGACAACATGCCTGGTGTTCAAGTTGGTTGGGAAGCATCTAGCTAGAAGGAGGCTGCCAGGCGAGAGACGGATTAGACAGGTCAGTAGCGCTATGCTTTGGCAGTCTTCGTGGTTTGCTAACAATACTTGTTTACCAAAACAGGTCCTACTCACGCGCTCGAGCTTCCTTGCCGATAAGTTGAGGGCTTACGTCCGGAGACTGATAGAGACCCTGACGTCAAAGTCACTCAATCTAGAGGTGCTTCAAGAAGACGACGACCCCTTGATGAGCTTCGCTGAGGGCACTCGTACAAATGATAGTGCGCTCACATTGAGCGATGATAGCTATCCACTCGTCTGCACATTCGACCGCTTTCTCAAACTGTTGGAGAACACAGTGAGGTATGACCCTGTGACGAGTCGGGTCTCATTGTTAAGTTTTGTCTTTGCTGACGCCCCACTTTTTTTGAATTAGAGCAATGGATCGCAAGAATTTCCACAACTTAGAGGCGCATGCTGGCAATCAAGCTCAAGAAGTCAAATTGACAATAAAGCGGCCAAAGGGACAGTTCATTGACTTTCAGACTTTCAGATTGGACTACTGGCCGCATCTTCCCCACAGGATCACAAAGCATGTCTCTGTTGATCTGGTGTTCGCCGAGATCATGGGTGTGATCAAGGGATCTGCTTCGTCTCGGGAATCGCTGATACCTCTCTCTCGCGAAGAATACTTGACAAGAAGCAGCCGGCTGGCACCAGCTTTTCAATCAGAAGTCGAGAGATCTCGTGTATATGAAGCGTTTCAGGCTTATGAGGATCTGAAAATCGCATCCGAGGGCGTAGACCATGTTGATCGCGTCGTGAGACTGCTGAGGGCAGTGCGGGGGGATCCGCTGCTCCAGCAATTGTTGGCGTCTTCCTTCGACGAAGTATACATCGACGGTATGAGTCAAGTCGACTTAAAGTGGTCACGCACTGACCACTCGACAGAAGTCCAAGATCAACGCGGTTTGGATTTTGAATTGCTCTTGAGCTTCATCAAAGACAGTCGGGGTTTTCATTTCGGTGAGTTTCTATTACGAGGCCTTCAGTCTGTAGCTAATGCAAACCTTCCAGCCGGCGATACCGCACAGGCAATTTCTCAAGATTCAACCTTCCGGTTCGCGGATATCAAAGCGCTTTTTCATGATCACTTCGCCGCTACCAGTGCCGCCGCGAATCAGAGACAACTAGCACAAACCATTATGTTCACGCTGAACAAGAACTATCGCTCCCATCAAGGAATCTTGGCGTTGGCATCATTAGTCATGGCAATGCTATGGAAAGGTATCTGTTGCTCGTTGCAAATCATGCTGTAGATCTAATACTGACAAAGAAGGTTTCCCGGACACGGTAGATAAATTGGAGCCAGAGATTGGATGTCTTTTGGGTCCAAAGCCTGTACTCTTCGGCGAGTGGCTCATCAAATGATTTTTCTTGTGACGTTCTGACCTCTTGTCTAGTCGGATGTGGTATCGAGATCCTCGTCTCGAGCAACGTTGGCCACGTCAAACTGTCCGAGCGATCTGCGGACTTCGGCGCCGAGCAAGTGATTCTCGTACGCGATGAAAAAATGAAGACGAGGCTTCAAGACCAGATTGGCAACGTTGCTCTGGTCCTCACTATCCTTCAGAGCAAAGGCATGGAGTTCGACGATGTCATTTTGTGGAATTTCTTCTCAGAAAGCCCTAGCCCTGCGGGCATAAGAAGCTTGAATGCGCTGGTGAAGGACGAAACTGCTGTCTTTGATGCAAGGAAAAACTCGGTTCGTCCTCTTGGTCTTTTCGAAGGTTCGGACGGAAAGTTATGTTTGCTAATGCTCCCCAGGCGATGTGCTCGGATCTCAAGGTAACCAGTCCTGTTCCAGTCCAAATCCTTCTACATTGCTGACATCTTCAATCAGCATCTTTATGTCGCCGTCACACGAGCGCGTATTCAACTCTTTCTCATCGAGAGCGACGAGGCCGCCATAGCGTCGGTCGTGAAATTGCTTACGCAAGATGTGCCAGCGTCGCTAGTTGAAGTGACCCAACCAAACGATGCGAACGTCAGTAGCCCTGCCATTGAAAGTCAGCGTGCTTACTCAGTTCAGTTCGTGGCGAGTCTCGAAACTCTTCGCCCTGGTACTTCGAACGACCCCCGAAGATGGTCATTAAGAGCAGAACAGCTAATGCAGCAAAGAAGCTATAAAGATGTCGGTCAATCCTAGCCTTCAGGAGCTGTCTGCTTTGAGTTGCTAATCATAATTTCTCAGGCACTAATGTGCTTTGCAAAAGCGAAGGACCATCGAGGAGAAACCATCGCGAGGGCCAAGATGTATGAGGAGGATGGAAGAATTTGCGATGCTGAAGACGACATCGAAGGTTTCCGGCAAAACCTCGAAGCGGCGGTTGGGCTTTTCCTAGAAATGAATCTCATCGGCGAAGCATCTAGAAACCTGGTGAGAATGGCCCAATTTGAGCGCGCTGCAGGTGAGTGGAACTTCGCGTGACTGCCAAAGCTTCTGTTTGACGCATTTTGCTAGATCTATGGTTGCAAAATAGAGACTACGGAAAAGCCGCACAGCTCTTCGCGAACTCAGATCTCCACGAAAAAGCTGCTGAATGTTACCATTGGGATGGGAGATACGTCGAAGCAGCTGCTGCGTTGCGCAAAGGGGGCAAATTTGATCAACTGGTCTCGTATCTAAGCTTGTGAGTTCCACCCATTGCTTTATACTGAGGCTGTGAGGACTAAGAAATATCGTACAGAAACCGTGAGCAAATCCCACTCGACGCTCATCGAACATACAGCCGCCTCTGCAAATTGCTGCTTAAACAAGGGAAGATATCCCGCGAGCATCGCAAGGACGCTATCGCAATCCTTGGATCACACACTGAACAGGAAGCTTGCTTCATCGAGTACGAGATGTACGATGACTTGGTCAATTTTTACATGGAGCGGCAGAGACACAAAGATCTCTTCTCCTTGCTTGTCAAAATGTGTCTTTTCGAGAAGGCTCTCAACGTCTGGTTGAAACAGCAATCATCGGGATCCGCTAATGAGATACCGGAGGACGAGATTCTGAATGTGTTGGACTACGTCTGGGCAGGCCGAATGATGAGCGCTTCCCCGAAGGATGCGGCGGCCAAGTTTTTTGAAGAACCAGGATACATACTACTACCGAATGTCGCACGCAAAGTTCAACAATGGGGAGATGCCTATCGAATTCACACTCAAAGCTCGACCACTCTGGAATATGCAGGCTTGAAAAGTTCGAAGATCAAGGATTTCTTAAGTCTTCAGGTGAGTCGCGGAAGCTGCCCGTCTCCACCATAACGTCAATTGTCTGACCTCTTCAGTCAATCCTCGACACCACCGCAATGTATCAGGCGTCTGATCTCGATGGCCTTCCATTCAAGATGATCCAAGAGGCGATCAAGGTTAGCAAAGACCTTGCTCTAAAAGGCGATAGCAAAGCTAGGAGAACCACACTTCTGCTGACGGGCGTGTGGACGACGGATGACTCGAAAAAGCCATCTTTCTTGTTGCCTTGGTCACCGCTTCGTGAAGCCATAACTGACGCTAGCGCTGTCGACCTGACGCAGACGGCAAAGCAGTGGGTGCTCGATCGATTGGCATGTGCAACACTGGCTCTGGATATAAAAGCAGACGAGTTATTCAAGAAGAAGCATCCGCTACGCTGTTCGCAGTATCTTATGAAAGGTAAAATTGTGAGGCTTATTGCCCATTGTAGTTGATCCTCATCTTTTGCAGAATTCTGCTCCAAAAAGAGGCGAGGCGAGAACTGCCCTCAGCTGCATGAACGCCTCAGAACGGTCGATTGTTCACGTATCATTGAGGTATGGCGCCCAGGAAAAGTGCTTTGTACCTGTCTCTGAATTCCGATCTAGGATCTGCGACGTGTGAGCGCTGTCTTCTGTGACCTGACTGTGATGCACAACCGCAACATTATGACGAGGGAATTTCAGGAAAAGTTTTTGCCAATTAGTCAGTCATCTCCAACGGACATGATCACATGCAATTAATAATTCATTTTCAGGACGCCGCTGGCTTGAGCGCTTGCTTCGCCAACTGACTTACGTATCTCCGTTCGAACAAGACGCTTCGATCATCTCTAAGATACAAGCTGAGGAGCTTCGTAGTGGCAAAGCCTCGGTGATTGGGTCTTGTCTCGAAAACCTACTTTATCACAGGTTGGGTAAAGACTGGGCGCAGAGAAGCGATTTTTCTTCACTGCTCGAGCAAATGCAACTTGCGAAGACGTTTGGTACGCCCTACTTATAAACATGGGTTGGGATTTGCTAACACTCACAGGCCAAAGCTTTCACTCTCGCTTCTTCCGGGCGCTGTCATACAAGCTTTGGAACATCTCAAATCGAGGGGTCATGCAACAGCACCTTAGGCTCCTGAATTCGCTTGAAGATGATAGCAGAACCCCGAACGCTTTGCTGTTTGTATGTATCGCGTGTATCATTAGTCTTATCATTAGCTGTGCACTGAGCTAATCCACTGCAGCAACGGGGGTTGGAAAAGTTTCTCACCGATTTAGAGAGTCTCGATGTTCAAGAGCTTTCATCAATGCATGCTGTCACTACTGTCATCGAGTACCTTGCACTACTATTAGTATTTTCCTTCAATCTCTAATGCACAAGCGATGACTCTCTGACAACTCGTACAGATCCTGAGAACTTCCTCGCAGGCGTTCATCGTCCCTCAATCCTGGATCGAGCTGTATATCCCGCGAATGAGTCAAAGCAGCCTTTCACCTAGCTCATTGGTGTGGGAGGATACGCAAAGATATCATGAATGCCTTCTTCAATTAGTGCAGACCTTCTCTCGTCTCCTTACCCGTTTGGACAAAGCACTGCAACAAGGCTGGTCTTTCTCGTACTGCAGAAGGAAATACCATCAGTCACTTTTGCAGCAGCGAAACGCAGAGTTTCTGGCGATTGGGCTCGTCAATCTACCAACCTTTCAAAGTGGGATTAGTACTGCAAGGCATTATGCAAATGAGGTGAGTTTTGGGGAATAGATGCTTTCTAATTCGTCACTGAACCATGGATGCGGCAAGTCTTTCGCTACTCTTCCGTACGTGCAGATCATCTCGAACACAAAAATCCGGATGAGCTAGGCAAGAAACTTGCTTCCTCATTTGCGATGTACGAAGGTAAGAATCCACTGGTAATCGTGTCGAAGGATCCAAGTCGATTACAATCCTTCAGCAAGTTTCAAAATGAGGCTGGAGTGACGACCCGTTCCATGGATGATGTGCGCTCGCTCATGATACGTCCTACCTCCCCCGACACTACCACCGGCAAAACTTCTTCAAGTACCATACTTGATGAGAAGTACACGCAGGCCGAGACTGAAGCCGTAGGCCGAATCCAAACTTTCTGGCGATCCAGTATCCCGAAGGTCAAGCTATGCCGTGAGTACATGCTGTCTTCAGAGGCCCAAGCCATCCAATTCTACATTGGTCTGGGCTCGCGGCACTCCGCCCCGGTCGCGCTCCGAGCTCTTCTCGTATCGAGAGGTGTTGCAGCACATTTGAGATTCCCCGTTTTACGGGACTCAATAGCCGAGCAACACAAAACCACGCTGTCATGCGTCATGGATGCCGAAGTATCTGACCAGTCGAATGAGACAATCGACGACGCCCTGCAACTGGTCAGACAGCTTAGTCATTCGTTGGAAAAAGCCGTGGAACAGATGTCCGAGGAGCACCTGGGGAAGTTATTAAGCGGAGGAATATTGTCGAATATGCAGGACGCGATGAACCTTGTGGAGAAGGCGATTGAGGATGCTGAGGGAGGAATGGTGAAAGCGAGGAAGATGACTAACGAGATGTCTGGATATCGTTCATGAGCGGTGTAATTCTTTTTTTCCCTTGAATACTTTGGCAATAAGCCTGTGGAGTCGGGCGCAAGGATGAGACTCTCAGATCCTTTCGCGGTTAGTGCAGGCGCAACAATTGATTACTTTATGACCAGAGTGTATGTTGGAAATAGGGGAGATGGTAATAAGTGATGAAGTGTAGATCTGATAGTTGTCTAAAGGTGTGTATTCTACAGAAGGAAGCTATCTAGGTTTTCTGCCGCAATTGGCGCTAGCCCCAACCAGGCTAGCGGGCAGTGTAATGGCACTGCAAGTCTGCAACAACTACCTTATGTTCCTCATTGGACGACTACTCCTCCTGCTCCTACTATTGCTCCTACTATTGCTCCTACTGCAGCTCCTACTGCAGCTCCTATTGCTTCAACACATGTATAGCGGGGGGTGTACATGAAGTCGGATCATTGAGATAACCCCACATCACCTCTCAGGCTTGTTTCTTCGACCGAACTTCACCGTCGTCTGAGGTTCATCCGATCGTGTGCTTCTCTCTCTCTTAAAGCACTTTGTAGACTTTGCAGTTTTCTCTTACTTCAAAATACCTCGCCTGCAACTTCATATCATGTCGCATGAACCTGTTCTTCTCATGAGTCATCTTAGGGCTCTTTCTACAGCCGTCGAAATGGTTAGTTCCATTTCTCATCCTTCAACTGTTTTACTTTCTTCCATTCAAGTTCGTCTTACCTCGCCTTTTGACGGTATTGATGACCACTTGTATAAAAGGTTTTCACGACATGTCAAGACACATTAATCTGCCTTCATGAACCGTTCGGCGATGCCTTTTACTGGGGCCTCGAAAGACGTTCCCAAAGATCTGAGAACGAGAAAAACGCCCGTGCGGGATCAGGATTTGAGAATTGCACATATGAGGCCGTACTGCAGCGTATCCTCGAAGCGACTAAGGTAACAAGGCCACTTTCCCCTCATCAGTGCAAAGATATGACGATCTCATTCTCAGGGAAAACGAGTCTTTATCAAAGACTTCGCCTTCCACATCGTGCCCCACCCGGTCACGCAGCATCGTTCGCTCCTTCCGTCTTGTCCCCGAACGCGTCTCCAACGGAACCCGACAACCCAACCGTTTTACCCACTCGCATCCTCCAAAAGTTCCAATTCGCTTGCCGCATCCGCCATCCGCGGCGCAGCGTCTCTAGTCTTTACCGCTGTACCGTCCCTCCCCTCAGTTCCTTGACCGGCTGGGATGAACATCTGCCATCTGAGGCGGGATACGAGGAGCTTCGCCGACTTTTCGACTATGTGCGCGCACAGCACCTTGGCATTGAAGAAGCTGATGGGCCTGGAATATGTCTTTTCGACGCCGATGACCTCCCAGATGACACATCCGGTACCCTTGAGAAATTCTGCCATCTTACCAACCTGGAATACAACGACGACATGCTTTGTTGGAACACGGAAGAACAGCAAGAGTTGGCTCGGAAATCTTCTCAAAAATGGAAAGGGTTCCATGAGGATGTGCTGGAGAGTTGGGGGTTGAAGGCTCGGGATTCTGTGAGTCAAGAACATTGACAGGCATTCCAGGTCGGGCAAATAGCTAACATGCAATGCGACCAAGAAGTCACCACAACACACTAAAAGCGAAGAAGAAGATGAAGACTGGAGGAGTAGATTTGGGGATGAGGGTGCTAGAGTCATTCGGGAGACCGTAAATATCAATATTCCTCATTACGAATATTTGAAGCAATATGCTTTGAAAGCTTAGCCCGGAGTTGAGCGGCCGGGCAGGCCTTTTCATGTAAGTCTTCTTGAATGTCCGTTACAAAACATAATGTTGTCACACTAAACGCTCTTGAAAAGACCTACACGTTAGTCGTCATCTTCCAAACTAGGACCACGTAAAAATGTAGAAAACTAGTTCAAGGGACACCTGACTTGACAAAATCCTAATAGACCTTCCCGAATCATCCATGATGAACTCTATATGCCACCTAATAGTCGTTATTTTCCTTCGAAGTTGTTAGAAATGAGAAACAACAGTTTGCAGATACGCAGTTTCTTGGCCGCATTACTTCTTAACTGTACACATAAATTATTGTCCGGCGTACATAGCCATTCTCTTTCCACAAAGATATTCGCCGGCATTGATAGGCTTCCACCTCGATGCCTGATCTTTGCAGCAGCACGGAAGAGCTTGAACAGTTGTAGCAGGGTCAGGAGCGCTAAAACAAGCAATACTGTACCTTTCGGGAATCACATCCCCATTACCCCGGCCACTTCCAGTAGTCTCGCTCAATTTCGAACCCTGCAGATCCTGTTCCTTCCAATGAGGAGGCTCTGATACTCTATGAACCGTGTTCTTCCAGCGGCCGTTACTCCACCTCATAAGCAAGTATCCCACGTTGACTACAATCGTCCCTGGTTTCGGATCAATGTGTACAAAGCTCCCGCTTCTTTCGACCCCAGCACTTGTGTCACTACTCGTGGAGCTCGTATCTGCTATTTCCAGACCACCAACCTCGTCCTGAAAGAGAAGCGTCAAGGTACCAAAGTCAGAGTGCGCTGGATTACGGGCCAGTCCGCCGGCTGAATATAGTGTTGGAGATACGGTAGGGTAATGAATGAGACTCATATTGAATAGGGAACTGGCGTGGTATTGGCCAAGCGATTCTTCGGGGGATAAGCTCAGCGCGAGGGATAAGCACACAAAGAGTTGATGTATAAGCTTAGTGCAGTCCTATGTTATGAGAATTGTCAGGCCTCGAAATAGGGAACTAGTACGTTTGAGGGACTTTGTACCTGAAAGAAACCCTCCGTGAAATGACGGAAGCCTGGTAACAGCTCCTCGGTCGGCCAGCTGTTAGGTTGCTCATCGTCCTCTGGATTGCCACAATCGAAATTCTCTTTCATGCATGTTCGGCCGCGGACCTTCTCGTTTCCTATACCGGAATACCCGCGGTTATGTGAGCGAGTTGATGAATGAATTGCCCCCTTCTCGGACTCTGAGAGGTCGAAAAGACGTTTGCTCTGGGCGTCGCGATCATATCAGCATCAAAGCTACCGGCCGGCCGGTATAGCAGCGTGAGTGATTCAACCCACCCATTGAAAACATGCATCAACCTTGCGCTGTTCGATACCATGATTGTGAAGTTGAAGAAAGCCTACGGAGCTTAGAGCTTTGTCAACTGCAAAGGCGATCCGCTGACGATCATCGGCAGAGCCACGAAGAAATGGATTGAAATCAATTGATGGGATATTTGAATGCATCCGAGCAAGTTCAAGCTCTCTCTAAATGTAATGGTACTGACCAGGACATCGTGCAAACTATCAGTGAGGTGGGGCGACAAAAAGGCCCGCCCTTGCGCGCGCAGAGGGGTAACGCACATTTGAGGCAGCGCACGTTACAAGGTTAATCACACTTCCGGAAAACAACCATGGCAACCGAAGGGGAGTGTCGAAATATGTTATGACATAATTAATCACACATCTGAAAAACCACCATGGCAATCGGAAGAATAAGGTATACATAACATGGGGGAGTGTTGAAATATGCTATACATACCTGAATAGGATTGTTCCAAAGTGTGTTCACATTTTGGCCGATTCGTAAACCAACAGAAAATCCGAAATTATTTCATCTGAGTAGTACCGACAGCGGTCAATCGCAATATCTCAAACAATAGAACAGAAGCGCGTGGTCTTATCAACAATCTCTTGTGCCTCGCTCAGACGTAGCAACATTGATGGTATCGATTCTCGAAAGGAATGATGACATCCGGAGCATTTGATTTCTTGCTTGTTGGAACCGTTTAGGATGCTTACCGATGAGGTAAAACCTCTCCAGAAGGGCTCAGCCTATGCGGTCGCATTGCTTTCCTACAAAATCATCGACGAGGGACCATTGTCAAAGGGTCTGTACTAATCTCCTTCAGCCTGCTTTGGAAGCGAACATTCATTAGGGGGCCCCGCGTCGCATAGTGGTGGCCACGATTAGCAAACTTCTCAACAAGTACGCCGCTTTGGCAGGAACACCACTTGGGAATGTTCTGTCATTTTCGGTCTGTTGCCTCTCATCCCGCACAGCGGTTCATGTTGAATATTGATTTGCAAACTTCCGGTCATTTCTGAGAAAGTCCCTGTCTATCTCGTACTAGAATCTGCCCCTAGATTTATTAGTATATAAGGGTCAGATGAAGCGTATGCATGTGTGTATATTGGTTGAACTACAGTAGGAAGCTAGGAAGGGAGGAAGGAGGTGAAAACTCTGAACCCCCTAGCGCCAGCCCTATAGGGTGCGGAGCTGAGAATACTACCTAATCACAGGTTTTTTTTGCAACTTATACTTTCACTTTTCAACAATGGTGATTGTCCCCAAAGCTCAAACGGTTCCCACATTCGGGAAAAGGCAGATTTCTTACTACTAGCCTAAGTGATAGCATATTAACGCGTGTGAATCTGAATCAAAAGGAAAATTCTTTCGTCATCGTACTTCTCTATAGAAGTTCAGATGTCGCTTCTGGCTCAGGCATGCCTTTATTGAAGAGCTCTGGCAGCTGCCAATCCCTATGGTTCTTCGTTGTACCCATCGATCGCTCCGGCACTATGAAATTCTATGGCTCTGCTAATATCTGCCGCCTACGTCAAAGAGTCTGTCGGTTCGACATGGTGCGTTATTGGGCGTATCAACAGAGTGGTAGATAGGTAAGAATCATCCTGAATAGCCACATGCCTACAGTAGTAGTGTAGATAGCCCGTAAACAGAACCTCAGCAATGCAGGCGCCCAAACACGTAGAACATAATGCCGAGTTGGCTACTATCGTAGGGATGGCGTCGTTGAATGTTGGGAGAGATTTCTTTCTGCTGTCGTAGCAAGAGATTCTACAATATATTCGGCCTTGTTTGCTTTAGCTTGTTGCTTCAATCATTAGAAGGAGAGCTCTCCCGGCATCAGCTTTGTCCGAATTTGGTGAGTCCGAAATTATACTCTCAGGGACTTTGGTTTCCAACGAACCTGGTTGTCTGGCTATTATTACTTCGTACGTATTCAGAAGATGCTGTGCATCCCGGGGTTACATTTATTGCCGTCTTATTCATGGACAATAATCAACACGAAGATTATTTTACCTGATGATATACTACATGCACACCTAGAATATCTAATTTACCTGCGATACTCTCAGAAAGACAGTTTTGTCACCAAAGAGCTAAAATCCATTGAAAAGAACGGTCGAATGGGACAGAGAGGCGCTCACACCTACATGAAAGCAAGGATATGATCGAAGACGGTAGATGCGTATCATGATAGACTTTATGAAGTCACGGATAGCCTTCCTAATCCTCCGAGAATTGTGAGCTGGGGCCCTCTGCATTGAAGTCTTCACGTCGATTTGTCGCCCCATTTGATCCACATCGGTGCGCACTTCCAACGTCTGACTGTAAGAGAGTTTTTCTCACAGAAGTATGGCATTCTTGCGTTCTGGTACCTACCATGTAGTGATCTTCGTCCTCGAAAAATCTTTCCATTGGAGTCAATTGGTCGGATGGCAACACCACGCTCCACCTAAGGTTACTGTGAAGTTCAACTCCGAGGTCTTGCAAGACCTCGGTTGTGCGCTTCAATTGTAGCCGGTAAAGGCTTGTAACCGAGTCGGGATCGAGTACAAGTTGCCTATTTTGCTTTTCGTGCTCAGTGAGGGTTGCGCAAGTAAGCGTGGAGCAGGACACATCGGGATTCGGTGTAGGGCGAGCTTCCCCAGGCACTCCGTTATACTCTTCTTCTTTCTCGGATGAAGTACTACGGGATCCTGAAAGGGGTCGCTGGCTACCATCGACTGCATGCGTTGAACCCGCACTTGGCGAAGCCGATCTAGTTTTGGAGCAGCGGTCAGCGCCTTGCAAAAGGTGCACACGGAGCAATGCTGGTCTTGATCATGCCCAACGGGATATCAGGCGCCGAATGACGTTAAGACCTTCAGGCGTCGTTTCAAGGAGGTTTGCATGTACGAGAAATAATTATGAGGGCAGAGAGGTAGAACATACGAGCCGTCTTCTACTTCAGCATTCGACTCTTTACTCGCAGCAGCATTCATAGCACTGTTTATCGACGTCAAAGGCATGATGATGTGGGCCACCAAACTTTCTAATGTCGCTCTATAGCAGGAAGCTAACGTTCGGTGGCTTGGGCGAGAAAGACGCTGACAAAGAGGGCAGAGCGCAAAAAAGGTTCTGGAGGGGGGTTCTGAGAAGGAGTAGGCTCTGGTAGAAGAATGGAGGTTGACTGAAAACCAAAAGTGTTGCACAGGCTACTACAAACGATGAATAGAGTGGAAAACAACAGAAGGTGAAGAGAAAACTTGGGAAAGCAGGGCCGGCGAGACACTTTATGTATGGCTGCAAAGTACGAGCACAAGGGTGAAGTGCTGCAAAGCAGTGCTCAAGGATCAAGAAGAGGGGTACCTGAGCCGAGATGCAATTCGTTCGATGAACAGAAAGTAGGCACTGATCCTACCGAATCCAATTTATTAACAGCATTCTCTCTAATCTTTTACCGGGTCACCTCACTTCCCACGTTGAGATTATAAGAAAATGGGTCATAAGTCATGTATATAGGAAGGATTTCGGGTACATGTTGACAATGTGCCGCAACAAGGAATTCTAGTATATTTGCATCTGACAGACGGGGATACACATTAGGACTTAGCCAACATAATTGACCTATATGCATGATTCATGACCCACTCTTGTACGAAGCTTCTGCGCCTGCGCATAGGCTTCAATCGCCGCGCTAATCCGTTGCCTTGTTTCTTCCCCTTGACGAGGAAGCTCGCGGAAGCCCGCGGAAGCCAGCGTTTGCGGTGATAGGGCGATAAGGTAGGCGGCATCCTGATCCTTTTTTCATTCGCATGCGCCGAATTCACACCGCCCTTTTTAGCGCCACCCAGTAGGCTTGACTCGAATAATGATATCTAGCTTTTGGTTGCAGAATCAGACTTATGTCAATCGTGAAATTAAGGGCCTTTATTAAGCGCCGGAACGCAAGATGGATAAGCTCGAGAATGAATGTCTTACATCTTGGCCAAGATGGCAGCGAATCCCCATCCAACGAATGACATCGTTCGTCAGTTAAATCAGATCTTCGTGGCAAACAAATTAAACAAATGATAACACAGCTTTCGAGGATCTCAGAAAATGCAAGCACTGGAGTCTTGCTGAACTCGAGTCTAGATTTTCAGATATGCAGGAACGAGTGCCTGCCTCTGTACCCTCGCACGCCTCAGTAGAAAAGACTGATGTTCAGACTAAATCGATTGGGCTGTAGCATCCCATATCACCGACAGTCGAATTTGTTGCGTTTTCAGTTTACCCATTTAGGTTCCCGAGAGCTCAGACAACTCTTCAATATATCAGTTCGGATCGTGTTTGGCTGTATTGATGTGCCTTCATCGATGAGACCTGATGGCAGGGGTGCCCTGGACGCAAGTGCTCGCTGACTAATCCCTTCCCCTGCAATCTTGGCAGCCTCGTCGCCTCTCGAGAACGAACGACGTCGCTCGATGATTGTATCCTACATGAATCCACGTTCTTGAAGCACAGTCCAAAGAGATCCAAGGAATGGTGCCACAGTCTCCACAACATCATATAGACGACAACCCGACCCTTAAGAAGAGCGACCCACTCATGCCCATTCGTGGACTTTGGCTGATAGCTCGTAGATTCCCTCCATTTCACGAGAGAAGGCTGAAGAAGAGTTAGACCTTACCATATTAACGGGGGCTTTCATACGATCTCACCTCACCTGCGGAAGCCTTCTTACCGCTATCATGGCGACGTGGATAGATTGAACCCGCATTTCTTGCTATCCGATGTCACGGACGCGCTCTTTCCAAGCCTAGTAGGTCTCTGAGGTTGTTGTAAAGCATACTAAATGCTGCCAGGTACCTAATCGCCTGGTTTTGCGATACGGATATTGGAGGCATTGTAGATCTAGACCATATGAGACGCTTGACTCATCCAGGCCCTGAAGCGGAACCGATGCCACGGGGGGTTCCCAGATGCTTAGGTTCGTAACAATATGGAGTCAGGCCTAGTTTTCTTGAGAGTGTCGATAATGGCGTTCATCTGATTGTATAGAAAGCCCTATCGCCAACCGCGCTAGGCGGCCAATTAACAAGGTGTTTATCCAACACCAGAAAACCACCTTATGCTCTCTTCTGTTACCCACAGTCCCTTTCTCTGCAAGAACGAAACCATACTGTCAACTAGACTCTTTTTGTACCTATCAATCTCGCGATTGACCGTCTCATTCTTCCAGCTCTTTTAATTCTACCTTTCCAGCTCCCATTCCACAACCTCACCTCCTCGCTTTTCCTTACTACCTCTTTTCACTGCGAATCAGTAGAACACGCCACGAAATGGACTCCGCCGATACCTTTACCGGGTGGGTCCCAGATGAGGTCATCGTCGAGGACTCCCAGGGCCCAGTTGGAGCAGAAGACTACTCCGAGGATGACACGCAACCGTCCCCTACCATATTTGAGTACCCTCCACCCGATCAAGTCCGAATTGGGCCCTACTACGTACCGCAACAAAGCAAAGCAGCGGACGACGCCACGATGTTGCCATTTGTCAATCAAGCCACTATGGGTGGTCTGGCGCCAGCAGTAGCAGCAGCACCCCCAGCACCGTCCGCAGCACCAGCACCGTCCGCAGCACCCGCACCACCCGCACCACCCGCAGCACCAGTACCAGCACCACCAGCACCACCCGCAGCGGCCATAGTGCCAGCACAAGGAGTGGTAATTGACCGACGAGGGAAGTACGTGGCGCGTGGCCTCATTCCAGACGCTACCATGGCCCAGTTGACCCTCAGACCGTACGATACGCTCTGGATGATTAACAACGCCGCGGATCAGTCTGTTCTCTCGTCCTTCAAAAGCAAAATGAAGTTCGAAACCATGTTCGCTCACGGTGTATTCCGTGTAGGAGATGTATTCCGGATAGTCGCTGCTTCGGGAGCTATCATGACAGACAAAGAAGCAACAGTAAGTAAGATGGAGACCCAGCGAGGCCTTCTCCGAAAGTAACACATTTAGGTCACTGGACTCCCTGCTTCACAAATGCCGTATCCCGACTTCCGTATCCATAATATCACGATCGGCGCCACCAGCAACCTCCAAGCGTGCAGAGGCGTCACACAATTGTACCAAGCGATGATGCATCCGGGAGCCTTAGGCCAAATCCCATTTAGCGCATTCCACGTCTATCGAAACAACCATGACCTAGGAGATCTTTCCGCGCTTCGACAGGCTTTCGAAGTTTTTGTCGAAGAAAGTGACGCCTGCACCATCAGAAATGGTGGTACAGGCCGGAGGAGAAGAGGTTAGAACGCATAGAAGGAGAATAGTATAGAGCAGGGGTGTGGAACGACGGAGAAAGGTCAGAGAAGAAGTTGCACTGCGCCAACGAGTTCTTTCCCATAGTCTGCTCGCGTGCTTGGCTGACACTCCATGTAGGGAGCATCGGTCATCCACGCCATCAATTGGTGGTAATACTCATCACGACATGCAAGTAAAGTGGTGCTATTGACAACAGGAGCTCGAAGCTGTCCTATTTCTTGTCTAGCACCACATGCGTTATGTTCCGATCTGTCGGAGCCCCAGTCTCGTTGTATCTGTTTCGATGGCTTTCAGTTTTTCATATTACAGCTTGACGATGTTTGAGCAGGAAGCTCCTGATGGAGATCTCGTAAGAACCTCAAGGTGGATAATCTGTTTCTGGCACTTCGTATGTATCTCGGTTGTTCTTTTACTCTTCTGTACCATAGCTAGTTGATGATAAGCTGGGCGGTCTTGGAGCGCAACTCCATGGGATCCTCTGAATGGAAATCCTTTTTCTTTGCAGCCACGATGGCCTCACGGAGAACACCACCTCCTGTTCTGTGAGTGTATAAGATGCTTGTACAGAAGACTAACAGGTACTATGAGGGTCTTACGAAGGAGTACGTACCTCTCTGTCTCGCGAGCTCGATCTGTCAAAGGTTCACAATAGTGTTCTCCCATTCCCTGGGTCATGGATCGATCTCCTCGACTGCGGGACCCAAAGTCAGCCTGAGCAATTCAAAATGTGAGGATGCTCTTAAGAAATTACTGTTGTTGATCTCTCTATGCTAAGGGGTTTTCAGTGTGTTGCGGATTATAGTCCATCGTGTTATATGCTTCACGGTCTTGTATCGCTTAAAGGCGTTAGCCTGGGTCCGCAACACCCAAGATCACACAAAAGAGTTATCTTCTGCTTTATTTCATGCTTCGTCCTTCGTCCGCAAAGTTTATCGATCACTGCACCAAAGATTACATTTTACTATCGTCGTACTACTCCTGTGTCTCGTATTTCGTGGCCTGCACCAGTCTTGTGCCTGTTACCAATACTCTAAAGATCGTTTATTACCCCTATTTCACTACATTACCCCCATTCTACAACAATTTTTTAAACGACCCTCGCAATGGATAACACTACCTTTTCGGACGGATCTAGAATTTTCTACTTGGCCGCTGGCCACTATCTCGTTAGCAGAGGAGCTCGAATCTCCAGAGTGCAGACCCCAGACCGGGACAGCGTGACTCCCTCTCAGACAAATGTTGGATCGGACGACGGTCAAGGGAGCGACCTCACTGAACAAGCCGCGCAGGTCGAGGATATCGCTCGTCAAGCCATTTCTGTAAATGAGGACAGTCAGGAAGGTGAAGGTTCTGCTTTGGAGGATACGCTGGAGTCAGGATCCCAGCACGAAGGCCAAGTTGGTGCTACTTGGGGCGGACACGGCACACCACCAACCCCTGGTGGGCCCTACTATGACAACGACTCTGTGATGACAGACAACGATCAACAAGACAACCACCCCAGCGTCGGTGGGCTTACCGTGACTTCCCAGGGTCCCTCCCAAACCATTAGGGTCCCTCATCAAGGCATATACGTAGCTCAGGACCTCCTGTCGAAAGACATCTTTGCCCACATGGCAGCCACTACGTACGATCCTTTATGGATCCAAAGCTACAACGTCAACCCGGCCGTCATGAACGGATTTACGAGCCGGATCAAGCTTGAGGAAATGTTCGGCCGCGGCGTGTTTGAACTAGGTGACTGCTTCCAGCTTCTCACCGCCCAGGGTGTGGCATACACGGCCACAGAGGCAATCGTAAGCTCACTCACCATATTCCGACCTGGAACGTTCGACTAACAACAGCCAGGTGCACTCCTTCCCTGCCACGCGGAATGCCTTTCCTGATTTCCGCGTTCATACAGTCGCAACACGTCGCGACCATTTCCTCTACGGCTGTAACGGAATCGGCCCGTTATATGCGGCCATTGCGAGCCCGGGTCAGTTTCGACGGCCCAACTACAACTCCTTCCAGGTAACCAGGAATGGGCACGTGCTGGGCAACCTCTCCGACCTACGCCAAGCCCTAAATGTGTACTTGGTGGAGAAGCAGAACTGGGATAGGCAGGGATGAGGATGGGGGTTTGGTTGTGGGAGAGGGAGGAAGGGGCTAGTAGTCAATTCGGTCGGGTTTTTTTCGGTGGGAAAGTATTTATGGCAGGGAATGGACTAGCATCGAAGTGGAGAGATTGCGCTGTTTTCTTTTCTCCGTCTCTTCTCCCTTGTTTAGCCCACTCAAAAATTCTACTATTTGCAGTGGAACATTGGATCTTATGCCCCGTGACTTTGTATGTGCGTCAACGAAAAGGTTCACTTGACTAAAAGGAGCAGTCGTAAGTCTGTCGACACCATCGTCACCGCCAACCCAAGCGAAGCACGAAAAGGTAGAAGGGATTGGAACTCAGGAGAAACGCGTGTGAAATGTCGCCAAAAGACGGTGTAAAAGCCCTTGTGGTGCAGTCGCCATATTGGCGATCGCTTTATGATGGATGGGTTTTTCATGGCAGGTAATTGTTTAGAAGGGGAAGTGGACAGATTGCGCTGTTCCCAATTTTTTCACCCCCTTTTCCTTTTTTAGCCGCTGGGAAAATCTACTATTGCAGTGGGGCATTAGATCTTATGCCCTCATGATTTTATATGTGCATTTACAAAAAGGCTCGGTTGACTAAAAGGAAACAATCGTTTGTTCGTCCTTGCCGCCACTGTCGCCGTCCTAAGCAGAGCTCGAAGAGGAAAAGAGATTGGAGAGTTGGAAGACAAACCGTAAATTGTTGGTAGTGGATAGGGAAAGTGTCGCTATGGCTCAGGAGTCAGATTGTCAACTTTTTGGCGAGGGGAAAATGCCTTTTCCGTCACAATTGCGAATAGCCTAATTTTCTATATGGAGATAAGTACAGTCTTTCCCATCTGTGTTAGTCGCACTTCGCCTTAAATAATCCAAACATTCAATCTGAACGAAAGAATTTCTCATTAACGGTGGCTGATACATAGATGAAGAGCACTACCTAATGGAAAGAACAATTGGCAAACGGTTTGCCGTCTACCTTGGCCTTCTAAGTCGAATGCGGGTAAATTGAAAGACATTGAGAATTTGAACTGGATATTGCAGACGAATGAGGGAGAGGTAACGATGGTTCTATAGTCAAATTGACATTGATTTGAAGAAGAAGAGTTGAGATTGTCATGAATGCTCTCAATAGACTAAAAACAACCCAACTGTTCCCTTCCCCCTTTTGCCCTTACGAGTTACTAAAGTGTCTACCCATACAGAACCCTCATTGACCTTATACCCATGTAATCTTATCTTCGCAAGGCCAAAATAGTCAGCCGGCCAACGAGAATAGTCGATAATGTGTCGCTGCCATCGCAATCGTTCAGGGGCAAACTCGTCAGGCGGAAAGACATTGGGAATCCGGAGAAGAGTGGGTGGGACCGGGTTGACGGTTTGAAAAGAAAGTATGGCGGTGGTCTAGTAGTTACGTTTTCTAATACTTAATGGGAAAGTCATTGTAGCTAGAATGGTTTGTGTAGAAATCGTTATGTTTCACACCTTTTTTCCTTACTCCTTGAATCATATTTCTATCTAAAGAAACTGTCATTGTTTACCATCTAAAGAAATGTATGCATTTCCATAGCGAATCATAAGAGCAATAGATATAATCGACTGGCTCTTCGCCGCCGCCGTGACCGTCCCAAGCCGAAGACGAGGAGGCTAAAAAGAGGTTGGGAAATATAGCTGGAGAGCCGCGAGTAATTGACGAACCCCCGTGCCAAGCATGGCTGTGACCTAGTAAATAAATCGGTAAACTTTTGATGGTGGGAAAGGCACTGTTGTAGCGAATGGACCGGGTTTCTGGATAAGAACTGTATGAGTTTCCCCCTTTTATCCCTTGGGAAATAACTATAAAGTCGACTAATGTAGACATATCATGAACTCTGCCCTAATGATCTCATGCGTGCGTTGCTAACAAGAATCATTTAGCTAACAGTAATGACCGATAAGTTCGCCATCGAAGTAATTCAAGTTCTCGAACAACCGCACACCTATACTGAAAATAGCGGCTTTTCTACTCAACAAACATATATAGATTTCAAAGAGAGACGTTTATGACTGATGGCAATACCAAAAAAATCTTCGCTGTTGAAGACTCAAATCCTCGAAAAGGTCTACGTATTTAGATTAGTAGATGAATGACATTTCCGTTTCAAACTCATATGTAGACTACGTAGTGGAAATTATAAGGCCGATACAAAAATTGATAGATATACTACTATTGTAAGCTATACAGGTGAAATTCAAATTGACTTGCCATGAGGTATCACGCGTGTATTATGAAAGTAACGGTTGAATTAGCAAAAGAGTCGAGAAAGTCGCCACCAACATGCTATCGACATTAGGAGGGTAAAGCGGTCATCGTCCTGACTAGTAGAAATGATAACTTCTGTTCACTAAAACAACACGTGTATTGCGTCCAAGGACGCTTAGACTGAAAGAATATCGCCGCATGATTGATCCCTCTATGGTAATGTGTTACTGTCTGCGATTGGTCTCTAAATATCAAGGCATGGTGATGGTTTGGGGATCTCGGTGACTTCGACCGACTAGCAAGAACGAGGCTTGGGATTCTGGAACGGAGAGAAATGGCTGACCCATCCATCGCCACCTTGGGTACAACTCTTCGGGGCGTTTTTGATCTGGGTTTCCGGATATGTAGATGGCGCCAACAGATGGTACAAAGTCTCAGCGCAATTGGTGGGTCTTTGGGCTTGGCTTTTTGATGGAGAATTAATCTCTAGCGCGGGGACAGTTCTATTTCCGCCACAAGCGCGCTTCTACTGTAGCCTTCCGTCATACGCCTGGGCCGGACGCCCTCTTAGGCGAGGATTCCGATTACTACTATCTACCGTACTGCTATCTCTTTTTCTTCGGCCTATCACTACCATGCCCGAGAGGTCCGGTCGACGACATAGACTGTTCAGTCAACAATGATGCGTTTTGTTCTCGTATCTGATGTTGATGAGACCCAAGATGACGCTCGACTGAAAAGCAAAGATGAAGCAGAAAGACAAGTGACTAAGAAAGAGCACGAGGAAAAACAACAGAAGGCGAAGATTCAGCAGGAGTAGCGACAACTCGGTCGGTGAGGGAGAAGCTGGGGGGAAAGCAGAGGCAGGCGCAGGAAAAGGACCGGAGGGAGAAACATGACTAAGGAGAAGAGAAGACGATAATAGTCAAAAGTTTGTGACATACCTAATATTCTTCGTCTTTCGTGAAGCGCAACGCCAGAAGCTAATCTAACCATGACAATTGCAACAGCGAGATATGGCCGACAAGAATAATCAAACGCCAGATCAGCCTTGTGTACAATTGGACAGGAAACCGAAGTCTTAGCCGAACCACACATCGTATCACTATTGCAAAACTTGAGAAGGCTAACAATGCACAAGAGACATCTCACAAAGCCAACTCTTTTCCGCTTACAGAAAGACGTCGAGGCGACGTTATATGTGTGTATGAAAAAGTGCTCGATGCTGGGACGTGTTGCACTGAAGATCTGCGGTCGCTTTCTGTACTTCATCGAATGGCGAATCCCCTTTATCAAAACCCTGATGCGAAGTCCAAGTGCCTTGGGAATAGGCTTTCCCATTGCGTGATCTCGAGGGACAGCAGGCCTAGAGACAAAAGTGAACAAGCTTGTGGTGTGGTCCTAGCTAATGATTGTCGAGCAGGAAACTCTTCTGCTGTTCGCCGGCAAGTGGAGAGGGTTGGAGCCGCACTGACGGGTGCTTGAGCCTTGGGGTGAGATTTTGAGAACTTTCTTCAAATGTCCAAGGAAAGGCGATTTCCAATAGAAGACATTGAGGAAAACTAGGCGTAAAGCCAGGACCAGGGTTTTATGTGAATAAAGACTCTTCGATAGTCACCTAGAGCGATCATCATACACCTAGTTACCCTTATCGTCTGCAGATTACAATTATCAACTAACGACACTTTCCAACCTTCGTTTTCCACCATACAAGCCCTGTCATACCGTCCAGTACCCCCTCCAGACATGGGTATAAACACAAACGCCTCTCGCACATTCTCACATCACGCGTCGCATGAACATACTCATCTCAAACAGCATCTACCTCCCCTTTACTCATCTCCAATTGATCCAATAACTCGGATGTCATCCCCGGCACCTCCTCGACCGGAATCCCCGTACTACTACTCACTAATCTCTTACAATCATGGCCCGTCTGGCTCATCCCCGCATTCGCTTGAGCCTGCGCCACCAGTCTTGTTAACTCCCTGCGTCTGACCTGCGCCGCTTGGAGATCAGCCGCCGCTTGGAGGCGCGCTTTGATTTCCTCGTTGGAGGTGATGGTGCCGTTTGTGTTGGTGTGTGCGGAAGGAGAGAGGGCGGATTCTTCGGCGCGGATGTCTTGATGGAGGATGCGGTGCTGATTTTGTTCGAGAAGGGATTCTTGCTCTTCCTGGAGAAGTTGTGCCTCCGTCTTGTTCGCCGCTTCTACCAGATCATCATCGTCTCCGCTACCTTGTTCATTGAAAATAGCAAAAGTTGCACGTCGGACTTGGTGGCGCTGCTCCGCGGTGCTGTCCTGCAAGCGGAGTGCTTCTGCGTATTGTGCGTCTTTCTCTCGAGCTTCGTTCTCCAGTGCAAGAGCTACCTGCATTCCTCCGTTGGCAGCCACAGAATCGAAGGATTCACTGAATGACTGAGCAGACTGGCTTTCGTAGCGCGAGGTAGTCATAACGCCTGGCTTAGGCAGTCTTTCAACGGCATGTCCATTCGGCAGCGGATGCTCCGGCAGGACTGGCGATGAAGAAGCAAACGCATAGGGATCTAGCTGGGTAACACGGGAGCGTTGTAGCATCTGATCTGCCGTTTCATTGTTCTGGTTCGGGATATCGCCTGCTGCACCGCGGCCTTGTAGAGCTCTAACACTTTTTTTGGCGTCATGGCGAACTACAATGTGTAAAGCGGTATCGCCATTCGAGTCCTGTTTGTTGATGAATCTCAGGAGCCTCCTTTGGTCCATGCTCTCACCCATCTTAGTGAGTAGCACGTCGAGGTAGTAGCGAGCGCATTTCTTCTTTTGGCGACTTGTTGTAAGCATGGCGATGTGATGAAGAATAGTAGAGTCGAGGTAATCCGGCTCTTCTACAGTCGCTTGGAGGAGGGATAGAATCTTGGGCATAGTCTCCTTTTCAAAATTGTTGGTAAACAGCACAGCTCGGATCAAGGGAGTGTCCCCTCTTTCGTTCCTGGCAAACATGTCCGCTCCGCATTGGAGAAGAGTCCGCACAATTTCCATATCACCCATAGCAGCAGCCCAGTGCAGAGCGGTATGTTTCTGACCATCAACTTTCCATTCTACTTCATAGCCTTCAGGAAGTTGTGGCGGGTCGAGATTGAGCGGCGCGTCAGAAGAGGAAAGCATAAAGTAATCCAGGAGTGCATCGGCATACATGGTGTGCTGCTGGTCACGTAAAGACGTCTCAGGTCCACGCTTCCGCTTACGTGAACCCCCTGTATGACCTTGCTTATGATACATGTCCCCTTCGTCCATGAAGGTTGTTGAGCCCACTGTAGAGCCATCAAGAGAGTCATCGTCATTAAGATGGGTGCTAATGTTATCGTAGATGTCTTCGCTCATGTGACGAGCAGCAGGCACTGGTTTAGATTCTGTTCATTAGCCACTGACGTGTCTCAAGGACCAAGCGGGAGAGGACGTACTAGGGACCCTCCTAATGGGAGCTTGCTTTGGGAGCTTGAGTTTGTTCGACGCAGCCGTGGTGTGCTTGGGAGCTTGCGGTGGACTAATATCGCCAGGAACGTAATCGAAGATAGGCCGCAACTTCTCAAACACACCGTTACGTAGCGCTAAATCACGCCCTGAGGGTAGCGGAACCCATGTGCCTGAGATGTTCTTCAGCCTTAGATCTTTAGGTACGCACAGTGGACATCCGCTAACCCTGGTATTTCCCGTAACCTCCCTGAACTTTCTCATGCACACCTTTCTGTACATCTCTCTCCAGTATGCGTGTTCGCGCGGGTTTGTCGAAGTCGGCCACCTTCAAGATATGCGTAGCATTAATCCAATCATCGTGACGCCTACGCATGACATGTTCACTGCCACAGGCAAATTCAAAAACCGGAACCTTTTCCGAATGTCAGTACTCGCTAAGTGCACGACGAAAATAAGGACTCGACCCACATTGCTGTACGTTGCAGAATAGATTTTATTTGCAGAGTGATTGGGAGCCATGCTGTTAATCGTCCTGCCCGTCTGTGTGCGGTGCTACGGGCGACGTCAATGCAGGTCCAGTATATTACATGCAGCCTCTTTCCAGTATCGTGGCTCTAAACGGACATGACAAAGGTCGACCTGTACACTTTGTGAGTTCTCCTTGGCTTTTGTTTGCGTGGATCTCGCACACGTTGAGGGCGCCAAACAAGGTATAAGGATGTCGAGGGGTTGAAGAAAGACGCGGGATATTTTGTGTGCAGGTGGGAACGCGTCCGATTTGCGATGGTCTCAACGCTTCAGTACCTAGTCACATGCTTGTATTATTCGGTAAGATAAATTTACTAGTATAGTTTTACCCTAAGGCGCGGCCTAGCCTAGTGGCCGGACTGCAAATTTGACGACAGCATGCGTAGGATCATCACACTCACACATCAACAGTTAACAAGGTCTCAAGAAGGAAGCTCAATGGCTTAAATCTTTTTTGGTGACAACTGCGAAGCTATTGCTGGTGTTCTACACTGATGAAAAAGGCATGACAGCTTTTACCAATACTGTCATGGAAGGACACAAGGATATCCTGGACTTATAAGTTGCGGATGGCTCTGATATAACCCACTAAGATACGAAGGGGCGAACAGCTCTGCACCGAGCGTCCAGAGCGCACCAAACCTTGTAGTGAAAATTCCCCTAAACGTAGGAGCGAATCGCAGGCATTTAACCAACAGAAACCTTCGCCTATCCACCACGCCGCGGCAGCTGGTTTTCTTGACGATTTGAAGAGACTCATCAAAGGCTGGTGTCTTGACGGTAGAACTCGACATCTTTGGCTGGACCCTTCGCATGGGGTAGCTCGATGTGGTGGCATGGATATCGCTGCCGAACAAGGAAACATTTGACTCTATGTGCATGACTCCACTGAAGCTGACTGTGTATCTCGGCAACAATCAGCTGTGCTTCTCACTCTGGGTATAACAAGAGGTTGCTGACCTCAAGGTTGGCATGTAGAGTAGAGCATGATACGCTGCCTGTGGGCTTGCGAGACTATCGTTACAAGCTGGGCCTGAGCTGTCTCCGACTAGCGCCTCCCACCAATTCTTCCGTGCCCATTAGCGGACGTAGACTTGCTATGCTTCCTCGACAAATCGTTCGACGCGAAAATCAACTTCCTCATGAGCCGCCCGCATATCAACATCACAAATAATAAGATACCTAACGCAGTAATCACAAGAATCGCAACGGAGAACCAGCGACTTGTATACGCAAACTTGGTCCACCTCGCTTTACTATCCTGGTTGTATATTTGCTGCACGGATAACTCAATCTGCATTGCTGCCAGAATGACGCTGAAAGTTGCCCAAATAAAGATCAGCGGTGCAAAGAAGCGGGCCAAATAGGTACTGGTCTGGCCAGTCACTCGGAAGTAACTCATGCGGCCTAGGAAAAATTTACTCCAGCAGTTCAACCGGGATAGACGCAGTTCGCCAAAACGGTAGCGGGCACTGACTTCAGTGTCGAGCACGTCACGGAGCGGGAAGGTAAAGGTGTTCCATGCCCTCCAGGTTGTGGATGACGGGATCAGACATCTTTCTTTCGCGAGCCTAAAATCTGATTCGTGTCTTATGAGGTGGGCGTAGGTGCGGAGGAAACCTGGAGCTGATCGCGAGAGAAGGTTATGGGCGTCGCTGGCGAAGGGAGAGTATTGCGGGGAGGAAGTGTAGACCCAGAATGCGTGGTTGAGGAGATAGGAGGGGATCGGTTTGATATAGACACGGTTATCAATCCAAAGCAGATGGAGCTTTGGATTCTCCGTTATCATGATGGTACGTCCGCGTACTAACTGATGGTGGAGAGCGGAAACATGATCACTTCTCTCTGGGTTGCCACAAGCCACAGGTGGGGGGAAAGAATATCGAGTTCTGGGGTCAGAATCTCATTCTTGAGGAAGGCTAGAGAGTCGTTGCTGAGTGAGACTTGTGGATGACCTGGTAGATATGGTGCTCCTTCATTACCTATATTAATCAACGAAGCCTTACCATCCAAGCCCTCAACGAGAGTCAGGTCCCCGTTTAATTCGTGTTCTTTTGGGAATGGTGGCAGAGAGACTGCCATGCAACAAGCGGCGATGGCCTCTCAGTATACACTGCCTTGGGTTCATGTCCTGCTGGAAATTGGAAGGGAGCTTTGCTGCATGTCCAAAACATGAGGTCTTTACGGTCAGCTAGGGCTAAACAGTAATGCCTTATTTATGTATGATGGTGTAGGTTTGCGCAGTCCGCCAAGAATTCCGCCTCAGGCTGTTTTCATTTTCCCTTGCGTCCCAATCACTGGAATTCAATAACAATGTGGTTTCCTTTACTCTCTGTAGCACTTTTCGTGAGTGGACGAGGAAGTTGGCGCCGAATGCCCTTGCTGACATTGAGTGTTGGTGGTTTCATTAGTCGTAACATCCCAATTGAGAAATGACGACGGCGCTTTCCGATCTACATATGTGCGCATGGTCCACTCAGGGACAATCATTATTTGATTGCCCAATTTGCAGGTACCAAAGCTTGTTCTCGGTATGACATACCATTATACTGTTCGACGGTTCTGCTTCCCGTCATGGTTGACCAAACGTCTGTTTCTGAGGGGTTTGTAGCTCCTGGAAGTAATATCAGCACTACTGTACCGCCCAAGCGGAAGTGCAAATCGGACCTGAAGCAGCGTAAAAGGCTGAGGGAAAAGCGGGAACTGAGCAGCAACACTGATACTTCAACTACTGGCATTGATCTAGGTGTTCAAGATGCTGTAGTAGCCGTGAAAGTAATTGATCAATCTTCTAAGAAAAAATGCAGGGGAAACTCAAAGCAAAGACAAAGAATCAAGGAAGCCAAAGCAGCTCAAGCAGCTCAAGCAGCTCAAGAAGCAGAAGAAGTCGAAGAGATCAAAGAGACGAAAGAAGTCAACGGTCTGAAAGTCACTTCTGAAGAAGGATCAGCGTCAGCAATTAGCTTCGATCAGCGTGAACTATAACATTGCCCTAAACTACAATCAGTTGTCGACACTTGAGAGTCTCTGAGTCTTTGCTCTTTGCACAACGCTCGTCCTTTGATTCATGTTTTTGATGTCTGTGCAACTACTATTTGCCAATGCAGAAGAGGGCAAGCCGATCATCGCATCACAAGTGTTATGAGATTCAACAGAATCGACAAACATCAAAAAAGTAAGCATCAAAGCAGAGTAAGCTCTATTCAATTTTCATTGCATGAAATTCGGGAGAAGACCGGTTGACGGGCTCTTCTAGCATCGTTGCTGTGCATGGTTTGGGGTCCAATCCCGCCACGGCCTGGCGCAGAAGCCGTTTCAGGGCCACTTGGCTTGCAGACTTCCTCTCAACAACCCACAAGGACTTCAGGATCATCGCCGTCAACCATGACTTCAGATGGAATGCGTACTCACCGGTGCAGGGTTTGCAAGACTACGGACAGGTCATTCTGAATTCCATCGCTGCACTGCGGCTAGACGAAGAGGTGGGAATGATGCTATTGTTTTACTGTTGTAGAGCTCACAAGTTCCTTGAACAGGAAAGGAGTCGCCCCTTGATACTGATTGGCCATTCCTTTGGCGGCATTCTCATTAAGAAAGCTTTGGTGATCGCGAAAGGTTCGGAAGCATCGTCTTGCAAGCTTCTTGGGCGTAAAGTATATTGAAGGACGCACAGAATCGGACTCAGACACTCGAGAGCGATCGGTAGCCGATGCTTCTGTTGGGACACTGTTCTTTGGAACACCCCACAGAGGGCATGAAAAGTTTAGGGCTCGTACATCACACAAAACATAAGAAATTGACCGCTACATTTCAGGTCAAATTTTGCGCTTTTCGGCATGCTATCGTCCTATTTCAGCTACTGGCGAGGATCTAGTGCCCATCTTTTAGAGTTTTTGACTCCTAGTTCGAAAGAATTAGATGATTTGCATCTCTCTTTTCTCCGAGCATTTGGAAGCATCTACATTTCAAACTTCTTCGAAACCGTGCTAGGATTCATAGAGCGTCAACGTAGTAAATATACGGTATCGTTTCGGCTGAGGGGAGCCTCAATTGTGGGAACATTTGTTGGAAGAACAAACGAGCTTCAGCAGATAGGAGAGGAACATGAAGTTGACCTCCTACAAACCAAGGAATCCCAGCGGCTTAAAGTGGTCATCCTCCAAGATTTAGGAGGCGTTAGTAAGTCACAACTGGCTATTGAATATGCCACTCGACACGAATCAATCTACACAGCAGTTTTCTGGTGCAATGGTAAGAGTGAGGCTCTCTTACGACTTGATATTGCCGCCATCGCCGAGCAAATTCCTTTGAAAGACGTTCTAAGCACGAGTGGGAAAATTTTGAAAGACGAAACAGGCGTTGAGAAAGCAATCGCTGCAGTCCTTGATTGGCTCTCAGAAAACGGCAATACACAGTGGCTTGTGATCGTCGATAACGTCGATAGCCAGCGAGCTGCCGGTGTAGGTTCAGACAGCCCCGAGACATCGTACGATATTTGGCGACAGTTTTCTCATCAGGGCAGCCTGCTTCTAACGTCTCGGCTCGCATGTTTGCGAAGACTTGGGAAGGGCGTGGAGATACAAGAGGTCACGGTACAGGATGGTCTTCGAATACTGTGCAACGCTACTGGAGGCAGTGTTGCGGATCGAGGTTAGTGAGCGCATCTCAGCTGTTTCATGTACTTTGATACTCCAACAGCATGCTTGGGGTATTGTGGAATGCTGACACATATGTAGAAGCCGGAATTATCGCCAAGCGCTTACACGGCCTGCCCCTCGCCCTCGCACAAGCTGGCGCGAATATCTACGAGATGGGCATAGCACTGAAGAAATATCTCGAGTCATGCGAGGCCCGAACTCACGATATTATGACCCAGAACAACGATATAATGTACGCCAATGGATCTATAATGGCCACCTTCCAGATATCTTATGACGCTGTGAGAGCCCGCAACCCTATGGCTTTCGAGCTGCTTAGTCTGTGGGGCTTTCTCGACAATTCCGATGTCTAGTGGGAGCTACTCAATCTGGCCTGGAAATGTAAAGCCGGGTTTGCCAAGAGTGAGAGTGACCTCTAGAGCCCTGAAGCTTTCGGTGAACGGACTGGATCTGATTATGATCCCGAAAGCAACTGGGTGACCAAGCTTGCAAAGGATGAAGTGCTTTTCGACAAAGCTATATACACTCTCCTAGAGTTCTATTTCGTTCGCGGTAACGCAGCAAGTGACAGCTTTTCTATCCACCCCGTCGTCCATCAATGGCTGAGGCAGCGTTTGAACACTGAGAGTTGGCACGCAAATCTAAACGCTGTGATTTCCCAACTGGGGAGATCTGTGCCGTATGCTCAATTCAACGAACCATGGATCTTGCAGCGTCGTCTCGCCTACTTGACGACCTCGGCTGCCTCTTCACTACGACAAAGCGTTACGCAGAAGCAGAAGCGAACTTCGAGAAAGCGCTCGCCGGGCGCGAAGAGCAACTGCAAAACGGTGTTCGCGCCGCTCCAGGGGAGCCACTGACTCGCGGTCCTGAGCTCGGCGTTGCAGAGGCCTGCCGCCACTACGGCATCCTGAAGCAAGCCCAGGGAAAACTTGAGGACGCAGAAGCATTGCATCGACGGAGCTTGTCCATCTTCAAGAAATAGCTGGGCCCTAAACACACATGGACCTTACTGTCCATTGCCGATCTTGGCGATATAAGCCGAGCGAGGGGTCAACTAAAAGTTGCAGAGATGCCTCTGAAGAGCGCGCTGCGCGATATGGAAGAGCACTTGGGGGAGAGCCATGACTATACGGTTAAAATCTATCAGAATCTGGGTGAGTTGCTGCTCCTAATGGGAAGAAAGGAGGACGCGCTGGGGTTGTTGGAGAAAGCGGCAAAGGGGCTAGAGGTTTTGAGGGGCCAGAATAGCGTAGTCGCGTGTAAGGCCAGGGAGTGGATTAGGATCGTTAGGGATGTGGACCGGGAGGAGGAGTAATCGTTGGGCTGAGGATCCTCTATCGCACTGGACCATATCGGGACTTCCAAAACAGAGTATCAAAAGGTGACGCGGTGCGTAGCGCAGCGGGATGTGAGGCGTATTGGCTACAGCAAGGCGCAGTAAGTAATGCCTTCTCGAAAGAGAGGTAGTCGAGTCTTCGGATTGCGGAGGGCGGCGGGTGTTGGCAGAATATTAGTATTCCTAGGAACAAATCTTTTGCCTTGAGCTCGGTTAGCCGTAGTGAAACCGGTTAAGTAGTTAATCACGTGACCGGCTCGCGAGGTCCACGCTTCGCGTTACCAGGGCTTATCATGGTATGCGCTAGCCATCGCGACTAGTTCCAATACGGCTGGGTCTTATTACCCAAGCTTGCCTCAAGATCACCCAACCATTGAAAACGCCGTCACCGTCGCCATGACGGCCACAGAAACCATCGGACACGCCCTCGGCGTCGGCGAGAAGCATGGTAGTAGGCCCCCACAACCCCCCTCCCCTTGCCCTCCCCTAGCAATCATCCCAATACCCCCGTAACGAAAACTGACACCACTACCCCCCTTCCCGACAGACACCAGCACCCGACCCCCCGCCACGCGAGAAGAGATGTCCGCCGCCCGCCTCCCCCTCGCCTACCGCGACTCGTGCGCCAACCTCCTGATCCCGCTGAACCGGTGCCGCTTTGAAGAATTCTACCTGCCGTGGAAGTGTGAGGTATGCCCTTTTTTGCTAGCACTCTGGGGGAGGGGGGTGGGGGGGAGGTAAAAGGGAGCTAAGATGTGTGTGTGTGGTGAATAGAGCGAGAGACATTCGTATGAGAAGTGCCAGTATGAGGAGTTTAAGCTGCGGGTGGCCAAGATGGATGAGTTGAGGAAGGAGAGGGGGGGGAAGAGGAGTAATTGAGGGGGGGTGGGGGAGCTATGTAGATACTTTTGCGGTGGTACGGGATCGAGATGCAAGCCTTCATGGGGGATCGGCCATACCATGGAGCGTCATCTGCGCGGATCTCATCTTCGAGGAGGACTTGCTGGAGCCGCGATGGTGAATTCATAACTCCAATCAAGACAGCTTAACCAGCGAAACATTCGACATCGTAGCCCGTTACTGATCAGTTTCTGTAAGGTTTCGTCATGTGGTAGATATTATGGGATTTCTGCCATCTCAAAAAGAGTACACAACCATAGAAACCATCCCACTTCAGAGCGAAACCGCCGCTCAGCTCTCACATAACCAGATCAACCTTGACCAAAGTAGATCCCAACAAAAGACATGCCAGCCGGGTATCATGCAACGCCTCGCTAAAAGTATGCTTGGATCTTCATTGGTGGAAGAGACTCCGCTCATGGTTCCCCAGCTCCATTCTTGACGTCCTTGAGAATCTCGTAGCCATATTCATCCTCAAACTTCTCGGGCTCCATACCCAATGCGTTACGGTACCCGCGGACCTCATTCTGCAAGCCAGCTATGATACGGAGTGGCACATCTTCTTCCTCGCAGCGGAGACGGTAGGCCTCACGTAGCATCTCAACTGAGCGCATGAACTTGGCGTGCCAGTCGTCTTTTTCCAAGCGAGACTCCAGATGCGCGTCTTTCTCATCTTGAAGGAGCTTGTTGTAGTGTAGACGAATAGCGACCTCATTCTGCTTGTTGTTGAAGGAGTAGTTGCGTACCATCTCCACGATGTTCCCTACAGACGTCTCGTACTCCCCGATGAGCTTGGTGTTTTCTTTCTGCTCGCGCTTGAGGACGCAGACTTTATTCTGTTCGCGGGCAAGGTTCTTCTCAAGATCGGCAATACGCGCAGCTGGTAAAGGTGTTAGTGCCATGGCATAGCTAGAGGCAGTTGAGAGTGGTGTGCTCACCGGAGATCTCAGCATTGGCTTCCTGGAGACTGGGGCTTGCTCCTTTGGCAGCAGCACGGGTCTGAGATTGGAATGTGATGTTAGTGAATTATGCTTAACAAGTAGCTGTCTTTGAACGAAGATTGCCAGAGTTGCCCCCAAGTCACGATTGAATGCCCTCGCTTCAGAGTGTCGAAATACTTACAGCAAGCTCTTCAGCTCCAGCAATGATCCCAGCGGTCTTCTCGCGGTTCTCTTTGAGCACTTCGCTCAGTTCCAACACCTTCTGCATCAAAAGATTCACATCCATCTGCTGCCCTGCGCTCATTGGCATTCCCACATTCATCCCGTTCATACCAGCTCCATTCCCATTGGGTTGAAGCACCTGGGCTTGCATTGGCGAGGGCGCAAGGCGAGGAGGAGCACTCGCGACGTTGTTCTGACTACCTGAGTTCTCTGCGACAGGAGGAAACATGTTGCTAAAGTTGTTCATCTTGGTTGGTTCTTTGAAGTAAGTTACAGGTGGATTGGTGTCTGTAACATAGAAGACTTGATCGCTGTAGACCTCGTTCATCTTATCGCATTCTCGGTGATGAATTAATCCGGGCGTCGGAGGTCGGTGTCACGAGATGCCGGTATCGCTTAAAGTTAGTGTGGTTGTGGTTGTGGCTGTTAGGGTTTTAGGCGGGTTACAGCTGGCCGGGGGGTTGAAAAAGTTGAGCCGGGGTCGGAAAAAATTCTTGGCGTCGGGTTGGACTTTAAAATTCGCATATGCCCCGCACATCCAAGATCTGGCGTCGGGTTGGAAAAGCTTCGGGCCCTATGCGAAGCATATGCCAAGAGCATTAAGCGAGGTCACAATAAAATTTATATCTGGTCACTAAAGCCTCGTCGATGCATATGTGCAGCATCAACTGAGCATAAAGAAATATCGATGAACGACGAAAGCATCGACGCTGAAAATCGCGCGGATGAGATAACAGGTTGACTAAATGGCTTGAAGGTGAGTGTCGCACTTCGCATATGTCACGCATATACTAAGAAGAAACTCAGCTCGCTCAAGATTCTCTCAACGCAAATGTTGAAGACGATGAGAAAAGTGATAGTGCAAATCACGAGCAGAATGATGAGAATGAAGAAGAAAATGCACGAGAAAGATCTGACGAGAATAACATAAGCGATAGCTTGTTAATGCATATGCTAAGCATATGTAGAAGAATCTTCGCTCGTCTTGCTGCAAAGTAGATTCATGATATATGTGATGTTTCGCTCAAGCTGTGCATATGCACGGCTTCAATACTTCGCTCAAGCTGTTTGTCTTCTAGCTACTTTAGCTAAATAATATTATCTTGAGCTCATGATTAGCATATGCAGAAAGCTGAGTCGGGGTTGGAATAATTTTGAACTCATGATTAGCATATGCAGAAAGTTGAGCCGGGGTCGGGATCAAAAAAAAAAAGTTCCGGCCCTGGCTCAACTTTTCCAACCCCCCACCAACTGTAACCCCGGTTTTAGGTCAACGAAATAAGATCATATCGAATTGGAACATTCGTTGGCAGCCCAATCATACCCCGTTCACATATACTGAAAAAGGTTCGCGTATTCGATGTACAACTCACTGTATATAGCCAGTGTCATGGCTGTATACTCGATTGGGGCAACAGAAGGTCCTGATGTGCAGATGGACATTAAGTATACTTTACCAGGTTAAACTTGAATTCAGGCTTGGACACTTTGATCCTTGCAGCTCAAATAAGAAGAATTGGATGTACATAAGATCAATTTCAAGCTCTGCTAATCCAGATCTTTTCAGCTAGACATAGAAGATCCTGATGCTTGTGAACTCGATTCCAAGGACAGCCATCGAAGCTTCAACCTGGAAAAGGAGGTCTCAGTCCAATCAATATTTCGGCACCAACATTGGCTTTTGGGTATCTCAAATGGAAAACAATATGATTCCAAATTCCCAACGGTTGTATAAAATATCTGAACTTCACTCGGACGATTGGACTCCTCTGCGACTGCCAAGCCGAACCTTGCTGCAACTCATCGTGTTCCTAAGGTGTAACTCCCAAGTCATTCCTCGATAGCCCCTCAATCTTCTCGCCAGCCCTTGCCATAAGTATCTTTAGCTTCTCCAATTCTTTCTGTAACTCCCCGTCCCTGGTTGCCAAATTTGGCTGTACATTGTCCTGGGCGTTTCTGAAGGGCTCCAATAGCTCCTGAAGAAGCTTGTATTGTGCGACTTTTCGTTGCTGTGCTAGTCTTTGACGACTCAAAGCTTGGAGGCGCAATTGTAGCTGCTTATACCTAGAACACGGCCTTCAGAGCCTACAGAGCTGAAGAAAGGCGAAGTGCTGACCTGCTTGCCTCTGCGAACCTCTCGAGCTCAGTGTCATCAGCAGTTCCATCATCCGGCCATTCGTCTGGGAGCTGAAGGATATTACTGCGACTTCTGTCGGCCATTGTAACTTGAAGCGCCATCTTCAACATGTTTAGGGTACACCCACTTATGGTCCTTTAAATCTGCGCCTCTTTCCAATGTCGCAGGGCCGTCATGTTCCACATCAAGATCTGGCTCGCCCGAATCCCAGTACAGCTCGTAAATCTGCTCTGCCACATGGCGAACAACCTGGGAGGAATATGCAGCACGATTGTGTTGTCGGAGAACGAGATTCACTATCCTTAGAAGTTCCAAGTCAGCACCGCTCACCATTTATACATAATCGAGTGCCTTCCGCAACGTACACTTCTGCAGCACCTCTTGTACGACCCTCTCCTTCAATTCGCCTTCTTCGGAAACGGGAGCATTCTCGCGCCAGTCGCGCGAAGGTTGCAGTGGAGCATTGAGCGTGCGAATTTGCATGCTGAGAAAGCTTTTTTTCAATTCAATCACCGAGAGTGGTGCTGCCATCGTGCTACATGTTGACCTTACGGTTTAAACTGTACAAGAATCCCAAATAATGTGCTTCAATTCCGCGGCAAAGCGCGTTGTAGCCAGCCGTAGCGCTATCGATAAGCCCTACTCGTATGCACGGGGTTCCCGCGCAAACGGGGTTTCTGCGCACGCTAACTAAAACTATTTATATTAGTGCCATTTTTAGCACGCTAAACCCGATACTATCTGTTGCTAACCTTTCTAGGTTAGAGTGCGCGGAAACCCAGTTTGCGCGGGAACCCCGTGCATACGAGTACAAGACATCCTAATCCGCCAATCCCTCTTCCGAGTCAAACCCACCCCCTTCAACCCCACCACCCACAATGCCCCCCACCACCAGCACCAAACCCCTCTCCAAACCCACCAAATCCGCCCCGAAAGGCGACTACATCGAAACGGACACCGGCAACAAAGTCGCCCGCCGCGCCCAACTCCACGGCACCCAACACATCATCCTAGGCGGCCGCGCCGTAATCCAAGCCGACGTCTGCATCCGGGGCGATCTCGTCCGCCCCAGCAGCAGCATCGCCAAAGACGCTTCCTCGTCCAAACCCTCCTCGCATGCCTCGGCGCCGGGCGTCGCGGTGGCGATTGGCCGGTACAGCTTCATAAGCTCGGGGACGATACTGCGGCCGCCGCTGAAGATGTCCATGGGCCGCGCGGGGTACTACCCGCTCAAGATCGGGGAGCACACGTTCATCGGCGCGAATTGCGTGATTGAGGCGGCGCAGATAGGGGATCATGTGCATGTCGGGCGGGGCGCTGTGGTGGGGAAGTTTGCGATACTCAAGGATGGGGTGAAGGTGCTGGAGGGGGCGCATGTGGTGGGGGGGATGGTGGTGGCGAGTGGGTTTGTGGTTGGCGGGCGGCCGGCGAGGGTGGTGGGGGAGGGGGGGGAGGGGTGGGGGATTGCGGAAGGGGGGGAGGGTGGTGATTTAAGGGAGATGTGGAGGGCGACTGGCTGAATGGGCGGGGCTATCAATGTGTGGGTGAGATTTTGAGGTTGGTGGAGTGAGATCATGTGCATTGAGGGAGTTTTACAGCGCTGCGATACCCCTTTTGCGTCTTTCCATGGTATGTAGACTCAAACTTGGGCTCCTCATGTTTGTCTTCTATAGCATTTACTAATTCCTCATTTGATGAGTACTATAAAACAGTAGTAGAAGGGCTGCGTCCAGAAATCATGACATTACAATTTGTGTACCATTGTCCGCTAGAAAAAAAAGAGGTCCCTGTAGAGCCAGGATGAAGCAAAGGACCTTGACAATAAACAGCGAATGCCGGACAACGTGTATGTCATCCCATCGAAAATTAAGCAAACCTATTGTACAGTGGTATCGTAAACAATCAAGGAAGAATCGTATCGTGAAGCAGATCAAGGCTTATTTGCCGTGTCGTTGTGCAGGTGGTGTCTTGACGTTGTTTGAGAGCCAGCCCTGATTTGGTTATTAGGAGCGCCCAAGTTTTCCCAGACGTACGAGTGACCTACCAAGCCCTCAAAAAGACCTTCTCCAGTTGTAGCACAACTTGGCACAACGTACCAGATCTTGTCCTTCAGCTGGCTGAGCTTCAGCCGTTCCTGGACCTCTTGCGGGCTCATCGCTAGAAGATCGTATTAGCCACCAAGCACTCCGGGCAAGTCCACCCAAATCTACACACCTCCTGCTATATCCTGCTTATTTGCAAACACTAGCAGCAGCGCCTCCTTCATTTCTCGATCTAGTATGATCCTGTGTAGCTCCTGCCTTGCCTCGTCTATCCTCGTCCGGTCATTGGAATCAATAACGAAGATCAAGCCTTGTGTTCCTGCACGGAGGTTTCAAGTTAGCATTCCATATCCTCTTACAAAAGGCATCGCAATGTACCTGAGAAGTAATGTCTCCATAACGGCCTTATCTTGTCTTGCCCGCCCACGTCCCACACATTGAACTTGACGTTCTTGTACGTGACTGTTTCAACGTTGAAGCCAACGGTAGGAATGGTGGTCACGTCTTGGTTCAGCTTAAGCTTGTAGAGGATTGCTGGAGTCTCGATATCAGCAGCCGTTCTCTGTTTGTTCCAGACTTCACCGTAGGGTAGAGTCCCTGGAAAGTGTAGGCATACTGGTCTTCCCCGCAGCATCCAGTCCCAGCATTAGCAGGCGCATTTCTCTTGATCCGAAGATCTTCCCCATTATCTTTGACACCTGTCCGCCCATCGTGTCGTTGTTGAAATCAAGCCCGCCCTATCAGGCAGCGACAAAGAGAGCTCTCGTGTTGACGCAGTTGGATTTTCTGAAGTCTCACGGTTTTCTATGCGTTTTGTTGCTCCGGCAGTCAAGCGGTTCAATAATTGGGTGGTTTGAGACGAGTGCAATAGGCCTACCAGCGAATGTATGAGGAGTTGTGGAGGTGCGAAGGTGGGGGGTGTTATTGTATGAGCCTGAGAATAGGGAATCCGAGGAAGATAATAGTGCACCCACGTGACCCAGCGAAATCACGTTTGACGTATTCCGTACTCTCGATCGTAAATAGATCCAATAAGACTGAAACAGACGCAGAGCATGCTGGTTACCTTACCCCTTGCCTAATCTACCCGCAGGAATAGTGGTGACGGTTTTACAAGGATGGCAATGACCCCTTTGAGGGTAAGGTCAGGTATCCATTGCCGTATATGTGACATTCTTAGATGTTAGTACTGCAGGATAGAGAGAGGTTTGGCCGACATGCTACTTTATGGACTGATTGATATTCTACAAGGATCACATCTCGCCAAGATAGACTGCATGGGAACTCTTAGCAACCGTGCAACCAAGCTTTCCAAAAAGATACAAGCAACGCCACCTATTGCAGTGCCCTCCGGGTATCATAACAGCTTATTACCAACGCCAATTCGTGTCTCCTGTGATCAGACTTGGTAACCTATCTGGGGCTGAAATCTAGAACGAACCGCCGGTTAACCTCCATCTCCTGGTTCTGATCGTCTTCAAACTTCAGGCGATACACATCTTTCTTCACTCCGGTGACTTCTGCGCGGTAGAAAGTGGTTGTTTCCGGATAACGTGCAAGGACATGCTTCCCAACCGGGAAATCAGGGAGCACAGCATCCGCCGACGGTATTGCGATCAAGGCGGCTGCTGAAGACTTGTATATTTGTCCAGGGGCACCATTCTCGTCTGGCTCAGGATCTTGGACTTCGTATCTGGCTGTCAATTAGCCTAATACCTCACACTTAGCATGTTGAGGGGACACACCGTTTCTTATTACCTACTTCAGTGATTGATATGATGTTGCATTGGATCCACTGGCTTCCATCCTCCTTCATCTTTGCTTGCTTGTATGCAACCTCCGCTCCCACGAAGAACTTGCCGGCCCGCTCTGCAGAGGGCCCTTTACTCCCCTCGGAACCCTCCTCAATCTTCACCGACGATTCTTTCACGTCTCTAGTCGATGGTACTGACCCGCTTCTTACACTGCTACCCTTGAGCCGTGATGCAGACGTTGCCACGCCTGGAGAAGGACCAGGAGAGTCTGCCGCGCCATCCATATCGAGCTTTTGCCTTTTAGGGTTGCGAGATTTGGAAGCTTGGGGGTTACGGGGCGGCTCAATCTCGCTAGCAGTCCGCAAAGCTGTCAAAATGCCGACGTTCTTAATTACGTCATTTGGCTCTTCGTTGAGAATCTTTTGCTCTTCTTCAGATAGTTTCAGACCTTCACGATATAAGGCTGCCAGTTCTTCAAGATCCTTCACAGACGGCGCTGAACAACTACGGTTAGTGTGGGTATCCAAGTCAATAGCATAGACCACCCAACCAATATCACTCGTGCTACGTTCTTGATTGTGATTTTTTGGGATATCAGAAGCCAACAGAGTTCAGGCAGGGTAACGGATTTTCGAATACAACGGAAACGTAGATTCGAGCATCTAGAGATCTCAAAACCTGGTAGTAGAAAACGTACAGGATAAACGCTTACAAGACGCAAAAAGCATATGAACAGGGAGATAGAGTCAGGATATCAAAAGAAGTACTGACTTCCATCAAATCTCGATTCCATCTCCACAATCGCATTTGAAACCTCTGTAGCCCTAACATGGATGACCTTCAGCCTCTTGAGATCATTCACTATTTGATTCCACATGTTCCGCTCTTCGTGCGCATCTGCAGGATCTTCCTTGGTCATGCCAGCCCGTGGTCTGCTTCGTGCTGCCATGGTTGGAGAGGCTGTAAGAGTTTAGGTGGTGGTACCGAGCTTAGTCGATTCCATTTGGGACACAGGTTTCGATATGCGGTTGACTCGGCTACTCGTATAGCGCTTAAATTTGCCACAACCCAGTTAGCACTCGATTTTCTCTTGAAGATTACTGTTCTGTAGATGTTCGTTCCGCAACCTAATGGCTCGACCTTAGAGAGAATTTAATACTATGAATTACTTACGACGTGGTCGAAAGCTAACGTAGACATGAGGGTAATTTTAGCCCGTCGGCGTCGTTATACCAATGTTTTCATTCAAGACAATGATGGACAGATGCTATTTACACCTATGGACAATGATTCACACGACCTTGAATTAATTACCTGCGGTCCCTTTTGATCATCTTATACATAATCCTGGAACGGATGGGTTGAAAAGGTCAAAATTCTATCAGTTAAGAGTAAAAACCGCCTCCTAACGGTTTTTACTCGATAGAGTAAACCCCGAACAAATAGACCGGTTGATTTTGTTGGCAACACGCCCGATAAGAAATCACCCTAATATAAGAAAACATCCGCGGTGCTAGACATGAAATAATGCGAGCCCTGAGAAAGGGACACTCGAACTATTGCTTAGCAATAGGGGTATCAAGGGTAGAACATATCACCGCGCCTCTAGACTGTGCTGTTATCTACCGTACTTGTAAACCATGATGTCGAAGTCCTCATGAATGCACACCCACAAACGTACAATTAGTCACCGAACCACAATCTTAAAACTGTGAACGGCCTTTTCCAGCTTATCATGATCCACCTCAGAAAAATCGGCCCGATGCTTGTCGAGAAGATGCTTTCGGAATGCATCAGGAGTCGGATACTCCTTCTCTCCTCTTGGACAGTTGGGCATCCCACATCTACAGAACCGTCGAGTTAGTATTTATTGTGTAGGAATGGGCATGTAATTATGAAGCATGTTTACAGAGGATCATTCATGCCTCAAACATCATAGCTCCATTTGAGATGATGCGGCCTAAATATGGAATGTACATACTGGTACCAAGCACCATAACACGCTTTTTCCCATCGTCCAGGATCCGTCCTAGCACGAAGACGCCGGCCTTCCACAAGTATTTTGGCCATTTGGGCGATCTGATTCTTCACATCTGCATCTGCCAAGTAGGTTTGAGTGTGCAATTTGATAGATTCCAGTGTATTGTTCCGAGGCTCGAACCACTTTGGAACCTCCAGCCCAATGCCGTCATCGGGGTCATCCGTACGCTCGGCAACTTCTTCGCTTGCAACACTTTTTTCGGATTCGTGTGCCTTGGAAGATCGCTTCACGAGCCTGAGTTTGCAAATACATCTTCCCGTTGCTGTTCTTAACCTACCCCTGGCTCGCCATTCGTCCAACTTCATCACATCAAGCCCACTTCTGACACTCAACCTGACGTAATGGAATTTATGTTGAGAGTATTCGAGTTTCTTCAGCATGTCTGCATGCGTCTTCTCGGATTCGGCGGCCCATTTCCTGGCGAAATTCATGTAATTCAAATAGCGTTGGATACCACTACCACCGAATCGGTTCATTTTGTTGTTTTGTCCAGTGCCGATACTCAAGACAACCTTCGCACACTTGTCGGAGTTGTTATTCATCCTCCGGACCTCGTCATAAATCTCTACGCAGGGATTATTCGCCCCAAAGCCGCCGTCAAGGTACTCTAGGCCGTCTATCTTCATAGGTTTGAAATAGGTTGGTGCTGCAGAGGTTGCCCTGGCTACCTTCCAGATTGGAATGTCGTGTGCCAGAGCAGGATTCCGGTCCAGCGAGCGCTCCTTCGAATTTTCGCTTTTGTGCAAATTTTTGTAACTCCGGAAAAGATACGGCATCTGAAACCCTTCGTGTGTCTGTTTCTGGTATGATAGAACCACCCTTTAAGACATCAGCGACGACTCGATAGAACAGATTAACAAAACTTGCGTTCTACACCTGTTCTCATCAAATGCAAAGTTTTGACCTCCCGGAAAGGTTGCAACTTTCGGCACCCGTTCTCGAACAACCTTTCTGACGACGTCTTGTAGAACCCTATGGTTGTATTTGTCTCTTACCCAAAACAGTGGAGATCGGAGATGGAACCAGCGGCTGTGCCCAAACACCTTTTCTCCCAGTGTCTCATAATCTTCAATACAATCATCGATGTTCATGCGCAATCGACCAAGCATAATACTGATTAGACTAATGTAATGTTAGCTATGCTGGTATCAAGGCTCGCGGGTTACATGTTTACCCTCCAGTACTCGTGCCAGCAATATAGTCGAAGTAGTGACAAGGAAGCCAGGGGGAGGAAGCCGTCATTGGATACCTTACCGAAACCCGGCTTGGGAGGGTCTCGTCATCTGTAGCAGCATATCGAGCCGGCAGTAACGGGTGATAACTTGATGCAGCACGGCCGTCGGATACGTCTGGACCACTAGGATAAGCGCGCTCTTCTTCTCCAATGGCTTCCATGAGCTGGCGAAGAATAAGTAGTGCAGAGTATCCGCGGATACCACCACCGTCTGGGCATTGGAACTTAGTTACTTCCAGAAGAAAATAGACTAACGGGGTTCTAAGACTTACCAAGAGATAAAATTGCTTTTTGGTCCCATACCGCTGTTTCCTCGAATGATACCGAGAACTTTGTGTCTATGGTGGATGCCCTTTGGGGACTCTTGGTTTTAGAATCGTTGTCTGCCGATTTTGTTGCGTTGAATAGGCGATGTTTGAGGTAGTTCCCGGCACGGTTACGTTTAGGAGCTCCAAATGTGTTTGCTCTTGCGGGAAAATCTGCCAAAAAATTTCCAATTGGGCCGCTGGCCGTGGGAGACCGGCCATTTGACTCGATGGGAACTGGGGGGTGAGTCGACCGTCTCTTTGGGGCAATAAAATCGTCGCACAAGTCATCAACCTCCGTTCCTTCTTCAAGGGGCTCTGGAGAAGAAGATCTTTCGGGGGTCACGTCACGCTCGGTAATGGTTGCAAGGTCGTTGAGGCCGGTCTGAGGGCCTGAGTTGGACCTAGGCAATACTGTTTCGCTGGAGTTCGCCATCGAAATTCATTGCAGCCCTTGAAGCCTGAGATTCATGGGAAAAAATGTCTTGACAATCTCTGACTCTTATAAAAGGCTTTGTGCGATGCCCCTCTTCTTGAGCCTCGACAAGGCTGATGACAAAGGCCATACAATTCGATGGATGATCGGAGTACACCCTGCATTAAACCCAGCATATGTGCTACCACACACCAAAGGAACTCCTACGTAAAGCCGCAAAATCTAACGCCATGAGATTAGAGATGACTAGAAATAAAAACAAAATCAGCCCAAGTGGATTCCTACTCGAACCTGGAGTTTCAACAAATCGTCAGGATTGGAGGGAATGCTCACAATGCATGAAGCTTTGAAAGCAGTCGTGGGAAATTCCGCCGAAGCGGCTGTAAGTGTGCAATGGGGCGAATCAATCTTTCGGGCGACCCTCTCTGACAAGAACGAGCAGATTCGCCCTGCGACCAATGCGGTCGGAGGCTGCCATTAATATTGCCCAGCGCTTTTACCACCTCGTATTCAAAGAAGGCTATCGCCCACACTACTGCCACGACGAGAAGGCTGTCGTCAACACGGCCTCCGACCTTACTTCGGTAGTAGGAGGCTACTGGTGTAACGTTCATACTGTGCAGCAGACTGGAGTCTCTTGAACAATGATATATCAGTGACAGATGACTGCACAAAGGAGGAATGATTCATGTTACCACAACCCTTAACCTTAAGGTACGAGTACTGTCTAACTGTAACCTGGTTTTAGTGGCGGTAAATAACGAATTAGTGGAAACCTAAGCCACCTCAGCCACCTAAGCCACTTTGAACACTGCATGTCCAGTTGTCCTACATCTTTACACAGTCTTTTGGCGCCGCCTCTCCGGAAGACCATTCCGGGATAAGTTTTCCGGAGGCTGAACTATTCAATAGAGAGTAATGCCTGGTTGCAGATTCTTACCCTACCTACCTTAACGTCGCATCCAGCCTCGTTGGATTACCGAGTACAGGCGACAAAGACCACAGGATGCCCCCGCCCCTGCCTAACCTGAGTCAGCCCCGGTTTCGTATGGATGCTTAAACATGTCTTGTTATCGGTGTGCCCAATGCAGGCGTCAGAGAGCTGAACTTGATCCTGCAAGTGCCGCATGTGATACATGTCACTCAGGCTATCAACTCTGTCCACAACTTATAAGCCAGAGTGTCTCCTAAATCGCCAGGACCTAGTCTCAAGCGCACCGATCTCGTTCCCTGGAATTGCCAGTTTGTAAACCGTACTCTGCCTTCTGAATTCGGTTCGAAGCTTTTATATACTTATCAGAAGCACATTTTCTAATGTCCATTGCGGAGACTCGAAAGCCTACCGGTTCGAGAAGGGGAAATGCTATTGTTTTTGACCCTGCCGAGCGGACCCTTTCGACACATAGACTAGAGAACCTAGATGGTAAGTTGTACCCTCCAGGCCTCGACGTCGAGTTGCAATACTAAGTGAGCATCTAGTGACGAGAGCCACCACCAAGCAGCCCGCCCCAAAGTTCTCCAGTCAGGTTGATGTCTTCGTGGATCGCGAGGATGGAACCGAGCGCTTGGTTGCGACTCTGAATCTTGACAAGCTGGGATGGGGCACAAACATCAAGCGCATGTGCGGAAAAATCAGCGATATCTACGTGATGGAGAATTGTGATGCGACGTCCCGGCTGGCTGACGTCGCTTAATAGTATGTTGACACAGCTTCATAGTGTCTACACCGAAGCTCATGCTAACATTCGGCCAGTTACTCAAGTTCTTACTCTTTAGACTAAGTTTCCCTCATTTCCTGGTGGATTGACGAAGTTGCTTTGGTCGATTGGCAATCACATTCGTGAAGCAGAATCTGTACACTTTTTATATCATATCGATTAACGGATCTATCTTGATAGCGTTATATCAAATGCCACGACATATTTTATTAGTCTAGAAGAAGTACAAGACGGGATGGCACCGCACTTAACTCCACAGACTCATAAGGGGTGAAAATGACCTGAGCGTAAAGGCCTTACCTTGGCTTCCTTACTCTTGTAGCTTAGGGCTTTGGATGATGCTTAGGGTTAGCGGCTCTGCGTGACTAAGCAATCCATGGCCTCTTCAAAGCGTGGTGGACATACCTTACTCTCTACTTCTCAGATCACAACAGCTTTTCAGACTGATCCATCAAGTATCGGGCAAGGGAAATCCCCATTGTAGATTGAACCTGTTATATCTGTATCCTCAACCCACAGTCATTCAGGACCATGCAAGTACCCCTAATACGACTCCAATGTGGTAAGTCCCTGATGACTTACAGGAACATGCGCAACGCTCATGTCACGTCGCAGGAGTAAACAGCTATGATTGGGGTAAAGTTGGATCAGAGTCAGCGGCGGCAAAGTTTGCCACCGCAACTCCGTCAGACGATCTTCACATAGAGCAGGAGAAGCCTTACGCAGAGGTTCGCAGTAGCTGCGGTATCTTGTTCCATCCGCTACTGAACAAGTCTGATAGCTATGGATGGGAACGCATCCTTCATTACCATCCAAGGATGTCGAAACTAAACGAACTTTGCTTGACCTCGTACAAGACAACAAGGCTCTAATGTCCTCGGAGATCAGCAAGCGCTATGGCGAGAAGCTTCCGTTTTTGTTCAAAGTTCTTTCCATACGAAAAGCATTGAGTATTCAGGCGCACCCAAACAAGAAACTAGCAGAGCAGTTGCATGCTAAAGATCCGAAAAACTACCCTGGTACAGAATCTCTGCTCTATTATACGACTGGTCTGACATGTATTTATCAGATGACAACCACAAACCAGAGATGACTATTGCCATCACCCCGTTTGATGGTCTCTGTGGATTCCGGCCATTGAAAGAGATTTCGCACTTTCTTTCTACTGTGCCGTCTCTTCGGAAGCTGATCGGAGAGTCCGCGGCCAAGGAATTCGAGTCCGCAATCAGGGGCCATGAGACGTCAGACTCCCCAGAGGAGCTGCAGAAAAACAAGAAAGCACTTCAAGCCGCCTTTTCCGCTTTGGTGAACCAGGAAAAATCCACCGTCGCTTCTGCCGCCAAAGACCTCGTAGCCTCGGCCAAGCATGACGGCGAGAAATTTGCCGGTAGCGGGGGCCCTGCTAATGAAGGTAAAGAGCTTGCGGACCTGGTTTTCCGACTGAACAGCCAATTCGAAGGCGACATTGGACTTTTTGTGCTATTCTTTCTCAACTACGTGAAGCTTGAAGTTGGAGAAGCTATGTTTCTGAAGGCTGACGATATCCATGCCTACCTTAGCGGAGGTGAGTGAAAGCTCCTAGACTCTACTTATCTAAACTGCGTCCTTCCCCGAGATTTATCCCCCCGCTCTTCTTTCAATCTTCAATCTTCTTACTTTCTTTCGCCCTACCCATACCTAACCTAACAACCCAGACATAATCGAATGCATGGCCTCCTCGGACAACGTCGTCCGCGCCGGCTTCACCCCCAAATTCCAAGACATCCCCACCCTAACCACCATGCTCACCTACTCGTACGCGCCCATCTCCGAGCAAAAAATGCACCCAGTCGACTACCCCTACGTCACCCTCAACCGCCCCGCCTACTCCTCCTCCTCCAGCGCGATCCTCTACGATCCGCCTATCGAGGAGTTCAGCGTCGTCAAGACGGAGCTGAACAGGGCGGGCGCGAAAGCTACGTTTGAGCCGATTAATGGGCCGAGTATTATTATTTGCACGGGAGGGAAGGGAAGGATTGGTGTGGGGCCGAAGACGGAGGAGGTGGGGGAGGGGTTTGTATTTTTTGTTGGGGCGACGGCCGAGTGTGTGCTTGAGAGTGAAGGGGAGCGGTTCACGACATTCAAGGCTTTTTGCGAGTTGAGCGGGAAGGAGAGTGCGAATGGGGGAAAGTGAGTTTGCTGGGCTAGAATGTCGTTGCGGGTTGGCGACGCAGTAATGTGGATATGAGAGATGGAAAAAAAGATATGTTAATGACATGGATGAAGTTTGCGCATTTGCAGCACACATAGACTGGTTAGAGCTAGCAAGAACACCTTGATTTTACAGTCTCCTCGAGTGATGCGTTCCCAACCGCGTTCACATCAGACTGCAGGAACAGCTTTGAAGAATTCAGGAGCTATTTCCAACTTTGCAAGGTTCAATCAAGTCAAGAAACACGCATCTCCATTCTAGTTCTACAAGAATCAAACCCCTCAATACCATCAATACCAGCGACTGCCGACGCATCCCAGCCCTCACTCCTCTCTGACCCCAACCCAAAGAAATCGGAGTGTCTAGCAACCCACCGTCCAGCCCCAACCCTTCAAACCACCACCTTCGTCCCCCTTCCTACCGCCTGAGGATGCTCAACCAATAGCTTCAACACCACCCCACCCCCTACCCCCGCTATCCCCGCCATCTCCCCTCCATCCTAATCAGACACTGCACCACCACCGCCACCTCCATGAGCGAAACCCATCCCTTGCCTCACTATCAGCGACAGGTCGGGCATGGTGGCGCCGGAATGGTGGGTCCAGATTCTGGGCGGCTGGTTGGGGGTTGGGGTGCACTATGTTGTGGTTGTGAGGGGGGAGGAGTCGGTGAAGAGGGTGAAGAGCCCGGGGGGGTTACATTCACTGGCGGTGGTGGAGCTGTTGGGTTGTGGGGGTGAGGGGTGGGAGGGGTGGGGGAGGGAGATGATGAAGATTCCTGTTCTCTGGCCACGGAGCTCCTGAGAAAGATGGAGTGATGCAGTGTGAGTTTACATCAATTCTTGTTGCCGTGGGCTCGGTGTTCTTTACTTGCACGGCCAGCATCGACATCGAGGAAAAGCGCCGCGCTTAGAGGTGCTGCAAGATGTAGTTATGGCGAGCATTTGCAAGTTGCGTATTCTCAATCCTGTTTCAGAGAAACCTCGTCGTTCTCGAACAAATCTCCTAATTAAGAACAACAAATAAAATGCCGAGGTCTTGGGAGATAGCACTCCCGATGTCCAAGATTTCAGGAGTGCACGGCTTGAGGTTATATTAGATTGATTTAACCGGACTTCGGTTTAGGCACAAATTGGATTGACGGCGCGAGTTCAGCAGGTTAGTCCACACACCATACTTGCTCAGGGCTCGTCCATTTCCCCGTCATGGCTCTATATTCTCCGGCAAGAATGATATTGCCGCTGCTGTCACATTGGACATTCGAGTTTCGGTTCGTAAGCATACTGGTCCTGTTGTCATAAAGGATATCTTCAACGCTGCCTTTGGGGCTGGGATGATTGTCTGTATATATTCTTCCAGTCTCCCCTCTATGCACGAACAAAACTCCGTCCTTGTCCTCCGTAATAAAAACCATGGTGAAGTTAGTTGAGCTACTCAAGGACTTCTCGTCGATGAATCTTCGCACCAATAGGGCAACGCGATATTGATGAAGATTCTTGGGGACTTGGAAGGGCTGCAGACGGTCCGAGGGTAGTCCTGTGGATCCCGACACCATGTGAGTCCAGTCACCATCTTCGTGCCTCACCCAGAAGTATTGTGCAATGGGAAAATCTTCGAGGGAGGAGAATATTACACCGAGGCATCTGGTTTGCAGACCTCGTCGAGTGAGGGTCGTTGTTGGCACATTAACCTCGCCTGCCTCACTCCCTATGTGCGACTCAACTCCGAGAAAAGATTTCGGTGCCCACCGAAAGCCTGGCTGTTGGAGTGTCTCGTTTTGCCAGAAGACCAGTACCCTAGGTATTTCAGGAAACATAGACCAAAACGCCACCATTCTCTCATTGGGCTCGACTTCGAGGATCTTATCCATGTCCAGACCTACTAAGCAGCCAAGACAAAGAGGTTCATCTGTCACTACGCTCGTGGATCGATGCTGCAAGGCAGAATGTATCTTGGACAAGTCATTGTAATGAGGCTCCTGAGCGCCAGTATGCTCACCACGTACATTGTAGATAACGCTTATAATGTCCAGGAAGTTTACCCACCCTTGGGTGAGGTTCAAATCGTCTCTTTCAGCTGATTTTAAGACTTCAAGATCAATTGCAGCATCAGCAAACTGTAACTTCAGACGCTTTGCCAACACGGCTTCTTGCCATGTCCAGAGACGACTGGTCCACGCCGAGCTATCCACTATTATGCTCAGTTCAAGCAGACTTTTCGGGAGGCAGTTCAACCTCCGAAGGCGACGGTCCAAAACCAACACCTGATCCGCCCCACCGTAATAAATCCGCATCTTTGAGATCGCTAATATCTTGGCTTCGTTCGGTCCCACAGGACAGCAAAGCGTATCAATCCAAAAGGGAATTGGAGGTCCACCATCAGGGTAGAGATCTTGGACCAAGCGACTAATCTCGAGCAACTGACATCGTGACATAGCGTTTGCATGTGGATTGCCAAGACCATCGGACCACACATGTGATATAGCAACATATCGAGTATCTGGTAGCCCTTCTACAATGGAAATTTCATTGCCCAGTGTATCTGGCGAAAGTATTGGTTTTATCAACGGTATTGATCCCTTCTGAAGAGAGTCAAGCAATTTCCTTGGGTCTGGCTTTAGAAAACCACAGCGACAGCCGTCGTGAGCGTGGACGTAATTGTAGTTTGCTTCTTTAACTTGATAGGCCAGGCATTGAAACCGAGTGCAGCTGGTATGGCTTACTCCAGGATCAAGCGGTGGAAGTTGGGAGTAGAAGTATTTTGTCTCAAGCATCGCATCATGCGTTCTAAGTATTTGTTTTGGGCACCAACCTGCAAAGGCCATCAGAGAATCGAGCAGGTCGACTCTGCCCATCCTGTCCTGGAGGATTGGCCATTGGCCATGGACATCCTGAATAAGAGGTGCCTCCCATACCATCCGGTTGATTGAAGAGACAAGATTGTTATCTCGGCTGAGGATCAGCCTCAAGACGGTTAGGAATCGGCCAAGTAGAGCGATTGAAAGCATGAGGTTTTCATTCATCGCTGATGCAATGCGCATGCTCTCATGAGCATGATAAGCTGAAATGAGACAACTGTCAACATATTGCAATCGATTCCTAAAAGGATGACCTTCTTCTGTATCGCGTTCTATCATCTTCCTGGCCATGTCGAGTAGTTCTCGTGTGTGCACAACCTTGTTACCCGCAGAACCAGTATCAATGAATTTGTCCTCGCTCGTATTATCCCCAAAGAAGACATGTAGCAGACCAAAGAACAGCCAACACTGAGTAAAGGACTCGGCGAATTCTTTTCCTGGCGATTCAGGGTGATCAAGTGTTGACCAAGTCGATCTCGAATACACTTGTTCATCTTTCCATCCCATACGATGCGGATATTGAAGAAAGTCACCCCTATCATAGCTATTCACACAAAGATATGGGACCTTTGGTATTGAGCATGTTTGGTCTCGAGGAAGGGGTAAATGATCCATGTGAATGATTTCAGGGTTTTCTTTGCGCAGTCACTTGAACCTAGGGTTCGGAAATGTATTGCCAAGTGTTCCTGCTAAGTCGTCCCTTTGTCTACCTCTGCACTTGTCTTGAGAAGATTTGCCCGTCGCAGAAGGAAGCCTAGACGCTTTGCTCGAAAGGGAGGGTATCTGCGTCGTATTGTAGCTGTCATGGAGGATACAGGGCTTCTCAATTAGCATGAAGAAGCAGACAAGGCAACCGGACAACTTACAGCTATGATAGCGGAACTGGACTCTGTGTCCGAGGCGTACAGAGTTCATCGAGACACCTGGTGTCTGGTCCATCCCCATCGGCAAGGATATCGACGACAGATGGCGAATACTCACTCGGCCCGTGCTTCCGCCTATTCTACCGAAAATAAGGAAATCCACCACCTTTTCTCCAGTTCAATCTGCGACGAGTACATAGTCGCTCTTACAGCGAGACAGATTCGCAGGAAAAGAGCTGTCTCTCTTCTACCATCTCGTGAAAATGATCAGTGTTTCCTATCTTTATCACTACCGAATCTCGAACAACGAGTGAGCCTTTGCGAGAGCCCCATCAACCTCTGGCTTTGTATTGTCCCTTTAAGATACGTGGAATCATGCCGGGCCTCGGGGACCTCCCTCGTGAACTATTTGAGTTTATTCTGTCTCTCCTCGATGCTTGTGAACCTCCTTCGTCAAAGTTTCTCCACGAGCAGCCTTCAATTTCCATGGTCAACTCGGATTCTCACCCTCTGAAGGACCTATCTCGAACTTGTCACTCTATGCGATGTCTTACTTTCACTACTCTTTTCAAACACGCAAGAGTCCATCTGACGGCTGGCCATCTACCCGAAAGCAAAGCCTTTGCTCGCATTGGTGATATGAGCAGAAGAAAAAGTGTTGTTTTTGGCATTAAGAGCCTGGATAACGCTCTAGTAGCCCAAAGTACACACATTGATAGGCTCTTCTTTCGTGTCCAAGACGTTGCGGATTTCTTAGCCTTTGTCGAACTTCACAACATTGCTTTCAATGTCGAGAGTGTTCTGTTTTACGTTCTCCACCCTACTCCCAATACTGGGTTTGATTGGGCAGACGACTTACTTGAACCACTGCTGCGGAAAATCATCGAAACGATAAACCCAGAAATTCTTACGATACTAGCTCCACCATCGGTAATTGCTGATCTGGCTCGAGTCGGGGCCAACATGCGCGATGCCTGGGCTTTCGATATGCCTCTGCATATCTTACGCCTCAGCCAGCCACCGGAATCTTCGGGGCCAGCTGCATTAGCAGAAGATTCCGAGTTTGACGTCCGACGCCCGTGGAGTTCTTGTCTTTACAATGAAGGCTCTTTCTTAAAGGTTTACAGTACTTACGAGTACTTTTCGAAGCAGACACCGTCGCTGCTGGCACTTGGATGTATGTGCAATTGTTCACTCTACGGTGATCAACACTTGACCCCACTACTCCAACTCGGCAGAGTGCGTAAATCTGGATTGTTCCAAGATTCTTTGACTGCGTTAGCCCAGGACCCTTGGGATAGGCTACAGACGTTCGATTTCATCGTCAAATTCCCGCTGCATAGTCATGTCAATAACGTTCTCCGTGGGCTCTATCACTGTGCTTCTATTGTGACCTTACGGACGCAGCTTGCAAGTCATTCCGATAGCGATATGTGGAAGGACCCAGCAATTGCTTCCATACACGCGGATCTATGGATGGAATTCCAAGAAAGCTATACCATAATCCTTGGAGGAGTTCAAAAGATGGGTGAAGAGAAGTTCCTGAGGAACTTTATGATCCTAGACTGTGCTACATCTGGAAAGGGGGTAGTTGACGACCTCCTCCGACAGTGTCCGCTCGTTGGCTGGCATGAACTTGTGGACGGATTTTGGGAAAAGACCGTTCAACATGAGTTAGAGTGATTTACCTTTTTGTATCTCCCTTACATAATTTTGGTTCAAGGAATTCCGAGGCTTTCTCGCTCGAGTGCTACTGTTGCGTATCGCATGCGCCCTTCGGAGGTGAAATATCCAGCATTCTAGTCTACATATCTAGGTACCAACTACGCAGGTCTACAGTATACACCAATAGCGTTTTTGCTAAGACGGATAACTACCTCGTACGCCAGGAAAGAGCGCATGTAAACGGAAAGGCTTGGGATTACATTACACAGCCTGTTTGCTTCTTTTGCTGCTCACGAAATGACACTATACTTAATGGCAGCCGAAGGAACATTCTTAGCTCTGTTCCCGAGTCATCACCTATCCTTGTTGAGACTGAGCCGAGAGAAACATCAGAGGCGGTTGCGTACGCCAATAGGCGACACCGTGGACATTCCGCAAATCGGTAAATCCTCGCTAGCATGAAAGGATAGCGACCGCTTGCTACCTTCAACAGAGAGACGGACACGTGTTGTATCCAGACCAGTCAACATCTTGGCTATCGATTTTTATTTAAGTAACACTATATTATTTTGAGATTGTTCCACCAACTAACAAGATCGAGGTCCAGTCTAAGAAAGCCTGGAGTGGGTACGCAATGAGCACGAGGGCTTGAAAATGAAACACAGTCAATTTACAGACCTCCGAGAGCTCGGAAATTTCTGTATTGAACTGAATATGGAAGGTCGTGGTGCAACCACAAACGTAGAGAACCGTACGAGCTATTCGAGGACTCTTTGAGTCACCTGCACCTTCATGGGTCCGGAAAACGCTTCTCCCCTTCGTCACTCGATCCAGCCAACCACTGGGCCATAACAGTGGAGGAGGCGCAAGCAACGTCTTTGGCATTTGTCCTCTTATGACCTATAGCCTGTAGGCGTACTCACATAAGATTTGGCAAAGCCATGATGTGGATGGACCCGTTCAATATGGAATGAATAGTGCAATATGGGTTTTTGCGGCAACAATGAGCCGAATTGTAATACCTGGCAAGAGGGTAGCGGACCCGTAACATACAAGGCAGATCCCGACATCGCAGGATTAGGCGTAAGGGAGTTCTCCGTCCATCAATTGTCTTTCTCTTCTGTAAATTGTTTTTCTTCTCTCAAGCCTACTAACACTTTGCTGCTACTTCGGAAGCTTAGTCTTCACGATTCTGCCAGGTCTCGATGAGAAACCAATTTATCTTGTGGTTGCTCGTACTCCCCGCCGGTTCAAGGTCTTGAATATGAAGGATGAGCAGAAGAAATTTTGGGGCACAGTGATCGAGAGGGTAATACTCAACCTTAGCGACCAGCAATTGCTAACAGGGATCGCAATACTGGTTTTGGGGCTGATAAAGCACTGCACTATATCTGTGTACCATTTTACTGTAGTCTCCGACTTGGCTTGGTTCTCCTCATACGTGCATATGACGTCGCTCATTCTGCTTCAAGACTATCTAGGTGATAGGCCACAGCTTCGGAACTGGCGAGTTTCCCTTATGCTGGTAATGCTCAACCTACTCATGGCCTATACAATAATTGAAGGCCACTGGGCATGGGAACAGAGCTGGAGCTTCGCGGCCCAATGCGTCTTTGATGGCCTTATGGGTAGCGTTGATGGATCTCCTGCTGTATGGATGTCTATCAATATCGTAGTTCTTGTAACAGGTTATACTTCGGTCATTCTAAACCTATATCCAGGGCACATATTCGAAGCCTTACTCGATCGGGCATACAACGTGCCATTGACGTTCATGAGTGTCGGCATTATTGTGCTCCAGCAGAAAAGGGGTCGAATCGCTAACGAAGACTGGATCACGGTGCTTATCAGAGCTTCGTATGCCTTACCGGTCGCCAGTCTTACCGCAAAAAAACCCGCGTATATTTTCGTCGCGATGGTGTGGAGCCCCAAATATGTGGAATTTATTCTTGGGCTATTGTGGGCAGCATACGGCCGCTGGTGCTTATGGCTGGATCGCAACATTCCACCATCTGAAATGGATGGCAACGAGAACGATATGACATTTGGTCAGCTTGTTCCAATCCTTCTTTCAAACTCTACCCTGATTACATATAAGGAGGCATATGACGGTAAATTTTAGATGATTGGTACTTACGAGTGTTCTGACCAAAGCTAATCCTGGCATTTGACAGACGCAGTTCGGGCTTATGATCTGGACATGGTATCGCATCCCGACTCACCATCTACGCCGAATTCAGCCCTTGCTGGCTGTGCCCGTGTCAGGGAATCGAAATGTCTGGAGGTATCGTTAATGGTGATGATCTCAAGCCAATGCAAGGGCCTTTATTCCTTCGTCCTGAAAACCACATAACGTCAGAAAAGCAACGCTCTTCTGTACAGATGACATCGAGAACCGGTACAGGTGCAGTATTTACAAGTCCAACCCCCCAAAACGAAATATTAGTAGGGACTGTTGACGGTGGCCATCACCACGAGCCTAATTTATTGGACTTTCAACGTGTGGATACTGAGGATGGTAGAACTGATATCTTTGCTACTGGACATCACGACTACAATCAAGGATTTGAAATCAGGGCTAATTTTCCCGCACACGTACCAGATCAGTGAATATAAGGGGGTTCTGGAGTTCTCGTATCCATTGCTTGTTCTATTGATCGATGCATTCTACATTGCATAACTTCGTCAACGCTTTTTCTATCATCTCAACGGCGCAGCACAGAGAAGTCTGTACAGGCTAGGACTGGCGGTCTGATCTGTCTCCATGTATATTGTACAAGGCTAGGATATACCACGCATCCGGACCAGGCGTCCACAAGGTCGCGAAGAGCGTTTTTCTGTGCATGGACATTCTAATTGGAAATAAGAAGCTGGCTTATCTAGATAGCGCTATTCACGTCCTCAATCGCCCAATAGGTCTATATTTCTCCAATTTCTCGGCGCTTCCTCTTCTCGATTTCTGCCAAGACCAGAAGAACGGGTCTAGAGAAAGGGAAGCGTGGGATTTTCTCCTGGAAATCATTGTGTTGAAGTGAACACAGAATTCAATATACAGCAAACGGCCTTTTAGCAAACATGATACACCCAGTATAAAATATCAAGACCAGCGTCGTCCTTTCCATTTATCCAAGCAAAAAAGACAAGCTCACTTGCAAACCCGAGCTCACTCCCAGTCTTCCAACCCCCCATCTCCACAATAAACACCTACTCGAACCCCCCTTCTTCCACCCCCATCCCCTCCACTTATAAACCCACCCACCGCCTCCCCTTTCCCCCCCCCCTTTCCACCCACAACACCTTCCATCCCCACCCCCTCCATCCCAGCTCCTCATCCCCAACCCCAAACCCCCATCCTCCTCTTCCACCCTTCCCACCCTTT
>JAABVA010000409.1_pt1 | contig 55543 bp, 62 predicted proteins | sample 5560331 | NCBI WGS metagenome assembly JAABVA01 (sample SAMN12812661, study PRJNA571458) | rock metagenome | isolation source: Antarctica rocks | place: Antarctica: Victoria Land, Mt New Zealand sud | collected 2016-01-07
AATACGGAGCCGCTTGCACCTCCGTCAACCTCGCCGCACGCTAGGGATGTTTAGGGCTGGAGAATGGAGCGTGGCAGAAAGCGTGATGGTGTGCGAGGTGGGGCCGCGCGACGGGCTCCAGATGGCGCAGGGCCGGATGCCGACCGAGGTCAAAATACGCTGGATTGCCGCGCTCGCGGCGGCGGGCCTGCAGGAAATCGAGGTCGGCAGCTTCGTCCCGGCGCGGGTCATCCCGCAGATGGCCGACACCGACGCCGTGGTGCGGGCCAGCGTCCGAATGCCGGGCCTCACGGTGGTGGCGCTGGCGCCGAATTTGCGGGGAGCGCAGGCCGCCTACGAGGCCGGGGCGCAGCGGGTCAGCATCCCCGTGTCGGTCAGCGAGGGCCATAGCCGGGCGAACCTGAACCGCTCGCCGGACGAGCAGGTGGCCGAAGTCGCCCGCATCGTAGCCTGGGCGCGCGCCCAGGCCCGGCCGATGGAGGTCGAGGCGGCATGCTCGACCGCGTTCGGCTGCTCGTTCGACGGCGTGGTGCCGGAGGTGGCCGTGCTTGCGATCGCCGCCGGGCTGGCAGAGGCGGGGGTGGACGGCGTGGCGCTGGCGGACACGGTCGGCTACGCCCATCCGGCCCAGGTCCGCAGCCTGGTGCGGGCGGTGCGCGGCGAGATCGGCTCCAAGCTCGAGAATTTGCACCTGCACGATACCATGGGGCTTGGCCTGGCGAACGCGCTAGCGGGATTGGAGGAGGGCGTGCGCGGCTTCGACTCCGCGCTGGCCGGACTGGGCGGCTGCCCGTTCGCGCCCGGCGCGTCCGGCAACATCGTGACCGAGGACCTCGTATTCATGCTGGAGAGCATGGGGTTCTCGACCGGCATCGACCTCGACCTGCTGATCTCCGCCCGCGACATCCTGGCCGAGGGGCTGCCCGGCGAGGCGCTCCACGGCGGCGTCGCCAAGGCCGGGCTGCCCAAGACATTCCGGGTGGCCGCATGACCACGGGCCTTCTCGACGGGATCAGGGTCGTCGAGTTCACCCACATGGTGATGGGGCCGGCCTGCGGCCTGGTGCTCGCCGACCTCGGCGCCGACGTGATCAAGGTGGAGCCGACGCCGGACGGGGACAACACGCGACGTCTGACCGGCTCGGGCACCGGGTTCTTCGCCATGGCCAACCGCAACAAGCGCAGCCTTGCCGTCGACCTCAAGACGCCGGAGGGGATAGCGGTCGTGCGCCGCCTGCTGGCGACCGCGGACGTGCTGGTGGAGAACTTCCGCCCGGGCGCGCTGGACAAGCTCGGCCTGACATACGCCACGCTGCAGGCCGATAACCCCCGCCTGATCTACTCCTCGTGCAAGGGCTTCCTGCCGGGTCCGTACGACCACCGGGTGGCGCTGGACGAGGTGGTGCAGATGATGGGCGGGCTGGCCTACATGACGGGGCTGCCTGGCCGTCCCCTGCGCGCCGGCAGCTCCGTGAACGACATCATGGGCGGCATGTTCGCCGCGATCGGCATCCTCGCCGCGATCGAGGAACGCCACCGCACCGGGCGCGGACGGCACGTGCAATCGGGGCTGTTCGAAAACAACGTGCTGCTGATGGCCCAGCACATGGCGCAGTACGCCATCACCGGGCAGGAAGCGCCGCCGATGAGCGAGCGCCAGGTGGCCTGGCCGATCTACGACATCTTCGACACCTCCGATGGCGGCCAGGTGTTCGTCGGCGTCGTCACCGACACTCAATGGCGGCTGTTCTGCGCCGCGTTCGACCTGCCCAGCCTCGCCGCCGACCCGGCGCTGCAGCTGCAGTCCGAGCGCGTCGCCGCCCGTCCGCGCGTAGTGCCGCTCGTGCAAGCCGCCCTCCACGCCTTCACCGCCCCCGCGCTGATGGCGGAGTGCGAGCGCCTTGGCCTGCCGTTCGCGCCGATCACCCGGCCGGCGGAGCTGTTCGACGATCCGCACCTGAACGCGTCCGGTGGCCTGGTGCCATTGACCCTGCCGAACGGGGCCGGGACCAAGCTGCCGGCGCTCCCGCTCGCCTTCGACGGCGCACGGCTGTCGCAGCGCCGCGGGCTACCAGGCGTAGGCGAGCACACTGCGGAGATTCTACAAGAGTTAGGCAACCGGCGCGAGCAGCAGGGATAAGCGTTCCAGCAGCACCTTGCGCTCGAACGGCTTGCTGCACACCGGCCAGTCCGGATGGTCCGGCGCGGCGGTGGCGCCGTATCCCGACAGCAGCAGGAACGGCACGCCGCGCCGGGACAGCGCCTCCGCGACCGGATGGATCTTCTCGCCGGCGACGTTCACGTCCAGCACCGCAAGATCCAGCTTGGCCCGTTCTGCCGCCTCGATCGCAGGCAGCACGCGTCCGAACGGCCCGACGATGATCACGCCCTCGTCCTCCAGGATGCCTTCCAGGAGCATCGCCACCAGGAACTCGTCCTCGACGATCATGAGCCGGCGGCCGGACAAAGATGTTCCTTTCATGCCTGGCCCTCGCTGCGCCCGATCAGCTGCGGATCGAGCGGCACGGCCAGCCGCATGCGTAACCCGGTCGGCGGGAAGCCAATCTCGACCCGTGCGTTGAGTTCGTGCGCCAGGCTGCGTTCGAGCAGCGTGGTGCCGAAGCCGCGCTGCGTCGGCGGCGTGACTTCCGGCCCGCCATGCTCGGCCCAAAACCAGTCCAGGCGCCCGTCCTCGACCTGCCAGCCGACGTCCACTCGCCCGTCCGGCACCGAAAGCGCGCCATACTTGACCGCGTTGGTGGCAAGTTCATGCGCCGCCAGGCCGAGCGCCAGCGCGCCGCGAGGCTTGAGGAACACCGTCGGGCCACTGAACGAGAAGTTGTCCGGCTCTCGCGTCATGTGCGCCTCGACCGCCGCCAGCAGCAAGTCGCGCATCCCAACCTCCGTCCAGTTTTCCCGCGACAACAGGCTGTAGGCGGTCCCAAGCGCGCGCAGGCGGCCAAGGAAGCTTTCGGAGAAGCCGTCGAGTGATTTCGACCGGTTCAGCGTCTGGGTCGCGATCGACACCACCACAGTCAGCATGTTCTTGACCCGGTGGTTCAGCTCATCGACCAGCAGGCGCTGGTGCTGCTCGGCCACGACTAGGCCGGTGACATCGATGAAGGTCACGAGCACGCCGTCGATGCGGTTGTCGCTGGCGCGGTAGGGAAGAATCCGCATCAGGTAATGCGCGCGGCCATCCTTGCGGTTCACCCGTGTCTCGAACGGGGTATGGCCCTCCAGCACGTTGGCGGCGTCGCGCCGGAGCGCATCGTAGTCGACGTGGCTGACGATGTCCGTCAGCCGCCTCCCGTGGTCGGTCGGGATCAGGTTGAAGATCGCCGTCACAGGAGGGGTGAAGCCCCGTACGCGCATGTCGCGGTCGAGGAAGATGGTGGCGACGGCCGTGCTGTCGAACAGGTTGCGAAGGTCGCTGTTGGCGCGGTCGAGCTCCTCGACCATCTCCGTCAGCTGAGCGTTGACGGTGTGCAGCTCCTCATTGATCGACTGCGTTTCCTCCTTGGAGGTTTCCAACTCCTCGACGGCCGACTGCAGCTCCTCATTGACGGAGTGCATTTCCTCGTTGGTCGATTTCAGTTCCTCGACCGCAGTCTCGTACTCCTCGACGGTCGATTGCAGCTGCTCCCGATTATCGCGCAACTCGCGTTCGAGCTGCTCCACCGTCGCGTCGTACAGGGACGGGCCGGACGTCCCGGTCGTCATGGGGTCGGCCTTGGCGACAGGTTCGGCAAAGACGACGATGTAAAGCCGGTCGAGGTTGCGCCGGCTCAACTGCTCGACGGACAAAGTGATGAACTGCACGCCGCCATCATCGGACTCCACCGCGACCTGCTGGCGCTCGATCCGCTCGCCAGTTTCGACGCATCGGCGCAGCGCTGCCCGCACCTCCGTGCGAAGGCCGCGCCGGGCCGTCGCCATCAGGTCACGGCTCGGGGCGCCAGCCGCCGCTTCCAGGTAGCGCCCGGTGCCTGCGGAGTAATGAACGATGTCGCCGTCCGCGCCGACAACGACGAAGGCCGGCGCGAACTGGTCGAGCACGTATGCCGCGGCTGCGGCAGCGACTTTGGAATGGTTCACCAGGACTGGCCCGCCTTCGGAGGCTTCGACCCGCACAGGCACCTTGGCCGAGATCGTCACCATCGGAAGCGGTGGGCTTGGCACGTCGCGGCGGCGGTAGATGCGATGCCGCGTGTCGATCGGCTCGAACAACTCACCGGACTGGGTGACCGTCTCGGAACTTCCAAGCAGCAGGTAGCCGCCTGGCACCAATGCGTAATGAAACACCGGAAGCACGTGCCGCTGCAAATCGGTATCGAGATAAATCAGCAGGTTGCGGCATGATACCATGTCCATGCGCGAAAACGGCGGATCGCGGATGACGCTATGCGAGGAAAAGGTGCAGAGGTCCCGAATCTCCTTCCGAGCGACGTAACTGTCGCCGGCATGACTGAAAAAGCGCGCTGTCCGCTCCTCCGACATGCCCTTGAGCATCTGGCGGGGGTAGCGGCCGGAGCGCGCGATGCCGATCGCGGGCTCATCGATGTCGGTGGCGAAAATCTGCACGCGCGGCGGCTTCGGCATCAAATCCATCCGCTCGCGGCAGAGCATCGCCAAAGTGTAGGCTTCCTCGCCGGTGGCGCATCCCGGTATCCAAATCCTGACGGTCTCCAAGGCTATCTTGTTGTCGAACAACGGCGGCAGCACGTTGCTTTCGACCTTCTGAAAGGTTGTGGGGTCGCGGAAGAAGCCGGTGACGCCAATCAGCAAATCGCGGAACAGCAGGCCGATCTCGGTCGGATCGGACTGTAGGCGGCCGACGTAGGACGGCGCATCCAGGTGCAACGCCTCCATCCGGCGGTGCACCCGGCGCAGGAATGTCGGTTGCTTGTAATGGCCGAAATCATGCCCGACCTGCCGCTGTAAAATCCTGCAAATCTCCAGCCGGACCGCAGCGACCGCGTCCAGCGCCGGCGTACCGGCCGCCGGGCGCTGCTCGCGCGCGAGCAGGGTCAGCAGAACGGCCGGCATTTCCTCCACGGGCACCATCAGATCGACCGAGCCGGCCGCGACCGCCGCATTCGGCATCCCGTCGAATTGCGGCGCGCTGCCATCGACTCCCTGCGCCAGCGTGGTCCCGCCCACATCGCGGATCGCCTTCAGGCCGAGCGTCCCGTCGCTGCCGGTTCCCGACAGCACGATGCCGATCGCATGCCTGCCCTGGTCTTCGGCGAGCGAGCTGAAGAAGATGTCGATCGGCGTCGTCTCGCGCGACGGCGCGCTTGGCGGCCGCAGGTGCAGCGTCGCGCCACGCATCGTCATGATCGCGTTCGGCGGGACGACATAGACCGAGTCCGGCTCGACCTCCATGCCGTCCAACGCCTGCCGGACGGGCATGGCGGTCCAGCGTTGCAGGATCTCCGCCAACATGCTGGGCCGGTCGGGCGACAGATGCTGGACGACGATGAAGCTCAGGCCGGCATCGGCCGGCATATCCTGCAGCAGGCCCTGCATCGCCTCGATCCCGCCGGCGGATGCGCCGACGCCAACGAAGGCGCGGCGGCAGGCGGTGGGGATCGGTGCGGCATCAGGCATTGATTGAACCTCGGAGGTAGGATGATTACGGGTCGGCGCGCCAACAGTTTCAGCCGAGCACGGCACGCCCTTGTTGCCGGGCCGGCGCTGCGGCAGGCTCAATCCTCCACATGGGACGGAATGGTGGCATGGACATCCTGCCGGACGTGCAGCGTGCCCGCCGGAACACGATCGGCGACGCCGTCGAGCGCATGGCTGCCAAGTTCCGCGACCGCCCCGCGCTGCACTTCGGCGGGCGAAGCTGGACGTGCCGCGATGTGGCCGTGGCATCCGGCCGGATCGCCGCCCGGCTGCAGGCAGCAGGCCTGCAACCGGGCGACCGGGTGGCAGCGTTCGGCCGCAACTCCGCCGCCTACCTGCTGACCTGGTTGGGCTGCTGCCGCGCCGGACTGGTGCACGTTCCCGCGAATTACGCGCTGACCGCCGGTGAGCTTGCCTATTTGCTGGGTCAATCCGGCGCCGCCCTGCTGCTGCACGACCCGGCGCTGGTTGCCACCGCGCGGGAGGCGGCCGGTCCGGCGACGCTCGGCACGCTCCACGGCGGTGTCGGATTGGACATGCTGACTGCCGCGGACGACCCGTCGCTGATGCCGGCCGAGGTTCTGCTGGACGATGCGGCGCCCGCGCAGATCATCTACACCTCCGGCACCACGAGTGTCCCGAAGGGCGCGCTGATGTCGCATGGCGGCATGATCGCCGAGTACCTGTCCAACATCATCGAGCTGGAGATTTCGCCCGGCGATCGCGCCCTGGCTGCCCTGCCGTTGTACCACACCGCCCAGCTGCACTGCTTCACCATGCCGCTGCTTGCGCGGGGGCGAGACGTTCCTGCTGGAAGCGCCGGCCCCGGAGGTCTGCCTCTGTTGCATCGAGGCGCACCGGATCACGAGCTTCTTTGCGCCGCCGACGGTGTGGATCAACCTGCTGCGCCATGCGGATTTCGACCGCCGGGATTTAACCTCGTTGACCCACGTGTACTACGGCGCCGCGATCATGCCCGTGCCGGTGCTGCAGGAGCTGCGGCGGCGGTTGCCCGGCATTCGTCCGTTCAACTGCTACGGCCAGAGCGAGATCGCGCCGCTCGCGACCGTGCTGCGGCCGGAGGAGCACGACGCCCGCCCCGCCTCCGTCGGCTGCCCGGTGCTGAACGTCGCGACGAGGATCGTCGACTTGGACGGCGCCGACGTGCCGCCGGGCACGCCGGGCGAAATCGTCCACCGTTCCTCGCAGCTGCTGCTCGGCTACTGGGCCAAGCCGGAGGAGACCCGCGCCGCGTTCGAGGGCGGCTGGTTCCATTCCGGCGACGTCGGCGTGATGGACGCGGAGGGCTACATCACGGTCGTCGACCGCATGAAGGACGTGATCAACACCGGCGGTGTCCTGGTCGCGAGCCGCGAGGTGGAGGATGCGCTGTTCACCCATCCGAGCGTGTCGGAGGTGGCGGTGATCGCCGTCCCCGACCCGGTGTGGGTCGAGGCGATTGCCGCGATCGTGGTGCTGCGGCCGGGGATGGACGCGACCGCCGAAGCGCTGATCGCCCATGCCCGCACGACCTTGGCGGCATATAAAGTGCCGAAGCGGGTGATCTTCGCCGACAGCCTGCCGCGCAACACGGCCGGCAAGCTGCTGAAACGCGAGATGCGGATGCGGTACGGGGGGAGCGGGAGCGCGGCGCTGGCGTAGCCGACAGGCCATGCCTTGCCGGGTCGAAATGCCCTTGCGAGACGGATGGCCCTTTTCCGGCGACCCCCACGGCCAACGTCGCCGCCTCGCATTACCCACCCTTGCCGAACTCGCTGTTCGACATCGCTTGCTACCTCGCCCACAACCCGAACGTGCCCGCTGCGGGGGCGGAGCATCTTTCCGGTTTAGCTGTCGTGGGTTCCCAAACTGCCGTGTTCGTGCTCGCCCAGGTCTCGTCCCAGCACATTGGGTGACTCCGGGCGGCGATCGTCCTATGCAACGTTCGCGAGACAGTAAACACATCGACGGGATGACCAGCCATGGGAGGAGTAGGCAACCTTTGGCTCAGCATCGCCTTGGCTTTGGTCGCCGCCGGGTGCAGTCCTGATTATTCGCCAGACACCTACGCCAGCACAGCCGTCCAGCAGGCGGCCAGGGTGGACCAGGGATTGGTCGTCGGCGTCAGGCAAGTCGGCGTGAGCGCTGCTGGAACGGCCGGCGCCCTCACCGGCGCCGCCGCGGGCGGGATAGCCGGCGCACAGACGCCCGGCGCCGTTGCCTCAGCCTTCGGAGCTCTGGGCGGCGCAGTTGTCGGCGGACTGGTCGGAACAGGGATCGAGCGGGCCACCGGAGATACGACCGCCTACGAATATATCGTGCGGAAATCCAACGGCGACCTCCTCAGCGTGACGCAATGTCCTTGAGGATCGGTCAAGCTGTGCTTCTCATCGCAGGGAGCCAGGCCCGGATCGTGCCCGACTACACGATCCCGACAGCCCCGCCACCATCGATAGCGGCCGCGCCGCTTGCAGTTTCGCCGGCGCCGGAGTCGTCCCCGGCCGAGGCGCCGCTGCCTTAGGCGAAGGCTTGGATGCCCAGCAGGGCCAGTACCAAGAAGATCAGGAAGATGGCGATCGCGATAAAGAATAGGATGCGGGCGATTCCTGCGGTTGCAGCCGAGATGCCGGTGAAACCGAACAGGCCGGCAACGAGCGAGATCACGAAGAATATCAGGGCGAGCCGAAGCATGAGAAATCTCCCGGATGGCGCTGTGACGCGGCGCTCGATTGAGAACGCCGCCAGGTTGGCATAGTTGCGACGACGCAACCATCGACGCTGTTGCAGCATGCCATGCGCTTGGCACAATCGGCTGCATCATTGGCGAGGGAAGCGATCGTTTTGGGGTAGCGCAGTGCGAGCGTGGCATAAAGTCGCAAGTCTTCTTCTGTTGCTGTCCGGCCCTGCGGAGGCGCAGAAAGCGCAGGACACGCTCAGGATCGCGTGGCGCGACGCGATCCCGAACGTCGATCCCTATTACAACCAGCTGCGCACCGGCTTCGTGCTGGCCCATCAGGCATGGGACACGCTGATCGACCGTGACCCTGACACGCTTCTGTTGAAGCCGCTGCTCGCGACCTCGTGGCGCCAGGTCGATGATACGACGATCGAGTTCGAGTTGCGCCAGGGCGTCACCTTCCACGACGGCAGCCCGTTCACCGCAGACGACGTCGTCTACACGATCGAAACCGTGCTGGCGGACCCGGCAGTCGCCACACCGAGCAACTACTCGTACCTGGCTGGGGCCGAGAAGATCGACACGTTCCATGTTCGGGTGAAGCTGAAACGTGTGTTTCCCGCAGCCCTCGAATATCTATCGATGACCCTGCCCATCTGGCCGCAGGCCTACCGTGAGCGTGTCGGCGCCGATGCCTACGCGCGTGCGCCCATCGGCACCGGGCCGTACCGCATCGCCAAGGTCGATGGCTTGACCGAGATCGACCTCGAACGGAACGACAGTTATTTCGACGGACCGAAGGGCAAGCCGGCGATCGCGCACGTCATCATCCGTGAAGTCGCCGACGCGACGAGCGAGGTGACGGAGTTGCTGGCAGGGCGGGCCGATTGGATTTGGCAGTTCGACACCGAGCAGTTCAATGTCATCGACCGCGATGCGAACCTGCAGGCGATACGGGCGGAAAGCATGCGCATCAGCTTCCTGAGCATGGATTCGGCGGGACGCACCGGCGCCGGCAACCCGCTGACCTCCGTGAAGGTGCGGCAGGCAATCGCCCACGCGATCGACCGAACCACCATCGCGCGCCAGTTGGTGCAGGGCGGCGCGCGCGTGCTGAACGCCGCCTGCTACCCGACCCAGTTCGGATGCGAGCAGGGCGCGGCCACGAAATACGGCTACGATCCGGCGCAGGCCAGGCAATTGCTGGCGGAAGCGGGCTACCCGGACGGGTTCGAGACCGAACTGGTCAGCGACATCCTCCCGCAATACCTCGATGCCATCAGGAAAGACCTCGGCGCGGTCGGCATCATTGCTCGGGTGACGCCCTTGCAGGTCGGCGCAGCGACCCGGCGCGTGCTGGACGGGCAAGCTCCGCTCTATGCCGGCAGCTGGGGCAGCTATTCGATCAACGACGTGTCGGCCATCCTGCCGGTGTTTTTCGGAGGAGGCGGCAACGACACCATCCGCGACCCGGAGCTGACCCGCCTGGTGGAGCAAGGCGGGGCCACCACCGATCCCAACGAGCGGCGACAAGCCTACAGCGCCGCGCTGCGCCATATCTCGGAGCAGATGTACTGGTTGCCGCTATCCACATATGTGACGACTTACGCGTTCTCTCGCCAGCTCGCGTTCAAGCCGTATCAGGACGAGGTGCCGCGGTTCTATCTGGCGAGCTGGAGATAGGGCTCGCGTTAGGTCAGCACTCCATCCGACAGCGGAGCGTGGGCCAGGCGGGCGACATGAGCTTCTTGCGCGCCTGTCGTCCACGCGATCCGGCCAGGTGTCTGGCAGGAGTCGCACACCGGCCGCCACGTGGTGTGCGCCGTGCCGCACTGGGCACAACGCCACACCGGGTCGGGCTCCGCGTTCGCGGCATGGCGCAATGCGTCGCCCAAGGTCGCGACATCGGCGGTCCGCCCAGCAATCTCGGCTTGCAGCAGCCAGAGCCGTCGCTGGTTCATGCCCTGGTCGCGCGCCGCCTGGGCGTATCGTTGCGCCTCGCCCGTCAGCCCGGCCTCTAGCGCCACTCTCGCGAGCAGGAAACTGCTCTCGAAATGCTTGGGCGCCGCCTTGGCCAGCGCCTCCGCTTGACGCGTTTTCGTGAGATCGTCGCGGGCCGAGGCAAGGGCGAAGCTGGCGAGGTCCGGATGCGGCGCCAGCGACCACGTGCTTCGAAGCACCTCCTGCGCGCGGGTCTCCTTGCCAGCGGCCCGCAGCTGGCGAGCGTAGGCAAGGGCAGCCGGCGTCAGCGTTGGGTCGGCATCCCAGGCCTGTTTTGCCAACTTGCGAGCCTCGGCCCCATTCGGCTCGTCATCCGCGGCAGCGGTCGCGAGCGCCGCAATCGGGCCGCCTGGCCCGGACAACGACAGCGCTTCCCGCCATGAGCCGGCATGGATGGCGAGCTGGGCCCGTTCCGCTCGAAGCCAGGGCGCGCCCGGATTGGCTTGCTCGGCCCGGCGTGCGAGGTCGGCCGCGCCCGACCAATTCTCGCTGGCGATCGCTTTCTGCAGAAGTCCGCGATACCCGAGGAACGCGGCGTCCTTCCGCTCAGTCAGTTGCTGGAACGCCGCGTCGGCGTCGGCCGCGTTGCCTGACAGGCGGCCAGCATAGGCGGCCAGCAGGAGCGTCTGCGGCGTGTCGCCGAGCAGCTTGCGGCTGCGTTGGGCATGCCGCTGGGCGGTCGCTCCATCCCCACCGGCCAGCGCGACCAGCGTGCGCGTCACGGCCGCGTCGCCGTCACGGCGGCGCGATTGCTCGCGGCGTCGGCGGAGGCGGCGCGGCAACCGCAACGCTGCCCCGATCAGCCGTATGATGGCGTACACGATGAAAAACAACGCCAGCACGGCCAGGATGAACACCGGAGTCGGCGCTGCGATCGCGGTGTCGTCGATGCGTGCGCTGACCCTGCCGGGGAGCCCCATCAGCCACCAGGCCCCTGCAACGATGGCAGCGGCGACGACGATCCAGCCTAGGATACGGCGCATCAGCCGCGTGCCATATTCAGGAGAGCGGCCCGCGCATCGAGTAGCGCCTGGGCATTGGCCTTCCAGTTGGCCATGGCGGCGGCGGCGGGACCGGCCAACTGGTCCAGCACGGCGACCGCGCCCGCCAGGTCGCCGGCCTCCAACGCCTGTTTGGAATGTTCGAGCACGCCTGCGATGGGATCGCCAAGCAGCACCCGGTCGCCTTGCCGAACGGTCACGCTCTGCTGCGCCCGTGCCCAGAAGCGGTCCAGGAAGGGCTTGTCCTCAACTGCCGGCTGCGACGCGAGCTGGGCCGCCTGCGCCGCCTCGTCGAAGGACAGCCGCAACGACGCCTGCGTCGGTGGGGCCGTTTGGGCGAAACGCTGAACCGTCGGCGGCGCGCCGGGTAGGTCGCCGAGTGCCTGGCCCGCGTTCAACGCCGAGGCTGCGGCCTGGAGCCGGGCCGTGCGGGCCTGTCGATCGGCAAGGCCGCCGATCTGCCCGGCCAGCTTGGCTTCGCCTCCCAACTTCGCGTCCAAGCCTCCCAACTTCGCGTCCAATGTGTCGAGCCGTGCCGCGATGCCGGCGACATCGGCCTGCTCGCGCGTGCCGAGCGCATCCTCTCGCCCGGTAACCTGGTCCACGCGGCCGGCCAGGGCCACCAGGTCACTTCGGCTGGCGCCTTCACTTGGGGAATTGGCGCGCTGTTCCAACGCTGCCAGGCGCTGCTCGATCGGCTTCAAGTCGGTCGGAACCGGGATGGGACGCTGCTGCAACTGGCGCGATTGGGTGGACATCGCGTTGGCTTGCTGCTCCAGCGCGTCCACCCGCGCTGGGTCGATGGCCGGCTGCTGCGGGTTGGCGGCGGTCCAACCGACATATCCCGCCAGCGCGAGCGCCAGCAGGAGACTGAGCACCGAAAGCGGGAGGGCAAGCCGCGACCTGTCTCGCTTGATCGGCTCGGACGCAGCGATGTGCTGCGGCTCGGACGCAGGCAATGGCTGCGTGTCGTACGAGTGAGCAGCTGCGGGAAGTTCGGAGGAAGGCATCGTTTCGTCGGTCATATCAGCGCCAGAACACCGTCTTGTGTGGGTCGTAGTGCGACACGGACAGCGCGCCACGGCAAGGGCCGAAGCACGTCCGCCGCCGCCGAGCCGATGGCAAGGGCGTCTACCCCCGTCAATGCGACCTGCGACGTCAGTGGTATCAACCGCACGAAGGCCCGTGCGGTTTCCGCCGAGAAGAACAGGGCCGCCTGCAACCTGCGGCTTTCCAGCGCATCCAGGGCAGCTTGCGGAAATCGGGCGACGGGGCACGCCGCATAGACGGCCCGGCGATGCACGCGAAACCCGCGCTGCCGCAAGTCGCGCGCCAAGGCAGCGCCTTGACCCTGCCCGGTCGCCAGCATGACCGAACCCGCCGCCGGGTTGAGTTGCGCGGTCGCAAGCTGGGCGAGGTCGGATGCATCGCCACCGGCGCTCCGCACGTCCGCGAACCCGGCGTCACGCGCCCGTTGCGCGGTGGCGTCGCCGACTGCCAGCAGCGGCAGCGCGTGCAGTTGCTTCGGAAGAACCTCGGCGGCGTTCCCGCTCGCCGCCACGATCGCCTGGGGCGGATCGACGGGAAGGCGCACCTTAAGCTGCGTCGTCAGTAGGAAGGGTGCCACGACCGGAAATAGCCCCGAGGCGCAAAGCTGTCGCGCCGTGCGGCTCGCGCCGGGTTCCGGCCGTGTCACCAGGATTCCAAACGGCGCCACGCTGCCGGCAGCGTCAGGCGAAGATGTCGGAAGGACTGTCGGCACGGAGGCCAACTCCGAGTTCCTTTCCAATCCGACCGGCATCCATCGATGGCCCAGTGACGCTGCGTTTGAGCAGGAACGAGCCGTCCTCACGCGCCACCAGTCCCGTCAGATGCAGCGAGCCGTCCGCCAGCAGCCGCGCGTGCCCGCCGATCGGGGTCATGCACGAGCCGTCGAGCGCTGCCAGGAGGGCCCGTTCGGCGGTGGACACCGCGCGCGCCTCGGGGTCCTCGATGCCGCCGAGCAGCTCCCGCAATTCGTGGTCGTCGGCGCGGACGGTCACGCCGACGATGCCTTGGCCGGCGGAGGGCACCATCACCGCCGGGTCGATCGGCAGGCCGCGATCCTCGATCCCCAGCCGCCGCAGCCCGGCCACGGCGAGCAGGGTCGCGGCGCAGTCGCCTTGCGCGAGCTTGTCGAGGCGGGACTGCACGTTGCCGCGCAGCAGCACCGTTCGCAGGTCTGGCCGGAGATGCAGCAGCTGCGCCCGCCGCCGCAGCGAGTTGGTCCCGATCGAGGCGCCCCGTGGCACGGCGGCAAAAGGGTCGGCGGGCTCCGGGATGCCGCAGTCCGGGCCAAGCGCCAGGGCGTCGCGCGCGTCTTCCCGCCGCAGGGTGCAGGCGAGCACGATGCCCGGCGGCATCTCGGTTTCGAGGTCCTTCAGGCTGTGGACGGCGAAATCGATCCGGCGGTCGGCGAGCGCCTCGTGGATCTCCTTCGAGAACAGGCCCTTGCCGCCGATATCGGCCAGGCTGCGATCCTGCACGCGGTCGCCGGTGGTGCGGATGACGTGCTCCTGGAACACGTCGAGGCCGCGCAAGACCGGGCAGAAACGGGTCAGGACGTCCAGGAAGGCCCGGGTCTGGACCAACGCCAGCGGCGACCCGCGCGTGCCGACCCGCAGCGGCAAGCTGCGATGATGCGGCGCCACGCCCGGCAACGCGGGCGGCAAGGGGTGGGCGGAAGGGTGTGCGTCAGGCATCGCGGTGTCCTATTAGACCGGGCAGAACTTGGAAAGCCCCGCTCTATGCAAACCGGACGCCCATTCGCAGAGCCGGTCTTGGAAACAGTTTTGGGAATAGAAAGCTCGTGCGACGAGACGGCCGCGGCGATCGTTACGGCTGGTGGCGCCGTGCTGGCCGAGGCGCTGCTCAGCCAGACGGAGCACGCCGCCTTCGGTGGCGTGGTGCCGGAAATTGCCGCCCGGGCACATTTGGCGCATTTGCCGGGCCTCGTCATGCGCGTTGCGAAGACGGCCGGGCTCGATCTGCATGACCTCGGAGGTGTCGCAGCGAGTTGCGGCCCGGGGCTGATCGGCGGCTTGATCGTCGGCAGCGGGGTCGCGAAGGGCATCGCCCTGGCGTGCCGCTTGCCGTTCGTCGCGGTGAACCACTTGGAGGCGCACGCCCTGACCGCGCGGCTCGGGACGGATCTCGCTTTTCCTTATTTGCTCCTACTGGTGTCCGGCGGGCATTGCCAGTGCGTGGCGGTCGAAGGAGTTGGACGCTACCGCAAACTCGGCGGCACCATCGACGATGCGGTGGGCGAGGCGTTCGACAAGGTCGGCAAGCTGCTGGGACTTTCCTGGCCCGGCGGACCCGCGCTGGAGCGGCTCGCGGCGGAGGGCGACGCGGCCCGTTATGCGTTTCCGCGCCCGCTGAAAGGCCGGCCCGGATGCGACTTCAGCTTCTCCGGCCTTAAAACGGCGGTGGCCCAGGTCATCTCCGGCCTGCCGCAAGGTGCGCTGGCGAGAAGCGTCGCGGCCGATATCGCAGCGTCGTTCCAGCGCGCCGTGGCGGACGTGCTGGCCGACCGCGTGGCGCACGCCGCGGAGATGATGCCCCAGGCGCGCGTGCTCGTCGTGGCCGGCGGCGTGGCGGCGAATGCGACGGTTCGGCAAGCGTTGTCCCAGGTCGCAGGCCAGCGCGGCATGGCATTGGTCGCACCGCCGCTCCGTTGGTGCACCGACAACGCGGTGATGGTCGCATGGGCCGGGATCGAGCGGTTGCGGCTTGGGTTGGCCGACCCGCTGGACGTGGCGCCACGGCCGCGCTGGCCATTGGAGGAGCTGTCCGCCGGGTGAACTACCGTCACGCCTTCCACGCCGGCAACTTCGCCGACTGCATGAAGCACGCGCTGCTGGTGTGGCTCCTGCGCGCCCTGGCTCGCAAGCCGGCGCCGTGCTTCGTGCTCGACACCCATGCCGGCGCTGGCCGGTACGACCTCGCCAGCGAGGCCGCCGGGCGCACGGGGGAGTGGCGCGCTGGGATCGGGCAGCTGCTGGAGGACGCCCCCGCGTCGCTCGCCGACTACCTCCAAGTGGTCAGCGGCCTCGGGCTGTACCCGGGCTCGCCTGCCATCATCGGCGCGCTGCTGCGACCCGATGACCGGCTGGCCTGCTGCGAGCTGCATCCCGACGAATACGCCGCGCTCCGCCGGCTGTTCGGGCGAAACCCACAGGTCGCGGTCCATTCGCGCGACGGTTGGAGCGCGCTCAAAGCCCTGGTGCCGCCCGTTCAACGACGCGGACTGGTGCTGATCGACCCGCCTTACGAACAGCCGGGTGAATTCGACCGTGTCGTGGCCGCCTTGCAAACGGTCCAGTCGCGGTTTGCCACCGCCATCACCGCGGTTTGGTACCCGATCAAGCATCTCGCGCCCGTCCGCACCTTCCATGAAGCCGTGCGTTTCGCCGGGCTGCACGACGTGGTCGTGGGTGAACTCTGGCTGCGGGAGCCGACCGACCCGGCGCGCCTGAACGGCTGCGGGCTGCTCGTCCGCAACGCCCCTTTCCGCTTCGAGGCTGAGACGGCCCTGATACTGGATGGCCTGCTGACCTGTCTCGGCGTCCGGGAGCCGGGGGAGGGGTTCGCCGTCCGCCGGCTGACGCCCGAGCATGGCTAGCGTCGCCGTCATCGGCGCCGGCGCCTGGGGGACGGCGCTCGCCATCCACGCGGACCGGGCCGGGCACGATGTCGTGCTATGGGCCCGCAACCCGGCGTCGATCCCGTCCTCACGCGAATGCCCTCGCCTGCCGGGCCATGCCATTCCTGAAACCGTGCGCCTGGCCGGAACGCTTCCGGAGCAGGCGGATGCGGTGCTGCTTGCGGTGCCGATCCGGTACCTGAGCGCTGCCTTCGGGATCGGACTTCCTGCCGGACCGCTTGTGCTGTGTTCAAAGGGCCTCGACGGCGGACTGTTCCCCCTGGAGATCGCGGCGGAACACCGGCCGGGCGTTCCCGCTTCGGTGCTGACCGGCCCTAATTTCGCGCATGAGATCGCCGCAGGGCTGCCGGCCGCGGCAGTGGTGGCGAGCGACGATCCGGACCTTCGGGCGATGCTGGCCGGCCTGCTCGGAACCCCGGCGTTTCGGCTGTATGGCGGCGGCGACCCGATCGGCGCCCAAGTGGGCGGTGCTGCAAAAAACGTGGTGGCGATCGCGGCGGGGGCAGCCATCGGGGCGGGATTTGGCGAAAACGCCCGCGCCGCCTTGGTTACCCGCGGGCTGGCCGAGGTTGGACGTCTCGCCCTCGCCCTTGGCGGCCGGGCCGAAACGGTCGCGGGATTATCGGGCCTGGGCGACTTGCTGCTGACCTGCACGGGCCCGGCAAGCCGGAATTTCCGGCTCGGGCTGGCGCTCGGCCAAGGCGGCGACGCCGCGACCTTGCTGGCCGGAAGCACGCACGCCGTCGAAGGCGTCGCAGCCGCGTCCGCTCTGCTGCTCCGCGCGCCCGAGGTAGACCTGCCGGTGATCGCGACCGTCGCAGCCTTGCTGGACGGCTCGGTCGGCATCGACGGCGCCATGATGCGGCTGCTGTCGCGTCCCGGGAGGGACGAGTGATCCGTGATCGCCGGTGCGATCGCCCTGGACGGTCCCTGACAATAAGTGACGCCACCCCGCATTCCCGCTAGACCGCGCGCATGCTCCGTGGCGTCCTCACCGTCGGCGGCTGGACGATGGCGAGCCGCGTGCTCGGCTTCGCGCGCGACATGCTGATTGCAGCCCTGGCCGGAACGGGGCCGATCGCCGACGCCTTCTTCGTCGCCAACAAGCTGCCCAACATGTTCCGGCGCCTGTTCGGCGAGGGAGCGTTCAACGCCGCCTTCGTCCCGGAGTTTTCCGGCCTGCTGCACACGGACGGGGTCGCCGCCGCGCAAGCCTTCGCGCAGGAAGCCATCTCCGTCCTGGCCTTTTGGCTGCTCGGCCTCACCGTCCTCGGCGAAGTGTTCATGCCGCAGCTGATGCGGGTCCTGGCGCCAGGCTTCACCGAAGACCCGGCGAAGTTCATGCTCGCCATCGACCTGGCGCGCATCACCTTCCCGTATCTCGTGCTGATCTGCTTGGCGGCCCTGCTGTCCGGCGTCCTGAACGGGATGAGCCGGTTCGCCGCTGCGGCCGGGGCGCCGCTGATCTACAATGTCTGCTCGATCGGCGCGATGCTGGTGCTGACGCCGTTCGTGCCGACGGTGGGCCACGCTCTCGCCTGGGGCGTCTCGATCGCGGGGGTGGCGCAATTGGCGCTGCTGGTGTGGGCGGTGGAGCGGGCGGGCATGCCGGTGCGCATTCCCCGTCCGCACCTCACGCCGGGGATGCGCATCTTGTTCCGCCGAATGCTGCCGGGCCTTGTCGGGGCGTCGGCGATGCAGCTGAACCAGGCAGTCGACGTCATCATCGGCAGCCTGTTGCCGCCGGGTGCGATCTCGCTGCTGTACTACGCCGATCGGGTGAACCAATTGCCGCTCGGGACCATCGGGGCGGCCGTCGGCACCGCGATGCTGCCCCTGCTGTCGCGGCAGGTCCGCAGCGGCGAGACCCAGGCGGCCATCACGACGCTGAACCGGGCCATCGAATACGCGCTGTCCCTGACCCTGCCCGCAGCGCTCGCCCTGATCGTGGCGGGAACGCCGATCATGGTCGTGCTGTTCGAGCGCGGCGCCTTCACGGCCGAGAGCGCCGCGCTGAGCGCGCAGTCGCTCGCCGCTTACGCGCTCGGGCTGCCGGCGTTCGTGCTCGTCAAGGTGCTGGCGCCCGCATTCTTTGCCCGGGGCGACACGACGACCCCGGTGCGGATCGGATTGATCACGCTGGTGCTCAACTTCGCGCTCAACCTCGCGCTGATGGTCCCGCTGCAACATATCGGTCCGGCGCTCGCGACCAGCCTGGCTGCCATCTTCAACGTGGCGGTGCTCGCCATCGTGCTGCTGCGCCGCGGCTTCCTGGTCGCGGACGCACGCCTGCGGGCGCGGCTGCCCCGGATGGCGATCGCCGCGCTTGCCATGGCAGCGACCTTGCACGTCGCACAATCGCCGTTGTTCGCGGCAGCCGAGGGAGTCCGTGGCGCGCGCTGGCTGGCGCTGGCCGTGCTGGTGTCACTCGGCCTGGCGGTCTATGGGGCCGCTGCCCAGCTGGCCGGCGCGATCGACCTCCGCGAGCTGGCCGCGACCATGCTGCGCCGGCGACGCCCGAAGCAGGCTTGACCGGGTCGCCGGGCGCGCGGAAAACCCGGCCATGCAACGCATTTTTTCCGGCATCCAGCCCTCCGGCATCCCGACCCTCGGAAACTATCTCGGCGCGATCCGCAACTGGGTCGCGTTGCAAGCCGATCACGAGTGCCTGTTTTGCGTGGTGGACTTGCACGCCATCACCGTTTGGCAAGATCCGGCATCCCTCGCGGCTGCCACCCGTGAGCTCGCCGCCTCGCTGATCGCGTGCGGCATCGACCCGGCACGTCATATCCTGTTTCACCAATCCGCCGTTCCCGCGCATGTCCGCCTGGCCTGGATCTTCAACTGCGTCGCCCGGCTCGGCTGGCTGAACCGCATGACTCAATTCAAGGACAAAGCCGGGCGCGACCGGGAGAACGTCTCGGCGGGCTTATATGTCTATCCGAACCTGATGGCGGCCGACATCCTGGCGTATCACGCGACCCGGGTGCCTGTTGGTGACGACCAGCGGCAGCACTTGGAACTCGCAAACGACATCGCGCAGAAATTCAACCACGATTACGGCGTGGAGTTCTTTCCGGCCATCGAACCGCTGATCCTGGGTCCGGCCGCTCGGGTCATGAGCTTGCGCGATGGGTCGAAGAAGATGAGCAAATCCGATCCGTCCGACCAAAGCCGCATCAATTTGACCGACGACGCCGATACGATCGCCTTAAAAATACGGCGCGCCAAAACCGACCCGGAGCCGCTTCCGGACGATCCACGCGGCTTGGAGACGCGAACGGAAGCGCGGAACTTGGTCGGGATTTATGCGGCGCTATCCGACACGGATCATGCGGCGGTGCTCGATAGTTTTGGCGGCAAGGGCTTTGGAACGTTCAAGGAGGCACTGGCTGACTTGGTGATCGCCAAACTCAACCCTATTGCGGCCGAGACGCGTCGGTTGGTGGCGGATGTGGCGCATATGCACCACGTCCTGCACGAGGGAGCGGGCCGGGCTGCCGCGATCGCCGACCCGATCGTCGCTGAAGCAGAGCGGTTGGTCGGCTTCCTCAAGGTTGATTGACCGGCGGCGACCTGCCGCCGGTCAATCCCGTCAGCGGCGGTTTGGCGATGCCATCGGCGCAGCTTGTGGCGGCGGGTTTCCCGGGGTGTAATAGGCCCCTTGTAGTTCTCATCGAGCTGCATGGAATTCAGGCGATCGACTTCCGAGTCGCCGGTGTCGTTGCCAGCATCGTTCCGGTGATTGACGTTTTTATGGGGCGCCCCAGCATGGGCGATATCGACGATTGCTGCAGAGGGCGCGACGCCCGCGGCATGGCATGGGCGGAATGGACGAGGGAACCCATGGCTATCGCCATGACTGGCAGCAGTAAACGCGTCATTGCAGTCTCCTTTTGTGACGTGGTTCCGTTCGAACGCGGCATAGGAAAAATCGATCCCCATTTGCAAGCGGCCGGTCGTCGAATCCAAGTAGGCATCGAAATTCAGGTTCGCACGTAGCGGTTGCTGCCTTTGGTGGCGGGACGCCGCGTCAGCAACGGCACGATGAGGCCAAGACCGAGACCCCATGCTCCGTTGATCGCCAGCGACCGCGATACGGTCAGAGTGGAGAGCCGCGCCACGACCGCATGGAGCGCCATGCCCTTCACGGCAGGCACGACCAACAAGCCCACAAGCGCTGCCACTACTCCGAAACCGATGCCCCAAAGCCACGATGGCCCGGTAAAGCGCGGCAGAAGCAAGCCGAATACCATGCCATACAAGCCGCCCCAAAAGCAAAGATTCACGATCTGCGGGACGCCGTAAGGCGGAATGGGAGTGAGGGGATAGGGCGGCGGCATCAGCCCAGCGAGGTGAAACACGGCCCACATCGCTTGATGGAACGTGAGCACCGCGAGCGCGGCAGCGACGAAGCCAAGGATGGCACGTGCAGGTGCAGTCATGCTGGACGGCTCCGGAAGCTGGTGATCGAGGTTCGCCTCAGGAAATATCGCTCGACAGTGATAGTTCCCTCCGCTATAGGCCGCGTCTCATCGAGGAACGCGGAGGCCCGCGGCGCAATCCATTCGCGCCGGCGATGCCGTTTGCACCGTGGTCCATGGCAAGGAGCCAGGGATATGGCGAAGAAAATCGTCGGCTACATCAAGTTGCAGATTCCAGCCGGGAAGGCAAACCCTTCGCCGCCGGTCGGTCCGGCGCTCGGGCAGCGTGGGCTGAACATCATGGCTTTCTGCAAGGAATTCAACGCGGCGACGCAGCAACTCGAACCGGGAATGCCGATCCCGGTCGTCATCACCGCGTTCGGCGACCGCACCTTCAGCTTCATCACCAAGACGCCGCCGAACACCTACTTCCTCAAGAAGGCGGCGGGCATCACCAAGGGCACGACGACGCCGGGCAAGGGCGCCGCAGTGGGCCGGGTGACGATGACGCAGTTGCGCGAGATCGCCGAGACCAAGATGAAGGACATGAACGCCGGCGACGTCGACGCGGCCGTGCGGATGCTGTCCGGATCCGCCCGCTCGATGGGTCTCGCCGTGGTGGAGGGCTGAAGCATGGCCAAGGACAAGCGCCTCACGGCTGGCTACGAGACGTTCGACCGGGCAAAGTCGTACTCGCTCGATGACGCCCTAAAGGTCGTCAAGCACAATGCCAAGGCGAAGTTCGACGAAACGATCGAGTTCTCGATGAACCTGGGCATCGATCCGCGCCACGCCGACCAGATGGTCCGCGGCATGATCAGCCTGCCGAACGGGACCGGCAAAACCCTTCGCGTCGGCGTGTTCGCCCGCAACGTGAAGGCGCAGGAGGCGACCGACGCCGGGGCCGACGTGGTGGGCGCCGAAGACCTTGCGGAGAAGGTGCAGGCCGGCGACATCCAGTTCGACCGCTGCATCGCGACGCCGGACATGATGGCGCTGGTGGGCCGGCTCGGCAAGATTTTGGGTCCGCGCGGGCTGATGCCGAACCCCAAGCTCGGCACCGTCACGATGAACGTGAAGGACGCTGTGCTGGCAGCCAAGTCGGGCCAGGTGGAGTTTCGGGCGGAGAAGGCCGGCATCATCCACGCTGGGGTCGGCAAGGCGAGCTTCGATGAAGACAAGCTGGCGCAGAACATCCGCGCCCTCGTCGATGCGGTGCAGAAGGCGAAGCCGACGGGCGCCAAAGGCACCTACCTCAAGAAGGCGTCGCTGAGCTCCACCATGGGGCCGGGCGTGCGCGTCGACGTGGCCACGCTCGCCGGCTGAACGAGATACGCGGCCGCCGGTGGTGGTCGCGGGCAGGGGGGCTTCGGCCTTCCGAACCTGTCCTAGACTGCACGTCCGCCCAATGCTTCGGCACAAACCAGTGCTTCGGCACAGGGCGGCTAAGGGGCTCGGCCCGCGCGCATGAGACGGGAGTGTTCAGGACGGCATTCCGATGTCGCTCTGGCGGTTCCGGCTGAGTGGACAGGCGAACCGGGCCGCGGGCAATCGCGGTCCATGGGCAACCTGGCCTGGCGCGGTCCAAACGCGCCCGGCCACCAATGGAGATGGGTTTTGGACCGTACGGAGAAGCGGGAGTTCGTATCCACGCTCGCCCACGTGTTCGCAGAAACATCCATGGTCGTCGTCACCCAGAATAATGGGATGACGGTCGCCGAGGTGACGAAGCTGCGGGTGCAGATGCGGGCGGCGGGCGCGACCTTCAAAGTCGCGAAGAACCGGCTGGCCACCCTCGCCTTGGATGGGACCCGATTCGAAGGCATCAAGCCGCTGCTGAAGGGACCGACCGCGCTTGCGTGGTCGCACGACCCGGTGGCGGTGGCGAAGGTGGCCGTCGAGTTCGCCAGGACCAACGACAAGCTCGTGCTGATCGGCGGCGCTCTTGGAACCCAGACGCTGAATGCGGATGGAATCAAGGCGTTGGCCGAGTTGCCGTCGCTCGACACGCTGCGCGGGAGGCTGGTGGGGCTGATTTCTGCCCCTGCCACGCGGATCGCAGGCGTGCTTCAAGCGCCGGCTGGACAGCTTGCACGTGTCTTTGGGGCCTATGCCAAGTCGCAGGAATCCGTAGATAACGCGGAAGCGGCCTAGCAGGAATTGGCGCTATCGCGACCCGCTCAACAAGCAGTCGCCGGTGTCAAGGCTTTTTAATGGCGGGACCGTGGAACCGGTCTTGCATGGAACTGACCAGAGTCTAGATTAGGAAGACACGAACATGGCCGAATTGTCAAAATTGGTTGAGGAGCTTTCCAGCTTGACCGTGCTGGAAGCGGCCGAGCTGTCGAAGCTGCTTGAGGAAAAGTGGGGCGTCAGCGCCGCCGCTCCTGTCGCAGCCGCAGCGCCGGCAGGGGGTGGCGGCGCTGTTGCCGCGGCGCCTGTCGAGGAGCAGACGGAGTTCACCGTCATCCTGTCGAAGGTTGGCGACAAGAAGATCAACGTCATCAAGGAAGTGCGCGCCATCACCGCGCTCGGCTTGAAGGAGGCGAAAGATCTTGTCGAGGGCGCGCCGAAACCTGTGAAGGAAGGCGTGAACAAGGACGAGGCTGCGAAGATCAAGAAGCAACTCGAGGATCAGGGTGCTTCTGTCGACATCAAGTAGCTCTCTGCCTTTAGGTCCACGCTACGGCGCGGCCTGAAGGTTTAGACTGGGGCGGGCGGGAATCGAAGGCGGTTCCCGCCCCGCCTGACGTTTCGGCGCTTAGCGCTGAGGATACGAGTACTCCACGCGCTGGGCCTCTGCGGGTCCGGGCGAGAATGCAAGGAATGGCATGAACGCGATCACCAAGTCGTTCACCGCTCAGAAGCGCATCCGCAAGAGTTTCGGCAGGATACCCGAAGTCGCGCCGATGCCAAACCTGATCGACGTGCAGCGCTCCAGCTATGAGGCGTTCCTGCAAATGAACGTGGCACCTGACAGCCGCACGCAGACCGGCTTGCAAGAGGTGTTCAAGAGCGTTTTCCCGATCGATGACTTTGCCGGCCGTGGCCGTCTCGAGTTCGTGGACTACGAACTCGAGGAGCCGAAATACGACGTCGAGGAGTGCATCCAGCGCGGCATGACGTTTGCGGCGCCGCTGAAGGTGACCTTGCGGCTGATCGTGTGGGACCTGGACGAGGACACCGGCGCCAAGTCGATCCGCGACATCAAGGAGCAGCCCGTCTATATGGGCGACATGCCCCTGATGACGGATAATGGCACCTTCATCATCAACGGCACCGAGCGCGTCATCGTCAGCCAGATGCACCGGTCGCCCGGCGTGTTCTTCGACCACGACAAGGGGAAGACCCACAGCAGCGGCAAGTATCTGTTCACCGCCCGGGTGATTCCGTACCGCGGCAGCTGGCTCGATTTCGAGTTCGACAGCAAGGATCTCGTCTACGTCCGCATCGACCGCAAGCGGAAGCTGCCGGTGACGACCCTGCTGTATGCGCTCGACAGCGCGGCGACCGAGCAGTTGCGCGCGGCTCGCCTCGCCAAGAACGAGCCGCTGGAGATATCGGAAATCCGCGGCCAGGACTCCGAGGAGATTCTTAGCCACTTCTATGGCCAGGTTCCGTTCACGCGGACGCCGAAGGGTTGGGCGCGCCCGTTCGATCCGGAGGCGTATCGTGGCATCACCTTGGCCGAGGCACTGACGGACGCAGATACCGGCGCGACCGTCGCTGAGGCTGGCGCAAAGCTGAATGCGCGGGCCGCCCGCAAGATCGCCGAGAACACCAAGACTGTCCTGGTGGGCCGCGCCGACCTGCTCGGCCGGTTCGTCGCGATCGATTTAGTGAACGAGGAGACCGGCGAGATCTACGCCGACGCCGGCGAGGAACTGGCTGAGGCGCGGTTAGCGGCGCTGGAGGCTGCCGGCATCACCACGTTGCCGACCCTTGCCATCGACCAGTCGAACGGCCCGTGGATTCGCAACACCTTGGCGGTGGACAAGAATGCCTCCCGCGAGGATGCGCTGGTCGACATCTACCGGGTCATGCGCCCCGGCGAGCCGCCGACCCCCGAGACCGCCGAGACGCTGTTCCGCGGCTTGTTCTTCACCCCCGACCGCTACGACCTGTCCGCCGTCGGCCGGGTTAAGATGAACATGCGTCTGGGCCTCGACGCCGAGGACACCGTCCGCACGCTTCGCAAGGAGGACATTCTCCGCACCGTCAAGATCATGTGCGAGCTGAAGGACGGCCGCGGCACGATCGACGACATCGACAACCTGGGCAACCGCCGGGTGCGCTCGGTGGGCGAACTGATGGAGAACCAGTACCGCGTCGGCCTGCTCCGGATGGAGCGCGCGATCCGCGAGCGCATGGGCAGCGTCGACATCGACACCGTCATGCCGCACGACCTGATCAATGCCAAGCCGGCGGCGGCCGCGGTGCGCGAGTTCTTCGGCAGCAGCCAGCTCAGCCAGTTCATGGACCAGACCAACCCGCTGAGCGAGGTGACGCACAAGCGCCGCCTGTCCGCGCTTGGACCTGGCGGCCTGACCCGGGAGCGCGCCGGCTTCGAGGTACGCGACGTGCACCCGACGCATTACGGCCGCATCTGCCCGATCGAGACGCCGGAGGGGCCGAACATCGGCCTGATCAATTCGCTGGCGACCTACGCCAAGGTGAACAAGTACGGCTTCATCGAGACGCCGTACCGCCTGGTGAAGGACGGCATCGTCCAGGACGGCTGGAAGTACCTGTCCGCCATGGAGGAGGAGAAGCTGGTGGTGGCGCAGGCCGACGCGCCGACCGACAGCGCCGGGCATTTCAGCCAGGAACTGGTCTCGGTGCGCCGCCAGGGCGACTTCCGGCTGGTCAAGCCGGAGGACGTGACGGCGGTCGACGTGTCGCCGCGCCAGCTGGTGTCGGTGGCGGCCGCGCTGATCCCGTTCCTGGAGAACGACGACGCGAACCGGGCGCTGATGGGCTCCAACATGCAGCGCCAGGCGGTGCCGCTGATCCGCGCCGACGCCCCGCTGGTGGGCACGGGCATGGAGGCGGCGGTGGCGCGCGATTCCGGCGCGACCATCGTGGCCAAGCGCGCCGGCATCGTCGACCAGATCGACGGCGCGCGCATCGTGGTGCGCGCCAGCGGCGAGGACGGCACCACCTCGGGCGTCGATATCTACCGTCTCCGCAAGTACATGCGGAGCAACCAGAGCACCTGCATCAACCAGCGTCCGCTGGTGCGTGTGGGCGATCGCGTCTCGACCGGGGACATCATCGCCGACGGCCCCTCGACGGAATTGGGCGAGTTGGCGCTGGGCCGCAACGTGCTGGTCGCGTTCATGCCATGGAATGGCTACAACTTTGAGGACTCTATCCTCATCAGCGAGCGCATCGCGCGCGACGACGTGTTCACCTCGATCCACATCGAGGAATTCGAGGTCATGGCCCGCGACACCAAGCTGGGCCAGGAGGAGATCACCCGCGACATCCCCAACGTCGGCGAGGAGTCGCTCAAGAACCTCGACGAGGCCGGGATCGTGTACGTGGGCGCCGAGGTGAACCCGGGCGACATCCTGGTCGGCAAGGTGACGCCAAAGGGCGAGAGCCCGATGACGCCGGAGGAGAAGCTGCTCCGCGCCATCTTCGGCGAGAAGGCGTCCGACGTGCGCGACACCTCGCTCAAGCTGCCCCCCGGCGTGACCGGCACCATCGTCGACGTCCGCGTGTTCAGCCGCCGCGGCGTGGACAAGGACGAGCGCGCGATGGCGATCGAGCGGTCGGAGATCGAGCGCCTGGCCAAGGACCGCGACGACGAGCGGGCCATCCAGGAGCGCAGCTTCCTGAACCGCCTGCGCGAGAAGCTGCTGGGCCGCAAGGCTGCCGGCGGTTTCAAGGGCATCAAGTCCGGCACGGAGCTGTCGGCGGAGGTGCTGTCGGAGCATCCGCGCGGCGCCTGGCGTCACATCGCCGTCGCTGACGACAGCGTGATGGCCGAGATCGAGACCTTGAAGCGCGAGTTCGATGCCGCGGTCGGCCGCATCACCACCCGGTTTGACGGCAAGGTCGAGAAGCTGCAGCGCGGCGACGAGCTGCCGCCCGGCGTGATGAAGATGGTCAAGGTGTTCGTCGCGGTGAAGCGCAAGCTGCAGCCCGGCGACAAGATGGCCGGCCGCCACGGCAACAAGGGCGTTGTCAGCCGGGTCACGCCGCTGGAGGACATGCCGTTCCTGGAGGACGGCACGCCGGTCGACCTCGTGCTCAACCCGCTCGGCGTGCCGAGCCGGATGAACGTGGGGCAAATCCTGGAGACCCATCTGGGCTGGGCCTGCGCCAACCTCGGCCGCGAGGTGGGCGAGTTGGTGGAGGAGTACCGTCGCTCCGGCGAGCGCCGGCAGGCTTTGCTCGATCGGCTGAAGGACATTTACGGCGAACCGACCTTCACCGACGACATCGTGCAGATGGACGATCTGCAGCTGATTGAGCTGTGCGAGAACCTGCGCAAGGGCATCCCGATCGCGACGCCCGTGTTCGACGGCGCCCGCATGTCCGACATCGAGGGCATGCTGACGCTGGCCGGGCTGAACACCTCGGGGCAGGTGTCGCTGACCGACGGCCGCACCGGCGAAATCTTCGAGCGCAAGGTGACCGTCGGCTACATCTATATGCTGAAGCTGCACCATCTCGTGGACGACAAGATCCACGCGCGGTCGATCGGCCCGTACAGCCTCGTGACCCAGCAGCCGCTGGGCGGCAAGGCGCAGTTCGGCGGGCAGCGGTTCGGCGAGATGGAGGTTTGGGCGCTGGAGGCCTACGGCGCTGCCTACACCCTGCAGGAGATGCTGACGGTGAAGTCGGACGACGTGTCCGGCCGCACCAAGGTCTATGAGGCGATCGTGCGCGAGCAGGACACCTTTGAGGCCGGCATCCCCGAAAGCTTCAACGTGCTGATCAAGGAACTGAAGTCCCTCGGCCTGAACGTCGATCTCGACACCGTTGGCTGATTCGACTGCCCATTCACAGACGGCGGCCGGCATGTCCGGCCGCCGCATTGGGGTTATTGCTGCATGAACGAGTTGATGAAGATTCTCGGCCAGGCTGGGACCGCCGCGACATTCGACCAAATCCGCATCCAGATGGCGAGCCCGGAGCAAATCCGCTCCTGGTCGTACGGCGAGATCAAGAAGCCTGAAACGATCAACTACCGGACCTTCAAGCCGGAGCGCGACGGCCTGTTCTGCGCCCGCATCTTCGGACCGATCAAGGACTACGAGTGCCTGTGCGGCAAGTACAAGCGCATGAAGTTCCGCGGCATCATCTGCGAGAAGTGCGGCGTGGAAGTGACGCTGCAGAAGGTGCGGCGCGAGCGGATGGGCCACATCGAGCTGGCCAGCCCGGTTGCCCACATCTGGTTCCTCAAGTCCCTGCCCAGCCGAATCGGCCTGATGGTCGACCTGACGCTGAAGGAACTTGAGAAGATCTTGTATTTCGAGAGCTACGTCGTGCTCGACCCCGGCGTCACCGACCTCAAGCTGCATCAGCTGCTCACCGAGGACCAGCTGGAGGCCAAGCAGGACGAGTTCGGCGACGAGTTCCGCTTCGGCATCGGCGCGGAGGCGATCAAGCAAATCCTGGTTGGTATCGACATCGACGCCGACAAGGTAAAGCTGCGCGCGGAGCTGAAGGAGACCACCAGCGAGGCCAAGCGCAAGAAGCTGGTCAAGCGCCTCAAGCTGATCGAGGCGTTCGGCGAGAGCGGCGCGCAGCCGGCCTGGATGATCCTGGACGTGGTGCCGGTGATCCCGCCCGAGCTACGCCCGCTCGTGCCGCTCGACGGTGGCCGGTTCGCGACCAGCGACTTGAACGACCTGTATCGCCGGGTGATCAACCGCAACAACCGACTGAAGCGGCTAATCGAGTTGCGCGCGCCCGACATCATCGTGCGCAACGAGAAGCGCATGCTGCAGGAGAGCGTGGACGCGCTGTTCGACAACGGCCGCCGTGGCCGCGCCATCACGGGCGCCAACAAGCGTCCGCTGAAGTCGCTGTCCGACATGCTGAAGGGCAAGCAGGGCCGGTTCCGCCAGAACCTGCTCGGCAAACGCGTGGACTACTCCGGCCGGTCCGTCATCGTGGTGGGCCCGGAGTTGAAGCTGCACCAGTGCGGCCTGCCGAAGAAGATGGCGCTGGAGCTATTCAAGCCGTTCATCTACTCCAAGCTGGAGAAGTACGGTCACGCCACCACTATCAAGGCCGCCAAGCGCATGGTGGAGAAGGAGCGTCCTGAGGTTTGGGACATCCTGGAGGAGGTGATCCGCGAGCATCCCGTGATGCTGAACCGTGCGCCGACCCTGCACCGGCTCGGCATCCAGGCGTTCGAGCCCGTGCTGATCGAGGGCAAGGCGATTCAGCTGCATCCGCTGGTGTGCACGGCGTTCAACGCGGATTTCGACGGCGACCAGATGGCGGTCCACGTGCCGCTGAGCCTGGAGGCGCAGCTCGAAGCGCGCGTGCTGATGATGTCAACCAACAACATCCTCAGCCCGGCGAACGGCAAGCCCATCATCGTGCCGAGCCAGGACATCGTGCTCGGGCTGTACTATCTCAGCCTGGAGACGGAGGCGTTCCGCGTCGCGAAGGAGCAGGAGTGCCCGGCATTCGGCACGATCGGCGAGATCGAGTTCGCGTTGCAGGCGCAGGCAATCCACCTGCACGACAAGATCCGGGCTCGCTACGACACGGTCGACGCCGAGAGCAACCGCGTGCGCTCAACCGTCGTGACGACGCCGGGCCGGATGCTGATTGCGCAGATCCTGCCCAAGCACCCGAGCGTGCCGTTCAGCCTGCTCAACAAGCAGCTGACGAAAAAGAACGTGTCGGACGTGATCGACGCGGTGTATCGCCACTGCGGCCAGAAGGAATGCGTGATCTTCGCCGACCGGCTGATGGGACTGGGCTTCGGCCAGGCGGCCAAGGCCGGGCTGTCGTTCGGCAAGGACGACCTGATCATCCCGGACAACAAGTGGGAGCTGATCGGCAAGACCAAGGACGAGGTCAAGGAGTTCGAGCAGCAGTACCAGGACGGCCTGATCACCGCCGGCGAGCGCTACAACAAGGTGGTGGACGCCTGGTCGCGCTGCACCGACGACGTGGCCGGCGCCATGATGAAGGAGATCAGCAAGCAGGAGCTGGGCAAGCCTACCAACAGCGTCTGGATGATGAGTCACTCCGGCGCCCGCGGCTCGCCGGCGCAGATGCGGCAGTTGGCGGGGATGCGCGGCCTGATGGCCAAGCCGTCCGGCGAGATCATCGAGCAGCCGATCATCGCCAACTTCAAGGAAGGCCTGACCGTGCTGGAGTACTTCAACTCCACCCACGGCGCCCGCAAGGGGCTGGCCGACACCGCGCTCAAGACCGCCAACTCCGGCTACTTGACCCGGCGCCTGGTCGACGTGGCGCAGGACTGCATCATCATCGAGGATGATTGCGGCACCGAGCGCGGCCTGACGGTGAAGCCCGTGATGGACGGCGGCGAGGTGGTGGCCAGCCTGTCCGAGCGCATCCTGGGCCGTACCACGGCGGAGGACGTGCTCGACCCGCTGAGCAACAAGCTTCTGGTCGCGAACAACACGCTGATCGAGGAGACCGAGGCCGAGACGATCGAGCGCGCCGGCGTGGAGCAGGTGAAGATCCGCTCCGTCCTGACGTGCCAGAGCCATATCGGCGTCTGCGGCCACTGCTACGGGCGCGACCTGGCCCGCGGCACCCCGGTCAATATCGGCGAGGCGGTCGGCGTGATCGCGGCGCAGTCCATCGGCGAGCCTGGCACGCAGCTGACGATGCGGACGTTCCACATCGGCGGCGCGGCGCAGCGGGGCGCCGAGGTGTCGGCGGTCGAGGCCAGCCATGACGGCACGATCTCGATCAAGAACCGCTTCGTTGTGCAGAACAGCCAGACGGTCAACGTGGTGATGAGCCGCAACTGCGAGATTGTCCTGGTGGACGACAAGCAGCGCGAGCGTGCCCGCTTCCGCGTGCCCTATGGCGCCCGGCTGCTGTCCGACGACGGCCAGGCGGTCAAGCGCGGCGACAAGCTGGCCGAGTGGGATCCATACACCCTGCCGATCATCACCGAGCTGCCCGGCACGGTCGAATACCTCGACCTGCTGGATGGCGTGACGTTGGTGGAGCGGATGGACGAGGTGACGGGCCTCAGCTCGAAGGTGGTCGTCGACTACAAGCAGCAGGCCAAGGGCGTCGACCTGCGTCCGCGCCTGCAGCTGAAGGACGCCAAAGGCGAGGTGCTGAAGCTGCCGAACGGGGTGGAGGCGCGCTACTTCCTCAACCCCGACTCGATCCTGTCGGTGGAGAACGGCGCCACCATCAACGCCGGCGACGTGCTGGCGCGAATCCCGCGCGAGGGCAGCAAGACCCGCGACATCACCGGCGGCCTGCCGCGGGTGGCGGAACTGTTCGAGGCACGGCGGCCAAAGGACCATGCGGTCATCGCCGAAACCGATGGCCGGGTCGAGTTCGGCAAGGACTACAAGGCGAAGCGCCGGGTCATCGTGAAGAACGACGAGACCGGCGAAGAGACCGAGTACCTGATCCAGAAAGGCAAGCACGTCTCGGTGCAGGAGGGCGACTTCGTCCGCCGGGGCGACCCGTTGGTCGATGGGCCGCGTGTGCCGCACGATATCCTGAAGGTGCTCGGCGTGGAGGCGTTGTCCGACTACTTGGTCAACGAAATCCAGGACGTGTACCGGCTGCAGGGCGTGAAGATCAACGACAAGCATATCGAAGTCATCGTTCGGCAGATGCTGCAGAAGATCGAGATCACCGACCCCGGCGATACGACGTTCCTGAACGGCGAGCAGGTGGACCGTGTGGAGTTCGGCGCGGAGAACACCAAGCGCCTGGCGGAGAACGAGCGTGTGGCGGTGGGGACGCCGGTGCTGCAAGGCATCACCAAGGCCAGCCTGCAGACCCACAGCTTCATCAGCGCCGCCTCCTTCCAGGAGACGACGCGGGTGCTGACCGAGGCCGCGACTGCGGGCAAGGTGGATACGCTGAACGGCCTGAAGGAGAACGTGATCGTGGGACGCTTGATCCCCGCGGGCACGGGCGCCGTGATGAATCGGCTGCGTCAGGTGGCGGCCGGGCGCGACCAGCAGCGCGGCCTGCGGACGGAGACGCCGCAGATCACCGGGCGGCAAGCGGCGGAGTAGCTTGGCAGGCGCCCCCTTCCCCTTACAGGAGAGGGCGCCAGTTTTACTTGCCTCTCGGCTTGACAGGGGCACCCTGCCTCCGTAGGTTCCGCCCCCTCAGCCGACCCCGTTGATTGTTTCGGGCGGCTTTCGAATGCAGGCACGACAGCGTGCGGCGCCGTCGCCCCCAAGGTGGCCTAAGGCCGGATGCAGTTTGGATCACCGCGCGGGTGGGAGCGTCCCATGCCGTGCGGATACTGATTTGGCGAAGGGCCCGCAAAGCGCCCGGGCGTTTGCAAGAGTTTTGAGGGATAGAGGGTCTATGCCGACCATCAACCAGTTGATCGCCAGTGGACGTGAGCCGGCGCCGAAGCGCAACAAGGTGCCCGCGTTGCAGGGCTGCCCGCAGAAGCGCGGCGTCTGCACACGCGTGTACACGACGACGCCGAAAAAGCCGAACTCCGCGTTGCGTAAAGTCGCCAAGGTGCGCCTGACCAACGGGTTCGAGGTCGTCAGCTACATCCCCGGCGAGGGCCACAACCTACAGGAACATAGCGTCGTGCTGATCCGCGGCGGCCGCGTGAAGGACTTGCCCGGCGTGCGCTATCACATCCTTCGCGGCGTGCTCGACACGCAGGGCCTGCCGAAGCGTCGCCAGCGGCGGTCGCTGTACGGCGCCAAGCGGCCGAAGTAGGGAGAGACCGGGACATGAGTCGTCGCCGCCGCGCCGAGAAGCGCGACATCCTGCCGGACGCGAAGTTCGGCGACACCGTCCTTACACGGTTCATGAACGCGCTGATGTATGACGGCAAGAAATCGGCCGCCGAGGGTATCGTCTACGGTGCGCTCGACGTGCTGAAGAAGCGTGGCGGGAACGCCGCCGATCCGATCCGCATGTTTCACGAGGCATTGGACAACGTGAAGCCGGCGGTGGAAGTGCGCTCCCGCCGGGTTGGCGGCGCGACCTACCAGGTGCCGGTCGAGGTTCGCACCGAGCGGCGGCAGGCGTTGGCGATCCGCTGGATCATCGACTCCGCCCGCAAGCGTGGCGAGCACACGATGGAAGAGCGGCTAAGCAATGAGCTGAACGACGCCGTGAACAATCGCGGATCGGCAGTGAAGAAGCGCGAGGACACCCACCGGATGGCCGAAGCCAACAAGGCGTTCAGCCACTACCGCTGGTAAGATCAACAGCTTAACCCGAATACCGAACCGGGCGACGGAGATACCACGATGGCCAAGGCAAAATTCGAGCGGAACAAGCCGCACTGCAACATCGGCACGATCGGCCATGTGGACCATGGCAAGACGTCGCTGACGGCAGCGATCACCAAGATTTTGGCGAAGTCGGGCGGCGCGACGTTCACCGCCTACGACCAGATCGACAAGGCGCCGGAGGAGCGGGCGCGCGGCATTACCATCTCAACCGCGCACGTCGAGTATGAGACCGCCAACCGCCACTATGCCCACGTCGATTGCCCTGGCCACGCCGACTACGTGAAGAACATGATCACCGGCGCCGCGCAGATGGACGGCGCGATCCTGGTCGTGTCCGCCGCCGACGGCCCGATGCCGCAGACTCGCGAGCATATCCTGCTGGCGCGCCAGGTGGGCGTTCCGGCGCTGGTCGTGTTCATGAACAAGATCGACTTGGTCGACGACCCCGAGCTGGTCGAACTGGTCGAGATGGAGGTGCGCGAGCTGCTTTCCTCCTACCAGTTCCCGGGCGACGACATTCCGATCATCAAGGGCTCGGCGACGATGGCCCTGAATGACAAGAACCCCGAAATGGGCGAGCAGGCGGTGCTCGAGTTGATGGCAGCAGTCGACGCCTACATCCCGCAGCCCGAGCGCGCGATGGATCGTCCGTTCCTGATGCCGGTGGAGGACGTATTCTCCATCTCCGGCCGCGGCACGGTGGTGACGGGACGCGTCGAGCGCGGCGTGGTGAACGTGGGCGACGAGGTCGAGATCGTCGGCCTCAAGAACACGGTCAAGACCATCGTCACCGGCGTCGAGATGTTCCGCAAGCTGCTGGACCGTGGACAGGCCGGCGACAACATCGGCGCGCTGCTGCGCGGCACCAAGCGCGAAGACGTCGAGCGTGGCCAGGTTCTGGCCAAGCCCGGCAGCATCACGCCGCACACCAAGTTCAAGGCCGAGGCTTATATCCTCACCAAGGAGGAGGGTGGCCGCCACACGCCGTTCTTCACCAACTATCGTCCGCAATTCTACTTCCGCACGACGGACGTGACCGGCGTCGTGCAGCTGCCGGAGGGCACCGAGATGGTGATGCCCGGCGACAACGTGTCGATGGATGTCGAGTTGATCGCGCCGATTGCCATGGATGACGGGCTGCGGTTCGCCATTCGCGAGGGTGGCCGGACAGTCGGCGCTGGCGTGGTCGCGAGCATTCAGAAGTAGGCTGAGATTTGGGCCTTGGCCCGCCAACTTTAGATTGAAGAGACGATGGACAACCAGAACATCCGCATTCGCCTGAAGGCGTACGATCACCGCGTGCTGGACAACAGCACGCGGGAGATCGTGAACACGGCGAAGCGTACGGGCGCGCGGGTTCGGGGCCCAATTCCTTTGCCGACGCATATCGAGCGGTTCACCGTGAACCGCTCGCCTCACGTCGACAAGAAAAGCCGCGAGCAGTTCGAAATCCGGACCCATCGCCGCCTTCTCGACATTGTCGAGCCCACGCCGCAGACGGTCGATGCCCTGATGAAGCTCGACCTTGCCAGCGGCGTGGACGTCGAGATCAAGCTTTAAGGCCACGAAGATGCGAACCGGTTTGATTGCGAAGAAGCTGGGTATGACCCGGATGTTCAAGGATGACGGCACCCATGTGCCTGTGACGGTGTTGCACCTCGACGATGTTCAGGTTGTCGACGTGCGGACGCAGGAACGGGACGGCTACACGGCGCTGCAGCTTGGCTGGGGCCGGGCGAAGGTCAAGAATGTGACGCAGCCGAACAAGGGCCATTATGCCCGCTTGAAAGTGGAGCCGAAGCGCAAGCTGGCAGAATTCCGCGTGTCCGAAGATGCGGTGCTGCAATCGGGCGACACGCTGTCGGCGGCGCACTTCGTGGTTGGCCAAATGGTCGACGTCTGCGGCGTGACCAAGGGCAAGGGGTTTGCCGGCGCCATGAAGCGTTGGAACTTCCGCGGACTGGAAGCATCCCACGGCGTTTCCGTCAGCCATCGCTCGCATGGGTCCACGGGCAACCGCCAGGATCCCGGCAAGACGTTCAAGAACAAGAAAATGGCTGGCCACCTCGGCGTCGAGCGGGTGACGACGTTGAACTTGGTCGTGGCTGGGATCGATGCGGAGCGCGGCCTGATGATGGTGCGCGGCGCGGTGCCGGGCAGCAAGGGCGAATTCGTGATGGTGCGCGACGCCATTAAGCGGGCGCGCCACGCCGACGCGCCATATCCAGCCGGGCTGGCGAACGCGCCGTCGTCGTCCTCCGAGCCTGCGGTGGAGGCATAATGATGCAGTCCGAAATCAAGACGCTCGACAATGGCAACGCCGGGTCGGCCGAGTTGCCGGATGCGATCTTCGCCCAGACCCCGCGGGCTGACATCATCGCCCGCGTTGTCCACTGGCAGTTGGCCCGGCGGCGCTCCGGCAACCACAAGACCAAAGGCATGGGCGAGGTGTCCGGCACGACCAAGAAGCCGTATAAGCAGAAGGGCACCGGCAATGCCCGGCAGGGTAGCTTACGCGCGCCGCAGTATCGCACCGGCGGCCGGGTCCACGGCCCTGTCGTCCGCGATCACGGCTACGACCTGCAGAAAAAGGTCCGCAAGCTTGGCTTGATCAGTGTCCTGTCGCAGAAGCAGGCGGAGGGAAAGCTGGTCATCCTGGATGTGGCCGGCTTCGCGTCGGGCAAGACCAAGGACCTGCTCGGCAAGCTGGGCGTGCTAGGTTGGACATCGGTGTTGGTGATCGACGCGGCCGTGGATGAAGGCTTTCTGCGTGCGAGCCGCAACCTGCGCCGAGTCAACGTGCTGCCGACGGTCGGCGCCAACGTTTATGACATTTTGCACCATGACGTGCTGGCCATCACGACGGCCGGGATCGATGCGCTTAAGGCGCGGTTGATGGAGAAGGCGGCATGAGCGTCGTTCAGGTTCTGGCGGCGCGCAAGCGTGCGGCCACGCTGTCGCGGGAGGTGATGTACACCATCATCCGCTCGCCGGTCGTGACCGAGAAGGCCACGCTGCTAGGTGAGAAGAACCAGGTTGTGTTTCGCGTCGCGATGGATGCGACCAAGCCTGAGATCAAGGCGTCGGTCGAGGCGCTGTTCGGCGTCACGGTGCTTGGCGTGAACACGCTGGTGCAGAAAGGCAAGACCAAGCGGTTCAAGGGTCGGCCCGGCGTGCGCTCGGACGTGAAGAAGGCTGTGGTGCAGTTGGCCGAGGGTCAGTCGATCGATTTCTCGACCGGGCTCGCATAGGGCGTACGAAAGATGGCATTGAAGAACTACAATCCGGTCACGCCAAGCCTTCGCGGCACGGTGTTGATCAACCGCGGCGAGCTTTATAAAGGCAAGCCGGTCAAGACGTTGACCGAGGGCAAGAGCAAGACGGGCGGCCGCAACAATCACGGCCGGACCACGTCGTTCTTCCGCGGTGGCGGACATAAGCAGAGTTACCGTCACGTCGATTTCAAACGCCGCAAGTATGACGTGCCGGGAATCGTCGAGCGCCTTGAGTATGACCCGAACCGGTCGGCGTTCATCGCGCTGGTGAAGTACGAGGACGCCGAACTCGCCTACATCCTGGCGCCGCAGCGGCTCAAGATTGGCGACCGGGTGATTGCCGGGCTGAAGGTCGACATCAAGCCTGGCAACGCGATGCCGATGGCGGCGATCCCGGTCGGCACGATCATCCACAATATCGAGATGAAGCAGGGCGCAGGCGGCAAGATGGCCCGTGCCGCCGGCACGTTCGCGCAGCTGGTCGGCAAGGATTCAGGGTACGCGCAGATCAAGCTGACCTCTGGCGAGCTTCGGATCGTGCGGGCCGAGTGCATGGCGACCGTTGGCGCGGTGTCCAATCCGGACAACCAGAACCAGTCGCTGGGCAAGGCCGGGCGCAACCGGTGGCTTGGCCGGCGTCCGCATAACCGTGGCGTCGTGATGAACCCGGTCGATCACCCGCATGGCGGCGGCGAGGGCCGCACCTCGGGCGGGCGGCATCCGGTCACGCCGTGGGGCAAGCCGACCAAGGGCTACAAGACACGCGAGAACAAGCGGACCGACAAGATGATCATTCGTCGTCGTCCGAAGGGAAAGCACTGATATGGCGCGCTCCGTCTGGAAGGGCCCGTTCGTGGACGGGTACCTGCTCAATAAGGCCGAGGCGTCGCGGGCCTCTGGCCGCAACGAGATCATCAAGATTTGGTCGCGCCGTTCGACGATCCTGCCGCAGTTCGTGGGGCTAACGTTTGGCGTTTATAACGGCCATAAGTTTTTGCCGGTGCAGGTGAACGAGAACATGGTGGGCCATAAGTTCGGCGAGTTCTCACCGACCCGCACGTTCACCGGCCACTCGGCCGATAAGAAGGCGAAGCGGGGCTGACATGAGCAAGCCGAAGCACGCACGCGGGCTGTCCGAAACCGAGGCGCAGGCGATCCTGCGCAACCTTCGGGTCTCGCCGCGCAAGCTCAATTTGGTGGCGGGCATGATCCGCAACCAGCCAGTGGGCAAGGCCGTCGCCACGCTGACGTTCAGCAAGCGGCGGATCGCGCAACAGGTCAAGAAGACGCTCGAAAGCGCGATCGCCAATGCCGAGAACAATCATCAGCTCGATGTCGACCAGTTGGTCGTGACGCGGGCCGAGGTTGGCAAGTCGATCGTCATGCGCCGGTTCATGGCGCGTGGCCGCGGCAAGGCGTCACGCATCGAGAAGTGGTTCAGCCATCTGAAGATCGTCGTCGCAGAGCGTGCGCCGGCACCCGAGCCCGAGAGGAAGGCCGCGTAACATGGGTCATAAAGTCAATCCAATCGGCCTGCGCCTCGGCATCAACCGCACGTGGGACAGCCGCTGGTACGCCGGCACCGACTACGCCAAGCTGCTGCACGGCGACCTGAAGCTTCGCGCCTACCTGCGCAAGAAGCTGGCCGGCGCGGGGGTGTCGCGCGTGGTGATCGAGCGTCCGGCGAAGAAGCCGCGCGTAACGATCTATGCCGCGCGGCCCGGCGTGGTCATCGGCAAAAAGGGCCAGGACATCGAAGTCCTCCGTAAGGAGTTGATGAAGATGGCCAACGCCGAGGTCAACCTGAACATCATCGAAATCCGCAAGCCGGAAATCGACGCGGTGCTGGTGGCCGAGAACATCGCCCAGCAGTTGGAACGCCGGGTTGCGTTCCGCCGCGCGATGAAGCGCGCGGTGCAATCGGCGATGCGGCTCGGCGCCCAGGGCATTCGGATCAACTGCGGCGGGCGGCTCGGCGGGGCGGAGATCGCGCGGACCGAGTGGTATCGTGAGGGCCGGGTGCCGCTGCATACGCTGCGCGCCGACGTGGATTATGGCACGGCGACGGCTCGGACGACCTACGGGACGTGCGGCGTGAAGGTCTGGATCTTCAAGGGCGAAATTCTCGCCAACGATCCGACGGCGCAGGATCGCCGGGCCGCCGAGCAGGCGCCGCAGCGGTAAGGAGGTAGGAACATGCTTTCTCCCAAGCGGACCAAGTTCCGCAAGGCCCACAAGGGCCGCATTCACGGCCTCGCGAAGGGCGGCACGGCGCTCAATTTCGGCGCGTTCGGCCTCAAGGCGCTGGAGCCGGAGCGGATCACCGCACGGCAGATCGAAGCGGCGCGGCGTGCGATCACCCGGTCGATGAAGCGCGCCGGCCGTGTGTGGATTCGAATCTTTCCGGACGTTCCTGTGTCGCAGAAGCCAGCCGAGGTTCGCATGGGTTCCGGCAAGGGCAGTCCGGAGTTTTGGGTGGCACGCGTGAAGCCGGGCCGCATCATGTTCGAGATCGACGGCGTCTCGAACGAGTTGGCGCGGGCGTCGCTCGCGTTGGGCGCCGCGAAGCTGCCGATCAAGACGAAGTTCGTCATGCGGATCGGGGAGGGGTGAGATGACCAAGCCGAGCGATATCCGCGCTAAAACCAGCGATGAACTGGGGACGATGCTGCTGGACCTGCGCAAGGAGCAGTTCAACTTGCGCTTCCAGCGCGCGACCGGACAGACCGAGGGCGTCGGCCGGGTAAAAAAGGTGCGCCGTGACATTGCGCGCGTGAAGACCATCATGGCGGAGCACAAGAGTTCTGCCGCCGCGGAGCAGAAACGCTCCGCGGTGAAGTCCTGAGAGGAGAGGGGCGATGCCAAGGCGCGTCCTGACGGGTCGGGTGACCAGCGACAAGATGAACAAGACCGTCACGGTCCTGGTCAATCGGCGCATCATGCACCCGTTGTACAAGAAGTTCATTCGGCGTTCGAAGAAGTATGCGGCGCACGACGAGGCGAACCTTTGCCAGGTCGGCGACATGGTCCGCATCATCGAGTGCCCGCCGATCAGCAAGCGCAAGACCTGGGCAGTGGTGGAGCGCAATGGGGCGACCTTGAGCGCCGAGCAGGCGCCGGTCGAGGCGATCGCCGCGGCCGAGGCTCAGCATCCTGCTGGCCCGATTCAGGTCTAGGGGCCGAGTAGATGATCCAGGTCGAATCCAACCTCGACGTCGCCGATAATTCAGGCGCGCGCCGGGTGCAATGCATCAAGGTGCTGGGCGGCTCCAAGCGCAAGACCGCTTCGGTAGGCGACGTGATCGTCGTGTCCATCAAGGAAGCGATCCCGCGCGGCAAAGTGAAGAAAGGCGACGTGCACCAGGCGGTGATCGTGCGGACCTCGTTCCCGGTGCGCCGGCAAGACGGCAGCGCGATACGCTTCGACCGGAATGCGGCCGTGCTGATCAACAAGCAGCAGGAGCCGATCGGCACCCGCATCTTCGGACCCGTCGTGCGTGAGCTTCGCGGGCGCAAGTTCATGAAGATCATCTCGCTCGCGCCGGAGGTGTTGTAATGGCCGCCCGCATTCGCAAGGGCGACAAGGTCGTCGTGATCACCGGGTCGGACAAGGGCAAGCAGGGCGAAGTGCTGCAGGTCATGCCCAAGCAGGATCGTGCGCTGGTCCAGGGTATCCGCATGGCCAAGCATCATACCAAGCCGACCGGCATGGGCCAGCCCGGCGGCATCGTGGCGCGGGAGGCGCCGGTGCATTTGTCCAACTTGATGCTGGTCGATCCCAAGACCGACAAGCCGACCAAGGTGGGGTTCCGCGTGCTCGAGGGCGGCCGCAAGGTCCGCGTCGCCCGGTCCACCGGCGAAGTGATCGAGAGTTGAGATGAGCGAAACCAAGCAGAAGCCGCGGATGCAGCAGCGCTACCTGGACACAGGCCGCGCCGCGATGCAGGAGCAGTTCGGCTACACCAATCCGATGCAGGTGCCGAAGCTGGAAAAAATCGTCATCAACATGGGCGTCGGCGAGGCGGCGGGCGACCAGAAAAAGCTCGACGCCGCAGTGGCCGAGTTGATGCTGATCGCCGGGCAGAAGCCGGTCAAGACGGTGGCGAAGAAAGCCATCGCGGGTTTCAAAATCCGTGAGGGCCTGCCGATCGGCTGCAAGGTGACGCTGCGCAAGTCTCGGATGTACGAGTTCCTGGATCGGTTGGTGACGATCGCCCTGCCGCGGGTGCGCGATTTCCGCGGCATTCCGGCGAACAAGGGCTTCGACGGGCGCGGCAACTTCGCCATGGGTTTGCGCGAGCAGATCATTTTTCCGGAGATCGCCTACGACAAGGTGGATGCCGTTCGCGGCATGGATATCGTGTTCGTGACGACTGCAAAGACGAACGAGGAAGCCAAGGCCCTGCTGAAGGGCTTCGATATCCCGTTCGCTCCGGATGCGACCAAGTCCTGAACGACCGCTAGCTGAGGCAATTTTGGGAAAACCGCCGGGTCGGCCCGACAGGTTCCGAGGAGTAGAGACGGAATGGCTAAGACATCGCAGATCAACCGGAACGCCAAGCGGGAACGCATGGCGGCTCGTGACAAGGGCAAGCGGGCGGCGCTGAAATCCACGCTGATGGACCGCACCGCGCCTGTCGAGGAGCGGTTCGAGGCGTCAATGCGGCTAGCTCAGCTGCCCCGCAACGGGGCGGCCGTTCGGGTGCGGCTGCGCTGTGCCCTGAGCGGGCGGGCACGCGCCAATTACCGCAAGTTCAAGCTTTCCCGCATCGCGTTGCGCGACCTGGCCAGTTCGGGGCAGATCCCGGGCATGGTCAAGGCAAGCTGGTAGGGGAGGCGCGCCATGTCACTTTCCGATCCACTCGGCGACATGCTGACCCGTATCCGCAACGCGCAGCGGGCGCGCCACACGGCGTGCGTGTCGCCGGCTTCAAAGTTGCGGGCGAACGTGTTGGACGCGCTCAAGCGTGAAGGCTTCATCCGAGGTTTCAGCGCCGAGGAGCTGCGGCCCGGCGTCGCTCAGTTGCGCATCGAGCTGAAATACAGCGAGGGCGAGCCCGTCATCAAGGAGATCACCCGCGTGTCCAAGCCGGGCCGCCGGGTGTATTCCAAGATCAAGGAGTTGCCGCGCGTGTATGCCGGGCTTGGCGTATCGATCCTGTCGACGCCGCGCGGCGTGCTGAGCGACGGCGAGGCGCGCGCTGCCAATGTGGGCGGCGAAGTCTTGTGCCGGGTATTCTGAGGGGCATGGCATGTCACGCATAGGCAAGTATCCCGTCGAGGTTCCGCCAGGTGTCACGTTGGCGATGAACGGGCGGACGCTGACGGCCAAGGGCAAGCTCGGCGAGTTGTCGCTTGAACTGGTCGACCAGGTTACCGCTAACGTCGAGGATAATCGTTTTTCCGTTGCCCCGAACGGCAAGGAGCGGTTGGCGCGCATGATGTGGGGCACCACGCGCGCGCTGGTCGCCAACATGGTGACGGGCGTTTCGACCGGATACACGCGCACGCTGGAAATACAGGGCACCGGCTTCCGCGCCGCGGTCACGGACGGCAAGTTGGTGGTCAACCTCGGCTTCTCGCATGACGTGGTTTATCCGGTGCCCCCGGGCGTGACGATCACGACGCCGCGGCCGACAGCGATCAGCATCACCGGGATGGACAAGCGCCGGGTTGGGCAGGTTGCTGCCGAAATCCGGTCGTATCGGCCGCCGGAACCCTACAAGGGCAAGGGCGTGCGCTACGACAACGAGGTCATCCGGCGCAAGGAAGGCAAGAAGAAATGAGCACGCAACAGGACCTTCGGGTACGGCGGCGGGAACGGCTGCGGTTTCAGCTCCGCAAGAAGGCCTACGGCCGGCCGCGCCTGTCGGTGTTCCGTTCGGGCCAGCACATCTACGCGCAGATTATCGATGACTCGCAGGGTCGTACGCTGGCGACCGCATCCAGCTTGGACCGCGACTTGCGTACAACTTTGAAGACCGGAGCCGACAAGGACGCCGCCACCGCTGTCGGCAAGCTGGTGGCGGAACGCGCATTGGCAGCTGGGGTGACCGCCGTAGTGTTCGACCGCGGGATGTATCTGTATCACGGCCGCGTCAAGGCGCTGGCTGAAGCCGCTCGCGAAGGCGGGCTGACATTCTAAGGATTTAGGGCATGGCACGGGAATTCCGGGACGGCAATCGTTCGCGCGACCGCGATCGCGACGGTGGCGACGACCTGATCGACAAGCTGGTCACGATCAACCGCGTGGCGAAGGTGGTGAAGGGTGGACGCCGGTTCGCGTTCGCAGCCCTCGTAGTGGTCGGCGACCAGAAAGGGCGCGTGGGCTACGGCGCAGGCAAGGCTCGTGAGGTTCCGGAAGCGATCCGCAAGGCGACCGAGCGTGCCAAACGCACCATGATCCGCGTTCCCATGAAGGAAGGCCGGACGCTGCATCACGACGTGCAGGGCCATTTCGGCGCGGGCAACGTGGTACTGCGCGCAGCCGAGGCTGGAACCGGGATTATCGCCGGCGGCCCGATGCGTGCGGTGTTCGAGTCGCTCGGCATCGGCGATGTGGTCGCGAAATCGCTCGGCAGCCGCAACCCGCATAACATGGTCAAGGCCACGTTCGATGCGCTCGCCCGTTGCGCCAGCCCGCGTTCGGTGGCGAGCCGGCGGGGGAAGAAGGTGTCGGACATCTTGGGCAAGCGCGAGGGGGTTGACACGCCGTCCGAGGCTGCGCCGGACGCAGGGGGGACGGCCAATGTCTGAGACGAAGAAGCGTGTCCGCGTGACGCAGGTCGCGTCGGGCCTGGGCCGCAAGCCCGCGCAGATCGAGACATTGATTGGGCTCGGCCTCAATAAGCTGCGCCGCACGCGCGAGCTGGAGGATACGCCGTCCGTGCGAGGGATGATCCGCAAGGTCGCGCACCTGGTCCAGGTGGAGGATATGCCATGAAGCTGAATGAACTGCGCGATAATCCGGGTGCGCGGCTGAAGTTCAAGCGCCGAGGGCGGGGTATCGGCTCAGGCAAGGGCAAGACCTCCGGCAAGGGCGTCAAGGGCCAGAAGGCGCGCGAGGGCGTCGCGCTGAACGGGTTCGAGGGCGGCCAGTTGCCGATTTACCGGAGGCTGCCGAAGCGTGGCTTCACCAACATCTTCCGCAAGGAATATGCCCCGGTGAATCTGGTCACCATCGAGAAGGCGCTCGAAGCCGGCAAGCTGGACGCTGGCGCGATCACCGAGGCGAGCCTGGAGACGGCGGGACTGGTGCGGTTGGCGAAGGTGGCCGGGGTGCGGCTGCTTGGCCGCGGTGCCATCACACGGGCCATCACGATCACGGTGTCAGGCGCGTCGGCGACGGCGCGCGAGGCGGTGGAGCAGGCTGGCGGGACCGTGACGACGACGGTCCCGGCGCACGTGCCGGACACGCCGCGCGCCTAGGCTTGCGCGCCGCCAGCGCTGCGCGGCAGACTGAATTCCAGAGCGGCGCGGCCAGATCGCCCTTCAGGGCCGACCAGGCTGCGCCGCTCGCACGAGGGGGAACTGTCCATGGCTTCAGCGGCCGAGCAGATGGCGACTGGCCTGAACCTGGGTGTGCTCGGGAAGGCCACCGAACTCAAGAAGCGGATTTGGTTCACCCTGGCCGCGCTGGTCGTATACCGGATCGGCACCTACATTCCCGTGCCCGGCGTGGACGCAGCCGTCATGGGCGAGCTTCTGCAGCAGCACGGCGGCGGGATCTTGGGCATGTTCGACATGTTCAGCGGCGGCGCGCTCGGCCGCATGACCGTGTTTGCGCTCAACATCATGCCCTACATCAGCGCGTCCATCATCGTGCAACTGATGTCGGCGGCGATCCCGACGCTCGAGACCCTCAAGAAGGAGGGCGAGAGCGGGCGCAAGAAACTCAACCAGTACACGCGATACCTCACCGTGCTGATCGCCATGTTCCAGGCTTACGGCATCTCGGTCGGGCTGGAAGGGATGCACGGCGCGAACGGCTCGGCGGTGATCGATCCGGGCTGGTTCTTCCGAGTCTCGTGCGTGGTGACGCTGGTGGGCGGCACGATGTTCCTGATGTGGATCGGCGAGCAGATCACCGCACGCGGCGTCGGCAACGGCACTAGCCTGATTATTTTCGCCGGCATCGTCGCCAACCTGCCGCATGCCCTCGTGACGCTTCTGGAACTCGGGCGCACCGGAGCCTTGTCGCCGGTGTTCATCCTGGCGTTCATCGTCATTGCCGCGGCGGTGATCGCGTTCATCGTGTTCATGGAGCGGGCGCAGCGTCGGATCGTGGTGCAGTATCCGAAGCGCCAGGTCGGCACCCGGATGTTCGGCGGCGACTCCACGCACATGCCGCTGAAGGTGAACACGGCGGGCGTCATTCCGCCGATTTTCGCAAGCTCCATCCTGCTGATTCCCGCCACGATCGCAGGCTTCGGCAGCACGAGCCCGAATTCGGTGCTGAGCTGGATTGCCCAGCAACTCGGCCACGGGCAGCCGCTGTACATGGCAATCTATGCCGGAATGATCATCTTCTTCAGCTACTTCTATACCGCGGTCGTCTTCAACCCAGAGGAAACCGCCGACAACCTGAAAAAGTATGGCGGCTTCATCCCTGGCATCCGGCCCGGCAGCAACACGGCCGCCTATTTCGATCGCGTGCTGACCCGGCTTACCACGGTCGGCGCCATTTATCTGTGCATCGTCTGCCTGCTGCCGGAAATCCTGATCAGCCGGTATGGCGTGCCGTTCTACTTCGGCGGCACTAGCCTCATGATCATCGTTTCGGTGACGATGGACACCGTTACACAAGTCCAATCGCATCTATTGGCGCATCAATACGAAGGTTTGATCCGCAAGGCGCGAGTGAAAGGGCGTGGTCGATGAACCTCATTCTGCTTGGCCCGCCCGGCGCGGGGAAAGGCACTCAGGCCAAACGCCTTGAGGACGCGCATGGCATCGCGCAGATTTCGACCGGCGACATGCTTCGGGCCGAGGTTGCGGCCGGGAGCGAGATCGGCCGGCGAGCCAAGGCGGTCATGGAGTCCGGCGCGCTAGTGTCGGACGATATCATCATCGCCATGCTCCGAAGCCGGGTGCAGCGGCCGGATTGCGCCAAGGGTTTCATCCTGGACGGTTTTCCACGGACCGTCCCGCAGGCTGCGGCGCTGGACGACATGCTAGCTACAATGAACTTGGCGCTGGATGCCGTGATCGAGTTGCGGGTGGACGACGCCGCCCTGGTCGAGCGGATTGCCGGGCGATTTACCTGTGCCGTCTGCGGCGCCGGCTACCACGACACTTTCAAGCAGACGCAGGCGCCTGGCGTGTGCGATGTATGCGGTTCGACCGAGTTCGTGCGGCGTGCCGACGACCGGAGGGAGACGGTGCAGGCCCGGTTGGTTGCCTACAACACGCAAACCGCTCCAATCCTGCCGCACTATGCTGCGCAAGGCCGGCTGCACGTCGTCGATGGCATGGCGGACATGGACATCGTCTCGCAGGCGATCGAAGCGGTTGTGGCGCAGCTGCCAACCGCACACCTCGCGCAAAGTTGACGCGATCGCGTTGACTCGGGGGCGATCGGCGCTATAACCGCCCTTTCCGGCGGAACGGCAGCGTTCGCGCTGAAAACCTATTTTCCGGGCCTCCAGCGCGTCAGCGAGCAGGGGCCTATGACCAAGTGCCTGGCATTCCGTGCCGGGCCGATCAGGAGTGAGACGGCGTGGCGCGTATTGCCGGTGTGAATATCCCGACCAACAAGCGGGTGACGATCAGCCTCCGTTACATCTATGGGATCGGTCCGAGCAAGGCTGCGGCGATCTGCACCAAGCTCAGCATTCCCGATGATCGCCGGGTCAATCAGCTCAGCGACGAGGAAGTTCTCAAAATCCGTGAGCTGATCGATCGTGATTTCCGGGTTGAGGGCGATCTGCGTCGCGAAGTTGCGATGAACATCAAGCGTCTTATGGATCTCGGCTGCTACCGCGGCCTGCGCCACCGCCGCGGCTTGCCGGTGCGTGGCCAGCGCACGCACACCAACGCGCGCACCCGCAAGGGCAAGGCGGTCGCGATCGCCGGCAAGAAGAAGGTGACGAAGTAGGCAGTACAGCCACGTCACGCCTGCCGCACTAGAACGAGAATAGGATCACTCATGGCGAAAGCCGCCACGACGCGCCCCCGCCGCAAAGAGCGCAAAAACATCATTTCCGGCGTGGCGCATGTCGCCGCCACGTTCAACAATACCATGATCACCATCACGGATGCGCAGGGCAACACGATCGCCTGGTCGTCGGCCGGCGTGCAAGGCTTCAAGGGCAGCCGTAAATCCACTCCGTATGCGGCCCAAGTCGCCGCTGAGGATGCGGGCAAGAAGGCGCGCGAGCATGGCATGGAGACGCTGGAAATTGAGGTGAGCGGCCCTGGTTCCGGCCGCGAAAGCGCGTTGCGCGCGTTGCAGACGGTCGGCTTCTCCATCACGCAAATCCGCGATCTGACGCCCATTCCGCATAATGGCTGCCGTCCTCGTAAAAGGCGTCGGGTATGAGCCGGGGAGTCGGGATGATGCGTAAAGACGAGATCATGATCATCCAGCGGAACTGGCAGTCGTTGATCAAGCCGGAAAAGCTCGATTTCGAGCCCGGCGCCGATCCGTCCCGCACCGCCCTGGTCGTCGCCGAGCCGCTGGAGCGCGGCTTCGGCATGACGCTGGGCAATGCCATCCGCCGTATCCTGCTGTCGTCGCTGCAGGGCGCCGCGGTCACGGCTGTGCAGATCGACGGCGTGCTGCACGAGTTCAGCAGCGTCGCTGGCGTGCGCGAGGACGTCACGGATATCGTGCTCAACGTGAAGCAACTCGCCCTGCGCATGCACGGCGAAGGGCCGAAGCGGATGGTGCTGACGGCGACGGGTCCGGGCGAAGTGAAGGCCGGCCAGATTCAGGCCGGGCACGACATCGATATCATGAACCCCGACCTCGTGCTCTGCACGCTCGACGATGGCGTGAAGCTCGGGATGGAATTCACCGTCAACGTCGGCAAGGGCTATGTCCCTGCGGCGGCAAACCGGCCGGAGGACGCGCCGATCGGGCTAATTCCCGTCGATGCGATCTACTCGCCCGTGCGCCGCGTGTCTTACAAGGTCGAGCCGACCCGGGTGGGCCAGGTGACCGACTACGACAAGCTGCTGCTCCAAGTCGAAACCAACGGCGCGGTGTCCCCCGAGGACGCGGTGGCGCTCGCTGCCCGCATCCTGCAGGACCAGTTGCAGCTGTTCATCAACTTCGACGAGCCGCAGCAGCACCGGTTGGACGAGCCGCAGGACGACCTTCCGTTCAACCGCAACCTTCTCCGCAAGGTCGACGAGTTGGAGCTGTCGGTCCGCAGCGCGAACTGCCTCAAGAACGATAATATCGTCTATATCGGCGACCTCGTTCAGAAATCCGAACAGGAGATGCTCCGCACCCCCAACTTCGGCCGCAAGTCGCTGAACGAAATCAAGGAGGTCCTGACCGCCATGGGCCTCTCGCTCGGCATGTCGGTCGCTGGCTGGCCGCCGGAGAACATCGAGGACTTGGCCAAGCGCCTGGACGAGCCGTTCTAGCGGCTGGCTGATATAAAGGATCAATCGAAATGCGCCACGGTGTCGCCGGCCGCAAACTTAACGTCACGTCGAGCCATCGCCTGGCCATGTTCCGGAACATGGCGGTGGCGTTGATCAAGCATGAGCAGATCACCACCACCTTGCCCAAGGCGAAAGAACTGCGTCCCGTCGCGGAAAAGCTGATTACGCTTGGCAAGCGTGGCGACCTCCATGCCCGGCGCCTGGCCTATGCCGAACTGCGCGACAAGGTGATCGTCGCGAAGCTGTTCTCCACGATTGCCGATCGCTACCGCACGCGCCCCGGTGGCTATACGCGGGTGCTAAAGGCGGGGATGCGCTATGGGGACGCTGCCGACATGGCCGTCATCGAGCTGGTCGATCGCGATCCCGCCGCCAAGGGGCTCGATAGTGGGCAGAAGCCCGAGGATGCGGAGCAGGCTGCCGCCTGAGCCGGATGATGAAATGCGGCCGCGCAGCATTCGTCGCCGCGGCCGCGTTGCTCTCCTGGCCTGCCGCGGCCGAGCCGATCCAGTTTACCGTCATCGATGAGCTGTCGTCCGGACAAGCGCAGGAAGACATTGCGCTTTTCCTGGGCGGTCGTTTGGCGGGCACGTTGCACATCGACCAGAACCATCCCCATGACGAAATCAGCCTGACGGTCGAGCGCGCCGATCACTACGATTTCGCCCTTTGTGGCCGCCTTGTGCGGGACGGCGAGGCGGCCCCAGAACACCGCATCGATGACGCTGGAACGTTGACCGACGTAGCCGGGCGGAGTTTTGCCGCAGTGACCATTGGCGATGAGCTGTTCACGTTGCGGGACGTCACCGCTGGCCGCTCGCCGGCGTCGATCGCGATTCGCCCGGGGCCGGCCTGCGCACCGACCGTGGCATCCCGCTGATGCCGCCGGGCCGCGGTCCGGCCGACCTGTTCCGCACCGAGCTGTCGCCGGCCCTCGGTCCGCTTGCCGACCGGCTTCGTCCGCAAAGCCTTGATCACGTGGTGGGACAGGATCACCTGCTCGGCCCGGATGGCGTCATCACGCGGATGCTGGCGCGCGGCTCGCTGGCGTCGCTGATCTTCTGGGGCCCACCTGGGGTCGGCAAGACCACGGTGGCCCGGCTGCTCGCCGACGCCGCCAAGCTGCACTTCGTCCAGATTTCGGCGGTGTTTTCCGGCGTCGCCGACTTGAAGCGGGTGTTCGAGGAGGCGGCGCGGCGGCGGGCGGAGCAAGGCCAGGCGACCCTGCTGTTCGTGGATGAGATCCATCGCTTCAATCGCGCCCAGCAGGACGGCTTCCTGCCTGTGGTCGAGAACGGAACGGTCGTCCTGGTCGGCGCTACGACCGAAAACCCATCCTTCGCCCTTAACGGCGCGCTGTTGTCGCGTTGCCAGGTCTTGATTCTCCGACGGCTGGACGACCCGGCGCTGGACCGCCTAATGGCGCGCGCAGAGTCGGATGCCGGCCGTCCCATGCCGCTCGCTCCCGACGCGCGTGCGGCGTTGCGGGCGATGGCGGATGGCGACGGGCGCTACTTGCTCAATATGGTCGAGCAAATCCAGGCTTTTCCGCCGGAGCAGCCAACCCTCGATCCCGCAGGATTAAGCAACCTGCTCGCCCGACGCGCCACGCTCTATGACAAGGATCGCGACGAGCACTTCAACCTTATTTCTGCCCTGCACAAGTCGTTGCGCGGCTCCGACCCGGATGCGGCCCTGTATTGGTTCGGCCGCATGATCGCGGGAGGGGAGGACGCGCGCTACATCGCCCGCCGCCTCGTCCGTTTTGCCTCGGAGGACATCGGCCTTGCCGATCCGCAGGCGCTCGTGCAGGCGCTGGCGGCGTGGGACGCCTACGAGCGGCTGGGCAGTCCGGAAGGGGAACTCGCGCTCGCGCAGGCCATCATCTATCTAGGCACGGCGCCCAAGTCGAACGCGTTGTATGTGGCGTTCAAGGAGAGCCTAGGCGCGGCTAAGACGTCCGGCAGCCTGACCCCGCCCGCACACATCCTGAATTCGCCGACCCGGCTGATGAAAGATCTTGGGTATGGCACTGGCTATGCCTACGACCACGACGCTGCCGACGCATTCTCCGGCCAGGACTATTTCCCGGCCGGCCTGGAGCGCCACGCCTTCTATCGCCCAAAAGACCGCGGCTTCGAGCGCGAATTGTCGCGTCGGCTGGAGCATTGGTCGGCGCTGCGGGACGAACGGAAATGAGCGTTGCGATCCAAACCGTCACCGACGACGAGGCGGACATCCGGCTCGATCGTTTTTTACGCCGTCACCACCCGGCGCTGACCCAGGGCGCGCTGCAGAAGCTGTGCCGCACTGGGCAAGTGCGGGTGGACGGCAAACGCGTGGAGGCATCCGCGCGACTGGCCCCGGGCCAGGCCGTCCGTATCCCACCGATGCCGGACGCGCCGGAGAAGAAGGCCGCCCTGGTCGTCTCTCCCGGCGAGCGCAAGGAATTGGAGCGTCTCGTGCTCTACCGCGACGAACAGCTGATCGTGCTGAACAAGCCGCATGGCTTGGCGGTGCAGGGCGGTCCCGGCATCGCGCGCCATCTGGACGGCATGCTCGACGTGCTGCGCGGCGACGGGGAGCGCCCGCGCCTGGTGCACCGGCTCGACCGCGACACGTCGGGCGTGATCGTGTTGGCGCGTACGGCCGGCACTGCGGCGAAGCTTGCGGCTGCCTTTCGCACCCGCGAGATGGAGAAAACCTACTGGGCTGTCGTCGCGGGCCGCCCGGTGCCGGTCGAAGGGCAGATCGACCTGCCGTTGAAGCGCGTGAACAGCGCGTGGGGCGAGCGCACGGTCGCCGCCGACCGCAAGGACCGCGAGGGGCAGCGCGCCTACACCAACTACCGCACCCTGGACCATGCCGCCCGCAAGCTGGCCTGGCTGGAGCTGACGCCGCTCACCGGCCGCACCCATCAGCTGCGAGTCCACTGCGCCTCGATGGGCACACCGATCTTGGGCGACGACAAATATGCCGAGGAGAACGAGAACGGCACCGGTGGCTCCTACGTGGAGGGGCTTCCCGATCGGCTGCACCTGCACGCTCGCGCGCTGCTGCTGCCGCATCCCGCCGGCGGGATGCTGGAGGTCGCGGCCGACCTTCCGCCCCATATGCGCGAGACGTTCTCGACCTTGGGTTTCACAGCGCCACCCGCTCCGTCGCCGGTCCGGCGATGATTTTAGGCGGGCGCCGCACTACGTAGGCTGCCATGCAGAGCACGAAGCCGTCCCGGAGCTGGTTGCGCATCGCCCTGATGTGCGTGGCGGCCCTCGTGACGCTGCCCGTCGCTGCGGCGGCCGTGTTCGTGCTGATGTTCGATGCGAACGCGTACAAGGCCCGTATCATCGACGCCGCGCGGCACGCGACCGGGCGTGAACTGGTGCTGGCCGGACCGCTCAGCCTGGCGCCGTCGCTGCATCCGACCATCGAGGCGCAAGACGTGGCGTTCGCGAACATGGCCGGCGGATCGCGCCCGCAGATGTTGTCGATCGGGCGGATGCGGGCGCAGGTGGCGCTGTTGCCGTTATTGCAGCGCCGGGTCGAGATCGAGAGCGTGACGCTGGTTCAGCCGGACATCCTGATCGAGACGGATGCGGGCGGCCGCGGCAATTGGGTGTTTGCACGGCCGGTGTCCGTCCCCTCCGCCGCATCCTCGCCGCCCGCAAGCCGGACGGAGATCGACCTGCATCGCGTGCGGGTCGAAAACGGCCGGTTGACGTGGCGCAACGGCGCGACCGGCCAGTCCGTGCTCGTGGATTTGCCGACGGTCGACGCCGAATTGGGGAATGGCCCCGTGCACGTGTCTGCGGCGCTGGACTACGCCGGCCTGCCGTTCGCGTTGGACTTGGACGCCGGAACCTTGGCGCAAATGCGTGGCGAAGTGCTGGGTGCTTGGCCGGTGAACCTGCGGGTAAGCCAGGCAGATGCGGTGGCGACCGTTGCCGGCACGGTTGAGTTGCCTATGTCCACGCACGGCTACCAGGGACGCCTGGACGCCGTGATCCCCGATGCCACGCGTTTCGCCGCGCTCCTGGGTCGTCCAGACCTGTCGCCGCTGCGTGACGTGCGGGTCGGCGCGGCGCTGATGTCGGTGAGCGGCGTTTCCAGGTTCGGCGAGCGTAGCCTGCAAATTGGCAATTCCGATTTTTCGACCGTGCTGACTGGGCTGCAAGTCACCCGATTGGACGTCGCTTGGCCAGGGCCAGACCTGCCGATGCGGGTGGCGGCTGACGGACAACTCAGCGGGGCGCCGTGGCGACTGGCAAGCAGCGCCATCCCCATGGCCGGCGGCGTCGCGCTTCGCGGGCTGAGTTTGGCCGCCGGGCAGGAAGGCCGTGCGAGCGACCTCGCGGGAGATCTCGCGGTGACGCTATCCGCCGTGCCTGCGCTCCGCGGGACGCTCGTTTCGCAGCGCTTGGACGCCGATGAGGTGTGGCGATTGTTTCGCCCGCACCCTGGCCCTGCCATCGGAGCCTCTCCGGCTTCGGGCGCGCCCGTCGCGGCCGAAGCGTCGCCACACGTCATCTCCGACCGGCCGCTGCCGTTTGCGGCGCTGCGCCGGGTCGACGCCGATTTGCAGGTGACGGTCGGCGCCCTCCGGGCTGGCGGGACGGACTACCACGGCCTGGCGGGCCATGCGGTCCTGCAGCACGGTGCGCTGACCCTCGATCCGTTCACCATCCAGGCGCCGGAAGGCCGGGTCGACCTGTCGTTCAGCACCGATGCGGGCCAGTCACCCCCGCCGATGGCGCTGGCGCTACGGTCGCCTTCGTTCGCATTGCGCCCGCTGCTGCAATCGCTCGATGCCTCTGCCGGAGTGGACGCGGTGGTGGAAATCGACCTTGCGCTGCACAGCGCGGGCTCGTCGCCACACGAGTTGGCCGCGGCTCTGGACGGGCATGCGGGGCTGGCCCTGGTGGACGGCGAGGTTGAGAATGCGCTGCTGAGCCGGTGGTTCGGCGGCGCGTTGCGGATGGCGAACCTGCCCCTCGATATGGCGGGCCGCAGCCATATACGCTGCCTCGCCCTGCGGCTCGATGCCGATGGTGGAAGGGTGGATGTCCGCACGCTGACGTTCGACTCCACCCGGCTGCAAATGGAGGGCGGCGGCATGGCCGACCTCGGGGCCGAAACCCTTGTCCTCCGGCTCCGGCCGGAGTTGCGGTTGGGCGGGGCCGGCGTTCTAGTGCCGGTGCAGGTCGGCGGCAGCTTCGCCCATCCGCAGGCAGCCTTGGACGCGCCTGGCGAATCGGGCCGTCTGGGCGTGGTGATCGGCGGGACGCCGCGTGAGGACAGCTGTGTTTCTGGCCTCGCCTCCGCGCGGAACGGCGGCGTGGGCCCGGTTCCAACCCCTGCGCGCGCCGCCAAGCCGGCCAACCTGCTGCGGAGCCTTTTGCGATGAACCGATTTTGGGACCATGCGGCTGTTGCGGTCGAAGCCGATGGCTATGGCATCCTGCTCGACGGCAAGCCGGTGCGTGTCCCGCACGGCCCTCCATTGCTGGTGCCAGCCGCGCCATTGGCCCAGGCCATCGCAGACGAATGGCAAGCGGCCGGGTTAGAGAGCCGGCAGATGCACTACGGCGACGTGCCGCTGACGCGCCTGGCTGGCACCGCGCAAGTGCGGATCGTCCCGGACCCCGGCCCGACTGCCGCCGCCATCGCCGCCTATGGCGAGTCCGACCTGCTGTGCTACCGCGCCGATAGTCCGCTGGCGTTGGCCGATCGGCAGCATGCGGCTTGGCAACCCTGGCTCGATTGGTTGCGGACCGAACTGGGAGCCGCGATGACCATCACGACCGGGATCATCCACGTCCGCCAGCACCCGGCGGCACTTGCCGCTCTTCGCGCCGCGGTTGACGCCGAGAGTTCATGGGTGCTGGCTGGCCTTGGTATCATCGTGCCGGCGCTCGGCAGCCTCGTGCTAGGCTTGGCGGTCGCCCGGGGCGCGTCGGCGGCAAGGGAGGCGACAGCGTTGTCGATGTTGGACGATATCTTCCAGGCTGAACTCTGGGGCGAGGATGCCGAAGCGGCGGCGCGCCGGGCCCATATCGAGGCGGATGTCACGCATGCCGCGCGGTTCATTGCGCTCTGCCGGGGTTGGTCATGAGAGCTAAGCGACTGGTCATCGCAGGGCGTGTCCAAGGCGTCGGCTATCGCGATTGGATGATCCGGGAAGCGCTGTCGCTCGGCCTGGAGGGTTGGGTTCGCAACAGTCCGGATGGCACGGTGGAGGCATTGGTGTATGGTGACATCGCGAGCGTCGAGGAACTGCTTCGCGCATGCCGTCGGGGGCCGCGCCTGGCAGGGGTGACGCTGATCGAGGAGCATTGGGCCGATCCGCCGGAGCAACCTGGATTTCTACGCCGCTGACGCTCGCGAAGTGACGTTGCAGGTGCGGGTGATTTCCGGATGCATGATCGATCTCGTAGTGTGACGAGCCTAAAGGGTAGTGAGCTTGGTGCTCGGTCGCGTATGGAGAGGTAGAGTGGGGATAAGCAGCAATATCCCGTTCCCTCGCCGGCGCTGCAGTCCGAAACGCTTCGCTTAACATCTTCTTACCTCCTCTCCATCACGGCGCTTTGCGTGGCGTTGGGCTTGTTTCATCTTGGCCGGGCGTCGTTGTGGAGCGACGAGGTGTTTTCGCGCTACTACTACGACGTGTTCGGCCCCGGCTTCCTGTTCACCGAGGGCCTGTGGCGGGAGTCGACGCCGCCGACCTACCCGATCGTGCTGCGAGGCTGGATGGCGCTGTTTGGCGACAGCGAGGCCGCCCTGCGCTCGCTGTCGCTGCTGTGCGCCGCCCTGAGCGTGCCGCTGGTGTTTCGCCTCGGCCGCGACCTCGGCACCCGGCGCGAGGCGCTGGCGGCAGCCTTGTTGTTCGCGCTCTGCCCGGCCGTGCTGTATTTCGCCCAGGAAGCCCGGGTTTACGCCATGCCCCTGCTGCCGGTGGGCATGATGCTGCCTGCCGTCGCTAACTCGCCCGGTCAACCATGATGCCTGTCCGCGCTGCACTCCCGGCACTACCAGGGATATGTTGCGTTGCTCCGACTGGCATACCGAAGGAGAAGCCGCCATGCAGCCTGTGGTCATTGCTGTCGCCATCACCGGGTCGGTGCCGCGCAAGAAGGACAACCCAGCCGTTCCCACCACACCGGCCGAGCAGGTCGAAAGCACGCACGCGGCGTTCGAGGCCGGGGCGTCGCTGGTCCACATCCATGTCCGCAACCCCGACGAGAGCCCGTCCAGCGATCCCGCCCTGTTCGCCGCCGTGCAGGCAGGCGTTCGCAGGCATTGCCCCGGCATGATCGTGCAGTTCTCCACCGGCGGCCGCGGCCGCGGCCGCGGCCGAGACCAAGCCGCGCGCGGCAACGCGCTGGAGCTGCGCCCCGACATGGCCTCGCTGTCCACCGGGTCGGTCAACTTCCCGAACATCGTGTATGAGAACTCGGCCAGCCTGGTGACCGATCTCGCGACCCGGATGCAGGCCTATGGCGTGCGGCCGGAGATCGAGATCTTCGACCTTAGCCACCTGCATGGGGCAAGGCGGCTGGTAGATGCCGGGCTGATGGACGAGCGGCCGCACGTGCAGGTGGTGATGGGCGTCAAGAACGCGCTGCCGGCGGAGGAGCGCCTGCTCGACCTGATGCTGGGCGAGCTGCCATACGCGCGAATCTAAGCCTTGCGGCGGCTTGGGAGGCTGTGATTCGTAGGGCGGATGCACGCTTCCCTTCACGACGGCAAATGGTCGTCAATTGTCGCGCGCCTTGGCGAGGTTGCCGACCTCG